>Ga0070681_10004552_pt1 | contig 13225 bp, 14 predicted proteins | sample KBSC83BmetaG_FD_65650 | JGI IMG/M metagenome (GOLD analysis project Ga0070681, IMG submission 65650) | Corn rhizosphere microbial communities from Kellogg Biological Station, Michigan, USA - KBS C8-3B metaG | ecosystem: Host-associated > Plants > Roots > Rhizosphere | place: USA: Michigan... | reverse complement strand
CTTCCAGGCCAATGAGCGCGTCACCGGCGTGATCTTCGGCCGCGTCAAGGGTGGCTTCACCGTCGATCTGTCGGGCGCCGTCGCCTTCCTGCCGGGCAGCCAGGTCGATATCCGCCCGGTGCGCGACATCACCCCGCTGCTCGGCACGCAGCAGCCTTTCCAGATCCTGAAGATGGATCGCTCGCGCGGCAACATCGTCGTCTCGCGCCGCGCCGTGCTCGAGGAAAGCCGCGCCGAGGCGCGCTCGGAGCTGGTCGCCAGCCTCAAGGAAGGCCAGGTGCTGACCGGCGTCGTCAAGAACATCACCGATTACGGCGCCTTCGTCGATCTCGGCGGCGTCGACGGGCTGCTCCACGTCACCGACATCGCCTGGCGGCGCATCAACCATCCCTCGGAAGCCCTCCATATCGGCCAGACCGTGAAGGTCCAGGTCATCCGCTTCAACGCCGAGACGCAGCGCATCTCGCTCGGCATGAAGCAGCTCGAGGCCGATCCGTGGGAAGGCGTCGAGCTCAAATACCCGGCCAATGCGCGCTTCAAGGGCCGCGTCACCAACATCACCGATTACGGCGCCTTCGTCGAATTGGAGCCGGGCGTCGAGGGCTTGGTCCACGTCTCGGAAATGAGCTGGACCAAGAAGAACGTCCATCCCGGCAAGATCGTCTCGACCAGCCAGGAGGTCGAGGTCCAGGTGCTCGATGTCGATCCGCAGAAGCGGCGCATCAGCCTCGGCTTGAAGCAGTGCATGGCCAATCCCTGGGAGGCCTTCCTCGACAAATATCCCGCCGGCACCGAGCTCGAAGGCGAAATCAAGAACATCACCGAATTCGGCCTCTTCGTCGGCCTGCCGGGCGATATCGACGGCATGGTTCATCTCTCCGATCTCGACTGGAAGCGGCCGGGCGAGCAGGCGATCCTCGATTACAAGAAGGGCGATTCGGTGAAAGTGCGCGTGCTCGACATCGATGTCGAGAAAGAGCGCATCAGCCTCGGCATCAAGCAGCTCGCCGCCGATCCGCTCGAGGCGAGCGCCAATGCGGTGAAGAAAGGCGATATCGTCACCTGCGTCGTGACCGCCATCACCGATGGCGGGATCGAGGTCGAGCTGGCGGGCGGCATTCCGGGCTTCATCCGCAAATCGGAGCTGTCGCGCGACCGCGCCGAGCAGCGGCCCGACCGCTTTGCCGTCGGCGAGAAGGTCGATGCCAAGATTACCGCCTTCGACCGCGCCAGCCGCAAGGCGACGGTGTCGATCAAGGCGCGCGAGATCGACGAGGAAAAAGAAGCCATGGCCGAATACGGCTCTTCGGACAGCGGCGCGAGCCTCGGCGATATTCTGGGTGCCGCGATCAACCGCGCGCGCGAGAAGGACGAGGAAAAGTGAGGCCTGGGCCGGCACCGCTTCCTAGTTCCTTGACGGCCCGGCCCCGGTTTGGCACCCTCGACTGCAAAAGAGCAGGCGGAGCCGAGGGAAGAGCACGGCCATGACGAAATCGGAGCTCATTCAACGCTTGGCCGAGCGCAACCCGCACCTCTATCAGCGCGACGTCGAGCGCATCGTCAGCACGGTGTTCGATGAAATCTCGAACGCCCTGTCGCGCGGCGACCGCGTCGAATTGCGCGGCTTCGGCGCCTTTTCGGTGAAGCGGCGCGAAGCGCGGCAAGGCCGCAATCCGCGCACCGGCGCCAGCGTCCAAGTCGGCGAGAAGCACATCCCGTTCTTCAAGACCGGCAAGGAAATGCGCGCCAGACTCAACAACGGTGCGGGCTGAGCCGCTCCGGTTTCGCCGGTCTCGGCGGGCGCCATGAGATTGTTCCACTGGCTGGTGACCGCGCCCCTCGCGGTCGTTCTCATCATCTTCGCGGTGAACAACCGCGATAGCGTGACGTTGAGCTTTTGGCCCCTGCCGGTCACGCTGCAAGCCCCCCTCTATCTCGTCGCGCTACTGGCGCTCCTTGTGGGGTTCCTCATCGGCGAGCTGATCGCCTGGACGAATGGCCGGCGCTGGCGGCGGCAGGCGCGCCACAGCGCCAAGCGCGTTTCGGAGCTCGAGCGCGCCCTCGCGGCGCAAGCGGAGGTGAAAGACCGCGCGAAAGAGCTGACCCCGCCGTGAGAGCAACGCCGGCGGGCGCGATTGACGGCATCCCACCCAGCCGCTAGGTCGCGGCGATGCGTGTTCTCGGCTATAGCGAAACCGTCGCGGCGCTCGGCTTTCCGGCGCTGATCGAGGGCTTGCGCCAGGCCTTTCGCAAGGGCGGCATCGAGACGCCGCCCGCCGAGCTCCACGCGATTCCGACGCTCGAAGGCGCCGAAGGCGCGCTCATCCTGCTGGCCGCCTGGCAGCCGGGGCGGCATGTCGGCGTCAAGCTCACCACCGTCTTCCCGGGCAGTGCCGAGACCCGCAAGCCGGTGCGCCATGGCAGCTATCTCCTCTTTGACGGCAAGACCGGCGAGCCGGTCGCGCTGTTCGACGGCCAGGCGCTGACCGCGCGCCGCACCGCCGCGGCCTCGGCCTTGGCCGCCACCTATCTCGCTCAACCCGAATGCGAGCGCATGCTGATGATCGGCACGGGCGCGCTCGCCGCGCATCTCATCGAAGCGCATGCGAGCGTGCGGCCGATCCACAATGTGCTGGTTTGGGGCCGCGATCGCGAGAAAGCGGCGCGGCTGGCGCACCGGCTCGATCGCCGCAGGCTCAAAGTCGCGCCGACGGACGATTTGCCGCGCGCCGTGCATGGCGCGCAGATCATCAGCTGCGCCACCGCCGCGCATGAGCCGATCCTCAAAGGCGAATGGCTGCAACCGGGCGTCCACATCGACCTCGTCGGCGGACGCACGCCGCAGATGCGCGAAGCCGATGACGAGACGATGCGGCGCGCGCGCATCTTCGTCGATACGCGCGAGGCCGCGGTGAGCGAGGCGGGCGACATTGCCGCGCCCATGGCGGCGGGCGTGATCGCGCCGCACGACATTGCCGGCGATCTCTTCGAGCTGACGCGCGGCGAGCGCGCCGGCCGGCGCTTTCACAATCAGATTACGCTCTTCAAATCGGTCGGCCATTCGCTCGAGGATCTCGCGGGTGCGCAGGCCGGCCTCGATTATGCTATCCAAGGATGATGCGATGACCCGCAATCCGATCCTTTGCGCCATCGACACGCCCGACCGCGCACGCGCGCAGCGGCTGGTCGCGGCCCTCGCCGGGAGCGTCGGCGGCGTGAAGCTCGGCCTCGAATTCTTCACCGCCAACGGGCCCGAGGGCGTGCGCGAGGTTGCACGCGGCATCGACCTCTTCCTCGATCTGAAGCTTCACGACATTCCCAACACGGTCGCGGGCGCGGTCAAATCGGCGCTCGCGCTCGACCCGCTGCTGCTCACGATCCATTGCGCCGGCGGACCGGCGATGCTGCGCGCGGCAGTCGAAGCGCGCGGCGCGCGGCGCACGAAGCTGTTGGGCGTCACCGTGCTGACGAGCCTCGATGCCAGCGACCTCGCCGCGACCGGGCAGGCCGGGCCCGTCGAAACCCAAGTGCGTCGCCTCGCTCTCCTCGCCCAGCAATCTGGGCTCGATGGCGTCGTCTGCTCGCCGCAGGAGGTGGCGCTGCTCCGTCTGACCTGCGGCCCCGGCTTTCTCCTGGTCGTGCCCGGCATCCGCCCCGCCGGCGCGGCCATCGGCGATCAAAAGCGCATCCAGACGCCGCGCGCCGCGATCGAAGCGGGCGCGGATTATCTCGTCATCGGCCGGCCGATCACCGAGGCAAGCGACCCGGCCGCAGCCGCAAGCACGATCCTGGCCGAGCTGTCATGAGCGTTGCCGCGAAAATCTGCGGTCTCACTTCAGCCGATGCCGTCGCTGCGCTCGTCGCCGGCGGCGCGCGCTTTGCCGGTTTTGTGTTCTACCCGCCGAGCCCGCGCGACGTGACGCCCGAGCAGGCGGCCGGGCTCGCCGCGCGGCTCGCGCCCGGCATCACGCGGGTCGGCGTCTTCGTCGATCCCGATGATGCGCTGCTGGAAAAAGTTCTCGCCAAGGTGCCGCTCGACCTGCTGCAATTCCATGGCAGCGAGACGCCGGAGCGGCTCGCCGCAATCAAGGACCGCTTCCGGCTCAAAGTGATGAAGGCGATCAAGGTCGCGGGCGAGAGCGATCTTCAGACGGCCAAGCCGTTCTTCGGCGTCGCAGACTGGCTGATGTTCGATGCGAAGCCGCCCAAGGACCGTGCGGGCGCGCTGCCCGGCGGCAATGCCTTGGCCTTCGATTGGGAGTTGCTCAGCGCGCGGCGCTGGCCGCTGCCCTGGATGCTCTCGGGCGGGCTCAATCCCGACAACCTCGCCGAAGCGGCGCGGATCTCGCGCGCCGAGGTGCTCGATGTCTCCTCGGGGGTCGAGCGCCGGCCGGGCGAGAAGGACCCGGAGAAGATCCGCGCCTTCCTCGCGCGAGCGAAGGCGCTCTGACCGCGCTTTCACGACTGTCGGTTCTGCACGTCGTCCTTCGTCCTCGGGACAGTGCAGCAACCGACGGGAGTTCGAGTCATGGTGCAGCAAGCCGAAACGGCCGAAGGTCAAATCAAGGCGCTGATCGAAGCTTGGGCAGAGGCCGTGCGGCGGCACGATCTGCCGGCGATCCTTGCGCATCACGACGACGGCATCGTGATGTTCGACGTCCCGCCGCCGCTCCAATCGAAAGGACTGGATGCGTACAAGAAAACCTGGGACCTGTTCTTCCGATACCACAAGCCATCGCAGACCTTCGACATCGAGGAGCTGGCGATCACCGCCGGCGACGACGTCGCCTTCGCCGTCGCGATCATGCGCTGCGTCAGCAATCCTCCCGAGGAGGGCGGGTTTCTGTTCCGGCTGACGGTCGGGCTGCGCAGGACCGCCGGCGAATGGCGGATCACCCATGAGCATCATTCCGTTCCCGCCACCGACTAGGCCGTTCTTGACTCTCCGGGCTTATCTACCCGTATGTACGCAAAATCCGTTCTCTTGTCACGGCGGCGCGGGAGGGGTGGCGACATCGCGAAATTACGAAACAAAGGGGGAATTGTATGCTTCGCAAACACGGCAATAACCGTCAATTGGTTGTAGTCAGAAACTAACTCTGCGGGCCTAGGTAGAATCCGTAGATGGTTAACGCCGCCCAATAAACCTAGCGTGGACTGGGTGCCCAATTGCCCAAGGGAGGCACACAGCAATGCGCTCAAAAGTCTGGATTGCTAGCAGCAACATAACGATGTTCCGCGAAAAACTTAGCGCTGAAACGGACGCGCAAAGGCGGAGGGTGCTTGCTGATCTGCTCGCCAAGGAACAGCAGAAGCTGGTAGACCTCAAAGTCGAAGAAAGCTAGCGCTCGGCCTTCTTCTCCGGCTTCGCCTTCGCGACCCGCTTTAGCGCTCGATCAAACTCGCGCTCGTCCTCGCTCGCGCCAGCCTTGCGCGCGGCTTCGATGAAGCGCTCGCGCTGCGATATCGTTTCGTTAGCGCTTTTATTTTTTTGCTTCATTGCTTTTCCCCTGCGGCTTCTCTTTTGCCACTAGGGGCTCATCCGGCACAGGCTTCGCAGCCGCTGGCTTAATTGCCTTCTCTTCGATAGGCGCGGAAGCCTTCGTGGGCGTCTCTAATGGTTTCAGAAGCGGTAGTTCCGCCCCGCCCAGACCTGGCTTGCAGATGCGGAGCATTGTCCCATTTAGCTTTGTGAGCTTTCCATCCAAATCGAGGAGACGATCATCGGAAGTGTGAAGTTCATCAGCGTTCGCGACTAGAGCCGTAGCAAGATGTGACGCATCAGGCGGTTTTAATCCTGCATGCCCCGCAGCCATCAATTTGCGGGCTTCTATCCCGACGATCCAAGCCAATTTTGGCAGGGATTTCAAAGGCGCGGCCCCGAGCAAAGCCAATTGGACCGGCCCCGCACGGCAAGCCGGCCCGACCCCCGGCGTTTGAGTGCGCGGCGCTTTCGCGGTAAAACCCCCGCCCATGTCCGCCCCCAACACTTATCGCGCGGGTCCCGACGAGCGCGGGATGTTCGGCCTGTTCGGCGGCCGCTTCGTCGCCGAGACCTTGATGCCGCTGATCCTCGAGGTCGAGCGCGCCTATGAGGCGGCGAAGCGCGATCCCGCCTTCGCCAAGGAGATGGGCTATTACTTCGAGCATTATGTCGGCCGCCCCTCGCCGCTTTATTACGCCGCGCGGCTGACCGAGGCTTGCGGCGGCGCGAAGATTTACTTGAAGCGCGAGGACCTCAACCACACCGGCGCGCACAAGATCAACAACACCATCGGCCAGATCTTGCTGGCGCGCCGCATGGGCAAGCGCCGCATCATCGCCGAGACCGGCGCCGGGCAGCATGGTGTCGCGACCGCGACCGTCTGCGCGCTCTTCAACCTGCCCTGTGTCGTCTATATGGGCGCAACCGATATCGAGCGGCAGAAGCCCAACGTCTTTCGCATGAAGCTTCTGGGCGCCGAGGTGCGCGCCGTCACCTCGGGCACGGCAACGCTCAAAGACGCGATGAACGAGGCGTTGCGCGATTGGGTCGCCCATGTCGAGGACACCTATTACCTCATCGGCACGGTCGCCGGCCCCCATCCCTATCCCGCCATGGTGCGCGATTTCCAGAACGTCATCGGCGAGGAGGTGCGCGGCCAAATGATGCGCGCCGAAGGGCGCCTGCCCGACACGCTCATTGCCTGCATCGGCGGCGGCTCCAACGCGATGGGACTGTTCCATCCGTTTCTCGACGATGCTTCGGTGCGCATGATCGGCGTCGAGGCGGCGGGGCTCGGCATCGAGACCGGCAAGCACGCGGCCTCATTGAATGGCGGCGCGCCGGGCGTGCTGCACGGCAATCGGACCTATCTCCTCCAGACCGAGGACGGCCAGATCATCGACGCGCATTCGATCTCGGCCGGGCTCGACTATCCGGGCATCGGTCCCGAGCACGCCTCGCTGTTCGACCGCAAGCGCGTCGAGTACGTCGCCGTCACCGATGCGGCGGCGCTCGAAGCGTTCCAAAGATTGACGCGGCTCGAAGGCATCATCCCGGCGCTCGAATCGGCGCATGCGCTGGCGCATGTCGAAAAGATCGCGCGCGGCCTGCCGCGCGATCATCTCATCGTCGTCAATCTTTCGGGCCGGGGCGATAAGGACATCAACACCGTCGCCGCGCTCCAGGGGATCGCGCTTTGAGCCGGATCGAGCGGCGCTTTGCCGCGCTCAAAGACGCGGGCCGCGCCGGACTCGTGACCTACCTCACCTGCGGCGATCCCGATCTCGAAAGCTTTGCGTGCATCCTCGCGGGCTTGCCGCAGGCGGGCGCCGATCTCATCGAGATCGGCATGCCGTTCTCCGATCCGATGGCCGATGGTCCGGCGATCCAGGCGGCGGGCTTGCGCGCCCTCAAAGCCGGCACAACCTTGCGCGCGGTGCTGGGCTCCGTCCGCGCCTTCCGCGCCAAGGACGACGCGACGCCGATCATCCTGATGGGCTATTACAATCCGATCTATCGCTACGGCGTGCCGCGCTTTCTCGAGGACGCGAAGGCCAGCGGCGTCGATGGCTTGATCATCGTCGATCTCCCGCCCGAGCATGACGACGAGCTGTGCCTGCCGGCGCAGCGCGCGGGGATCGATTTCATCCGCCTTGCCACCCCGACCACCGATGATCGGCGGCTGCCCAAGGTCTTGGCGAATGGCAGCGGCTTCCTCTACTACGTCTCGATTGCCGGCATCACCGGAACGGCATCCGCCGCCGCGCAAAGCGTCGCCGCGGCGGTGACGCGTTTGAAACGCCACACCGCTTTGCCGGTCGCGGTCGGCTTCGGCATCCGCACCCCGGCGCAAGCGCGCGAGGTCGCGCGCATCGCCGATGCGGCGGTGGTCGGCTCGGCGCTGGTCGAGCGCATCGCCGCTTCGCTCGACGGCGCGGGAAAGGCGACCCCTGCTCTCGCTCAATCGGTGCTCTCCGCGGTGCGCGATCTGGCGCGAGGCGTGCGCGAGGCGCGCGCGGAGGCTACGAAGCCATGAACTGGCTCACCAATTTCGTGCTGCCGAAAATCCGCGCGGCAGTCACCAAAAAAGAGGTCCCCGAGAATCTTTGGCAGAAATGCCCGAATTGCGGCCAGATGCTGTTCCGCCGCGACCTCGAAGCCAATCTCTTCGTCTGCAGCAACTGCTCGGCGCATTTGCGCATGGAGCCGGAGCAGCGCCTCGCGATGCTGTTCGACGACGGTGCCTTCACGACGATCGAGCTGCCGAAGCCGGTGACCGATCCGCTGCGCTTTCGCGATCTGAAACGCTACAGCGATCGGCTCAAGGAAGCGCAGGCGAAAGTCGGCGCCGCGCGCGATGCGATGCTGGTGGCGCATGGCTCGGTCGCGAGCCTGCCGGCGGTCGCGGCCTGCTTCGATTTCGGCTTCATGGGCGGCTCGATGGGCCTCGCGGTCGGCGAGGCGCTGCTCGCGGCGGCGCGGCTCGCCGTGCTGCAGCAGGCGGCGCTCATCGTCGTTCCGGCCTCGGGCGGCGCGCGCATGCAGGAGGGCATTCTCTCGCTGATGCAGATGCCGCGCACCACGCTCGCGGTCGAGATGGTGAAAGAGGCGGGGCTCCCTTACATCGTCATTCTCACCGATCCGACGACGGGCGGGGTTTCGGCGTCCTTCGCGATGCTCGGCGACATCACCATCGCCGAGCCCGGCGCGGTGATCGGCTTTGCCGGCGCGCGGGTGATCGAGGAGACGATTCGCGAGAAATTGCCGGAAGGCTTTCAGCGCGCGGAATACCTCTTGGAGCACGGCATGGTCGATGTCGTGGTGCCGCGCAAGGCGCTACGCGAGACCCTCGGGCGCATCATCCGGCTGTTGATGAGTCCCGCCCCACCCGGCGCATCGCTTGCGGCGGGAGACAACCGGCGGACCGGATCCTGACCAGCGACACGATCCTCGCGCGGCTTTTAACGCTTCACCCCAAGCTCATCGATTTGAGCCTGGACCGCGTCGAGCGCCTCCTCGCCGCGCTCGGCAATCCGCAAAACCAGCTGCCGCCCGTGATCCACGTCGCGGGCACCAACGGCAAGGGCTCGACCATCGCCTTCTTGCGCGCGTTCCTCGAAGCCGCGGGCTTGCGCGTTCATGTCTACACCTCGCCGCATCTCGTGCGCTTCGCCGAGCGCATCCGGCTTGCCGGCGCGCTGATCGAGGAGGAAGCGCTGAGCGCCATCCTCGCCGAATGCGAGGCCGCCAATGCCGGCGCGCCGATCACCTTCTTCGAGATCACCACCGCCGCCGCTTTCCTCGCCTTCGCCCGCGTGCCGGCGGATTGCGTGCTCTTGGAGGTGGGGCTGGGTGGACGTTTCGATGCGACCAACGTGATTTCGCGCCCGCTTGCCGCCGCGATCACGCCGGTCTCACTCGATCATCAGCATTTCCTCGGCGACACGGTCGACAAGATCGCCTTTGAGAAAGCGGGCATCCTGAAGCCCGGCGCGCCGGCGGCGATCGCGCGCCAAAGGCCCGAGGCGGCCGCAGTCATCGAAGCACGGGCGCGGACGCTCGGCGTGCCGCTCTTTCGCCAAGGCATCGACTGGGAAGCCGAGCTGCGCGCCGACGGCGGGCTCGCCTATCGCGGCAAGAGGAAGCTCGATCTGCCGCCGCCCGGCCTCGCCGGGCCGCATCAATACGACAATGCCGGAACGGCGCTCGCCGCTCTCGATTGCGCCGCGCTCGATCTTCCGGTGGCGGCGCTTGCCCGGGGCATCGGCGAGGTCGAATGGCCGGCCCGGCTGCAGCGTCTTGCGGCGGGGAGCCTTGCCCGGCTTCTCCCCGCGGAAACCGAGCTGTGGCTCGACGGCGCCCATAACGAGGCCGGCGGCGCGGCGCTCGGCGCCATGGCCGAAACCTGGCGCGACAAGCCGCTGCGTCTCGTCTTCGGCATGCTGAAGACCCATGACGCGCGCGCCTTCCTGAGCGCGCTGGCGCCCTTCGCCGCCGGGCTCGAGGCCATCGCCATTCCGGGCGAGGCGAATGCGCTCTCCGCCGCCGAGGCGGCGGAGGCCGCACGCAGCGCGGGCATCGCGGCGCGCGCGCAGCCCTCGATCCGGGCGGCCGTCCAGGCCGCCGCCCTTCCCCGCTCGCGGGTGCTGATCTGCGGCTCGCTTTACCTTGCCGGAAGGGTGCTGGCGGAAAACGGCACGCCGGCCTAGCATGACCCCATAAAACCTCGTAGGGGCAGGATGCGTCTCGGGCTTTTCATGATGCCGGTTCACCCGCCGAGCCGAGCGATGCACCAGACTCTTGCCGAGGATCTCGAGAAATCGCTGCTCGCCGACCGGCTCGGCTTCGACGAGATGTTCCTCGGCGAGCATTATTCCGCCTCGAGCGAGCCCTACCCCGCGCCGCTGATGGTGATGGCGAGCCTCATTCCGCGCACGAAGAACCTCGTCTTCGGCACCGGCGTTCTCTCGCTGCCCAACCGCCACCCCGCGATCGTCGCCGGCGAGGCCGCGCAATTCGATCATCTGAGCCGCGGCCGCTTCATCCTCGGCATCGGCACGGGCAGCCTCGTCTCGGATTTCGAGCTGCTCGGCAATAGCGATCCGGCGCAACGCAACCGCATGCTGATCGAATCGATCGACATGATCGAGCGGATCTGGTCGCAGGACCCGCCTTACGATTTGAAGGGCGAATTCTGGTCGACGGAGATCGCGCGCAGCGTCAATGAGAGCCTCGGCATCGGTATCATGCCCAAGCCCTATCAGCGGCCGCGCCCGCCCATCTGCGTTACCGCGGCCAGCCCCGGCTCGCAGACCGTGCGCCTCGCAGGGCGGCGCGGCTGGGGCCCGATCTCGAGCGCTTTCCTGACCGAAGAAGGCCTGCGCTCGCATTGGGACATGCTGTGCCAAGGCGCGGCCGATGCGGGCCGCAAGCCCGACGGCGCCGCCTGGCGCGTCGTGCGCTGCATCCATGTCGCGCCGAGCGATGCCGAAGCGGAGGAGCGCGTGATGAGCGCCCAATCCGCCTATCGCTACTATTTCGACTATATGAGCCAGATCCTGCGCGGGCTCGGGCGACTGATCGCCCTGAAGCCGCGCGCCGACATGCCGGACGAGGCGGTGACGGTCGATGCGATCATTGGATCGCGCGTCATCTATGGCTCGCCGCGAACCGTGCTCGACCGCTTGGCCGGCTTGCGCGACACGGTCGGGCCGTTCGGCAGCCTCTTGATGACCGGCGTCGACTGGAGCGGCGCCAACGAGGCCTGGGAGCGCCAATCGATGCGCCTCCTCGCCGAAGAGGTGATGCCGCGCCTCCGGCAGCATGCCGCCGCGCGCGCCGCCGAATAGCAAAACTGGATTGGAGAAGGAGGAGGAGATCATGCCTGACGCCGGAGTGAAGACCGAAACGCAGCCCGCGCTCAAACTCAATTTCCTCTCGCATGGCACGCTCGAATCGCGCGACCTGGCGTTCTCGCGGAAATTCTACGAGGAGTTTCTCGGACTCGACGTGGTGCAGACCAGCCAGATCTCGCTGATGATCCGCTTGGGCAGCAAGCATTGCATCGCCGTCGTCTACACCAAGCGGCCGAGCGAGATGGGCCTGCTCAACCACAACGGCCTCGACGTCGAGACCCAGGAAGAGGTCGACGCCGCGCATCGCGTGGTCGTCGCGCAAGCGGAGCAGTGGAAGCTCCACAAGATCACGACGCCGGTGCTGCAACACGGCACCTACAGCTTCTATTTCTGGGACGCCGACGAGAATTGCTGGGAGATTCTGAGCAATCCCCAAGGCGGCTATGATTGGCTGTTCGGGATCGGCGATCAGGCCGGCAAGGGCCATCACGACCGCAATTTCAAGCGGCCGGGCGTGAAGATGTAGCGCCGCCCTCGGCCGGCACCGGAAGGAATAGATCGAAGCGCGTTCCTTTGCGGGGCGTGCTTTTGATCTCGATGCGGCCGCCATGGCCCGAGACGATGCCGTGGACGATCGAGAGGCCGAGCCCGGTTCCCTGCCCGACCGGCTTCGTCGTGAAGAACGGCTCGAAAATGCGCTGCTGCGTCGCCTCGTCCATTCCCGCGCCGGTATCGCTCACGGAGAGCCGTATCTCGGAGCGCGATCCGGCGCCGGGAACGACGCCCAAGCTCACGGTGATGGTGCCGACATCGTCGCCCACCGCCTGGTACGCGTTGGTCACGAGGTTGGTCACCACCTGATGGATTTGCGAGGCATCCGCCGGGATCGGCGGCACCCGCTCGATCGTCTCCTCGAAGCTGATCGATGACGGGATCGTCGCGCGCAGCAGCTTCAGCGCCTCGGTGACGGTCTCGGCGAGATCGGTTTCGCGCTTTTCCGATTCGTCCTTGCGCGTAAAGGCGACCACGCGCTTGACGAGGTCGCGCGCCCGCTCGCTCGCCTCGTGAATGGTCTCGAGATTGCGCCGCACGAGGCTTCCCGCCTCGAAGCGTCGCGCCGTCAGCTTGCTCAGCGCCATGATCGGAACGAGCGTGTTGTTGAGATCGTGCGCGATGCCGCCCGCCAGGGTGCCGAGGGCCTCGAGCTTGTGCGAGTGCAGGAGCTGGCGCTCGAGCTCGCGCTCGCGCCGCTCGGCGAGGCGCTGCTCCGTAATGTCGTGCAGCGTGCCGAACACGCGCACGACCCGCTTCTCGTCGTCGAACACGACGACGCTTTCGCGGCGGACGATGCGCTCCTGCCCGTCCGGCCGGATGATCCGGTATTCCAAGGGCTGGCTCGGCTGCTCGCGCCGCTCGGAGGCGCGATAGGCGAGGAATTTCTCGCGGTCCTCCGGATGGATGAAATTCATCAGCAGCTCGGGGCCCGGCTTCACCTCCTGCTTCTCGATGCCGAGGATGCGGTACATCTCGTCCGACCATTCGGCCTTGCCGGTGATGAAGTCGCGCTCGAAGCTTCCCATCGCCGCGATGCGCTGGGCGCGCGCGAGATTTTCGCGGCTGCGCTGAATCTCGAGCTCGGCCAGCTTGCGCTCGGTGACGTCTTGGACGGTGCCGAACATCCGGGTCGGCTTGCCCCCTTCGTCGAACATCACGCCATATTCGCGGTGCAGGACCCGCTCCTGGCCGTCGGGCCGGACGATACGAAAATCGAGCGGCAGGTTGCGCCGCCGATCCAGCGCCGCGTCCCGCCCATCCATGAATTTCTCGCGATCCTCGGGATGGACGAGCGAGAGAAGCAGCGCCGCGGTGCCGTGCGACGGGCGCT
>Ga0070681_10004550_pt1 | contig 13226 bp, 14 predicted proteins | sample KBSC83BmetaG_FD_65650 | JGI IMG/M metagenome (GOLD analysis project Ga0070681, IMG submission 65650) | Corn rhizosphere microbial communities from Kellogg Biological Station, Michigan, USA - KBS C8-3B metaG | ecosystem: Host-associated > Plants > Roots > Rhizosphere | place: USA: Michigan... | reverse complement strand
GTATTCGTCTCTGCTCCCCCCTTCGCGGCCGCTGTCGGGCTGTTCGGCGCCGTGGACGGCGGCGATTTTGTCTGCTCCGGGCTTTTCGCTGAATCGGTTGTTGCCGGTGCGGGGGCCACGGCGGCGGCAGGCTCGGACGGCATGCGTGCCGACGGCGGAACGTTCGTGGCGGGTGCGGGTGGCGACACGCGACCCTGATACCCTTGGAACAAGGCAAGTAACACGATGCCTAGACCGGCGCCGATGGCTAAGAACGACAGCGCCAATCCGAGTTTGAACCGCGGCTGGGGCGGTTCGTAGTCGCTGAATTCGCTGTCGCGCACCGCAGCTTTGACATGTTTTAGGCTGACAGTGTGGGTATTTTCGGCAAACGCGGCGAGCAGCGCTTTGTCGGCAAGCAGATTGATACGGCGCGTGAGTCCATGCGAGGCCTTGGCGATTGTTTTGATGAGCGAGCGCGAGAACAAGTCGGGTCCACGATAGCCGGCCGCACGCATTCGAAAATTGAGGTAATCGCGAATTTCGTCGTGTTTTAAGGGACTCAGGCGAAAGCTGTGCGTAATGCGATCGCGCAACTGGCGGATTTGCGGCTGGCGCAGATTGTCTTCGAGCTCAGGCTGGCCAAACAGCACGATCTGCAGCAGCTTGTTGTGCGCGGTCTCGAGATTCGACAACAGTCTGATTTCCTCGAGAGTCGCAATCGGCATGCTTTGCGATTCCTCGACAAACATTACCACCTGCTTATCCTGCGCATGACGTTCGAGCAGATGGGCGTGTATCGTCTGCATCAATTCCAGGTGACCGGCCTCGCGCGGCGGTTTCAGATGCATTTCGAGCGCGATCGCGTGCAGAATTTCCTCCGGCGATACACTGGGATTGGCGATATAGACGGTCTCAACGTTTGACGGCAGCCGCGACTGCAGCATGCTGCACAGCATCGTCTTGCCGCTGCCGACTTCGCCCGTGACCTTGACGATTCCTTCGCCCTGGCTGATCGCGTAGATCAGCGCTTCGAGAATAGGGCCTCGATTGCCACCGCTGTAGAAGAACTCGGTATTGGGCGTGATGCGAAACGGCGGCTGAGTGAGCCCGAAATGGCTGTAGTACATCAGCTATGGTACATCAGCTTTGCCCGTTTGATTCGGTGCAAAGCCGGGTAGATCGTGTTTTCATAATGGCGGTGTCGCCGCTCTACTCTGCCGGACTCTGCGCTTCGCTGGATGTGCCGTAATTCTGCATGCGGCTGTAAAGCGTGGTGCGATGGATCCCCAGCAGTTTCGCAGCCTGCGATAGATTGCCCTGCGTGATCAAGAGTGCCGCTTCGACGTAACCTTTTTCCCACTGTTGCAGCGTGAGATCAAGATTGAAGCCCTTCTGGATTTGCAAATGCTTTTTCGCTGCCTCAAGCACCGACTTGAAATCCTGGCCCAATGGCAGGCCCGGCAGATCGATCTGCATGCTCTCCATGTCGAGCTCGGCCTGCAGCTGGTCGGCATTGACCTGTTGGCCGGCATATTTGGTGGTAAGCCGGATCACGATATTGCGCAGCTCGCGTACATTCCCCGGAAAGCTGTATTCGAGCCACTGGGTCATCGCCTTTACGTCGAGATCGAACGCTTTGACTGTTGCCTGACGCGCATAGAATTCACGGAAATGGTCAAGCAACAATCGCTTATCATCGCCCAGATCGCGCAGCGGGGGCACGGCGATGGTGAACACCGACAGCCGATGATACAGGTCGGCACGAAAACGTCCGTTGCGGATTTCCTGGCGCATGTCGCGATTGGTCGCCGCGATAACGCGGGCATTGCTGACGCGGTTCTGCGTCTCGCCGACGCGCTGGAATTCGCCATTCTCGAGGACGCGCAGCAGTTTTGCCTGAAGTTCGAGCGGCAGCTCGCCGATTTCATCCAAGAATAGCGAGCTGTCTTTGGCATCTTCGAAATAACCGGACCTCGAAGTCGTGGCGCCGGTGAACGCCCCTTTGCTGTAGCCGAATAAGGTCGGCTCGACCAGATTCGGCGAAATCGCCGCGCAGTTGAGCGCAAGAAACGGTCTGGAAGCGCGCTGGCTTTGACGATGCAGCGCAGCCGCGATCAGCTCTTTGCCGCTCCCCGATTCGCCCTCGATCAGCACCGGGAACGGCGCGTTTGCGTATTGATTGATTTGCTGGAGCAGCTTTTCGATCAGCAGGCTTTTGCCGATCATTCCGACATCGCCCGTCTGCGCGCTGATTTCGGCATCGCGGATCTGCAGCGCCTTAAGCAGCAAATCCTTGATCTTCTCGGGCTCGCACGGCTTGGCGATGAACTCGATTGCCCCCAGGGTGCGCGCATGTCGCGCGTTGGTCTCGTCATTTTGCCCCGACAGCACCAGAATCTTGATGCTCGGCGAGTAGGCGATCAATTCGTTGATCAGCTTGAATCCCTCATCGGGTCGATGCGGGGTCGGCGGCAGCCCAAGGTCGATCAGCGCCAGCTGCGGCGGATTGTCGAGCTGGCGCAAAAGGCTTTTGACTTGCGCGCGCGATTCGGCGACGTACACGCTGAAATCGCGGCTTAGCACGAAGTTCAGTGTGTCGCTGATCAGCGGATCGTCGTCGACGATCAGTAAATCCGGTTTGTGTTGCGGTTTTTCCGCTTGTGGCTTTTCCAAGTGCCTCTCCCTTAGAGCTAACTAGCTATTTTGCCAGATAGTTTTCCAGCCTCATAGCTTGCGCGAGTTACGCTTCAAACTGGTTGCGGTGCGCCGTCAATGCAACGCAGGAATGCCTGCTCGAGATCGCTGCTTGCATATTGTCGGCAAAACGCGTCTGGCGTGCCGGCATAGCGCAGACTGCCGGCATGAATGACCGCCATGCGATCGCAGATCTCGGCGACGTCGGCCAGCGCGTGTGAAGTGAAAAACATGGTATGCGCCTGCTGCTTAAGTTCGCGCAACTGAGCCTTGAGCAGTGCGCGCGCTTTGGGATCGAGTCCGCTGGTCGGCTCGTCGAGAATGTAAAGCTCCTTGCGCGACAGCAAACATGCCGCCAATCCGAGCTTCTGGGTCATGCCTTTGGAGTAGGCGCGAACCGGAAGCTGCAATGCCGCAAGGTCGAGATCGAGCGCATGCAGAATGCGTGCGCCCTCAGCCCGGTCATATTCGGTCGCCTGCATCTGGAGCACGTAGCGGATGAAGTCTTCACCGGTCAGGTAATAGGGCGGATTGAAGCGTTCGGGCAAAAAAGCGATCCGTCGTCGCGCTGCGGCTACGCGATGCGAGGTGCCGAAAATCTCAATGCGGCCGCAGTCCGTGTCGCAAAAATCGAGGAGGCATTTGAGCAGGGTGGTCTTGCCGGCACCGTTAACGCCGACCAAGCCGAAGAATTCCCCGCACGCGATCTCGAACGAGATCTCGCTTAGCGCAGGCGTACGGCCATAGTTCTTAGCGACGCCTGAAAAACGCAATGCGATTTCCGACATGTGGTATCAGACCGATATCAATGCGCAGCTTGGCGTGGTGAATTCAAGTATCGTCGATACTGGATTTTGCTCGAATAGTTTACAATACGGCGCTTTGATTTTGGACTCATTCCGTGGCTGCCGACAACCTGGTAACGATCAGCGGCGTCAGCTTTTCGTATGATAAACGCCGTCCGATCCTGAGCGGAATCGACATGGTCATTCCGCGCGGCAAAGTGGTAGCGATCATGGGTATAAGCGGCTCGGGCAAGACTACGCTGTTGCGGCTGATCGGGGGCGTTTTAAAGCCTACGCAAGGCAGCGTAAACGTGGATGGACAGCTGACCCACGAGCTCGACCGCGAAGGCTTGTACCGGATGCGCCGGCGCATGGGCATGCTCTTCCAGTTCGGCGCCTTGTTCACTGACTTGTCGGTCTTCGATAACGTGGCATTCCAGATGCGCGAGCATACCGATCTGCCGGAAACGATGATACGCGACATGGTCATGATGAAGCTTGATGCGGTGGGCCTGCGCGGCGCGCACCGGCTGATGCCCGCGGAACTTTCGGGCGGCATGGCGCGGCGCGTTGCGCTCGCGCGTTCGACCGCGCTCGACCCGATGCTCATCATGTACGACGAGCCTTTTACCGGTCTGGATCCCATATCGCTGGGAGTGATCCGTAACTTGGTGCGTAAGCTCAATGACGCGCTCGGATCGACCTCGATCGTGGTTACGCACGACGTGCAGGAGGCGCTCGACGTCGTCGACTACGTTTATTACCTGTCCGAAGGCGTCATGATTGCGCACGGCACACCTGCGCAGATGCGCGCCTCGAACGATCCCCTCGTGCATCAGTTTGTTTGGGGTGAGGCGGATGGGCCGGTTGCATTCCAGTATCCGAGCGAGAAGTTCAGCGAGGAGCTCGAGCTTGCTTAAACGCGGTTCTATCCTCAATTTCCGTAATGTCGGTCACCACATGATCGATAGCGTGCTGCGGATGGGCTATGCCACGCGTTTTATCGCACTGACGGTGCTGCAATCGGGAACCGCATTCCGCCGCCCGCGTCTGATTATTCGGGAGCTGTATTTTTCCGGCGTTTTGTCGATGATTATTATCCTGGTTTCGGGATTGTTCGTCGGCATGGTGCTCAGCTTCCAGGGCTACCAGACGCTCAAGACCTACGGCTCGGAGTCCGCGCTCGGAGTGCTGGTGGCGCTGTCGCTGGTGCGCGAGCTCGGGCCGGTGCTCTCGGCGCTATTGTTTGCAAGCCGCGCCGGTTCGGCAATGACCGCCGAGATCGGGCTGATGAAGACCACCGAGCAGTTGTCGGCGATGGAAATGATGGCGGTGGATCCGATCGCGAGGGTAGTGGCGCCGCGCTTCTGGGCCGGCTTCATCTCGATGCCGCTATTGGCGGCCATGTTCAGCGCCATGGGCGTGTACGGCGGCTATTTGATCGGCGTGGTGCTGATCGGAGTCGATGAAGGGTCGTTCTGGTCGCAGATGCAGAGCGCCGTGGATTTCCGCGAGGATATCGTGAACGGCGTAATCAAGAGTATCGTGTTCGGTATTGCGGTGACGTGGATCGCGCTGTTCGAAGGTTATGATGCGCCACCGACTGCAGAAGGCGTCTCGGGCGCGACCACGCGCACCGTAGTCACTTCGTCACTCGCCATACTAGGACTTGACTTCATCTTAACCGCATTCATGTTTCGGGGGATTTAATGGAACGCTCGACTATCGATCTTTGGGTCGGCCTGTTTGTTATCGCGGGACTCGGCGCGCTAACTATCCTCGCGCTAAAGGTTGGCAATATGGGCACCTTCGGCAGAGTTGAAACCTATCAGCTGTCCGCTGAATTCGGCAACATCGGCGGTCTGAAATCGCGCGCAGCCGTGAAAAGTTCAGGTGTAGTCGTCGGGCGCGTCGCGGAAATCACTTTCGATAACGAAAAATTCATGGCGAAAGTCACCATGAACATCGAGAAACGGTATAAATTTCCCAAAGACAGCTCGGCATCGATATTGACTGCGGGCCTGCTCGGCGAGCAATACGTCGGGTTAGAGGGCGGGGCGGAAGAAGCGATGCTCGCGAACGGCGAAACCATCAAGCCATCCCTCACGCAGTCAGCGGTAGTGCTGGAAAAGTTGATCAGCCAGTTTATGTATAGCAAAGCCGCCGAGGGCGGTAATCCCAAATAGGGCGACAGACGTTAGAATACCGATGGGTAACGAGAGAGGAAAGCAAAGCATGAACAAACTGATATGCGCGGGCTTTCTGGGCGCAGTGCTGGCCGTATCGACATTGGCGCAGGCCCAGGACACAGCGCCTGACGCACTGGCGAAAAAAGTCACTGACGAAGTGATCGCAATTCTGCGCACCGATAAGGACATCAAGGCCGGGAACACCCGGAAAGTCCTCGACCTGGTGGAAGCCAAGGTCCTCCCGCATTTCGATTTCACGCGTATGACGCGGCTTGCGGTCGGCGCGCCGTGGCGCCAGGCATCGGGCGCTCAGCAGCAAACTCTGACCAACGAATTCCGCACGCTGCTGGTGCACACTTACGCGAGCGCGTTCACCCAATACCGGGACCAGGTAATCGACTACCGGCCGCTTAAAATGCAACCCGGCGATTCCGAGGTCGTGGTGCGCTCGCTGATCAAGCAAACGAATGGCGGCGATCCGATCGACGTCAACTACAGCATGGAGAAAACCGACCAGGGCTGGAAGGTATATGACGTCACGATTGCGGGTGTGAGCCTCGTGCAGAATTATCGCAGTTCCTTCAGTGCCGAGATCCAGAAGAGCGGCATCGACGGGTTGATTTCGACGCTCGCCGCCAAGAACAAGACGCTGGCTAAATGATCGAACGCGACGGCAATCAGGTGCGCGTGAGCGGCGCACTGACCATCGCGAATGCCGCAGTGTTGTGCGAAGAGGCCAAGCGGCATTTTAGCGGTGACATCGTCGTCGATCTCGCTGCCGTTACGGAGGTCGATTCCGCGGCGTTGAGCGTGCTGTTCGAGTGGCAGCGTGCCGCGCAACGGAACAGCGCCCGGATTTCGTTCCGTAACCTGCCCGAAAGTCTAAGCAGTCTGGCGGCGCTGTACGGCGTCACCAACCTGATCGCCGGCGATTTTCGTGAGGCGGCAAAATGAAAGACGAAAGCTGAAAAGCAAGCGGACGATGCCGCGTGCGCGGCAGTGAATGAGCATTCTTTACCTGTCGCTCTTCGCTTTTATTTCCTCATAGCGTTGTATGGTTCCCGCGATCCAGGTCGAACAGGTTGTCAAGCGCTACGGTCAGCTGCACGCGCTGGCCGGCGTCAGCCTTGAAATCGAGCGCGGCGAATTCTTCGGTCTGCTCGGCCCCAACGGCGCCGGCAAGACGACGCTGATCAGCATCCTGGCCGGACTTAATATTGCCACGGGCGGCAGCGCGCGCGTGATGGGTCACGACGTGGTTAGCCAATATCGCGAAGCGCGGCGCGCGCTCGGCGTGGTGCCGCAGGAACTGGTGTTTGATCCTTTTTTTACCGTGCGCGAGGCGCTCACCATCCAATCCGGATATTTCGGCCTGCGCGACAACCGCGCGTGGATCGACGAAGTCCTGCATAACCTGGACCTGACCGAAAAAGCCGATACCAACATGCGTCAATTGTCGGGCGGCATGAAGCGCCGCGTACTGATCGGACAGGCGCTGGTGCATAAGCCGCCGGTGATCGTGCTCGACGAACCGACCGCCGGCGTGGACGTCGAGCTGCGCCAGACTTTGTGGCAGTTCATTCGCAGGCTCAATCAAAACGGCCATACCATCGTGCTTACCACGCACTACCTCGAGGAGGCCGAAGCTTTGTGCGGCCGTATCGCGATGCTCAAGCAGGGTGAGATTGTCGCCAACGACACCACGCAGAACCTGCTCAAGCGGTTCCCGGGCTTTTACGTCAAGCTCAAACTCGATCCCCAGGTGCTGCCGGCGGCGCTTAAACCGCTGCTCACGCACGCAAACGAAGCGGGCTTCCGGCTCGCGTTAAGCGATTATTTCGAAGTCGAGCAGGTCATGGCGGCACTGCGCGCGGCCGGCGCCAAGGTGCTCGAAATGGAGGTGTTGCAGCCCGATCTCGAGGAAGTATTTGTGAAGATCATGAATCGGCAGGCGGCGTGAGCGGTTTTTACACATTGTTTTACAAGGAATGGCTGCGTTTCTGGAAGGTAAGCGTGCAAACCGTGCTCGCGCCGATGTTGAGCGCGCTTTTGTTTCTGCTGGTGTTCGGGCACACGCTGCGCAATACGCTCGAACCTTATCCCGGCGTCGGGTATAGCGCATTTCTGGTGCCGGGGCTGGCTATGATGAGCGTATTGCAGAATGCGTTTGCCAATTCGAGCTCGAGCCTGATGCAGTCGAAAATGACCGGCAACATCATATTCGTGCTCTTGCCGCCGCTTTCGCATCGCGAGTTTTTCTTTGCCTATCTTCTGGCGGCGGTTGCGCGCGGACTTATCTGCGGCGCGGGTGTGCTGCTGTTTACGGTGTGGTTTGTTGATCTGCGTTTCGACCACCCGCTATGGATAGTCATATTCGGGTTGCTCGGCAGCGGTATCATGGGGGTGCTTGGCATCATCGCGGGCCTGCAGTCGGACAAAGTCGACCAGCTCGCCGCGTTTCAGAACTTTATTATCCTGCCGCTTACGTTTCTGTCGGGGGTATTTTATTCGCTTCACTCGCTGCCGCCGTTGTGGCAGGGCTTGTCTCACCTGAACCCGTTCTTTTACATGGTCGACGGTTTTCGCTACGGCTTCTTCGGAATCGGGGATGTGTCACCATGGATCTCCGCGACGATAGTCGCCGCATCTTTGCTGGCATTGTCTTTTCTTACGCTTTGGCTGATCAAAACCGGTTATAAACTGAGGCACTGAATGGTCCAACCTGAACAAGTTAAATCCTACATCGAGCAGGGTCTCGAGTGCGAGCTGGTACGTGTTGATGGCGATGGCCAGCACTTTGAAGCGATCATCGTGAGCCCGGCTTTCCGCGGCAAGAGCAAGGTGCAGCAGCATCAGCTCGTGTACCGGGCGCTCGGCGATCGCATGCGCGAAGAGATTCACGCGCTGTCGATGCAAACTTATACTCCGGAGAGCTGGCTGCAGAAGTAGTCCCGCGCGCCTCAAATGGATAAGCTGATCATCGAAGGCGGCGTGCCGCTTAACGGCGAGGCGCGGATTTCCGGCGCGAAAAACGCGGCGCTGCCCATTTTGTGCGCCGCGATTCTAAGCAGCGAACCGCTGCGCGTGCTGAATGTGCCGCAGCTGCGCGACATCACGACCATGATCAAATTGCTCACGCAGATGGGCATTAAGGCATCCGCCGCCGACGCGCGCTCGATCGAGCTCAACGCGGCGGGACTTGATAATCCGGTTGCGCCCTATGATCTGGTCAAGACCATGCGCGCGTCGGTGTTGGCGCTGGGGCCGCTGCTCGCGCGCTGCGGCGAGGCACGCGTATCGCTGCCAGGAGGATGCGCGATCGGGTTGCGACCCGTCGATCAGCACGTGAAGGCGCTGCAGGCAATGGGTGCCACTATCGATATCGAGCACGGTTACATGCACGCGCGCGCGCAGCAGCTCAAAGGCGCTCGCATCGTGATGGACATCGCAACCGTCACGGGCACCGAGAACATCATGATGGCGGCAACTCTGGCAAGCGGTGAAACTGTCATCGAAAATGCCGCGCGCGAACCGGAAATCGTCGACCTTGCCGACTGTCTTATTGCAATGGGCGCCAGCATCAGCGGCGCCGGGACCGACGTGATCAGTATCGCGGGCGTAGCGAAGTTGCACTCCGCAAGTCATTGCATCATGCCGGATCGCATCGAAACCGGCACTTTTCTCGCGGCCGCTGCAGTGACCGGCGGCGAAATCCGGCTGCGCGACACGCGCGCCGATATTCTCGATGCGGTGATCGAAAAACTTCGCGCAGCCGGCGCGCACATCGAATCCGGGCCCGACTGGATTAGCTTGCGCATGAACGGCGCGTTACGCGCGGTAAATGTGCGCACCGCGCCCTATCCGGCTTTCCCGACCGATATGCAGGCGCAGTTCGTGGCGCTCAATAGCGTCGCACGCGGCACCGCGCATATTACCGAAACCATCTTTGAGAACCGCTTCATGCACGTACAGGAGTTAAGGCGACTGGGCGCACAAATCGAAGTCGAGGGCAATACCGCGATGATCAGCGGCGTTGACTACCTGGAGGGTGCGCGGGTGATGGCGACCGATTTGCGCGCGTCGGCAAGCCTGGTACTGGCAGGGCTGCGAGCGCGCGGTGAAACCACGATCGACCGCATCTACCATCTCGACCGCGGCTACGAGGCCATCGAAAAAAAATTATCCGGCCTGGGCGCGCGCATCCGCCGCGCGCATTGAATGTTAAACTGCCAGCGCGAAAAAACTTGAGTCGTGCCATGCCATCAGCCGAAATTGTTGAGATCGAGAAGCTGCGTTTCGGATACGCGGATCGCGAACTGCTCAAAGACATCAGCCTCACCATTCCGCGCGGAAAAGTGGTTGGCATCATGGGTGCGAGCGGTTCCGGCAAGTCGACGTTGCTGCGCCTGATCGGCGGCCAGCTGGTACCCGCCGCAGGGGCTGTCAGGATCAATGGCGAGGTCGTGCACGAGTTGAGCCGCGCGCGCCTGTATCAACTGCGTCGCAAGATGGGTATGCAATTCCAGATGGGCGGACTCTTTACCGACCTGTCGGTGTTCGAAAACATTGCGTTTCAGATGCGCGAGCATACCGATCTTCCCGATAGCATGATCCGCGATATGGTGCTGATGAAGCTCGCCGCGGTGGGCTTGCGCGGCGCGGCGCAGTTGATGCCGGCGGAGCTCTCGGGCGGCATGTCGCGGCGGGTCGGCCTCGCGCGCGCGATCGCTCTGGACCCAATGCTCATCATGTACGACGAACCGTTCGCGGGGTTGGATCCGATTTCCTGCAACGTGATCGGCAATCTGATCCGGCATCTCAACGACGCATTAGGATCGACTTCGATCGTCGTCTCGTACGATGCCGCCGAATCCATGAAGGTCATCGATTATGTTTACCTGATTTCCGACGGTGTAGTCGCCGCCGCGGGTCCCGCCGCGCAAATGCGTGTTTCCAACGATCCATTCGTACGCCAGTTTCTCGACGGCGCCCCCGACGGACCGGTTCCATTTCATTATCCGCATGCTTCGTATGGAAGCGACCTCAACCTGGACTCGGTCTCGTAACGACGCGAGTAGAATGACTTTTTCCTCGATGGCCGAATTCCCGTGATCAGCATCGCCCTTTCCAAAGGACGCATTCTCGATGAGACCGTGCCGCTGCTCGGAGCAGCAGGCATCATTGCGTCCGAAGACCCTGACGCTTCGCGCCGGCTGATCATCGCGACTTCACGCACTGACGTACGGCTGATTATCGTGCGCGCGACCGACGTGCCGACCTACGTGCAATACGGCGCCGCCGATCTCGGCATCGCCGGCGGCGACATACTGCTCGAGTATGGCAGCGAAGGTCTATACCAGCCGCTCGATCTCGGAATTGCACGCTGCCGTCTCATGGTCGCAGTGCGCAACGGCTACGATTACGAGCAGGCAGTCCGCCAGGGCGCGCGGCTGCGCATCGCGACCAAATACCTGCGGATTGCACGGGAGCACTTTGGGGCGAAAGGTGTCCACGTCGATTTGATCAAGCTCTATGGTTCGATGGAATTGGCGCCGCTGACCGGGCTCGCGGACGCGATCGTCGACCTCGTCAGCACCGGGCATACGCTCGCGGCCAACAATCTGGCTGCGGTCGAGGAAATCGCGCAGGTGAGCGCGCGCCTGATCGTGAATCAGGCGGCCTACAAACTGAAACGCGCGGCGATTCAACCGTTGCTCGATGCGCTGGCGCGGGCAGTGAAGTGATCGCGCTCAAGCGATTGCGGTCCAGTGCCGCCGATTTCGAGGCGCGGCTCGGCGTGCTGCTTGCTTTCGAGAGTGCGCAGGATCCGGCGGTCGACGCCGCAGTCGCCGCTATCCTCGATGACGTCAAAAAGCGCGGCGACATTGCGGTGCTCGACTATGCGCGGCGCTTCGACCGGGTTCAGGCGTCATCGGTCGCGGAGCTCGAGTTGACCCGCGGTGAGATGCAGCGTGCTTTGGCGACGCTGCCGGCGGCGCAGCGCGGCGCGCTCGAGCAGGCCGCGGCGCGCGTGCGTTCTTATCATGAGAAGCAGCTCGCGCAGTCGTGGCACTATATTGATGAGGACGGCACGCAGCTTGGCCAGCAGGTGACCGCGCTCGACCGCGTCGGCGTCTATGTCCCGGGCGGCAAAGCGGCATACCCCTCGACGGTGCTGATGAACGTATTGCCGGCAAAGATCGCGGGCGTGCAGGAAATCGTGATGGCGGTAGCGATGCCGGGAGGTGACAAGTCGCCGCTCGTGCTGGCGGCGGCCGTGCTTGCCGGTGTCGACCGCGCGTTTGCCATCGGCGGCGCGCACGCGATCGGCGCGCTCGCGTATGGCACGCAAACGGTGCCGCGGGTCGACAAGATCGTCGGTCCCGGCAATGCCTACGTCGCCGCGGCCAAACGCCGCGTATATGGCGCGGTCGGTATCGATATGGTGGCGGGGCCGTCTGAAATCCTGGTGGTATGTGACGGTACTGCGCCGGCGCCCGACTTCGCCGACTGGATCGCGATGGATTTGTTCTCGCAGGCCGAGCACGACGAGCTTGCCCAGGCAATCCTGGTTTCGCCCAACGCGGAGTTTATAGATCAGGTCGCTGCGAGCATCGAGCGTCAGCTCGCGGGCATGCCACGGCGCGATATTATCAAGACTGCGCTCGAGACGCGCGGCGCATTGATCGAGGTGCGCGACCTCGATGAAGCGTGTGATCTCGTCAACCGCATTGCTCCGGAGCACCTCGAACTTGCGGTCGCAGACCCGCATTCGCTGCTCAAGAAAATCCGCCACGCCGGCGCGATATTCCTCGGCAGCTACACGTCGGAGGCGCTCGGCGATTACTGCGCGGGACCTAACCATGTGCTGCCGACTTCGCGTACGGCGCGTTTTTCGTCGCCGCTGGGCGTTTATGATTTCCAGAAGCGCTCGAGCGTCATCAGCGTATCGAAAGAGGGTGCACGCAGGCTTGGTGCGATTGCCGCCGAGCTTGCGCGCGGCGAAGGCTTGCCGGCACACGCCAAATCGGCCGAGTATCGAATGAAATAATGCTTTTGCCGCCCGCAACGCTGATGACGCCAGGAAAAAATTGAGCCTCCTGATTTTGAACTCGTACATTTGCGTTTTTGGCGGCGATGCTTTTTGAGTTATGCCCAAAACCCCGGAAGAAATCATTCGCGCCGAGATCCATGCCCTGAGCGCGTACCACGTGCCCGATCCGGGCGGCATGGTCAAGCTCGACGCGATGGAGAATCCGTACCGGCTGCCGCGCGAGTTGTGCGGCGCAATTGCCGCGCGCGTAGCCGGAGCCGCGCTCAATCGCTATCCGGATCCCGGCGCGCGCGAGTTGAAGGCGATGCTTCGCACGGCAATGCAGATACCGGCCGGCATGGAACTCGTGCTCGGCAATGGCTCGGACGAACTGATTCAGATGCTCGCACTCGCGGTAGCGAAACCTGGTGCGGTGATGCTCGGGCTCGAGCCCTCGTTCGTGATGTTTCACCTGATCGCGGCCTATACCGGAATGCGCTATGTCGGCGTAGCGCTCAATGCTGACTTCAGCGTAGCTGCGGC
>Ga0070681_10004549_pt1 | contig 13226 bp, 15 predicted proteins | sample KBSC83BmetaG_FD_65650 | JGI IMG/M metagenome (GOLD analysis project Ga0070681, IMG submission 65650) | Corn rhizosphere microbial communities from Kellogg Biological Station, Michigan, USA - KBS C8-3B metaG | ecosystem: Host-associated > Plants > Roots > Rhizosphere | place: USA: Michigan... | reverse complement strand
TTCAGATGCGCATGGCCGTCGGTATAGCCGCCACGCAAGGCGACGAACAGACTACCGGGCACCGCCTGCCGCGAGTCATAACAAACGGCGGTAATCGGCAAATCGTGCGCACCGGCGATCCGCTCGACGGCAAGATCGACGAGCAGGTCACCGAATGGACGAATCCCGGCGGTCATAACAGGTTTGGCCTGAGCATGCGCCAGACTTTCATCAGAGGCTGAACATACACGCGTTCGTACATGCCTGGGTAGGTCACGATCTCGCCGCCGAATCCCTGCTTGAAGCGATAGACGCCCCACATGCCGTTACGCACGTTGATCGTGCCGCGTTCATCGTCGCCCGTCACCGCTTCCACCGGTTCGTCGGTCGGCGGAATGCCCCACAAATCGTACGAACTGCACCCGATATCCCGCGCCCACTGCATCGCGGCGAATTGGATCAAGTAGGCGGGCATATGCCGTTGATGTTGGGTGCGCGTTGCACCGTACATGTAGATCGCCTCACCAGCCGCACGAATCGCCAGCAGGCCAGCAGCCGCTTCACCGCCGATATCTGCCAACAAGAGCGCCGCATCGTCACCAAACATGCGCAACGTGTCTTCGAAGTACGCAATATCGTGAATACCGAAGCCGTCGCGACCGGCCGTCTCCTGCAAGAGCGAGTAAAAGAGCGGCACGTCACTCATCGCCCCATGACGAATCGTAACCCCGCGCTTTCCCGCCAAGCGCACGTTGTAGCGCGTCTTCGGCTTCATTTGCGCCAGCAGGGCGTCATCGGACTGGCCGATGAAGAGCTTGATTGTCCGGCGCGGTTGAACGAGCACCCGATTCGACTTCCATAATTGCGAACGACCGAGGCTGAGCGGCAGTTCGTGGGTTTCCGGCTCAATCAACACCGCGATCGCTCGACGCCGATGGCATTCTTCGTCGATCGCCCGCGTAAACGCCGCGAGTTCCGCTGCCGAGATTTCTTCCGCTAACGGGCCTCGCGGTACGTACGCGACCGTCATCATCCCAACCCGGCGAAAGAGAATCTGCGCGCCGATCTTCGGCCGCCCATTCACCGAGAGGAGGAGTCGTATCGGCGACCAACCGTGGCGCTCCTTGAATTCGCCCCACTGCCAGGTCTGCAATAGATGTCCACCCAGATTCGAGACCGCCCGGTCCCAACTCAGCGGATCACCTATCCGTTTAACGTCTGATGATTGTGGAAGGGTACTTGTTGCTCGTCGTGCCATCATGAATCGAGACGAGTAGAACCACTGGCGATCGTTGCTTCATGCAACGCTTCGTCTGCAGCCTCACTGATGACGACGTCATCGGATTTTACTAACCGCCTCAATGTCGCCGTCGCAGTCTTACCACCGATCTCCCCAAGCGCCTCGATCGCGGCCAACTGGACTTCGCGATCCTCGTCGTCCAGCAGGTCAAGTACGGACGAGATGGCCCGCTCATCGCCGAACCGTCCGATGGCGCGTACGGCCTCAAAGCGCATCTCTGGTTCTTCGTCGCTCATTGCCTGCATCACGATGTCGAACCAGCGGTCATCCAGATTGAGCCCCATGGCGAAAATGGCGGCCGTTTGCAGGTCACGGTAGACCGAGTCGAACGCTTCGCTGATCGCCTCTTCGACATCGGGATCCTCGCAGAAGTACGCCATCGAAATGAGCGCCTTCTTGCGGGTGCCAATCGACTCGTTGGAATGGTACAGAGATAGGAGCGTTGTTCGAATCTCGTCGCTCCACTTCGCGTCAAGCTCTTCTTCGAACGCGAGCAAGCTGAACGGTCCAAGCGCTTCAGCAATCGCCTCGCGCACTGTCGGCTCGGGCTCGCGTTTCACCATTTCGAGCAGTTGTTCGAGAAATGCCGTGCTTTCGTTTTCCCAGAGACCTTGAATCGCGATCGAGCGAATCTCGTTATCGGGATCGCCCAACGCGACGAAGAACGTTCGAGCGAAGTTCAGCGCGACATTTGCCTCAGCCTGCTCCAGCATCTGACGCGCGACAAACCGGCGCACATCGTCCGGGATCCGCAGCCAGAGCGAACCGGCGGCCCGCGCCGTTGCGCGGTCGAGATCTGAAAGTTTGACGATTGCGACCGCGTTCCGCTCGCCGGCGATGAACTGATTCAGCGCCTCAATTGCGTCAGCGTTGACGGACTCAGGATTCGGCGGGTTCGTAGTAAAAAACATCTTCCACGTCAGGATCGGCGCTAAACATCGGATTTTGAGTCGCCCGAATGATCGAACGGATCAAGTCCGCGCTCATCGGCCGCTCAACGTTGCTGGCCGGCAGCAGATCGTCCAGGATCGCCATGTACTTCGGTGCATCGCTTGACCCGACCTGCTCGCCGATTCGCTCAAACGTCGAAGCAAGCGCCAGTTCCGGCCGACGGCGCGCGCGCTCTTCGAGAAGCGGCACGTTCGCCAGCTGCGGGAAGCGATTTTCCGAAAGCACCATATCTTCCTGCGTCGCACAGTAGAACGTCATTGGACGGAAGACGTAGCGGCCTCGCTTCTCGTCAATCTGCAGCAGCTTACGATCCTCGCCGGACACCGGCAGATACTCGATGAGGTAGCGCCCTTCCTCGTTCAGTTCGATCGTGAACAGCGCGCCGGGCACCAGGTTTTCGAGGAAGAAACGGTCAAATCCTGCAAGGTAACCGCCGCGGTTTCCCGTTGGAAAGCGAAGCTCGATGCGAAACGTCTCATACGTCTGTGGTGACTCAAAAATGAGGATGGCCGCCCGCTGATCGGGAATCTCAGCCGTTGGCATGATTGCCGCGAGCAACCCATCGAGCGGTAGAACCCCATATTGATACTCGTAGAAGCTGAGCACATGTTCGACGACCGCGTCACCCGGCGGCAGTTCGGCGCGATCTTCATTGAGCAAGAAGCGATAATCTTGGCCGATTTCGCTCGCTTTGCGCTTGGTCGTACCGATCATCGGCAATCCGCTGGTCGTCCAGAAGCGCTGCGTCGATGTGCCGACATATTCGAACTCGCGCTGCTCCCGCGATAGGCGGAAGTTCAACGCAAATTTCATCGCCGCGTAATTCTCGGCGTTCGGGCGTAAGCCGAGCACATCCTGCAGCAGCACCTCGTCCGTCAACGGTTCATTACGTTCGACGAGGTACTCGCGCGTCCGACGAAGATCGCCACGACTCAGTCGGGAGACTTTCTCTTCGATCATCCATTCGTCGCCAAAGTTCGCGACGGTTAGGTCGTCACGCAGATCGCTCGTGATAACTTGAGCCAGGATCTCATCGCTCAGCTCCGAGACGTCGCTGATGATCTCCACCTCCGCGCCCGCGCTTCTTGCTGCCACCGGCGCCTCAGCCACAGGCTCCGGCAGTTCGACGTCGTGCTCAGCCTCTTTAGCGACCTCGATATCGGAGACGTCGGGCGCCGCGCCACCGATGAGTTCGGTCGCCACCGGTTCGATGATCTGAGCCGTCTTCGCCCGTTTGCGCGGCTCCGGTAGTTCAGAAGGGAATGGGCGAGGCTCGGCAAATCGCTCAGCCAGTACGTGCGAATCATCAACTGCCGCCGGGGTTGGCGGGACGCCAGCCGAAGTCGTTACCAGGTAAGTGACGTCATCGATCTCTTCGATCTGAAAAACTTCGGCGTTCGCCTTGGCGACTTTGAGCAGATGCGTGACCCACTCATCTTCGTCGCGCTCGGTATGCGTCGACGCAAAGTACTTGGCGAGCGACGGCACCGAAGCGCGTAGCGGCGCCGATTTCGGAAAGAAGCGCCCTGTCGCGCGCATAACGTTCAACGCATCGCTTGCGACTGCCTGGTCCTTTTTCGTTCCAGCAAACTTCGGTTCAGAGCTGGCTTCTGCCGTCTGCATACCCTTCGCACTCTCCTCTTGCCTGCCGGGCGAACCCGCTCAGCGCGACTATTGCGCCCGTTCTCGCAGCGCCGCCACGAGTTCTTGAATTGTGACCGGATGATTGGAATTGCGTAGAACCGTCAACAAGTAGGTCCGGTTTTCGCTGCTGAGATGCAGGTTATTCATCGACGCCCCTATCGTTTATCACCGATGAAGTCTACACGCGGGCACCGGCCGGCGGCAATCTCCGCGCTAATGGCTCGCCCCATGTCATGTCCGCAGACTTTCGAGCGCCAGTGCAACCGCTCCGAGTACCGTCGCATCCGGACCGAGCTGGCTGATCGTCAATCGCACGCGGCGCGCAGCCGATGGATAGGAATATTGACGAACCCGTGCGCTCAATGGATCCATCAGCAATGAGCCGACGTCCGACACCATACCGCCGACGATCACCGCAGCCGGGTTGAGCGTCGTAATCAGATTCGCAATCGCCAGACCGAGAACCTGAACCGTTTCCGATACGACCTCGCTGGCCGCTGGGTCGCCCTGCCGCGCTGCGTCAAAGATCGAGCGGACGGTGATCGACTTTGGATTTGACCAGCGATCGAGATCGATCGAGGATTGCGTTTCGAGTCGTTCGCGAAAGCGCGAAACGATAGCCGGCGCGGCTGCGTACGCTTCGAGATGACCAGGTTTCCCACATGAGCATATCGGGCCGCCGGTTGAGACGACCATGTGACCGAATTCACCCGCGGTACTGCTGACGCCATGCAAGAGTCGCCCGTCGACGATGATTCCACCGCCGACCCCCGTTCCGAGGTGGACGTATACGACATCCGTCGCTCCACGAGCCGCTCCATAGACGATCTCTCCGAGCGCCGACGCGCGCGCGCTGTTATCCATCACCGTCGCAACACCTAGGTGTTCTTCGATCAGATTAACCAGTGGAAAGTTCTCGAAGCCGGGCGCACGATGCGAAAGCAGCGTCAGACCGCGATCGACATCGACCGGCCCGCCGAAGGCGATACCCGCTCGCACGATCTGTTCAAGGTCGATACCGGCGGAGCCGCACGCCTGGTCGATCAGATCCTTGACCGTTTCAAGCACGCCGGGCGCGGGTGCCATGCTATCGATCGAACGCGCCTGGCCGACAATGCGTCCAGCGCCGTCAGCGACGACTACGCGCTGTCCTCGCCCGCCGATTTCGATGCCACAGACGAAGTCATTGGCCGCGAGCAATGTGCTCCAGCCACCGGGCAAGCGGGCTTGTTCCACCGTTTTCTCCCGTGTATGCAACGGCAAGCACCTCCGCCCACCGTCGAAAGCGCCTGTCGCCAGAAGAGCAACTATTCTAGCATGATCACTTGAATCTGTGCAAAAATGCACGAACATCGACGCGCCGAGTTTCCGGACGCGCTCAAGGAAAATGCTTGCCCGGCTCGCGGGCTGAATGGTAGACTCTCCCTGGCTCAATCGGGTTGTATTCCCCGATAGCTCAATGGTAGAGCAAGCGGCTGTTAACCGCTAGGTTGTAGGTTCGAGTCCTACTCGGGGAGCCACAGAACACGCGTTGCCGCTGAACGTCGTTCAGCGGTTTTTTGTTGCCTTTTCGGTCGAAATTCGGTTCTTCCAAGCCTCTGGAAAGCTCCGGAACAGTGCACAAAATCACGCTGTTCGAACAGTCGGTGGCACGCAACTTGGTTTATAGCTTTTACGGGCACAACGATATGTGCCGAATTCCATACGGGAAGAGAGGTAAGTTATGCTCTGGACGCTTATTGTGATTCTCTTGATCCTCTGGCTGCTCGGCTTCGCGGTCGTGCATGTGGCCGGTGGATTTATTCACCTGTTGTTGATCATTGCGCTCATCGTTCTGGTTATCCAGCTCGTAAGCGGCCGCCGCGCGATCTAGAATGTTCCTCGCATTTCTTCGCCGCGACAGAATCCAATAATTGCTGCGAGCGGCCGTTGACGTGAGACGGCCGCTCCAGTGTGCCGTGCTACACTGCCAGCATCGAATGGAAGACAGGACCATGCGGAGGTGTCGATGCTTGCGCTGAGTGGTGATGACGTTCGCGCCCTGGTTCCGATGAAAACTGCGATCGAATTGATGAAGGAAGTCTTTGCCGAACTCTCCGCTGGCAAGGCGGTATCGCCGCTGCGGACGCCGATCGACGTACCCTCGGAATCGGCCGTCTCGCTCTATATGCCAGCGTATGTTCCATCGCGCGAAGGCCTGGGTCTCAAGATCGTGTCGGTCTTCCCCAACAACCGTGAGCAAGGTAAGCCGACGATTCACGCGCTCGTCGCGGTCATCAGCGCCGAAACGGGTGAACCGCTGGCCATCCTCGACGGCACGTACATGACCGCACTCCGCACTGGTGCGGTTTCGGGCGCGGCGACCGATCTGCTCTCACGTCCAGATTCCCGGGTCGTGACGTGCATCGGTGCTGGAGCCCAAGGTGTCACACAGGCGTGGGCGGTCGCCTCGGTGCGGCCGATTGAGCGCATCTACGTCGCCGACATGAATCCGGATGCGGTCGCGTCATTTCCGGGCCGCCTCGGCGCGCTCGCGCCCGATCTCGCGAGCAAAGTCACGCCGGTTATCGACCTCGATGCGGCTCTGGCGGAATCTGATGTCATCTGTACGGCGACGACATCAAGGCAGCCGGTGTTCGACGATGCCGCGCTCAAACCGGGCGTGCATATCAACGCCATCGGCGCCTTCACCCCGGAGATGCAGGAGATTCCCGTGGCAACCGTCAAGCGCGCACGGATTGTCGTCGACGCGGTCGATGCCGTGCTCGCCGAGTCGGGCGATCTCATCATCCCGATCAACAGCGGCGAACTCGATCGCTCCGCCGTCTCATTGGAACTCGGTGAAGTGGCGAGCGGAGCTGCCGGTCGAACGAACGAAACTGAGATTACGCTCTTCGAATCGGTCGGCAATGCCGTACAGGACATCATCGTCGCGCGCTACGCCGTGTCCGAAGCAGAGCGACTTGGGCGAGGACACCACTTCTCACTCTGAGTGATACCCAGAAGCTGAGCAGCAAAACGGCTGGCCCGAACGCGGACCAGCCGTTATTGTCGCGAATTGATCTGAGCGGTCAGACGGCGCCAGTGATCGAGAGAACCGCCGCGCCCGCGTCCATCGGACAGACGCCGGCGGGACACCGGCTTTCGTTGATGTGCGCCTCGAATTCTTCGGGGAACGCTTTCATCATCCCGAGGACGGGCATCGGCGCCACCTGACCCAGGCCGCAAAGCGAAAGATCGATTACATGCTGGCTTGTGCGTTCGATCAACGGTAGTTCGCCCCGGCGCGCCTGGCCGTTACGCATCCGGTCGAGAATTTCAGTCAGCGCTGGATTCCCCAGGCGGCAGGGGGTGCATTTGCCACACGACTCATAGCGATTGAACGCCATGAGATAGCGCGCGAAATCGACGGCGCAAACGGAGTCGTCAAAAACGACGAAGCCGCCCGAGCCGAGCATGCCGCCGGCTTCGGTCATCGAATCGAAATCGACCGTCAAATCGAGTTGGTCTTCCCGCAGCGGTCCGGCCGAAACTCCACCCGTCTGTAGCCCTTTGAATGTGTATCCATCTTTCATGCCGCCATACAGGCCGAAGATCAGTTCACGTAGCGGCATGCCCATTTCGACCTCAACGAGTCCAATGCGCTCAACCGGGCCCTGAATCGTGACGAGTTTGGTGCCCTTGCTCTTCTCGGTGCCCATCGCCGCGTACCAGGCACCGCCATTGTTTACGATTCCCGGAATGTTGGCATACGTTTCGGTGTTGTTGAGCACCGTCGGGCGACGCCATACGCCTTCCTCTACCGAACGCGGCGGCTTCGTCCGCGGCTGCCCGCGCAGGCCCATGAGCGAATACATCAGCGCCGAGCCTTCACCGCAAATGTAGGCGCCACCACCGGTTCGGGTCTTGACGTGGCAGGAGACGCCGGTGCCGAGGATGTTCTCGCCGAGCAGCCCGAGCGCATACGCCTGCTTCACAGCTTCGCGGAAACGCTTGATCGCTAAGACGTGCTCGCCACCGACGTAGTTGTAGCCGTGGGGTGTCTCCAGCGCGAAGCATCCGAGCATGATCCCTTCGAGGACGAGGTGAGGGTCGCTCTCGATGAGACGTCGGTCTTTGTAGACGTTCGGTTCGCCTTCGTGGCTGTTTGCGACGACATATTTCGGCCACGCTTGGGTGCGACGGCCGCTCTCCCACTTGATTCCGGCAGGGAATCCTGCGCCACCACGACCACGGACGTTGGCGGTCTTCACTTCGTCAACGACCTGGTCGGGCGTCATCTCGAAGAGCGCCTTGATCCAGGCGGAGTAGCCTCCGCGCGCGATGTAGTCTTCGATCGACTCGGGATCAATCACTCCGGCACGCTCAAAAAGCAGGCGCTTCTGGCCTTTGAGGTACGGATGCTCGTCGAGTGGCGCGATTCCTTTGAACGGCGCATCCGCCCGCACGCCCATCGCCCAATCGGCGATGACGTCGCCCCGCTTGAACGCCTCGACCAACTCCGGCACACGGTCGGTGGTGATATTGGCGTAGACGATCGGCGGATGATGAGGACCTCGAACTTCAACGAACGGCTCAGCCCAGCACCAGCCGGCGCAGCCGACCTGCCGCACCTCGGCCTGCAACCCGGCCGCTTCCAGCGCCAGGTGGAGATGGGCAAGCGTCTTGTCCGCACCACGAGCCAGGCTGCATTCGCTGATGCCGACACTGATGACCCAGCCGGAGCCCGACATACGAGCGTCCCATTTCTTCACCAGATCAGATGCATACCGATCAAATTCATCGCGATTATTCAACGCCATCGAGATCCTCCACCGGCCGGCCGTCACGAATCGCATGCATCACGGCAGCCAGTCGTTCACGATTGAGATGACCGAAGTAGTGGTGGTGGTCGATTTGCGCGACAGGAGCCAAATTACAGACGCCGAGGCACCCGTTGACTACCTGCACCGAGAACGCGCCGTCGGGCGTTCGTCCATCCGGCCCGAGCTTCTGGTCGTCATTCAGTTCTCGAATCAGCCGTTCAGAACCCATGACGAAGCATGCAGCGCCGTGACAGAGCAGCATCGCGTGGTCACCGGGCGGATCAGTCCGGAAATCAGCATAGAAGGTTAGCAGTCCATAGATACGGTTGATCGAGACACCAAGATGATCGGCGATCAACTGCGAGGCCGGCTGCGGCACCCACCCATAGAGCAGTTGCGCTTCCTGACAGGCGCCAAGAATCAGTTCCTCCGCTTCCTGGTAGCCGTCCGGGTTGAAATCACGTTGGAGAATGTCACGAAGCGGGTCGAGATCGATCTCCGCCTGGGATTGGGTCATATCAGCCAACTCGCCGCCCCTTAGTTGTGTTCGCGGTGTAGCCTCATGTGTGCCTAGGACACCCATCAGGCAGTATAGCAAGCCCCCAAAAGGTGAACAACGCAGGCGAAACCGGCTTCAGAGACAAGAAGCGTCCGCGGAGAATCGGGCGCTCCTACGGCTCGTTGGCACCGCGGCATTGATAGAATGAGGCCGGGTAAACGATTACGACGCGTAGATGGGAGAAACCGGTTTTCAATGCTCTGGTGGGACCGACTCGCCGAAGAAAAGATCCAGTCGGCAATCGACGACGGCGCCTTCGATCGACTTTCCGGATACGGCCGCAGGCTCGTAAACGATCATGATGCAACCAACGATCAGTGGGTCGCCAACCATATTCTCGAAACTAACCAACTCTTACCGGAGTGGTTGCAACTGCGCAAAGATGTGCATAGAGCGCGCGGGACGGTCGTTGCGGCGTTGCGTGAATACGAAGAGGCGGAAACGCGACTCGATCCTACGCTACCTGGTGATCGGGCGATTCTCAACCGGCTCGAAGAGCGCTACGTCGAACGCGCTCGGGAGATCAATCGGTCGATCGATCAACACAACGTCCGCTGCCCGTCGATCTTCCTTGAGCTACCCCGCTTTCAGGAAGACATCATCAGCCGGCGCCGACAGGGCGCTCACTGATTGCAGATGCGTCGCACCTTCTCGACCAGCGAAGGGGGCGCCGACACATCGCGACAGCAGCGACGAACCTGTCGCAAGACGTTCTCTTCGAACGTGAAGCGATCGCGGCACGGCGGGCAGTCGTCGAGATGGCGCTGGACCTCCGCCTGCTCCTCGTCCGAGAGTTCGCGATCGATATATTCGTAGAGCCGTTGCAGCGTCTCAGAACAGTTACTCATGTGCCGAATCTCCGTACGGCTGGGCCTCGACCAACGAACCCGTCAGCAGTCGTTGCAGGCGACGACGCGATCTGTGGAGCCGCGACATGACCGTGCCGATGGGGATGTCGAGAATGTCTGCGATCTCCCGGTAGGCGAACCCTTCGACATCTGCCAGCAGCACCACCTGCCGAAACTCGTCGGAGAGCGATTCAAGTGCGGCGACCACATTGGCGTCCGTCAACGAGGCCAGCACTTCTTCTTCCGGCCCACGCGACTCCGGCTGAACGCCGGAGTCAATCAGATGCGCATACACGTAATACTCTTCAACGTTATCCAGCGACTGATTCCGCGGCTGTCGGGTCCGTTTGCGATACTCGTTGATAAACGCGTTCGTCATGATCTTGAACAACCAGGCACGCAAATTTGTGCCCGGTTTGAAGCGATCGAGCGATCGAAGAGCACGGAGGTAGGTTTCCTGTACCAGATCTTCGGCATCGGACGGGTTCCGTGTCATGCGCACTGCGGTGCGATAGAGCGAATCGATATAGGTGAGCGCCTCCTGCTGCAAGCATTGTCGTACCGAGTCGGGATGCCGTCCATTTTCAGTCACCAGATCGGGTTCCTTACTCTTGAGCAGACCGCCAACGAGTCCCATTCCCGGACGAACGCACCCGCACGCCCTGGTATGTTACCTGACCGGGAAGATGGCTATCGCGATAGATCACCGGATCGCGCCGCGCCGCTCAGGCGCGCGGATGTCGTCGACTGAAGAGCGCGTGAAAATCACCGTCGAATGTCTCCAAGAATCGATGCATGTCAAGGATATCATCGACATTCGCCGGTTCGTTCGGTAGTTCCAGCGGCGCCCGATCGAACGTGTCGACCTCGGCACCGTCGCCGTCGACTACCGCGGCGACGAGCGCCTGCGTGCGGCAATGCGAACAGCAGATCGATAGGACCCACAGTTCACCTTGACGCTCGATAACGCGAGCGTCATCGAGCGAATAATGCTCTTTGCAGACGGAACACTGTTCGAGTACCGAGAGGACGGTACGTCGAACGTCAAACTCATTCGATTCCATGACTCTCTTCGAACGTTTGATCGGTCAGTTATCGCGTCGTTTCTCGAAGTCTTCAAAGTCCAGCGAGTTGATGAAGTCGCGGAAGACCGAGAGATCGGTACCGGCTGGGACATCATCGCCGGTACGCTCACGTTCAGGCGCGGTTTCTTCACCTTCCGGATCGAGGGTGACGCCCGCCTTCTCCATCACGCTCTCGTCAACCAGAATAGGAACTTTCACCCGCACGGCCAGCGCAATCGCGTCGCTCGGCCGGCTGTCGATCTCGATTCGCTTTCCATCCTGATCGATGATGATGCGGGCATAGAAGACGTCCTGCGCCAGATCGGTCACCAGGACTTGCTGAATCACGCCGCCCATTTCACCGACGATCGTCTTCATCAGATCATACGGGAGCGGACGGGCCGACACCATCGATTGCAGCTCCATGGCAATCGCTTCAGCCTCGAACGGTCCGATCCAGATCGGAAGGTGACGCTCACCAGTGACTTCCTTGAGGATCACCACGCGATGCTGTGTGACGAGGCTCACACGGATGCTCTCGACCACCGTCTCGATCATCAAGGACACCTTCCTCTCGCATCCTGGTTTCTTTGAACGTCAGTTCCGCGTCCATGCCCGGCGGAACTCCATCTCTGGCGAGAGACTCCTGAACTCGATTCTACTACCCACTCGAAGAGCGAACCAACGCCTAGTGCGCGAAGGAATACGATGGATCACTCACGAGCTTGACCTGCGACAACGGCCAGTACGCGACCCACGCTTTGCCGATGACCGACGAGATCGGAACCTGGCCAAAGACTCGCGAGTCGCTACTGTTATTCCGGTTATCGCCCATGACAAAGATGTAACCGGGATTGACCAAAACGTCCTTGGTCGCGATCCCCTGCCATTCGGTATCCGACGTTAGATAGTCCTCTTCGAGCCGCTGGTCGTTTATATAGACCGCGCCGTCATGCACTGAAATGCGATCACCCGGCAGTCCGATAATCCGCTTGATATACGGCTCGCTGTGCTGCCCCGGCGGATTGAAGACGACGATATCGCCACGGGCCGGCTTGCCGAACGGGTACCAGTCGCTCGCGGAGTCGGACTCCCATGGAAGCCATCTCATGTCAAAGTGTGAATAGGCACGTCGGTTGACGATGAGCATCTCGCCGTTGAGCAGATTCGGTTCCATGCTCTGGCCATCGACACGGAAGTTGAGCACGATACTCCGCACACCGACGAAAATGATAACAGCGAGGAGTAGCGTCTCGATCACTTCATGGATCGCCGACTTGCGCCCTCTTTTTGTCGCCGGATGCTTTGGGAGTTGTTTGCCTTCGTCGAGTCGATCGGCACTGGGGACGTCGGAGTCTTCCTGGAGGGGATTTGGCACGACGGGGTCCTCTACGTTCCGCGCTCCCAGAGGAAGATCCCTGCCGGGTACTGATTCTCGCACTCTTCCTCCGTTATCTTGTCCCGCAGCCCGCGGAACGCTACTTGGAGCGATTATACATGTCGATTGAGTCGATCAAATCGCCAATTGGGACCAAAGCGGGATGCCGCTCTGCGCTCCGCCGACGTAGGCTACAGTGACGTAACCTGCGTGCACTCGTCAATCGAGGAGCGAACTCTGCGCCGTCGACGTGATTCTAATCCAGTGGTACGTCCTACGCAGGTCGCTGCCGTCCCAACGATTATGGATGGGCAAGACCTGCTGGAATCCGGTACCGTGCTGGAAAATCGCTACGAGATCCAGCGCGTCATCGGCCAGGGCGGCATGAGCACTGTCTACATCGCCCGCGATCTGCGCTTCAGCCATGTCGAGCGCCTCTGCGCCATCAAGGAGATGGTCGATCGCGCCCGCGATCACCAGACGCGGGTGCTCCGCCTGGCGAATTTCGAGCGTGAGGCGTCCCTGCTCGCAACCCTCAGCCATCCAGCAATTCCCAAGATCTACGACTACTTCTCGGCGGCCGGACCGATCTATCTCGTGCTCGAATACGTCGATGGCCAGGATCTCGAAAACTATATTTCGCATGCAAGCGAACCGGTGCCCGAACCGACGCTGATCGATTGGTCCGCACAGATACT
>Ga0070681_10004545_pt1 | contig 13231 bp, 13 predicted proteins | sample KBSC83BmetaG_FD_65650 | JGI IMG/M metagenome (GOLD analysis project Ga0070681, IMG submission 65650) | Corn rhizosphere microbial communities from Kellogg Biological Station, Michigan, USA - KBS C8-3B metaG | ecosystem: Host-associated > Plants > Roots > Rhizosphere | place: USA: Michigan... | reverse complement strand
CGGCAGATGATGCTCGACTTCATCGTGGAGAACCTGTAGCGATGGTCCAACTGAGACAGGATGAACAGGATTTTCGGGTTGACAAGATAATCCTGTTCATCCTGTAAATCTTCTAAATCCTGTCCAATAACTTCCTCGCGTGGCACGGCCATTGCCGTTTATCGCGGTGGAGGTTCCCGATGTCCGCACCCCTCGCCTATATAGTTCACGAACCCGAGCCTCAGTTACCGTTGTTGGCCGACACGCTTACCGCTGATCCGCAGACCGAGATACAGCGCGAAGTACAGGCCAATCTTCAATGCGAGATCGACTCAGTTCTCCGGCAAATCAACGATCCGCAGTTGCATGAAATCTCACAAACTATCCTCACCGAAATGCTCCGTTTCTTCGATTGGCTCACACGCATCGAGAACAATCTCCAAAAACTCGACACCCTTCTCGAAAGCCTTTCACTCCTTGAAGTCCTCGAATTCGAAGCCCGCTCGCTGACTGATTACGTTGATGCCAAAGCCAGCGCGTTGGGCGGCCGTCACGAACGTTTGCATGAGGTCCTGGACGGCATTTCGTACGGCATTACTCACGACTTGCGCCGTATCTTCGAACGCGAACTGGTGCGCGGTATTACCGAACAATCGATCCCGATCGTGTACGGTAAGATCATGCACGCGCACGGTTTACTAACGAACTGTTTTCAGCAATCAACCATCACTCTGCTCCAGGTTTTCAGTCCCAGGCTCGACCCGTCGAAGCTCTTCAACGACGTCGAGCTCAGGCTGCAACAGTCGCTGATTCTTTGTAAGGACCTGTCGTCGTTGATGCGTTTTGTGCGATTGGCCCAGGCGAACGGCGACCCCGATGTCCTGCGCTCAGTGACTGCTCGAATACTCGAGTTTCGCGACGGCAGCATGCAGTATCTGATGTACAAGGACTGGCGCGGCTACGAAAGTCTCGCGCTGGAAGTTATAACGGCGGTCGAGAACAACCTCGATCCCAAGCCTTTATTGCACCGATTTCTGTGTTATCTGGAAGTGCTGTACGGCCACGTGAAGATGCGCGCTGTGCTGGCGGATGAGTTTCCGTACTCTGGAAAGAGCGACGAAGAATAAGCGTTTTGTGCCGCAAAGTGTTAGGTGTGGGTAACAGAAATTGTTACTCACCGGCTCTGGCACTGTGGACAGTAATACGTCGAGCGGCCCCCCTGGACCACGCGTTTGATCTTCGTTCCACATTTCACACAAGGCTCGCCGGCGCGTTCGTAAACGCGCCAGAAGCGTTCCGGGGTTTCAAAGTAACTGCCGTTTCCATCGGCGAGATCGATGCGGAGAGTCGAACCTGCGTCGATTGCTTCCTGCAATGTGTTGCGAATCGCGTGGTACAACTTGCGCGCGCGTGGCTTTGAGAGCTTGTTCGCGGCTTTTTTGGGATTCACGCCGGCGAGAAACAAAGCTTCGACTGCGTAGATGTTGCCGAGACCGAGTACGCGCGTCTGGTCCAGGAGGAGATGTTTTAACGGACGGCGCGAACGTGAGAGCGTTTCGATGAAGTAGTCTTCGGTGAAATCGTCGGAGAGAGGTTCGGGCGCGAGTGTCGTGAGCTCTTTTGGAGGTTTCGTGAAGAGGCGCATTCGCCCGAACTGTCGCATGTCGCAGAACACGAGACGCCGCTCGTCGTCGAAGTAGAAGACGACGTGCGCGTACGGTGGAAGCGATTGATCGAGCGTTAGGGAGACGAACTTCCCGGTCATGCGCAGGTGTGTCGCGAGCACCTGGCCAGATTCGAGATTGAAGAGGATGTACTTGCCGCGACGTCCGACGCCGGTGATGAGTGCGTTGCGCAATTGGCGATTGAAGCCCGAACGCGAAATGCCGGGCGCGATGCGTTTAAGGTTCAGTTCGGCGGCGATGATTCGTCGGCCGACAACGACGGGCGACAAGGCGCGGACGACGTGTTCTACTTCGGGAAGCTCAGGCATAACAGAAAGCAGTTTCACGCAAAGGCGCAAAGAAGGACGCAAAGACGCAAAGAAGAACGATACAGATTTCGCTCAGCGCCTTTGCGTCCTTCTTTGCGCCTTTGCGTGAAACCATTCTTCATTGCGGGCTACCACCGATAATTTCTTCGATCTGTTTCTTCACTTGATCGACCAGCGGTTCTTTGCGGGCTTCGATGTTCAGGCGCAGGAGTGGTTCGGTGTTTGAGCCGCGGATGTTGAAGCGCCACTCGGGTGTCTCGAGTGAGTAGCCGTCCGTGAAATCTTCCTGTCCCTGGCCGTGAAACTTCTCCTGCACCTGACTGATCACTGATTTGATGTCTTTCACGTGATAGTTCAGCTCGCCGGACATGTAATGACCGGCAGTGTAGGTCTTCATGATCTCTGAAAAAGGCTTACCTTGATTTGAGAGATGCTCCAGCACCAACAGAAACGGAATGACGCCGTTGTCAGCGTAGAAATTCTCTCGGAAGTAGTAATGCCCGCTCAGCTCGCCCGCAAAGAGCGCGTTCTCGCGTCGCATCCGATCCTTCATGAACGCGTGACCACCCTTCGAGACGATCGGCCGCGCGCCTTTTCGTTTCACTGTATCCATCACCGGCCAGATCACGCGCGGATCGAAGATGATCGTGTTGTCGCTGCCATGCTTCGTTAACAGGATATCGGCGAGCAGCGCGGTGATGTACGCTCCCGAGATGTATTCCCCCTTTTCATCAAAAAACATCGCGCGATCGGCATCCGCGTCCCATGCGACTCCGAACGTCGCGTGCTTCTCCCTGATGAGCTCTTCAGTTTCGGTGCGATTGCCGGGCAACATCGGATCGGGCGGCCCTTTCGGAAACGTGCCGTCCGGTTCGAAGTTCAGCGGTATGAGATTCAACCCGAGGTCCCGCACGAGCTTCGCTGCCGGTCGACAGACATAACCAAAGTTAGCGTTCCCGACGAAAGTGAACTTCTGAATCGCATCGCGATCGATAAACTTCAACACGTGCGCAAGGTAGTCGCTGAGAATGTCGCGCTCGGTGCAGGTGCCTTTCTTGTCGGAAGTGACTTCGGTATCTTTCCCGGCTTTTAAAGCGTCGCGAAGATCGAACAAGCCGGTCTCGGAAGAGATAGCCGTAGCGTGTTCTTTCACCATCTTCATGCCGTTGTATTGCTTCGGATTGTGCGACGCGGACACAACAACGCCACCAGAGTAAGGATACGCACCGGCTGAGAAGTAGAGCATGTCGGTCGTGATCCGTCCGATATCGACGACGTCGACACCCGCATCGAGAAAGCCTCGAATCAAACTCGCCTTCAGAGGCGGTGACGACGAGCGCGCGTCCATCCCAACCACCATCGTTTTCGGCTCGAACAAGTAAACGTAGCCTTTGGCGATGCGATAGTAATCTTCCTCGTTTACCTCGTCGGGATAAACGCCACGAATGTCATAAGCTCGAAAAACATCCCAGTTCACGATATGCCCCCACCAATCATGTAAACGTGTAATCAGTCAACGAAGTCTTGTCGCCGAGCACGGTGCCTGCTCCAACAATCGCCGACCGGCCGATGTGACAACCACGACCAGCGATCGCGCCGGTCATGTGTGCAGTGGTGCCGATGCGCGTGTGCGGCCAGATCACACAGTTTTCAACTCGCGCGCGCTCTTCGACAAAACATCCCTGGCCCAACACTGAGTTGATGATCTGCGCGCCGGGTTTGATCTGACAGTCGTCGCCAATGATCGAAAGATCATCAATCTCTGCGACTGTCGCCACATCGAACTGTCCGCGACGTTCCTTGATGTGAATGCGTCCGACGCGGTTCGCGAGCAGATCCGCGTGTACTTGCAAGTAGCGTTCGGGCGTGCCGATGTCGATCCAGTACGTGCGTGTCGGAACGTGCGCATAGAACGGTTCGCCACGCTTTAAGAGATCCGGAAACAGTCCATATTCAAACGAATAATTTTCACCCGCCGGCAAAAAGTCGAGCACCTTCGGCTCGAGAATGTACGTGCCCGCATTGATCGTGTTGCAGGTGATCTCGTCGGCCTTTGGCTTTTCGAGAAAGCGGCGAATGCTGCCGTCCTTTTCAGTTTCAACCAGGCCGTAACTCTGCGGGTTATCAACCGGCGTCAAAACGATCGTCGCGGTCGCTTTGCGATCGTTGTGTTCGCGTATCACCGCTTTGAGATCGAGATCGGTGAGAATGTCACCGTTGAAAACAACCGTTGGTTCGCGAATGAGATCTTCAGCAAACTTGTAAGCGCCCGCGGTGCCCATCGGCTGCGGCTCGACGGTGTATTTCAAGTTCACGCCGTGGTCGGAACCATCGCCGAGTAGTTGTTCAATCTTATTTGGCTGATAGGATAACGAGAGGGTGATGTCGGTAATACCGGCGCGCCGCAACGTGTCGATTTGATAAAGAAGAAAAGGACGGTTACAGATCGGAACGATAGGTTTCGGAGTGTAAACTGTTAAAGGGCGAAGGCGCGTGCCTTTGCCACCCGCAAGAATGAGTGCCTGCATGCTTTATGAATAATGAAATAAAGTCTAATATCGGACCAAGTCTAACATAGGGAGTTCGGAAATGCCGGAATTGAACGAAGCAGTAATCATCAGCGCGGCGCGCACGCCGGTCGGAAAGTTTTTGGGATCGCTGAAAGGTTTTTCGGCGCCGCAGTTGGGCGCGATCGTCGTACGCGAGAGTGTGAAGCGCGCGGGTGTTAAGCCTGAAGACGTTGATGAAGTGATCATGGGATGTGTGATTCAAGCCGGGCTGGGACAGAACCCCGCGCGCCAGGCTGCGCTGAACGGAGGCATACCGTCGACAGTCTCCGCTGTGACTGTGAATAAGGTGTGCGGCTCGGGTTTGAAAGCAGTGATGATGGCGGCGCAGGGAGTGCAACTCGGCGATACTGAGATCGTCGTTGCGGGCGGCATGGAGTCGATGAGTAACGCGCCTTATCTGATACCGAAAGCGCGCGAAGGTTATCGACTCGGAAATGGTGAGCTCGTCGATTCGATGATCAACGACGGACTGTGGTGTGCATTTGAAAATTACCACATGGGCTGCACTGGGGAAGTCGTAGCTGACGAATACAGGATCAGCAGAAGCGAGCAGGATGAGTTTGCAGTCAACTCGCATCGCAAAGCGGCGGCAGCGATCAAAGCGGGGAAGTTTAAAGACGAGATCGTGTCGGTTGAGATTCCGCAGAAGAAAGGCGCGGCACTCGTTTTTGATACTGACGAGACTGTGCGCGAGGACACGACGGCCGAAGTGCTTGGGAAACTGAAGCCGGCGTTCAAGCCGGAGGGGACAGTTACAGCGGGCAATGCGCCCGGTGTTAACGATGGCGCGTCGGCGGTTGTAGTCACCTCGATGCGACGCGCGCGCGAGTTGGGTGTCGAGCCGATGGCGCGGATCGTGGCGCAGGCGACGGCCGGTGTTGAGCCACGACTCGTGATGATGGCGCCGGTTGAAGCGGTGCGTAAGCTGTTCAAGAAGACTGGCTGGTCGCCGAGTGAAGTCGATCTGGTTGAGTTGAACGAAGCGTTCTCGGTTGCAGCAGTGGCGGTGACGCGCGAGCTCGGACTCGATCCGGAGAAGGTGAATGTGAACGGCGGCGCGGTGGCATTGGGCCACGCGATCGGACAATCAGGATCGCGACTGTTGACTACGATCTTGTACGAGCTGAAGAGACGAAATGCGCGTAGAGGCATTGTGTCGCTGTGTCTCGGTGGTGGTAACGCGGTCGCGATGGCGATTGAGAGATGAGCCGCAGATTTACGCAGATGAACGCGGATCAAATAATTGGTGTTGTTGGTGCAGGGACGATGGGTAATGGGATCGCCCAGGTTTCTGCGCGGGCCGGTTACGACGTGATCATGCACGACGTACGAGAGGAGTTTCTCGATCGCGGTTTGAAGGCGATCGACAAGAGCCTGCAACGCGACGTCGATAAAGAACGTCTCGATGTACAAGGCAAACAAGCCATCATCGGCAGGATCAAAACAACGACTGATTTTGCGGCCTTTAAGAACGCGGAGCTTGTGGTTGAGGCGGTGACGGAAGATCTTGCAGTCAAGACGCAAGTCTTCAAGACGCTCGACGAGCTCACACCGCCAACCGCGATTCTCGCTTCCAACACTTCATCGATCTCGATCACGAAACTCGCTGCCGCCACAAAACGACCGGACAAAGTCATCGGCATGCACTTCATGAATCCGGTGCCAGTGATGAAGCTCGTTGAAGTGATTCGCGGCATGGCCACGTCCGACGAGACGTACGAACGAGTGCGCGCGCTCTCGGAACAGATGGACAAAGTCGCACTCGATTGCCAGGACTCGCCGGGCTTCGTCTCGAATCGTGTGTTGATGCCGATGATCAACGAAGCGATCTTCGCGCTTTATGAAGGCGTGGCGAGACGCGAGAGTATCGACGGCATCATGAAGCTCGGCATGAATCATCCGATGGGCCCGTTAACGCTCGCTGACTTCATCGGTCTCGATGTATGCCTCGCTATCATGAATGTGTTATATGAGGGGCTCGGAGACCCGAAATACAGACCCTGCCCGCTGCTGAAGCGTTATGTCGACGCCGGCTGGCTCGGTCGCAAAAGCGGCCGCGGGTTTTACGAGTACTAAGCTATCCGCAAATGACAATGCGCCCCAACATCTCGCATTACTGTCAAAAGTGTCTGGCGCCCAATCCACTGGGCACGGAGTTCTGTGCGCGCTGCGGTACGCGCCTGATGATCATCGTGGAGCCAAGCTCTGCGCGTTTCGAAACTGGACCAGCAAGTGTTTCCACTGACGAACATCTGCTCGAACGCATTTCGGCTGCTGAGAACAGAGTGTCGCGACTCGCCGAGCGTCTCGAGCGCAGTCTCGATCTGCTCTTGCGCTACGCGCAGAACGCGTACTTCGATCGTTCCTTGATTCGAGCACTCGTTGCGCTGCTGACGGAAGACGGCGTCGTCGAAACCGAACGTCTCGAACGAATGTGGAGCGAGCGTTGCCAGCGAGACTCAGTCGAGCAGGAAGAGAGTGTTCATCGCGACGAGTTGCGCACGCGAATCATCGCCGCCACGAACCTTGCTGACAAGCAAGTCTTCGAACAACTCATTAACGAAGGTTTTGTGCTGCTCGAAGACAAACAGATTCCACAGGGAATCACAAAACTCCAGCGCGCCGCTGAACTCGTCGGAGAGAATGCGCCGTTGAACCTCTTTATCGGCGAACATTTTTTCCGCCGCGGCAAGACGAAGCAGGCACGCACATATCTTGCGAAGGCGCACGCTGCTTTGCCGGAAGATCGGCGGATCTCTTTGTTGCTTGGTCTGACATGTGCCGATGACGGCGAGGTCGCGCTGGCGAAGGATCTCTTGAGTAGTGCGACCACCGAGGGAGGCTCGTCGTTCGCCGGTCATTATGGTCTCGGTTGGGTATTTGTCGCGGAGAAGAAGTGGCGCCGCGCCCTCGACGAGTTCAAAAGAGCTTTGACAGTCCGACCTTCGGCGGAGGCGCACTACGTGCTCGGCTGTCTTTACTACGAGTTGAATCGCGACGCCCTCGCAGTGCGACACCTGCGCAAGGCCACGGAGATGGACGCCGGCTATGCGGAGGCGTTCTCGCTGCTCGCACAGGCTTACGAACGAACCGGACGTAAAGAACTGGCGCGCCAAGCTTTAGAAAAGGCGGGACGGAAAAACGGTAGCCTCTTTCAAGTGACTAAATCGGGAGCCCTGCGGTTGATGTCCGGCGCGGATAAGCGTCTGGCCGAAGCTCTGCGCGAAGACGCTTTGTCCACCGATTTTACGAACGGGCACTGATAGCCTATAATGGCCGCTTTTTGTGCGGTATGCGGATTGAGCTGGAGAACCTGGAGGGCGGTAAGGGCGATTTCGCTCACGTTTACAAGCCCGAAGATCTGAATCCAGTCGATGAACGCGTAAATCTTAGCGGACCCGCAAAAGTAAACGGCAAGATCAGGCTTGCCGGCAATGAGGTCTTTGTCAACGGACACGTCGAAACACGAGCCCAGGTTGAGTGTGATCGCTGCTTAAAACCGGTCGAGATTCCGGTTAACGCGGACTTCGAGCTCGAATACATAAGCGGTTCCGAGTACGAATCGAGCGAAGTAGCCGAACTGACGGAAGCCGAAATGTCCGTTTCCGTTTTTGCCGGCGACGCGATCGACGTTGACGAGATCGTAAAAGAGCAGATTTTGCTGGCCGTACCCACTCGCATGCTTTGTCGCGAGGACTGCAAAGGCATTTGCCCCCAGTGCGGCATTGATCGAAACACGGGCGAATGCAATTGCGTGACAGAAGAAATCGATCCGCGTTGGGCGGCTCTCAAGAACTTAAAATAGCCACAAAGAGGCACAAAAAGGACAAGAGATTTTCTTTGAGCCTTTTGTGCCTTTTTGTGGAGAACTAAAACGGAGTAATTATGCCAAATCCTAAACGACGACACTCAAAAGCTCGTCGCGACAAACGCCGCGCGCACGATGCCTTGCGCGTTCCCCAAACGACTTTATGCCCGAATTGCCGTGAGCCCCGCATGCCACATCGCGTTTGCCCGAAGTGCGGCTACTACAAAGGTCGCGAAGTGGTTCCAGTCGAACAAAGCTAACGTAAGTCTGTGCGAAGTCAGTCGCAGCATCAGCCCAAGTTGACGGGCAAGGTCGTTCTCGACGCAATGGGAAGCGACCATGCGCCGCAGGTGGAGATTGATGGAGCGCTTGCTGCGACACGCGACTTCGGTGTCGGCGTGATTCTCGTGGGCCAGCCTCACAAGGTTGAGCCCGAATTGCGACGGTGCGGTTGGCGTGGCGACGGCGATCGCGGAATCGAATTAGTTGAGGCGGCCGAGGTCATCGCGATGGACGATCCGGTCGCGACTTCCGTGAGACGGAAGAAGAAGAGCTCTTTGAGAATCGGCACGAAGCTGGTGATGGAAGGACGCGCTGATGGTTTCGTGTCGGCGGGAAATACCGGCGCAGCGATGGCAACCGCGAAGATGGTGATTGGTATGCTACCGGGTGTCGATCGTCCCGCACTCGCAGCTATGATTCCGACCAAAGCGGCGAAGCCGACGCTCCTGCTCGACGTGGGCGCAAACTCGGAGTGCAAGCCGCATCACCTCGCCCAGTTTGCGATCATGGGTGATGCTTACTCGCGTTCCGTGCTCGGCACAGTGAAACCGTCAGTCGGACTGATGAGTATCGGCGAAGAAGAGGCGAAGGGAAACGATCTGACGAAAGAAGCGTTTCCGCTGTTGCGGCAGTTGGACAGTATCAACTTCGTCGGTAACGTCGAAGGACGCGACGTGTTCTCCGGGATGGTTGACGTGATCGTGACCGATGGTTTCACCGGCAACGTCATGTTGAAACTCTCAGAAGGACTGACCGAAGCGATGCTTTCGATGCTGAAGCGCGAGTTGATGGCGACGGCAGTGACGAAGGCGGGCGCAATGCTGGCGAAGCCGGCGTTTCGAAACATCAAGAAGCGACTCGACTACACGGAATACGGCGGCGCGCCATTGCTGGGTGTGAGTCGTATCGTCGTCATCGGACACGGGCGCTCGAATGCGCGTGCGATTCGCAACGCGATCCGGAGTGTTAAAGAGTTTTCAGAACATCGAACCGCAGAAAGAATTGAGGAAGGATTAAAAGATAAGCCGCAGATTACACAGATACACGCGGATCTGCGTGTATCTGTGTAATCTGCGGCTACTTGTAGTAATCTGAGGAATTGATGGTAAATCAACGTGCTGGAATCCTGGGTACTGGTCACTCATACCCGGAAGGCATTCTGACGAACGAGGATCTCGCGAAGATGGTCGAGACCTCTGACGAGTGGATCACTACGCGCACCGGAATCAAGCAACGGCGCAAAGCGGCACCCGAGGAATACACGTCGCTGTTTGCCGTGCGTGCCGCACGACAGGCAATCGAGCGCGCTCGACTCGATCCCACCGACATCGATCTACTTCTCTGTGCGACAGTCACGCCCGATCAGATACTGCCGTCGACCGGTTGTATCGTGCAGGCTGAGCTGGGCGCGCATAACGCCGCGGCGATGGACATCGTGGCTGCGTGTTCCGGTTTTCTGTACGGAGTTTCGCTGGCTGATTCGATGATTCGCACGGGCCAGGTGCGTCACGCAGTCGTGGTCGGCGCAGAGATCCTGACGCAGTACGTTGACTATACCGATCGCAAGACGTGTGTATTGTTTGGTGATGGCGCGGGTGCGGCGGTGTTAGGACCAGTTGGCGAAGGCAGTCGCGGCATTCTCGCTTCGAAGATCAAGTCTGACGGGCGTTACGAAGAGCAACTCTTTTCGCCTGGCGGTGGCACTCGTAAAAAACCGACGGCCGAGACGCTCGCTGCCGGTGATCACTTCTTCAAGATGAAAGGCAACGAACTATTCAAGGTCGCCGTTCGTTCGATGGCTGAGATTTCGCGCGATGTTCTTCAGACTGCGGGTGTGAAGTCTGACGACATCGATCTCTTTATTCCGCACCAGGCAAACCAACGGATTACGGAAGCAGTGGCGGACAGGCTGAATGTCGACATGTCGCGCGTCTACTCGAACATTGCGGTACACGGAAATACGTCTTCGGCGTCAATCCCGATTGCGCTGGACGAGTGCGTCGAAGCCGGGCGGATCAAGGAAGGCGATTTAGTGTTGATGGCTTCGTTTGGCGGCGGCGTGACCTGGGGCGCGGTGTTGATGCGATGGTGAAATCGACGGCAATCGTCTTTCCCGGACAGGGATCGCAGAGTCCCGGAATGGGGAAAGACCTCGCGGAAAAATTTGCAGTTGCACGGCGGGTCTTTGAAGAAGCTGATGATGCGCTCGGCTTCGCAATTTCGCGACTCTGTTTCGAAGGTCCGGCTGAGGATCTACAGTTAACAGAGAACACGCAGCCTGCGATTTTGACGGTCTCTGTGGCTGCGTTTCGTGCGTTTAGCGAAGCAGCGGTCAGTGCACCGGCATTTGTGGCGGGACATAGTTTAGGTGAATACTCCGCGTTGGTGGCGGCCGGTACTTTGAGTTTGTCTGATGCGATCAAGACCGTGCGCGCGCGCGGGCGTTACATGCAGGAAGCAGTGCCGGTCGGCACTGGCGCGATGGCGGCGGTTATCGGTGGCGAACTGAGCGCGGTGGAACGTGTCTGCGCCGAAGCGAGTGGATCTCAGGTTTGTTCGGTAGCGAACTTCAACTCGCCGAGCCAGGCCGTTATCGCCGGCAACACGGAAGCTGTCGATCGCGCGATTGAACTGTTGAAAGGCGTAGCGAAGCGCGTGGTCAAGTTGAACGTGAGCGCGCCGTTTCATTGCGCGCTGATGAAGCCGGCGCAGGATCGGCTGGCGCAGGATCTCGAACGGCTCGAGTTCAGTAACCCGGCCATGCCGGTCGTGACGAACGTCGATGCGCGCCCGATCACGGCGCCGCAGGAATTGCGCGACGCGCTGGTACGACAGGTTTCGTCGCCGGTGCGTTGGGTCGAGTCGATGCAGTTGCTCATCGGGCAGGGCGTCGATACTTTTGTTGAAGCCGGCCCGGGAAAAGTTTTGTCAGGTCTAGTGCGTCAAACCAGTCGTGACGTGAAGACATTGAACGTGGAGGACGCAGCAAGCCTGGAAGCAACGCAAGCGGCACTTGTTGCGAAGAATTGAGTAGTCTAATTAACTCACAGAGGAGCAAACACGATGCCCGATCAAGAGATCGAGAACAAGGTTAAACAGATTATCGTCGATGAGCTTGGTGTCGATGAAAATGAGGTCACGCCCAACGCGAGATTTATCGACGACCTCGGCGCCGATTCGCTGGACACGGTCGAACTCGTGATGCGTTTTGAAGAGGAGTTTGGCATTGAGATTCCCGACGAAGACGCTGAGAAGATCCAGAGTGTGCGCGACGCGTATAACTATATCGACCAGCACAAAAAGTAGATCTTTAGCCGCGGATGAACGCGAATAAACGCAAATCTGCGTTAATCCGCGTTCATCCGCGGTTAAAGATCAAGCGCAAGGAGTTTTTAATTTGACACGTCGTGTCGTAGTTACGGGCCTCGGCCTCGTCACACCTGTTGGCAACACTGTCGAAGACACGTGGACCGCGTTGATGGCCAGTCGCAGTGGCGCCGACTACATCAAGAAGTTTGACGCCGAGCGGTTCTCTGTCAGGTTCGCCTGCGAAGTAAAAAATTTCGACCCGCTGACATTCATCGCAAAGAAAGAGGCGCGCAAGATGGGCGCCTTTATTCATTATGCGATTGCGGCGTCGATCGAGGCGGTTGCAGACAGCGGCATTCAAATGACGCCGCAAGGGAAGTTTCCGGACAGCTTCGCCGAGAACGCAGGGACATACATCAGCAGCGGCATCGGTGACTTCTGGGCCATCGAACGTGAGCACTCGAAGTTGCTCGACGATGGACCGGATCGAGTCTCGCCGTTCTTTATCGTCTCGGCGATCGTCAATCTTGCGGCAGGTCAGGTTTCGATTCGTTTCGGCGCTAAAGGACCAAACTCAGCCACCGCCACCGCCTGCTCCGCCGGCGCGCACGCGATTGGCGATAGTTTCAAGATCATTCAACGCGGCGATGCCGACTTGATGATCTGCGGTGGCGCTGAATCGGCAATCACGCCGATGAGCGTCGCGGGCTTCTCGGCGATGCGGGCGCTTTCCACTAACAACGACGATCCGCAACACGCGTCGCGTCCGTTTGAAAGAGATCGCGACGGCTTTGTCATCGGCGAAGGCGCGGGGATCTTGATTCTCGAAGAGCTCGAGTTCGCGAAAAAGCGAGGCGCGAAAATCTACGCGGAGATCGTTGGTTATGGCGCCTGTGCCGACGCGTTTCACCTGACAATGCCTGACGAGACCGGTTCGGGAGCGCGTCGTGTCATGCAACGCGCGCTTCGAGACGCGGCCGTGAAACCGGAGCAAATCGGATACATCAACGCGCACGGAACCTCGACTCCTTACAACGACAAGTTTGAGACGCTGGCGATCAAGGAAACTTTCGGCGCGCACGCTTACAAGCTGGCCGTCAGTTCAACGAAGTCGATGACGGGTCACTTGCTCGGCGCGGCCGGCGGAATCGAGAGCGTCTTCAGTGTGTTGACGCTGACTCGCAACGTCATCCCGCCCACCATCAACTACGTGAACCCCGATCCCGATTGTGACCTCGATTACGTTCCGAATGAACCTCGCGAAGCAAGAGTCGATTACGTGCTTTCAAA
>Ga0070681_10004541_pt1 | contig 13244 bp, 12 predicted proteins | sample KBSC83BmetaG_FD_65650 | JGI IMG/M metagenome (GOLD analysis project Ga0070681, IMG submission 65650) | Corn rhizosphere microbial communities from Kellogg Biological Station, Michigan, USA - KBS C8-3B metaG | ecosystem: Host-associated > Plants > Roots > Rhizosphere | place: USA: Michigan... | reverse complement strand
CGATGAGCACTTTCTGTGTGTACGAGGAGAAGGGATGGCCGTAGAGCGCAAGCGACATCGAGACCTCCGATCAGGCACTTGCTGCCCGTCGAAGCTTGCCGAAGCCTGCGGCCCTTATCAAGGATCAGTCAAGGATTCAGGTCAAGGATCAGTCAAGGATTCAGGCCGACTGGTTCCACTTCGCGAACCTCAGTCGTGCTCGCGAGGCTCGCCGCAGCGGAGCCGCCGCTCGCCGCGCCGCGGAACTTCGCCCACAGGGCCGACTGCGTCTGCTCGTCGGCGAGCTCGTGCTCGGGGCAATCCATTCGCAGGTGCCGGTCGGCGAGCGGCGCGCCGATGAGATGGCAGTGGTGCGGCGTGGGTGAATGTTGGTAGCGGAAGGGATCGAAGTAACGGCAGCGCACGCACATGCGCGAGGGAGGCAGCGCGCCGGTCTCCTGCAGCTCGCGAATCATCTTCATCGCGGAGCGATAAAACACCGACTGCTCATCGTCGGTCAGCCCGCCGAAAGCCGCCTGCAGCGGATCCGGTAACGAGGCCAATTCCGTAACGGAACGCCGACCTTCGGTCGTCAACATCAAAGCCAGCGCCCGCCCGTCGGTGTGACTGCGCCGCTTGCGAACGAGCCCCTTCGCTTCGAGCGCGGCGACGCTATCCGACGCCGTCGCTGGTGTCACACCCAACTCACGCGCAACCGCCGAAAGCGTGATGTTTTCGTGGCGGGATCCGAGGAACTCGAGAATCCGACGCTGCGTGGGCGTGAGTCGCTGTGCAGCCCACTGGTCCCACGACATCGTGTGCGCGAGTTGGGCAAGACGCCGCAGCGCGCTGGCCAGGGCTTGGGGCAAAGGAGCTGACAAACCGTCGAAGTTGATCATAAGAAGTCATATTAAGATTACTTCGTAAGTCTGTCAATAATAAGGATTTTATCCGATTTTCACGGAGGCGGTTTCGCGTCCGTGGGCTCGAGCGCGAGCAGGTCCTCCGGGGTGTCGATATCGATGGCGGCGCGGTTCATCGGTACGCGAACGAGCCGATCCGGGTTGCGCTGAATCAGTGCGCGCGCGCCTTGGTCGCCTCGCAGCTGCATGAGATCCGCAAAGATCGAGCGCGGAAAGATGGCGGGCACGCCGACGGTGCTGCCGTACACGGCCGCGGCAATGTGCTCCGTCTGCCGGCGCCACGCTCCTGCGAGTCGTCGCAGATCTTCGGTCGTGATCGCGGCTTGATCGGCCAGCAGCAGCATGACTCCGGAGCATGAAGCCGGGAGCCGCGAGACACCTGCGCGGATCGAGCTGCCGAGTCCTTCACGCCAATCGCGATTGATGACAATTGAGGCGGGAGAGTGAGTGAGGAGTGGGGCAAGCTCTGCTGCGTGCGCCCCGAGCACGACGAACACGGAATTGCCCGCCACTTCGACGGCGCGAGTGACCGTCGCGTGTAGCATCGGCCGGCCGGAAATCCGCACGAGTTGCTTTGCCGAGCCAAATCGGCTTGATGCGCCGGCGGCGAGTACGATGGCGTGGAGCCCCGCCTCGTTGTCCGCGGCCTCGATCACGCCGCGTTGGTCCCGCGGGCAGACTGCACACGCGAATAGCGCGTGCGCTCTTCGACGATAGAGTCTGCGTCAACAAATGAGACAGCGCGCAAGTCGGCGATGCGGAGGTGAGCTTGCTGAAGGGAATCGATAGCATCCCGTCGCATGCGCCAGGGGCCGTCGAAGTAGGCAACGAAGTCTGCCGCTCGTTTCGCATCAAGGTGGTTCGGCGACGGCTCCCCGTGGTCCGCAGAGGGCTCCGCATGGTCGGCCGAGGCCGTCACGGGTCTCTGTGGACGCGCTTTTTCCACACGCGTTGCCGATGGCGGTGCCAGCGCGGCTGCCAGCTTGGTCAGTGCCTCTCGACTCGCTCCGGGCCGGGCCAGCGCGGCCTCCAGAGCCTTGCGCGTAGCATCGGATTGCGCGAATCGCGCCCGAAGCAGGTCCGCCAGCATCTGGTCGCGCTCCTCAAACCGAGTGAGCACGAAGACCAGGTAGTCCACACAGGCTTGCCGAAATGCGCTGTCTGCGCCTCCGCCGGATGCGGCGATCGCACCCGGTGGGGTGACCGAGCCCGGTGCGGCGATCGCGGCAGCCAACTCGGCGGCGCGATTGCGTTCGGCCGTGAGCTGATTTCGAATGAGCTGCACCTCGTTCACGCGTTTCCTCCAGCGGCGCTCACGTCGTTTCAGGCGCAGACGCAGGGGCATGTGTCCCTGCTGCCGTGCTCGCCGCGCGCCGCGGGCCCTCGCTTCCCAGATGCACGAACGCATGAATCTCGGAAACGATCGCCAGCGCGATGGATTCCGGTGTACGCCCACCCAACACCAGTCCGACCGGCGCGTGCAGCCGTGACCGCAGCGCCTGCGCCGTCGCCCCAAGATCCGACAGCAGCTTGTCGCGTCTGACGGCCGGGCCCAGGAGCCCGATGTAGGGGATCGGGGTGGAGGAGAGGCTACGCAGGTATTCGAGATCGGAGGGGAGGTGATGACTCATCACCACCGCCGCGGAGAAGTGCTCGATGTCAGTCGCTGCGTTCAGGTCAGTCGGCCGCGCCTGGATGACCTTCTCGGCGGTTGGGAAGTGTTCGGCCTGCGCGTAAGCGGCGCGGTGGTCGACCACCGTGACTTTCCAACCTAAACGCGCTGCAAAGTCAACGACAGGCGCCGCGTCCGGGCCTGCACCGAGCAGAAGCAGTTTCGGAGGCAGAGAAAGCGGCAGCGCGAAAATTCTCGACGCACGCTGCGGAACACCGGCCGAGCCCGACTCCAGCCAGTCCACTTTCCCGCTGCGAGCGGCTCCCGCCAGCAGGTCCTGAACTTCAGGCGCTGCTTCATGCGGGAGCAGGGTAGTCCCCACCGGCAGTTGCGGATCGGACGAATCGACGACCACTGCAACCGCCGTGCGCGAGTAAGTGGCCAGGCTGTTCGCGAGGTGAGTCAGTGGCTGCCAGTCGCGTTCGGGACCGACCCGGAACAAAAGGATGCTCATCGCTCCTTCGCACCCGAGACCCAGGCCCCAGATCAGATCATCCGGGCCGCGCATGTCGTACTTGACGATCCGCGGCTTGCCCGTCTCGATCACCGCCATCGCATGCTGGCGCAGATCGCCTTCCAGGCAGCCGCCGGAAAGCAATCCCGAGTATTCCCCGTTCGCCGCGATCAACATCAGGGCGCCCGGCTTGCGATACGTCGAGCCGGCGGTGTGAACGAGCAGGCCCACCGCCAAGGCGTTGCCGGCGGCACGTTCCCGCTCGAAGAGCGGCAGCAAAGGACCCAGTGACGATTCCACGCAAGCGATTATGCCAGCCCCCGGCCGGGCGCCCGGCTTCAGCGGCGAAATTAATCACTTCGTGACCGCTGCGTGTTGCGCGCGCCAGCTGCCGGGGATCTAATTACACGCATGGTTAATAAATCCTCGGCGACGCCCGCGCCAGCCCGGGGCCCGGGCGCGGCCGCCAGGAAACGCCGGGCGCGAGGCCGGCCGAAGACAACGGGCGCGGAAGATGTTCGCGATGCGTTGCTCAACGCCGCGCGCGAGCTCTTTCTGCGCTACGGCTATCGCTCGGTCTCCAGTCGGCAGATCGCAGCGGCTGCCGGCGCTAACGTCGCCATGATCCGGTACTACTTCGGCGGCAAGCCAGGGCTCTACAAGGAGATGCTGCAGGGGACCATCGAACCGCTGCTCGCGCGCTTCAGCGCGGTGCTGGCATCGGGCTCCAGCATCGAGTTGAGTGACATCCTCAGCGGTCACGTGCGCACCATCGCGGCCAATCCGTGGCTCGTCGGCGTCGTGTTGCGCGAAGTCCTGACGCCAGAGGGCCCGTTACGCGCGACCTTCCGCAAGGAGGGCCCCGAAAAACTCAAGCCGCTCCTCGAGAGGGCGGTTCGCAATTCGATGGAGACGGGAAAGATCCGTGCGGATCTGGACCCCAACCTGGTCGTGCTGTCGATGGCGAGCCTGGCGGTCTTCCCATTCCTGGCTCAGCCGCTGACCAGCCAGTTCTTCGGCGTGCGCGGCGACGAGGCCTTCCTGAAGCGCTTTCTGCAGCACACGACGGAACTGTTGTCGTGGGGGCTGCAAGGGAAAAAAGAATGAACAGAACCTTCGTCAGCCTCATGGCCCTCGCAATCGGCGCGCTGGGCGGCTGCGCTCGCAACCAGGGCGACCCGCCGATGGTGGGCACCCTCGAGCGCGATCGCATCGAAATGATTGCGGAAGAATCCGAGCCGATCATGTCTATCGAGGTACGCGAAGGCGCGCACGTGGATGCGGGTCAGGTTCTGCTGCGCCAGGAAACGCAGGTGGCGCAAGCACGCGCAGCGGAACTGCAGGCGCAGATCGCGCAGGCCAGGCAGAAGCTCACTGAACTGGAGCGTGGGGAGCGAGTGGAAGTCGTGCAGCAGGCCCGGGCGCGCGTTGAATCCGCAGCGGCGATGGCTGCCCGGGATCAGCGGGAGTACAAACGCCTCTCCGAGTTGATTCAACAGCGGCTCGTTTCACAGAGCCAGCTGGACCAGGCCCGCGCGGCCAATGACAGCTCGCAGGCCAATCTGCGCGAAGCCCAGCAGCAGCTCAACGCGCTGCTGCACGGGAATCGGATCGAGGACATCGATCAGGCCCGCGCCGCGCTGGCCGCCGCGGAATCGACGGCGCGACAGACGCAGATCACGGATGCGCGGCTGATCGTCCGCGCGACGCGGCCCGGCGTGGTGGAGGCGATTCCATACAAAATGGGGGAACGACCTCCGAAGGGCAGTCCGGTCGTCGTGATGCTTGCCGACACTCCCGCGTTCGCACGCATCTATGTACCTGCGGATGAGAGAGTCCGCATCCATCCCGGCACGAAAGCGGAGATTTACATCGAGGGACAGAAGGCGCCGATACCTGGATTCTTCCGGTACGTCGCCAGCGATTCGGTGTTCACGCCGTACTTCGCCCTGACTCAGCGCGACCGCAGTCGCCTGGTGTTTCTCGCCGAGGTGGAGGTTTCGAACGATCAGGCCCGGACCCTGCCGGCGGGAGTACCCGTGGAGGTCAGGCTCGCAGGAGAGGGCCGTGGCTGAGAGCAGGGCAGCAGGCGCAGCGGGCGAGGAGGGTGCGGCCACGCGCGGCGCGGCCGCTAGTGACAACGGGTTTGCCATCGAAGCGCACGACCTCACGCGCCGCTTCGGTAAGTTCACTGCCGTCGATCATGTCACTCTGGAAATCCCCCGCGCGCACATTTACGGATTCCTCGGGCCCAACGGCTCCGGTAAGTCGACGACCATCCGGATGCTGTGCGGTCTCCTGACCCCCACTGAGGGGAGGATCCGCGTTCTGGGCCTGGAAGTGCCGCGCGACGCCGAGGCGCTCAGACGCAAGATCGGCTACATGACACAGAAGTTCTCCCTCTGGGACGACATGACGGTCGCGGAGAATCTCCACTTCATCGCTCGCATTTTCACTCTCGACAGCGCACGCGCGCGTCGCCGCATCGGCGAGGTGACTGAGGAGTTTCACCTCAAGGAACTCTCGAACCGTCTTGCCGGCACGCTCAGTGGCGGGCAGCGCCAGCGGCTCGCGCTCGCCGCCGCAACCCTGCACGAGCCCGAGCTCCTCATGCTCGATGAGCCCACGAGCGCGGTGGACCCCCAGAGCCGCCGGGATTTCTGGGAAAGCCTGTTCGCGCTCGCCGCGCGGGGGACGACGGTTCTCGTCTCCACTCATTACATGGACGAGGCCGAGCGATGCCACCGGCTGGCGATCCTCAGTCGCGGCAAGCTGGTAGCGGAAGGGCCGCCGGAGAAGCTCATGGACGAACTCCCGCTGCACGTGATCGAGGTCCAGTCCCATGACACCGAGGGGGCGAGGGAGGTCCTGCGCGGGTTACCGCAGGTGAAGAGTCAGGCGCAGTTGGGCTTGCGTCTGCACGCCCTGATCGACCGCGCGGCGTCCGATCCGGCAAAACTGGTTCGCGATGCGCTGCGAGGAGCCTCGGTATCCGCGGAGGTCAATGCCGTCCGCGCCAACCTCGAGGACGTGTTCGTCGCCGCGACGCTGGGCACGAGCAGGGACTGATGGATCGGAGCCGCGCATGAAGTCCGTATACGCATTTTTCACCCGGATCGCGGCCATTGCCGGGAAGGAATTCCGGCAGCTGCGGCGCGACCGCCTGACCGGCGCAATGATCGTAGGCATTCCGCTCATGCAGATCCTGATTTTCGGCTACGGCATCAACATGGACGTGCGCCATCTGCGGGCCGCGGTTGCCGATAACGCCCGCACGTCTGCCTCCCGGGCCCTCATTGCCGATCTGGAGGCAGGGCAGGTCGTGCGCTTCGTGCAGACCGTGCCTGGAGCTCCCGAGCTGCGTGAGCTCCTCGCGGAGGGGAAGATTTCGGCGGGCCTGTACATCCCGCCGGATTTCGAGCGACGTCGCCTTGACGGCGACCGGCCGATCGCTCAACTGATGATCGACGGTTCGGCGCCGGGGGTGGCCGATCCGCTGCGCGCTCTGATGAATCTTCCCCCGCTGGAGCGTTCAGGAATCCGACCGGCGCTCCAGCGAACCCTGCCAGGCGGCCAGCGCACGCTCGAGGTCCTGACGGAGTACAACCCCGAGCGGCGAACTCCCGTCCAGATCGTGCCCGCCCTCATCGGGGTCATTCTGAGCATGACCATGGTGATCTTCACGGCCGTCTCGCTGGTGCGGGAGCGCGAGCGCGGCAATCTCGAGCTGCTGATCACCACCCCGGTGCGTTCGGTGGAGCTCATGATCGGCAAACTGGCGCCCTACGTAGTGGTGGGCCTCATTCAGACGACGATCATCCTGATAACGGGGGTACTGCTATTCGACGTGCCGATCAACGGCAACGTGGTGCAGCTTTACCTCGGAGCCACCCTGTTCATCGCCGCGACACTGGCGCTGGGACTGGTGATCTCGACCCTCGTTCAGACCCAGTTTCAGGCCATGCAGCTCGGGTTTCTGACCCTGCTGCCCTCGATCCTGCTGTCGGGCTTCCTGTTTCCCTTCGACGGGATGCCCGTGGCGGTGCAATGGATTGCCCAGGGCCTGCCGCTGACACACTTCAACGATATCGTGCGTGGCGTCATCCTCAGGGGGGCGGACTTGAGCCAGCTGCTGCCGTCCGTGACCAAGCTCTCGGTCTTCCTCGTCTGCGCGGTCTCGCTGGCGGCCTTGCGCTTTCGCAAGCGCCTGGGGTGAGAGACGGGCCGTACGCGGTGCGACCGCCCGCGGCGGCTCCCGCAGCCCGCGCAGCGGCCCCATTCCGGCGCGAGAACCCGGTCATTGCGTGCGCTCGAGCGCGTCAGTAGAGTCGCCAGGCCTTTTCGCCACAATTCCACGATAAATGGCCAAAACCGAACCTTGGGTCGTGCACAAGTTCGGAGGGTCGAGCGTCGCCGACGCCGACTGCTTCCGACGTGTCGCGGCCATTCTCGATTCCCTGCCGGGCGCCCGCCTGGCCGTCGTCCTGTCTGCCTGCCGCGGCGTCACGGACGCGCTCCTGAAACTCGTCGAGCTGGCCGAGCGCCAGGACGACAGCTACCGGGGGCATATCGCCGCATTGCGGGACCGACACGCGACGATCGCGGAGTCGATCCTCACTCCCGAGTCCGCCCGGTTGTACCTGGCGGGTTTCGATCGCGACTGCCATGACCTGACGGGCATTCTCCATACGGTGAAGCTCACTCGCGCCGCGGCGCAGAACGTGAGCGACCTGATTGTCGGCTATGGCGAGATCTGGTCGACCAAACTCTTCCATCGCTACATGGAGGAGCGCGGTGGCCGGTCAGGACCCGTGCAATGGGTCGACGCGCGAGGCGTTGTCGTCGTCGAGTGGGGTCCGCTGGGGCCGGGCGTGCAGTGGTCCGAGTCGCGGGCGAACCTCGATGAGGTCGTCGGTCGTGACTTCCAGGGCACGCTGATCATTACCGGATTCATCGCCTCCGATCGGCGAGGCGTACAGACGACGCTGGGCCGCAATGGCAGCGACTTCTCCGCCTCCATCTTCGGGGCGCTGCTGGATGCGAGCGAGATTCATATCTGGACCGATGTGGATGGGGTGCTGTCGGCCGACCCGCGCCGGGTGCCGGACGCAACGATCATCGACTCGCTCTCGTATAACGAGGCAATGGAGCTGGCGTACTTCGGGGCGAAAGTCATTCACCCGCAGACCATGGCTCCGGCCGTCGGGCGCGATATTCCGATCTGGATTCGCAACACGTTCGCACCGCAGAAAGAGGGGACGCTCATCTGCGCGGCTCCGAACTCGAAGCTGCCGGTCAAAGGCATCACCAGCATCGAGCGGATCGCGCTGTTGAATGTGGAGGGGGCCGGCATGATCGGCGTCCCTGGAACGGCTCATCGATTGTTTGGAGCGCTGCGCGAGGAGGGCATCTCGGTCATCCTGATCTCGCAGGGCAGCTCGGAGCATTCCATCTGCTGCGCCATTCCTCAGGAGCAGGCGTCGCGGGCCGCCTCGGTCGTGCGGGCCGCCTTCGAGCGCGAGCTGAAGGAAGGCCAGATGCAAAGCGTCGATGTCGATCCCGACCTGGCCATCCTGGCCGTCGTGGGCGACGGCATGGCCGGCACGCCTGGCGTCTCGGGCAAAGTCTTCAACGCGCTTGGCACTGCGAGTGTCAACGTTCGCGCCATCGCGCAGGGTGCTTCGGAGCGCAACATTTCCGTCGTGATCGACGGCAAGCACGCGACTCGCGCGCTGCGGGCGGTGCATGCAGGGCTGTACCTGTCGCCGCACACGCTCTCGATTGGCGTCATCGGGCCCGGCAGCGTCGGTCGCGTGCTGCTCGATCAGATTGCCTCGCAGAGCGCGCGGTTGCATGAGCAGGCAAAGCTGGATCTGCGGGTGCGCGGCATTCTGGGCACGAAGCGGATGCTGCTGGCCGATCCGGGCGTGCCGCTCAACGAGTGGCGCGCGAAGTACGAGCAGAGCACGACCCCCGGCGATCTCGAGAAATTCGTCTCGCACGTGCGCGTGGAGCACCTGCCGCACACAGTGCTGATCGACTGTACCGCGAGTAGCGAAGTTGCCAGGCATTATCCGCAGTGGCTGGCCGAGGGCATTCACGTCATCACGCCCAACAAGAAGGCCAACAGTGCCGATCTCGCGTTCTATCGCAGCCTGCGGGAAGCTCGCCGGACCGGTGGCTCGCACTTTCTCTACGAGGCGAACGTCGGCGCCGGGCTACCGATCATCGGCACGCTACGCGATCTGCGTGAGACCGGCGACGACATCACGAGCATTGAGGGAATTTTCTCGGGGACTCTGGCCTACCTGTTCAACGTGTACGACGGCAAGACTGCGTTTTCCGACATCGTCAAGGATGCCAGGCAGCGCGGCTACACGGAGCCAGACCCGCGGGACGACCTGTCGGGTATGGATGTCGCGCGCAAGCTGATCATCCTCGGGCGCGAGATGGGAGTTAACCTCGAGATGGCGGACGTGAAGGTCGAGAGCCTCGTGCCCGCCGGGCTCGAGACCGGCTCGATCGATGAGTTCATGACGAAGCTCCCGAAGTTCGACGGCAAGATGCGCGATCGCTTCGAGTCGGCGCGTGCGCGCGGCAAAGTGCTGCGTTACGTTGGCCGCATCACTGCGGCGGGCGAGGCCTCCGTCGGACTCGTCGAATTCGATCTGAAGCACGCGTTTGCCAACATCGCCCTCACGGACAATGTCGTGCGCTTCGCGACTCGTTGGTACAGCGCTAATCCGCTGATCGTCCAGGGTCCCGGCGCCGGGCCAGAGGTCACCGCCGGGGGCGTCTTTTCGGACCTCCTGCGGCTCGCGGCTTATCTCGGAGCGCAGATGTGAGCACGGTGGGAACCTCATCAGGGCGCAGCAGCTCCCCTGGGCTCGCGACCCCGTCCGGCCTGCAACGGGCAACCGCGTTCGCGCCGGCTTCTGTCGGCAACGTGGCCATCGGATTCGACATCCTGGGTTTTGCGGTCGACGCTTTGGGCGACCGGGTGACGGTCTCGCGCCGGAAGGAGCCTGGCGTCGTCATTACCCGCGTTCGGGGGATTGCCGGAGAGCTTCCCAGGGAGCCGGAAAAGAATACGGCCGGCCGCGCGCTCATCGCCCTCTACGAGACCCTGAAGCCGGACTTCGGTTTCGAGATGGAAATCGAGAAGGGAATTCCCCTGGGCTCCGGACTGGGCGGGTCCGCCGCTTCGGCGGTCGGCGCGGTCGTCGCGGCGAACGCGTTGCTGCCGCAACCCTGCACCCGGCTCGAGCTGCTGAAGTTCGCCATGCAGGGCGAAGCGGTCGCGAGCGGCTCGCTGCACGTCGACAACATCGCGCCTTCGTTATTCGGCGGACTCGTTCTGACCGTGGGTATCGATCACCCGCGGGTGAAGCAGATTCCGGTCCCCGCGGATGTGCGGGCCGTGATCGTGCATCCGCATATGTTTCTCTCGACCAAGCAGGCCCGCGCGATTCTCAGGCGCACGGTCGATCTGTCGGACTTCGTCTGGCAGACCGCCAACCTCGCCGGCTTCATCTCGGGTTGCTACACCAACGATCTGGATATGATTCGCGCCTCGCTCGAGGATGTGGTGATCGAGCCCCAACGCCAGGCGCTGATACCCGGATTCTCCGGTGTCCGTCAGGCCGCCATCGAGGCGGGCGCCCTCGGGTGCTCGATCTCCGGAGCGGGTCCCACGATGTTTGCCTGGTCGTCGGCCGCGAATGCCAACAAGGTGTTGCAGGCCATGCGCGGCGAGTTCGGCAAGCAGTCGATTCAGATGGACGAATGGATCGTGGAGATCGAGTCGGCCGGAGCGCGAGTGGTGGCGGAATGACGAGCCTGGCAATGCGTTTCAAGAGCACTCGCGATACGGGCGCCGAAGTCGGTTTCGCGGAAGCCCTGCTGCGCGGGATCGCTCCCGATGGCGGTCTGTACGTGCCGCGGGAATGGCCGCATCTGTCGATCGCCTCGTTCACCGGCGAGAACGAGCTGCCCACGGTCGGCACGCGGCTGCTGGAGCCGTTCGCGCAAGGCGATGAGCTGGCGAGCGCGCTTCCCGCGATCACCCGCGAAGCCTTCAACTTCCCGGCTCCCCTGGTCTCCCTCGGACCGGACGCGCGGCTGAGCGTTCTCGAGCTGTTTCACGGCCCGACGGCGGCGTTCAAGGACTTCGGCGCCCGTTTCCTGGCGGCGAGCATGGGGCGCTTGCGTAAGTCGAATGGGCAACCCCTGACGATTCTCGTGGCGACCTCGGGCGACACCGGCGGCGCCGTCGCCGCGGCATTTCACGGTCGTCCCGGCATCGAGGTGGCGGTGCTGTTTCCCAAAGGTCTCGTGTCGCCCACGCAGGAGCGTCAGCTCACCTGTTGGGGCGGCAATGTCAGATCCTTCTCCGTGCGCGGGACCTTCGACGATTGCCAGAGGATGGTGAAAGAGGCCTTCCGCGATCCGCAGCTCAAGGCCCATACCGAGCTTTCGTCCGCGAACAGTATCAACCTGGGCCGGCTGTTGCCCCAGGCGGTGTACTACGCGACGGCGAGTCTGACGATCTGGCGCGCGACCGGCGAGCGTGCTTCTTTCATTGTGCCAAGTGGCAACCTCGGTAACTCGGTGGCTTGCCTGTGGGCGCGCGAGGTCGGCCTGCCCATCGCGGATGTCGTACTGGCGCATAACGCCAATCGCACGGTGCCCGACTATTTGGAGACGGGCGACTGGAAGCCGCGCCCGAGCATCGCGACCCTGGCCTGCTCGATGGACGTTGGCGATCCGAGCAATATGGAGCGATTGCGCTCGATGTTTCCGCAGCTCGCGCAGCTGCGAGGTGTCGTCAGCGCAACCAGCGTCTCCGATGCGCAGATTCGCGACAGGATACGCAAGGGCTTTGAGACGTACGGGCAGATCTGGTGCCCACACACCGCATCCGCCGCGGAAGCTTATGAACGGCTGCCTGCCGAGAAGAAGAAAGCAGGGCGCTGGGTCATCGCCGCCACCGCGCATGCTGCCAAGTTCCGTGAGATCGTCGAGCCCCTGATTGGTCGCGAGGTGCCGGTGCCCGACACCCTGGCCAAGCTGTTTGCCCGGCCAACGCAATGCACGGAAATTGATGCGAACCTGGCGGCGCTGCGCGCCGCGTTGACCGGAGGCAGGTCCTAGTGGACGAGCTGAAGAACCTGTCCCCCACGGCCTGGGCGTTGATTGTCGGGGCGGCTGTCGTTGGGTTCGTGGGATCGTGGCTGTGGCGTTGGTATCGACAGTACAGCGCACGCAAGGCGCTGCGGGCGGCGGTGACGGCGGCAGGGTCCGACCACCTCGTCGACATGCTGGTCCCGGATGGCATGGGCGGCGGATTCCATGTCGACTTCCTGCTGCTGACGGGCAGGGGGATCCTGGTCGTCGACTTGCGTGACGTGCAGGGCAATATCTTTGGTGGCGACCAGATGGCGGAGTGGACCGTGTTCGACGGGCCCAGGCGCTTCACGTTCACCAACCCGCAGAGCTCTCTCTACGATCGCATCGCGGCGGTGAGAGCCGTGGCGGGAGAGGTGCCGGTTGAGGGACGAATCGTGTTCACCCGGCGCGGACGGTTCCCCAAGGGCCTGCCCAAGTGGACGCTCATGGTGGACTCGCTGCGCGCGGAGTTTCCCGCGGCGGAGCACTACTCGGGAACTGACAATCGCTTCACTGAGCAGTGGCAGAAGCTCAAAAGTGCAGTGACGCCGAGTTATATGGCGCACATGCGCTGACGAGCGCCCGAGAGAGAGGCCCTCCCCGGGGGACGCCGCAAGTACGAGTGCGCGGGCGCTGTCGCGCCTGCTCCTGATCCGGGGCGTCCGCTCGCCGCGGTCGCCCGTGCTCCGCTTCGCTCGCACCCATGTAGGCTCTGGCGCTGCGTCCTGCAGCGCAAGCCCCCGGTGAGGGCCTCTCTCTCGTGCACTCGCCAGCGCTCCCGCCTCTCGGCCTACCGCAACGTTTTCGCGTGGTCGGAGAGTACCAGCGACACGCACGCGGTCAGCTTCTTCGCGTACTCGATGTCCAGGAATTCGTTCGGGCCGTGGGCGTTGGAATGGGGGCCGAGCACGCCTGTGATGAAGAACTGCGTGCGCGGAAAGCGCTTCCCGAGCATGCCCATGAACGGAATCGAGCCCCCGCAGCCGACGTGTACGGCGCCGCGGCCGTAGATCCGTTGCGAAGCCTGGTTGATGGATTCCTCCAGCCA
>Ga0070681_10004537_pt1 | contig 13256 bp, 11 predicted proteins | sample KBSC83BmetaG_FD_65650 | JGI IMG/M metagenome (GOLD analysis project Ga0070681, IMG submission 65650) | Corn rhizosphere microbial communities from Kellogg Biological Station, Michigan, USA - KBS C8-3B metaG | ecosystem: Host-associated > Plants > Roots > Rhizosphere | place: USA: Michigan... | reverse complement strand
CGACGCGCGCTCGACCCATCTTCACTCAGGATCTCGCACACGACACCAGCGGGTGTGAGTCCGGCGAGGCGCGCAAGATCGACGGCGGCCTCAGTGTGACCCACGCGCTGCAGCACCCCACCGTCGCGCGCACGAAGCGGCGGCACGTGCCCAGGCCGGCGCAGATCGGTAGGAACCGTCTTCGGGTCGACCGCGACGCGGATCGTTTTGGCGCGGTCCTGGGCGCTCACGCCGGTGGTGACACCGAAACGCTCGTCGGCATCGATGGTCATCGTGAACGCCGTCCGGTATTCCTCGGTGTTCACTTCGCTCTGCTGCGGGAGCTCAAGCTGGTCTGCGCGCTCCCCTGTCAGAGCGAGGCAAATCCATCCGCCCGCCTTGCGTATCATGAAGTTTATGAGCTCGGGCGTGACCAGCTCTGCGGAACAGATGAGATCGCCCTCATTCTCGCGATCCTCATCGTCCGCTACGATGATCAGCTTGCCGGCCTTGATGTCGGCAATTGCCTGCTCGACTGTTCCGAACTCCATGACTGTCTAATGCTCCAACGAGAAATCGTCCAGGGAATTTACTGCCGTTGTCCCCTGCAGGTAGGGTTCAAGCAACCGGCGCACATGTTTAGCGATCATGTCGGCCTCAACGTGGACCCTGCTCCCCGCTTGCAGATCGCCCAGCGTGGTATGCCGGAGGGTGTACTCGATCAGCGAGAGCTGGACGCCACGCGGCTTGAGCTCATTTACGGTAAGGCTGACGCCATCCACCGCGATGGAGCCGTGAAGCACAAAGAGCGGCTCGAGTGAGGCTGGAACCGCCAGATCCATCAGCAGCGCATCACCGGCCATTTCCCGAGCGACCACGGTTCCAACACAATCCACGTGTCCCTGCACCAGATGCCCACCCAGCCGGTCAGCCGCGCGCAGTGAACGCTCCAGATTCACACGAGTCCCCGCGTGCCAGTCGCCAATCGTGGTACGCTCGAGCGTCGTGAGCACTGCGGCAGCCTCGAACCAACCCGATCCGAACTCACGAACGGTAAGACACGCGCCATTGACCGCGATGCTTTCGCCATCCTCGAGATCGCCGAACTGAGCGCGGATGCGGAGCTCCCGCCCGGCGTCACTCTGCCGGACGCTCTCGATCTCGCCGATCTGCTCAATCAATCCGGTGAACATTCAACCCTCGCTCAGCGCATACACCGTCATCACGTCTTCCCCGAACTCGGCGCGTCGCACGACGCGGGCGTTCCGGACCTCGGTCGTAAGCGCCTCGGGGAATCCGCCGAAGGGACTCAATGCGTCTGCGCCGAGCGTGATCGGTGACTGAAAGATAACCAGCCTGTCCACGAGGCCACGCCGTAGAAACTCCTGGGCGACGCGCGCGCCTCCCTCGACCATGAGGTGCTGAACATCGAAGCCGTGAAGGGCGTCCAGTGCGCCGGGTACATCCTCGGCGTCGAACACATCGACCCCGGCGTTGTGTAGCGCGGCCAGCCGCGTGACCGGGGGGTGATGCGCAAAGATTATGGTAGGCGTTTGTCTCGCTGTCGCGACGACTCTTGCATCGAGCGGAGTCTCCGCGTCTCGATCGAAGATTACCCGGGTCGGCGCGACGCGCGGGCGAATCGCGCCTCTCGCGGTCAGCTGCGGGTCATCGGCGCGTACCGTGCCCAATCCGACTGCGATGGCGTCGACGTTGGCCCGCAGGCGCTGGACCTCTTCACGTGACCGTTCGTTGCTGATCCACCGTCGCTCGCCGGAGGGATCGTTCATTTTTCCGTCGGCAGAGAGCGCGAGCTTGAGAGTTACCCATGGGCGCCGGGGGTTGGCTGCGGCGAAGAAGAAGGGCGCGTTGAGCTCCAGTGCGGCCGCTTCTTCAACCCCGAAGGTGACATCGACGCCGTAGTCTGCGAGGTGCCTGGCCCCGCCTCCCGCTAGCGCCGTTGGATCGGCAGATGCGATGACTACGCGCGTCACTCTCGCCTCGAGGATCGCCTCCGTGCACGGAGGGGTCTTGCCGAAATGATTGCATGGCTCGAGCGTGACGTACATGGTCGCACCACGGGCCCGGTCGCCCGCGGCCTTGAGTGCCACGCGCTCGGCGTGAAGCTCGCCGTAGCGGGCGTGATATCCTTCGCCCACGACGACCCCGTCCCTAACGAGAACAGCGCCGACCATTGGGTTCGGCGCTGTTTGTCCCCAGCCTAACTGGGCAAGGGCCAACGCGCGACGCATGAATTCCGCGTCGCGCGCGTCGTTAGAATCCGAATCGAGCTCCGACCGATCCGTAGATTCGGGAATCGGCTGCTTGCTTGCCACTGAAGGTATTGTAAGTGTTGATGGTTCCACCGGATACCTGACCAATCTCGCCGGTAAGCTTCAAAATCAGAAGGTTCATCGACAGGTCCGCGAAAACATTGGTCCGGGTCAAATTCTGGGAGAGCGAGACCGGCCCAGCCCGTGCATCGGGGCTCAGAGCGCGCGCGGCGACATGGGCGCTGATGTCCGTCGAGGACTCATACTTGTCCTGACCGAAGCCAGCAGCGAGTCCGAAGAGAAGCAAACTCTTGCTAGCAGTGACGCGCCATGCCGTTGTCTTCAGGCTCAGATTGTTCACGAGCAGCGAGTCGTTCCCGCTATTCGCCGCGATGTTGACCGTCGGCAAGTCGCGCTTGAGATAGCTGACCGCCACGCCTGGAACGAGCAGCGACTCCTGAAGAATGCCAAGCCGTGCGCCGTAGCCAAGCTTCAGCGAGCCGTTAGGAACCTTGACGCTGATGCCGCTGTTGTTGAACTCCGGCAGGTACGCCGCACTCACGAGCAAGTCGATCCCTCCGACATTCGTGATCGCGAGCGGCAGGCCCTTGAAGATTCCGATCGCGAGGTCAGCGGTGGGCATCGGGATGAGCTGAGTCTTCGTGTCGAACTGAGTGCTCGTTGCGCCCGTCACGGACGGAGTCACGTTCTGAATCTGCGGCAGGCTTCCCTGCACTGCGTTGACTCTCAGTCCAAGCGAGAAATGTCCCAGTCCGCCGAGGTTACCGCCCTGGCCGAGGGTGGCGTTTCCGCCGGTGATGCTGGTTCCGAGCTGTGGAGCCATATACTGAAAGAGATCGATTGCTTTCTGACAGGCGTCCTGCGACGCGCGCGTCTGGTCCGGGATTCCACCGACTCCAGTGGAGCCGGCTGGGCAACGCTGCGTGTCGATTCCCTGCGCTCCAAGCGATGTCGCGGCCATTGCGGCGGCGACGAATACGAACAGGCGAGCTTTCATATAGTTCCTCAAGAAAGTATGACTGCACCTCCGCCGGGCTTGAGCGCGCCGAGCTTCCAACCGGCTATACCGGCCGCGGATGCCGCCGACAGCACTTCTTTGACGTCGGACGGCGTGCAGATGACCACCATTCCTACACCCATATTGAACGTTCGGTGCATCTCGGCGGGTTCTACCGCCCCTGCCTTCTGTAGCAGTCGAAACACCGCTGGAACTTCCCAGCTGGATGTGTCGATTACCGCGTCCAGATTCTTTGGCAGCGCCCGATCGAGATTCTCGAGGAGTCCGCCGCCGGTTATATGCGCCAGCGCGTGAACCCGATCGAGCACCGGTCGCAATGCCGGCAGATACGACCGATGCTCCGCAAGCAAAACATCAGAGACGCTCCCGCCACCACCAGGAAACACGTCGTCCGGAGACAGCTTCAGTCGATCCTTTACGATCTTCCGCGCCAGTGAATATCCGTTCGTGTGCAATCCTGAGCTTGGAAGTCCAAGCAGCACATCATCAGGCATGACCCTGTGGGGCCCGAGTATGCGGCTTTCTTCCACATATCCGACGATGAAGCCTGCCAAGTCGTAATCGGGAGGCGTGTAGAGACCGGGCATTTCAGCCGTTTCCCCGCCTATCAGCGAGCAACCGTTCTCCCGGCACCCGCGGGCGACGCCGGCGACGACGGCCTCGACAACCTCCGGATCGAGCTTACCGAAGGCGACGTAGTCGAGAAAGAAGAGCGGGATGGCACCCTGCACCAGGATGTCGTTGACACAGTGGTTGACCAGGTCGCGCCCGATCGTGTCGTGACGGTTGGCCTCGATGGCGACCTTGATCTTGGTGCCTACGCCGTCGGCGCTCGACACAAGAACCGGGTTATCGAGTCCGGCTGGCATACGGAACATTCCGCCGAATCCGCCGAACGCGCCGAGCACACCCTTCGTGAACGTGGATTCGACGAGCTTCTTTATCCGAGCCTTCGCCGCGTTCGATGCATCGATGTCAACGCCGGCGCTTCCGTAATGAAGCGCGTCGTCGCTCACGCGGGGATCTCCTCCTCGAACGCAACCAGGCGACGCATGTCGCGCATGCGCTGGTCGATCTCGGCGCGCGAGACCGTCATCAGCCGTTCGATCGAGAATTTCTCGACTGCGAACGAGCCCATCACCGAGCCGTAGATCACGGCCCGGCGCATGTTCGCTTCGCTCAGGTCGCCGGTCTTGGCTAGATATCCGATAAAGCCACCGGCGAATGAATCGCCGGCACCAGTCGGATCGAACACGTTCTCGAGCGGAAAGGCAGGAGCGAAGAAGATCGAGTTCGCCGTAAACATGAACGCGCCGTGCTCGCCCTTCTTGATGATCACGTGTCGCGGGCCTCGCGCCATGATCCACTGCGCGGCCTGCACGAGATTGGCTTTCTCAGTGAGCTGTCGCGCCTCGGCGTCATTGAGCGTCACGAGATCGACGTGCTCGAGCAGCGCGAGGATGTCCGAGCGACGGCTCTGGATCCAGAAGTTCATGGTGTCGCAGGCGATCAGCTTGGGCTTGTCGACCTGCTTCAGGACGTCGAGCTGGAGGCGCGGATCGATGTTGGCGAGAAAGAGGTACGGCGACGAGCGCAGCTTCTCGGGAATCTTGGGGCTGAAGTGCGAGAAAACTCCGAGCCGGGTCTCCAGCGTTTCCGCCGAATTCAGGTCGTGGCGATAGCGTCCCCTCCAGCGGAACGATTCACCCTCCGCGCGCTCGAGACCGCTGAAATCCACACCGCGCTTCTTGAGCGGGTCGAGCTTCTCGATCGGATAATCGGAGCCGACGACACCCACTACGCTCACCTTCGTCAGGTGACTGGCCGAAGCGGAAAAGAAGGTGGCAGAGCCGCCCAAAACATCGTCGGCCTTGCCGAAGGGCGTTTCCACGGAATCCAGCGCGACCGAGCCGACAACCAGGACAGACATTCGTTCTTTATCTAGTGTGGGGTGGTTAGCGACCCATCCGAGCCGCTACCGAGTACCGGACCAAACTTACATCCTCTCGGGCGAGGTAATGCCAAGAATCCGCATGCCGTTCCGCAGAACGATCTGGGCGCCGCGGGCGAGCGCCAGGCGGGCGCGGGTGAGGTCCTCCGGCTGCTCCAGAACGTGGTGTTTGTGATACCACAGGTGCGCGAGACGGGCCGTCTCCAGGAGATACGTCGCGATACGGTGTGGCTCCAGCGTTTCCGCAGCCGATTCCACGAGCGTCGGGAAATCGGCCAGAGCCTTGATCAGCTCCTGCTCCTCGGGCTCGGTTAGAACGGCCAAGGTGGCTGCATCGGCGGACACCGATTCCGGATCGATCTCGCCGACGCGGAAGATCCCGCACATGCGCGCGTGGGCCATCTGGATGTAGTAGACGGGATTCTCCTCCGACTGCGACGCCGCCAGATCCACGTTGAAGATCAGCTGCGAGTCGCTCTTTCGCATCAGGAAGAAGTAGCGCACGGCGTCGCGTCCGACTTCGGTGATCAAGTCTCTTACGGTGACGTAGCTGCCAGCGCGCTTCGAGATCTTCACCTCTTCGCCGTGCTTCATCACCGTAACCATCTGATGCAGCACGTACTCGGGATAGTTCGGCGTCATCCCCATGTTCAGCGCCTGAAGGCCGGCCCGAACGCGCGTCACGGTACTGTGATGGTCGGCGCCCTGGACGTCGATCGCGCGCAGAAACCCGCGCTTCCACTTCGTGACGTGATACGCGACGTCGGGAAGGAAATAGGTGTACGTGCCGTCGCTCTTCCGCATCACGCGATCCTTGTCGTCGCCAAAATCGGTAGTGCGAAGCCAGAGCGCTCCTTCGTGCTCGTATGTCTTCCCCGATGCGATGAGAAGGCGCACGGTGTCGTCGACCATTCCGTCCGTGTACAACGAGGACTCCAGGAAATAGCGATCGAAGCGGACGCCAAAAGCCTGGAGGTCGAGGTCCTGTTCCTTGCGCAGCTCTCGAACCGCGAACTCGCGCACCGACAGCCCGTCGTTGTCTTCCCTGTAGCGCTCGGCGATCTCGCGGATGTACTCCCCGTGATATCCGCCCTCGGGAATCTGCACCGGCTTCCCTTCCAGCTCATTCAGGCGTGCCTCGACGCTGGCGGCGAGATTTTCTATCTGCGCGCCGGCGTCGTTGTAGTAGAACTCGCGCGTCACCTTCCAGCCGGTGGTCTCGAGGAGCGTAGCGATCGCGTCGCCGAGTGCCGCCTGCCTTCCGTGACCGACGTGCAGGGGCCCCGTTGGATTTGCCGATACGAATTCGATGTTCACCACCTGACCGCGTCCGACATCGCTCCGGCCGAAGCTCTCGTTGGCGGCGATGATCTCTCTGAGCACGGACGCAATTCGTCCCGCATCGATGAAAAAGTTCATGAAGCCGGGACCGGCGATGTCCACCTTCGACACTCCGGCGCGCTCCAGACTCATCGCAGTGCGGAGCTTCTCTGCGATGTCGCGCGGCTTGGACTTCAGCGGCTTGGCCAGTACCATGGCGAGGTTCGTCGCCCAGTCGCCGTGGGTCGTCTCGCGCGGGCGCTCGAGCAGCGGCTCGATGTCCTCGGGCGCGCCAAGACCGCGCGCCGCACGAACGAGCTCGGCGCGAATCTGGTCGGCGGCGTTCATTCCTTGTCTTTAGCTCGCTTGGAGGACTTTTCGGCGGCCGGCTTGGTGGCGGCTGGCGCCTTTGTCTCCGCGCTCGCCTTCGAGTCGCTCGACGCAGCGGGCTTCGGTCCCGATTCTCCCTTTGCAGCCGCATCGGCTCCGCCGGCGGCCTTGCCCGCATCGCTCGACGGCGGCGAAGAGGCCTGCTGTTTCTTGCCGTCCTTGCCGTAGTCGGTGATGTAGAACCCCGACCCCTTGAACACCAACCCACCACCGGCCGAGAGCTGGCGCTCGGCCGTCTTACCGCATTCCGGGCAGGCGACTATGCTCGGCGCCGAGCCGATGGAACGGTAGAATTTTTCGAACTCGTGGCCCGTCGGGCAACGAAACTCGTATGTGGGCATGTTGGTTTTCGGGGGAGACTACGCGACACCCGAAAGTTAGTCCGCTAAGAGGGGTGTCTCAAGCGTAGCGACGATTACAAGGACGGTCGGTAGTAACCCCAACTCTCCGCGAGAGTGCTCGAGATCTCGCCGACCGTCGCGCGTGCGCGAACCGCGTCGACGATGAGCGGCATTAAGTGGGGTTTCGAAATCGAATTCGTAGTCGCTTCACGCAAAGCGCCCAATGCGCGCCCTAATGTTGCCGCGTCCCGTTTCTTCCGCAGCGCTTTCAGGCTCTTCACCTGCGCTTTTTCCAGCGCTGAGTAGTTCGGGGCGGGAATCGAAACCGTCTCGCCCTCATCCGCAAACCGATTCACCCCGACGATCACGGTCGCGCCCGCCTCAACGCGCAGCTGGTGCTCGTAAGCACTCCGGGCGATCTCCTCCTGAAAGAATCCGGCGGCGATCGCCTTCTCGGAACCGCCAAGCTCGTCGACTTTCGTGATCAGCTCGAGCGCCTGACTCTCCAGCTCCGTCGTGAGGTTCTCCACGTAATAGCTTCCGGCGAGCGGATCGGCGGTGTTGGTGACTCCGGATTCGAACGCCACGATCTGCTGCGTGCGCAGCGCAAGCTTCGCGGCTTCCGCCGTTGGAAGCGAGAGCGCCTCGTCGTAGCCATTGGTGTGGAGCGACTGCGTGCCGCCGAGTGTCGCCGCGAGCGTTTGCACAGCGACGCGGACGACGTTGTTTAGCGGCTGTTGCGCGGTCAGCGTGACACCGCCAGTCTGCGTGTGAAAGCGGAGCCGTGCGCTCTCCTTCGACGCGTGAAAGCGTCCCCGCATGATGCGCGCATAGAGCCGTCGCGCGGCACGGAATTTCGCGACCTCCTCGAACAGATCGTTGTGCGCGGCAAAAAAGAATGAGAGACGCGGAGCGAACGAGTCGACCTCCAGACCTGCTTCGATCGCGCGCTTCACGTATTCGACCGTATTGGCGAGCGTGAACGCCAGCTCCTGCACGGCAGTCGCACCAGCTTCGCGGATATGGTATCCGGAGATCGAAATCGGATTCCAGTTCGGCACCTCGTCGGCGCAAAAGCGGAACACGTCCGCGATCAGCGCCATGCTCGGCTCAGGCGGATACACATAGGTGCCTCGCGCTATGTATTCCTTGAGGATGTCATTCTGGATGGTGCCGCTCAGCTTGTCGCGCGCGATTCCACGCTCTTCGGCCACGACGATGTACATCGCGAGCAGCGTCGCGGCGGTCGCATTGATCGTCATCGACGTCGATACCTCGTCGAGCGGAATGCCGTCGAGTAGAACGTGCATGTCTTCGACGCTGTCTATTGCGACCCCTGCGCGTCCCACTTCACCGAGCGAGCGGGGGGAATCGGAATCCAGTCCCATCTGTGTCGGAAGATCGAATGCGACCGAGAGCCCGGTCTGCCCCGCGTCGAGCAGCAGCTTGAAGCGCTCGTTGGTGCTCTTCGCGCTGCCGAATCCGGCGTACTGCCGCATCGTCCACAGCCGCCCGCGATACATGGTTGGCTGGACGCCGCGCGTATACGGCCACTGACCTGGATCTCCGAGCTCCGATGTGTAATCCAGTTCGGCATCGCCGGGACGATATACCGGCTTGACGGGGATTCCGGAGGGCGACAGTCTATCGCCCGGGTCGTGCTTCTTCATGGGTGCGAGCGCGCGGGCAACGGCTGCGACGCCGCGGTCACGCGCCTACTGATCCGACCGCCGCCACCGCGCTGGCACTCTTGTGCTGCTCACCGAGCATCGCACGCGCCGCGTCTACGTCGTTCTTGCTGCCGATGAAAAGCGGGGTCCGCTGGTGCAGCTCGGTCGGCTGGACGTCCAGTATGCGTTGGGTACCGTCTGTCGCCGCTCCACCTGCCTGCTCGACGATGAAGGCGAGAGGACTCGCTTCGTAAAGCAGACGGAGCTTGCCGCGTTTGTTTTTCCTGTTGGCGGGATAGGCGAACAGGCCCCCGCCAAGAAGATTGCGGTGGAAGTCGGCGACAAGAGACCCGACGTATCTCGTATTCATCGGCTGCCGATTTCCGTCCTGCCCGCGATAGTACTGCATGAGGTTCTGGACCTCCGGCTCCCACTGACTCTGGTAGGAATCGTTCACGGACAAGTAGCGGCCCACATCCGGCGTTCGAATGTTCGGGTGCGAGAGAAGGAACTCGCCAAGGGAAGGATCGAGCGTGAAGCCGTGCGCGCCCTGCCCGGTCGTGTAGACAAGCATCGTGCTCGAGCCGTAGATGACATACCCGGCGGCAACTTGCCGGCGGCCCGGCTGAAGCATGTCCTCCATGTCGCCGCGACTCCCGCGCGTGATCTTCTTGACTACGGAAAAGATGGTCCCGACAGGGACGTTGACATCGATGTTGGACGAGCCATCGAGGGGATCGAAGAGCAGGCAATACTTGCCGCAGCGGAAGTTCTCGGGAATGTCGATGATGCCCGGCTCCTCCTCGGACGCCATCGCGCACAACCTCCCGCCGTGATCGACGGCCTTGACGATGATCTCATTGGCCAGCACGTCGAGCTTCTGCTGCGTCTCTCCCTGAACGTTCTCCAGGTCGGTGGCGCCCAGGATGTCGGCGAGGCCGGCACTCCGCACTTTGTTGGCGATCATCTTCGCTGCCAGAGCGAGGTCGTAAAGCACTCCGGAGAGCTCACCCGTCGCTTCAGGGTGCAGCTTCTCCTGCTCGATGATGAATCGCTCAATGGTGACGACGGACGTCGCTGTATGCTTGACCACTTCAGAGACCCTTGTCGAAGGCGTTCTGCGCGAGACGCGATTCGGAATACCGGCGCGCGTCGACCTCGTACGCGTTGCGCGAGTAGCCGTAACGGACTGACTGCCAAAGATAACTGAGCGGAAATGACTTCCGCTCCAGAAATTGGTGGACGTGCCGAAGCTCGTGCAAGAGCAGCTCGGCGCTGAGCGGCGTGCCCGGCGCTATGAACACTGTGCGCCAGAGCGTGATCGCCGCCGCGCTCCTGGTGCCGAGCGCCCAGCCGGCGATTCGAACCGGCACGCCTCCCCTCCGATAGGTCACGTCAGCAAGCTCAGGATAGATGTCCGTCAGCGCTGGCGGAAGGTCTATTTTGCGTCCGACTATTGCCGCGACGGCTCGCGAGCCAGCTCCCATTTCTCTCCCTTCGCTTCGACTTCAATGTGAACGCCATCGGATCGAATCACGATCGTGCCCGCCTCATCGGTGCGCAATACTTCGGCGCCGACGCGATGAAGCGCCCGAATCACGTCACCGCTCGGGTGTCCGTACATGTTGAGCGCGCCAACCGAGATGACGGCGAGACGCGGACTCACCGCAGCGAGAAACGCAGCGCTCGAACTGGTCGAGCTTCCGTGGTGCCCCACCTTCAGCACATCGGCGCGCAGGTCGTTCGGGTGTTGCGCGAGAAGCCAGTCTTCCTCACCCCGTTCAGCATCGCCAACCAGCAGAAAACGCACCATCCCGTAACGCACGAGTGCGACCGTACTGGCAAGATTGGGATCCTTGAGTCCAATCGTCCACACCGAGTCCGGCGCAAGAAACGACAGGGTCACGCCGTCGACGCGCGCCGAGTCGCCCGGATGCACACGACGCCACTCGATTCCGTCCTTCTTCGCGGCGGCGAGCGACGCTATGTAAGTCGCCGATCCGCCAGCGAACGCGGCGTCCCAGTAGCTGCGCGGATGCATCGCATCGAGAACGCTTGCGGCTCCGCCAACGTGATCGTTGTGCGGGTGCGACAAAACGAACGACTCGAGCGATCCCCCGCGACGCAACATATAGGGTAGAACCACTCTTCGACCGGCATCGCTGCCGTTCCAGGCTGGCCCGGCGTCGAAGAGCACCCAGCGTCCAGCATCTGTCCGCAGAAGAATGGCGTCGCCCTGGCCGACGTCGAGGACGTGCATCTCGACGCCTTTGCTTCGAGCCAGCGCGAACGAAGGCACGGCTGCCATCACTGCGAGCGCGCCTATCGCCGTGATCGCCGGCCGCGCGGGATGACGACTCACGCAGGCGACCACCAGCGCCGTCGCCGCGATCCCGGCAAGCAGTGCCGTCGTGAGGGTGGTCGCCACCGTGATTGCAGCGCCAGGTATAGAAGCTGCCGCCGTCGCGATCCAGTCGAACGCGAAGAGCAGCGGGTGCACCGCCTGCGCAGCGAATTGCGCGAGCGACCCAAGCGGCGCAAGCAGCATCGCGAGAAACAGGACGGGTTGCGCCAGCGTGATCACGGGCGAAGCGATCAAATTGGAAATCGGCGCGATGAGGCTGATCCGTCCGAAGACCCAGGCGACAAGCGGAGCGGTGACGGCGCACGCGACGAGGGACGTGATCATCTCCTTGGCAAGCCCCGCCTTTCGCCCCGTGATCCGTTTCGCGAGGTGCTTTCGCCAGAGCGATCCGGCCGCCACGAGCGCGCACATGCCGAGAACGCTGAGCTGGTAGCCGACATCGAGCACCGTGCGCGGCGCGTATAGTGGAACGAACGCTCCAATCGCCCACGCAGCCCATGGAGAGGTGGGCCGTTGCGCCAGACGCGAGATCATCGTGACACCCAGCATGGCGGCGGATCGAAGCGCAGGCGGAGGAGCACCGATCACGGTGACGTAGACACCCGTGGTTAGGAACGCACCGAACAGCGCGACTCGGCGTGGCATCCTCGCGACCTGAAACAACAGCTCCATCGCTGCCGCTATCACCGCGACGTGTAGCCCCGAGATGGAGAGCATGTGAATGAGGCCGGCCGATGCGTAACGATCGCGCATCTCGGTGGGGATCTGACGCTGGTCGGCGATGAGCAGTGCGCGCGCAAGGGGTGCGTCTTCGCCGAATGTCCGATCTATCGAGCGTCCCGCGCGCGTTCTGATTCGCGTCAGAAGATCCGTTGGCTCGCGCGAAGTCACTGCTGCCGCGAGCGGGCGGCTGGCAGGCGGACTCGTCGCAGCCACGATCGCTGCCCCCGCAAAGACGAGGATGAGCCCGGCTCGATCTGATCGCTTGCTGGCTAGAACAAAGGCGAGCGCGACACCCGAAATGAACAGCGCGAGCCACGCGGCTCCGCTGAACCCGGCGAGGAGGCCACCAGCATAAACCAGATATGTCGTTGTGATGAGCGGCAGCGTCGCTCCATGTTCAGCCTGCCGGACCCTAGAGCGTCAGGATCGATACCTCGCAATCATTCACCGCGCCCTGCAATCGATCCTCGACTGCGAAATGCAGGAGTCGGCTAGACTGCCATCGGGAGAGCGAGCCGCTGCGCAACCGGTTTTCCGATGAACGTCGAGCCCGTCGTTCCAGTGAGCTCGACGTTCAGATACTGGCCGATGAGCGACGCATCCCCCGGAATCATTACGATCTTGAAATCGCGCGTGCGCGACTGAAGGAGTCCGCCTCTTCGCGCCGGCTTTTCAACGAGCACTTCCCGCCTTTCACCAAGCAGGTTCATGTTGCGCTGGCGGGTCCCCGCGCGCACCGTCCCGATAAGACGGGCCAGCCTGTCGCTCGCGATCTCATCCGAAACAGCGTCGCTCTCGGGAAAACGCGTCGCCGGCGTTCCGTCGCGGAGGGAGAACTTGAAGGTGTAGGCGTCCTCGAACCCCACGCTCTCAACCGCGCTCAGCGTTTCGGCGAAATCCTCTTCCGTCTCGCCCGGGAAGCCAACGATGATGTCGGTGGTAAGGGACAGCCCAGGAATTGCCGCGCGCAGCTCATCGACGCACTCCAGGTAGCGCTCCCTCGTGTATCGCCGCAGCATCCGCTTGAGTGTCCGCGACGAGCCCGATTGCATCGGAAGATGCACGTGCTCGCACACGGCCTCCGTCTCCGCCAGCGACCTGATGACGCGCTCACTGAAATCGTTCGGGTGAGGGCTCGTAAAACGAAGGCGCCTGACTCCCGGCACAGCGCCGATTGCGCGTATCAGATCCGCGAAATCGTGGGT
>Ga0070681_10004535_pt1 | contig 13259 bp, 9 predicted proteins | sample KBSC83BmetaG_FD_65650 | JGI IMG/M metagenome (GOLD analysis project Ga0070681, IMG submission 65650) | Corn rhizosphere microbial communities from Kellogg Biological Station, Michigan, USA - KBS C8-3B metaG | ecosystem: Host-associated > Plants > Roots > Rhizosphere | place: USA: Michigan... | reverse complement strand
CCGTGACCCGCACGAAGCGGTCGTCGAGATCGACGCCGCTCTTGTCGAGGCCGACCGCTTCGGAGACCCGCAGCCCCGCGCCGTACAGCAGCTCCACGAGCGCCTGGTCGCGCAAGTTGCGCGGCTGCGTCCCCTTCGCGGCGTCGATCAGCCGCTCCGCCTCGCCGGGCGAGAGCGTCTTCGGGAGTGGCTTCGTTCGGCGGGGGAGCTTCACGGCCGCGGCCGGGTTGTCGTCTCGTGCGCCGAGCAGCTGCTGGTGACGGAAGAAGCTGCGCGCGGCCGCTGTCCGCCGTGCGATCGTCGTCGCCGCCAGCCCCTCCGCCCGCAACGACGCCGTATAGCGCTCGAGCTCCTCCAGATTCGCGTTGGCGATCGGCTTGCCGAGGTACTCGGCCAGGGCGGCGAGGTCGCGGCGGTACGCCTCGACGGTGCGCGCAGCGCGGCTCGCGCCGAGGAGCGCGAGGAAGCCTTCGACGTCAGGATCGAGGATGGGCATGGTCGTAGATGCGGCGCAGCCGCTTCGCGTCGACGTGGCTGTACATCTGCGTGGTGGAGAGCGAGCTGTGGCCGAGCAGCTCCTGGATCGTTCGGAGATCGGCGCCACCCTCGAGTAGATGGGTCGCGAAGGCGTGGCGCAGGCGATGCGGGTGCCGGACGACGCGGCGCAGCGTCGACGTGTCGAGGCGCCGGCCGCGGGCGGACAGGAACAGTGCGTTCTCGGCGCCGCGCGCGAGCTCCGGCCGCGCGTCGCGCAGGTACCGGGCGACGAGGAGCGCAGCCTCTTCGCCGAGCGGGATGACGCGGTCCTTGCCGCCCTTCCCCTCGCGGACGTGCACGCGCTCCTGTTCGAAGTCGACGTCGCCGAGGTCGAGCCCGACCGCCTCCGCGGCGCGCAGGCCGCACGAGTAGACGAGCTCGACCAGAGCCGTGTTGCGAAGACCGAGGGGCCCGTCGACATCGACGCCCTCGATCAGCTCCTCCACCTCTCGCTGCTTCGGCGCGTCGGGAAGGCGGCGCGGCCGGCGCGGCGCGAGAACCGCACTCGGGACGTGCTCGGCACCGAGCGAGAACCGGACGAGCGATCGCACCGCGGCGAGCTTTCGGCCGATCGTCGCCGGCGCGAGCTTGCCGCCCGGGCGCGCCCGTCCGAGCTCGGTCACCCAGTCGGCCAGCACGCGCACGTCGATCTCGTCGAGCGGCCGCGACGGGCCGAACCAGCCTGCGAACTCCCGCAGGTCGGCGGCGTAGCCGCGCCGTGTCCCGGCCGAGAGCCCGGCCGCGTCCAGGAACCGCTCGATCGCCCGGTCGGTCTTCACGGCACAAGGTTCGCCGTCGCACGTAACATCGCCTGCCGATGGCCGATCGTTTGGAACGGCTTGCCGAGCTCGCCGTGCACGGCGCGAACGTGCAGCCGGGGCAGGTGCTGATGATCACGGGCGAGATCGGGAACGAGGACGTCGCGCGCGCGGTCGCCGCCGCCGGGTACCGCCGCGGCGCCAAGTTCGTCGATGTCGACTATTTCGACCCGCACGTGAAGCGGGCGCGCATCGAGCACGCCGATCCCGACACCCTCGACTTCGTGCCGAGGTGGTACGGCACGCGCATGCTCGAGCATGCAGAGGACCAGGGGGCACGCGTCACGCTCGCGACGCTCACGACCCCGAACCTGATGGACGATCTCGACAAGACGCTCGTCGGCCGCGACATGCTCCCACGGGTCAAGGAGCTGACGAAGATCGTCGGTGACCGCTCGACGAACTGGTGCATCGTCCCGGCGCCGCACCGGGCGTGGGCCGCACTCGTGTATCCCGACCTCGACGAGGAGGCGGCGTTCGAGCGGCTCTGGGACGAGCTCGAGCACGTCCTGCGCCTCGAAGACGGCGACGCCGCGAGCGCGTGGGACGAGCGCATGGCGGTCCTGCGCGACGCGGCCGAGCGCCTGACGGCGCGCGCGTTCGACGCGATCGAGTTGCGCGGGCCCGGCACGGAGCTCTCGGTCGGCATGCTGCCGACGCACCGCTGGTGGGCCGCCGACTTCACGCGCGCCGACGGGCTGCGCCACCTCCCGAACCTGCCGACCGAGGAGGTCTTCACGACGCCCGACCCGCTGCGGACGAGCGGGCACGTCACGTCGACGAAGCCGCTCGCGCTCCGCGACGGCACGATCATCCGCGGGCTCCGCGTGCGCTTCGAGAACGGCGTCGCCGTGGAGATCGAGGCCGAGACGAACGCGGACACGCTCAAGTCGCTGCTCGACATCGACGAAGGGGCTCTCCGCCTCGGCGAGCTCGCGCTCGTCGATCGGCAGGGGCGCATCGGGCCGCTGGGCACCGTCTTCTACAACACGCTGCTGGACGAGAACGCCGCCAGCCACATCGCGCTCGGCGCCGGATTCAAGTTCCTCGTCGACGAGGACGTCGAGCCGCGCGTCAACGAGAGCAGCCAGCACATCGACTTCATGGTCGGCTCGAACGAGGTCGACGTGGACGGGATCGCCACGGACGGTGAGCGCGTTCCGGTTCTGCGCGGCGGCGACTGGCAGATCTAGCGCGACCGGAGCCGCGGCGGTTTCGGTCAGGTCCTCGATGCGAAGCGCACTTCCCGGTGCCCGGCACCAGACGGGTCACGAGTCGCCAGGGCCGGGGAGGGCGTGCCGCAGGTTGGCGGGCCGACGGTTGGTCGACGTGATGTTCGGCGAAGTCCGTACCATGCACGCGTTTTGCGGATGACGACCTGGTCGCAACCCTCAAGGAGGCGCTCCGAATGACCACGACGCAGTTGCCGAGCCCCGTGGATCTTTCGGCGCATGGGATCGACCCGACCGGTCGCGTGTATCGAAACCCCTCGACCGCTCTGCTCTATGCGCACGCACTCGCGCGCGGCGACGGACGCCTCGCCGGCGGCGGCTCTCTCGTCGTCGACACCGGCAAGTTCACCGGGCGTTCACCCAAGGACAAGTTCCTCGTCGACGAACCGTCGTCCACCGACCGCATCTGGTGGGGCGACGTGAACCAGAAGCTCGCCGAGTCGCATTTCGACGGGTTGCGCGACAAGGTCACCGCCCACCTCGAGACCGCGGCCGCGCTGTACGTGATCGACGCGTGGGCGGGCGCGGACGTCGCGCACCGGATCGGCGTGCGCGTCGTCACGGCGCACCCCTACCACGCGCTCTTCGCCAAGACCATGTTCATCGACCCGACGGAGAGCGAGCTTGCCGCGTTCCAGCCGGGGGCAGTCGTCCTGCACACACCGGATCTCGAGGCAGATCCCGACGAGGATGCGACGCGCACCGGGACTGCGATCGTGCTTCATCCAGGGCGGACGGAGCTGCTCGTTCTCGGGACGTTCTATGCCGGTGAGATCAAGAAGTCGATCTTCACCGTGATGAACGACCGGCTCCCGCTCGAGGGCGTGTTTCCGATGCATTGCTCGGCGAACGTCGGCGAGGCGGGCGACGTTGCGATCTTCTTCGGCCTGTCGGGGACGGGGAAGACCACGCTCTCGGCCGACCCGGAGCGGAACCTGATCGGCGACGACGAGCACGGTTGGGGCGACAACGGTGTCTTCAACATCGAGGGTGGCTGCTATGCGAAGACGATCAGGCTCTCGCCGCTCGCCGAGCCGGAGATCTACCGGACGACGCACACGTGGGGCACGATCCTCGAGAACGTCGCCGTCGACGAACAGGGTCATATCGATCTCGACGACGACTCGAAGACGGAGAACACGCGGGCCGCGTACAAGCTCGAGCAGATCGGCAACGCGCTCCCGTCGAAACAGGCCGGGCATCCGCGCTCGGTCGTCTTCCTGACCGCGGACGCCTTCGGCATCCTGCCGCCGATCGCGCGCCTGTCGCGCGAGCAGGCGCTCTACTTCTTCCTCTCGGGCTTCACGGCGAAGCTCGCCGGCACCGAGATCGGGGTGACCGAGCCGCAGCCGACCTTCTCGACCTGTTTCGGCCAGCCGTTCCTGCCGCAGGCGCCGTCGGTCTACGCCCGCATGCTCGGGGAGAAGCTCGACGAGCACGGCTCGACGGTCTGGCTCGTGAACACCGGCTGGACGGGCGGCCCGTTCGGCGAAGGCGAGCGCATGCCGATCAACGCGACGCGGACGATGCTGCGCGCTGCGCTGTCGGGGGACCTCGACAGCACCGAATTCCGCACCGACGAGCTGTTCGGGCTCGAGGTGCCGCTGCACGTGAGCGGAGTCGACGACTCGCTGCTCGATCCGCGTTCGACGTGGCGCGACCCGGCGCTCTACGACGTGAAGGCGCATGAGCTCGCGGCGATGTTCGCCGCGAACTTCGCGAAACGGTTCCCGGACGTCGAAGAGTCGATTCGCGCCGCCGGCCCGAGCGCCTAGCGCGCCGATGCGGGTCGTTCTCCTGACCCAGATCGTCCCGGTCGTCGAGGGCTACACCGAGGTGGTCGCCTCGCTCGGGCACGAGATTCCGGCGGTGATCGTCGGGCGGCCGTTCCACCACCAGCCGGAGGCGTTCATCGCGGCTGCCGGAAAAGCCGATGTCGTCTTCGCCGCCTCGAAGCACTCGATCGCCGCGCTGCTCCGGGCATACGACGCGGACGTCGGTCTGTGCACCGGCTTCCCGTGGCTCGTCACGCAGGAGGCGATCGACACGCCGCCGCACGGGATCGTGAACGGCCATCCGACGATGCTCCCGAAGGGACGCGGGCCGCATCCGTGGGCGTGGGCGATCCGGAACGGCGAGACCGAGCTCGGGATGACCTATCACTTCATGGACGCGACCTTCGACACCGGCAACATCCTGGCGCAGACGCCGATCCCGATCGGTCCCGACGACACCGAGGAGACGCTGATCCCAGCCTTCCAGGCTGCGGCCGTCGGGTTGCTGCAGGAGGTGTTCGCGAAGCTGGAGGCCGGCGATCCCGGGCTGCCGCAGGTGGGAGGCGAGTATCAGCGCGAGTTCGAGCCGGACTATGCGGTCGTCGACCTGTCGCAGCCGGCGATCGAGGTGCACCGGCAGGTGCGGGCGTGGTCCTTCATGCCGGAGAGGATCAGACGCGGGCCGGTGCTCGACGGGCGGCGGCTCGTCCGCACGAGCGTCACCGAGGTCGACGGCGCGGAGCAGATCGACTGCGGCGACGGGCCGCTGTGGGTCATCGAGGCCGTTCCCGCCTGATGCAGCGGCCACTCCGGCCGTTGCGCTAGCTTCCGCTCTCGTGGAAGCGACCCACGACGTCCTGGTCGTCGGAGCCGGCTGCGCAGGCATGCGCGCCGCGATCGAGGCATACGACGCCGGGGCGGACGTCGCCGTCATCTCGAAGCTCCACCCGACGCGAAGCCACTCCGGCGCCGCCGAGGGTGGCATCAACGCCGCGCTCGGGAACGCCGCCGAGGACTCGCCCGAGATCCACGCCTTCGACACGGTCAAGGGGTCGGACTACATCGGCGACCAGGACGCGATCGAGCTGTTCACGCGTGAGGCACCCGGCGACATCATCCAGCTCGAGAACTGGGGCGCATTCTTCTCGCGCCGGGACGACGGGAAGCTCGCTCAGCGGCCGTTCGGCGCCGCCGGCTCGCCCCGGACGGTCTACGCCGCGGACATCACGGGCCACGTCCTCATCCAGGTGCTCTACGAGCAGCTGGTGAAGCGCGACATCAAGGTCTACGAGGAGTACTTCGCCTGGAAGCTCGTCGAGAACGACGGTCGCTGCCAGGGGGTCATCTGCTGGGACCTCCTGAACGGCGGCTTGCACACGGTCGGCGGGAAGACGGTCGTGCTCGCCACCGGGGGCCAGGGCCGCATCTACCGCACGACGACGAACGCGTACGCCTGCACCGGCGACGGCGCAGCGATGGCCTACTACCTCGGCGTGGCACTGAAGGACATGGAGTTCATGCAGTTCCACCCGACGACGCTGTACCCATCGGGGATCCTGCTCACCGAGGGCATCCGTGGTGAGGGCGGCTACTTGATCAACAGCGAGGGCGAGCGCTTCATGAAGCGCTACGCTCCGAACGCGCTCGAGCTCGCCTCGCGCGACGTCGTCTCTCGTTCCGAGCAGACCGAGATCGACGAGGGCCGGGGCATCAACGGCTCGATCTACCTCGACATGCGCCACCTCGGCGCGGAGAAGATCATCGAGCGGCTTCCCGGGTCGCGCGAGCTCGCGATGACGTTCGCCGGTGTCGACCCGATCTACGACCCGGTGCCGGTTCGGCCCGGCGCCCACTACCACATGGGCGGCGTCGAGACCGACAACGACGGCGCGACGGAGCTGACCGGCCTGTACGCCGCGGGCGAAGTCGCGTGCGTCTCGGTGCACGGCGCGAACCGGCTCGGCGGGAACTCGCTGATGGAGACGATCACGTTCGGCCGTCGCGCCGGGCGGGCGGCCGCCGAGTGGGCGCTGTCGCACACGACGATCGACGTGCCCGTGAGCGTCGAGGCCGACGCGGAGCGCGAGCTGAAGGCGATGCTCGGCTACTCGGGCGGCGAGCGCCCGTGGCAGATCCGCCAGGACCTCGGCAGCTCGATGCTCGACAACTTCGGTGTCTTCCGGCGTGAGGAGCAGATGGCGAAGCAGATCGAGATCCTCGAAGAGCTGAAGGAGCGCTACGACCGCGGCGTCGTGATCGAGGACAAGGGCGATGTCTTCAACAGCGACCTGACGCAGGCGATCGAGCTCGGCAACATGATCGAGCTCGCGCGGTGCATGCTGCAGGCGGGCATTGCTCGGAAGGAGAGCCGTGGAGCCCACGCCCGGCCGCACGACTATCCGAAGCGCGACGACGAGAACTTCATGAAACACTCGATCTCGCGCCATACGCCCGACGGGCCGGAGCTGTCCTACAACGAGGTTCGGTTCACGAAGTACGAGCCGATGGAGCGGACGTACTAGGAGACTGTGGCGAAGTCGACGTGCGCCTCCACTTCGTGGAGCGCGCCCTCGTGGACTTCAGCAACAACCTCGATTAGACCTGCCGCGTAGGCCAGCGCCACCGCCTGTGCACGTGTGTGCACGCCGAGCTTGGTGAAGATCCGCTGCACGTGACTCGACACCGTCTTCGGTGCGATGAAGAGCCGCCGCGCTACCTCGACCGGGGGGCAGCCCTCGGCGAGTAGCTGAAGAATCTCGATCTCGCGTTCGCTGAGGTCGATCGCCGGCTTCAGCGGGCGTGTGCGAGACCGTCCGAGAAGCCGTTCCACGCGGGCGAGCAGCTCCTCGGGATGCACCGGTTTCACGAGATAGTCGTCACCGCCGGCGATGATCCCAGCCGCACGGTCGATCCCGTCGACGCGGTCGCCGGAGACAAAGAGGACGGGAAGCTCGGCGTCGATTTCCTCGCGCAGCTCACGACAGATGCTGTAACCGCCGCGACCAGGCATGACGACGTCGAGCACCGCCAGGTCGGGCCGCGCCTCGCGGCTCGCCGCCGAAGCCTCGTCCGCGTTCGTCGCGGTGACGACGGAGTACCCCGCACTCTCGAGCAGCGCCTCGAGGAACGCGCCGAAGCACACGTCGTCGTCGACAACCAGGATCCGCGTCTTGCCTGTCGCCACAGCACTCTCCTCGGATTAACAAAGCCTGACGTAGAAGTCTTAGCTCCTTGATTCGTGTGGAACAAGGCCTTACTGCGTTCAATTGCCTTAACGCCACTAGGGCATTCGCCCATGCAAGTGGAGGCGGACAGCCGATTTCCCTGCTCAGACGTGCGTCATAGGTTGAGAGAGCCGGCGGATCTCGTCGGCGAGACCTGGGCAAAGGGGCAGCCGTCGCTAGCGGCGCGGCGTTCCAGACGGCAGACGCGGCCCGACGGCCGTGGGGAGGTAACTAGGCATGACGCAAGCGATTCTCGGTCCCGACGGCAGTAAAAGGCGGCGCAATCTGCGCTGGTTGCTGCCGCTCATCGGGCTAGCCACAATCCTGTCGGTGACGGTGTTCGTCCAGGCAGGGGGCGCGACACTACCCGTAACCAACCCACCAACCTTCTCTTTTGTCAACGATGAGAACGGGGCTGACGACCAGCCGGGCCAGAAGGATCTGAGCGCCCAGGCGGTTGCGGTGCCTTCACCGGGCGACTTGTGGGTCGCGTGGAAGTGGGACGTCACGAGCCTCTCCGGCGGCAACACCGGCGATGCCTGTGCGCTCTTCGACACCAACACGAACTCTAAGGTCAACTTTGCAATCTGCGTCACCATCCAGGGCAACCCGGCAACGCAGGCGTCGACCAGCCCGCGCGTCTATACGTGTGGCGACGGCAAGGTCGATCGCTGCACGAGCACATACGCGCAAGTGACGCCGATCAACTCCGCATGTGCCACGAACACGGATGCGTCCGATCCGTTCCACAGCGGCCAGAAAGACACCGAGGCCATCTGCCACATCGACCTCGCGGATGTCGGCGGGTCCGGGACGGCGAACCTCGTCAATACCTGCTCGTACCCATCGCAGCAGCCGACTTCGGATCCGTCCGACTGCGTCCTGATCCCACGTGACGCCTTCATCCGAATCGCGAAGACGGCAAGCCCGAATAGCGGCTCGTTCCCGTTCAACCTCGACGGGACGCTTGCGTTCACGGCAACCGGAACGCAGACGAGCAGCTACATCGCCATCACAAGCGGCACGAGCCACCCGCACAGCGTGCAGGAGCTCCTGCCGACCGGCTGGACCATCAGCGGCACGCCGTCGTGTACCGGACAGAGCGGCAACGGGAGCAGTGCCGGCACCTACAGCGGCACCACGCACACGATCAGCGGGATCATCGCGAACAGCGACAACCAGATCACGTGCTCGTTCTCGGATGTGCAGCAGAAGGCCACCCTCGACGTCAGCAAGACGTCGAGCGACAGCGGAGCCCAGACGGGCGCCGTCTTCACTCTCTATTCGGGGGCGGACACGACCGGAACCGTGATCGGGACGTGCACGGTCGCCGCGAGCGGACACTGCGGCCCGAATACACCGTCGTTCTCGGATCTCACGACCGGTCAGTACACACTGGACGAGACGACCGTGCCGAGCGGCTACACGAAGCCTGCGTCGCTGCCGGACACGTTCACCCTGGCCGCGGGTGAGACCAAGTCCGTCTCGTATGAGGACGCGGCACAGCCCGGATCAGTCGTGATCTCGAAACTCGACGACAAGGGCAACGGAGTCGCGGGCGCGACCTTCACCATCTACCAGCCGGCGAGTGGAACTACCACCCCCCCGACCGGAACATCGCAGGGCTCCTGCCAGACGGACAACACAGGTGCCTGCACGATCAGCAGCGTCGCGGCGGGCACGTACACGATCGACGAGACCCCGCCGACCGGCTACGCGAAGGACTCCGCGTTCCCGAAGAACATCACCGTGACCAACGGTACGGCGACGAACGTCTCGGCGACCGACGCCAAGCTGTTCAAGGTGATCGTCCTCGTCTGCCAGAAGACGGACGGCCAGCTCTACGCGAGCAAGGCGTCGTTCGACGGAGCGGCGCTACCTGGGAGTGCCAACACGCCGACCGCCGTCGACGCGGCGATCGACGAGACGAAGCTCTGCCAGCTGTCGGGTACCTACGTCCACGACAACGCGCAGCGCAACCACGACCACACGGCGACGGTGCAGATCCCGTAGCTGCAACGGATGTCGGCAGGTGAGTGAGGGGCGGGGAGACCCGCCCCTCACTGGTTTAGCCGCAGGCCCTGTAGCGGATCAGCCGGGCGGAGCAGTGAAGGCGTCGCTGAGGAAGGCCGCGAGCCCTGGAACATCCTTGGCGTCGGGGATGTCGCGATTCATCTGCGTCGCAGCGCGAGCGCTCGGTGTTCCGAACAGCTGTCGATAGTCCTCCGCGATCATCTCTCTCGTATTCCACGCGTACGACGTCCCAACGCGTGGATCGCCGGCGAGACCGCGCGCACGGAGATACGCGGCGAGTGTTGGATCTTGCTGCACCATGTAGGCGTTGTAAAGGCTCCAAGCATGTCCATACTCGTGGAAGAGCCCGTCATCACCGTCGAGCCACGAGACGAAACTGACGTTCGAGGTTGCGGCGTAGCTCGTGTAGACGCCGCCAGCGGAGTAAGCCGTCGTCGAGGTGCTGCCGGTCGGTGCGAAGTCGAAGCGAATTGTCGTGAACCGTGCCTCCGGCCCGATCAGCAGCCCAGACATCAGTCGGTCATAAATCGCTTTGGCCGGAATGACGTCGTCGTAGCTCTTCACACGCAGGCCGTTTGTGCCGACGTAGGACGAGAACGGAGCGTTCGGATCCGTTGAGCGGACGATCGCGCGCCAGCCGAAGTCAGCAAACGCCGTGGACGTCAGTTGGACGTTGAAGACGGCGTAGAGAGAGCCCGTGGTGTCGGGAACCCAATCCCCGCGGATCGCCCACCACGACGCGGGTGCAAACTGGACTCGGTAGGCGCCGTCCGGCAGATTGTCGAACTGGTACCAGCCGGCCGCGTCTGTGTAGGCGTTGCCGAGATAGGTGCCGCCTGCGTCGTAGAGGAAGAGGTGCTGGTCGGCGAGAGGTTTCTCTCCGGCTTCGAAAATGCCGTCGCGGTTCAGGTCTTGGAACCCGAAGCCACCCAGCGTTCCCGCAGCGATCGGCGGCCGAGCGACGGGCGGTCCGAGCGACGTCGCGTTCTGAACGCTCACCGTTTCCAGTGCGGAAGCCTCGTTACCGACCTCGTCGGTTGCGCGCGCTGTCACGGTATGCGCTCCATTCGAGAGCGCGGTCGTGTCGAGCGTGTACTGCCACGTCGCAGTCCCCAGGGCGGGGCTATAGCTCCCGCCGTCGACGCTGACCTCGACTTTGGAGACGGTCCAATTGTCCGAGGCATTGCCGGAGACGGAGACATCACCGGCGACCGATGATCCTGCAGACGGAAGTGCGATCGCGACGGCGGGCGGAGTTGTGTCGATGTTGACCGAGTTCCGAGTTGTCACGGACAGCGTCGCGATGGCGGTGTTCGCAGCGGCGTCGGTCGCGCGCGCTCGCACTGTGTGTGTTCCATCCGGGTATGCCGTCGAGTCGAGCGCGTAGGTCCAGGCTGACGTGCCGGACGCCGGCTGATAAGCGCTTCCGTCGACGCTTACGTCGATCCGCGCGAGTTGAACGTTGTCGGAGGCAGTTCCAGCGACCACCACAAGACCTGAAACCGCGGCGCTGCCGGACGGTGACACGAACGCGACCGTCGGCGGCGTCGCATCCGTCTTCCTGCCGCCGCCTCCGCCTCCGCCCTTCGGTCCACCGGGACTGGCTGTGGCGCTGCCGGCGACAGTGAGGATGAGGGCGATGGAGACGGCGTTGAAAATTTGCTGCCGTCGCGAAGGCCTGGTTGGCGGGGCCATGGCGGCGTGCTCCTTCTGCATACCTCGCGCGGACCCCTCGGCCGCGAGGTTGCGGATCGATGTTCGTCCCTTATCGGGCGCAGAGGGGAGCGACGCCCACCCTCAAGCGAGGGACTCCTCGCCGAAACCCGTAACTGAGCGGCGAAGCGGCGCGGCAAGTCCTGCGGCCTAGCTAGGATCGCCGCGGGATGCAGGTGGGGCTCAAGGTCTGGCGCTTCAACTCCCGCTCGGGTGAGCGGGAGCTCCAGGAGTTCGAGATCGACGCGCCGGAGGAGGCGACGCTCCTCGACTGCCTCGACATCGTGAAGGACCGCCACGACGGGTCCCTCGCCTATCGGAAGAGCTGCAGGATGATGATCTGCGGCTCGTGCGGGATGCGGATGGACGGCGCGGCCGTGCTCGCCTGCCAGGTGCGCATGTACGACGTCGTCCAGGAGGGCCGCGTACCCGTCATCTCGGCCATGGGGAACCTGCCGATCGTCAAGGACCTCGTCGTCGACATGGGGCCGTTCTGGGAGAAGTTCAGGTCGGTCGACCCCTTCCTGCAGCCGGGCTACCAGGAGCCGCCCGACGGCCGCGAGCACCTGATCCGCCAGGAGCGGATGAACGTCATCCACAAGGAGGCGCTCTGCATCAACTGCGGCTGCTGTGTCTCGGAGTGCAACGCGATGGAGTCGGATCCGCGCTTCATCGGCCCGCAGGCGCTCGCGAAGGCGATGCGTTTCGTCGGCGACCCCCGCGACGGTGAGAAGCTCGCGCGGCTCGAGAAGCTGAACGGCGAGCACGGCATCTGGGAGTGCACCCGCTGCTATTTCTGCAACGAGCGGTGCCCCAAGGGCGTCGACCCGCGCGATGCGATCGCGAAGCTCGGCGCCGAGTCGATGAAGGAGGGCATCGACCGCGACATGGGCGCGAAGCACGCGAAGTGGTTCGTGACGTCGGCGAAGACGACCGGGTGGCTGCGCGAGACCGAGCTCGTCCCGAAGACGCAGGGCGTCGTCGCCGCGATCAAGCAGACGAGGTTCGCGCTCGATCTCGCGGTCAAAGGAAAGGTCCCGCCGCCGTTCCCGCCGCACGTCGCGAAAGACGTGCGCGAAGCAAGGCGCCTGTACGACATGACGGTGCGCGAGTCCGGACGCCGCGGCTACGACGGCATCGTGCAGGGCGAGCGCGCGCTCGCGCGCCTCGCGCACGGTCACTCCGGCGAGGAGACGCTCGAAGAGATCTACGAACGGCCGGGCGCGTTCACCCGGCCGTACCTCCCGGACGACGCGGCATGAAGAAGGTCGCCTACTACAAGGGCTGTCTCGCGTCGCTCTCGGCGAAGGAGCTCGACTACGCGACGCAGGCGCTCGCGCCGAAGGTCGGGCTGGAGCTGATCGAGCTCGAGTCCGTGACGTGCTGCGGCGCCGGCGACATCCACGAGGCGGAGCCCGACTACTACCTCCACCTGAACGCGCGGATCCTCTCCTATGCCGCTGCCGAGGGCGTCGACACGCTGCTCACCGTGTGCAACGTCTGCACGCTCAACCTGCGCCAGGCGAACTTCGTGCTGATGGGCGACTCCGAGGTGCGCGCGCGTGTGAACGAGAACCTCGTCTCGGTCGGCGTGCCTGCGTACGAGCGCGACATCGACGTGCGGCATCTCCTCTGGGAGATCGCCGAGGGCGAGGGGTACGAGCTCCTGAAGTCGGCGGCGCACCGCGGGCTCAAGGGGCTCAAGGTCGCGCCGTTCTACGGCTGCCAGATCCTGCGCCCGTCGAAGATCAACGGCTTCGAGGACCCCGACCGGCCGTGGTCGCTCGAGCGCATCATCGAGGCGTGCGGCGGCGAGGCGATCGACTACCCGGCGAAGATCAAGTGCTGCGGCTTCCCGATCATCCAGGCGCGCGAGGAGACGGCGCTCGGCGAGCTGATCCAGCCGATCGAGCAGGCGTACGAGGC
>Ga0070681_10004534_pt1 | contig 13259 bp, 9 predicted proteins | sample KBSC83BmetaG_FD_65650 | JGI IMG/M metagenome (GOLD analysis project Ga0070681, IMG submission 65650) | Corn rhizosphere microbial communities from Kellogg Biological Station, Michigan, USA - KBS C8-3B metaG | ecosystem: Host-associated > Plants > Roots > Rhizosphere | place: USA: Michigan... | reverse complement strand
CCAAGAGTCCCAGGTCCCAGGGTGCGAATCGCCCAACAATTCGCCCAAATTGAACGCTGTTGTATAACGGAATCGGGACCATGACGGTAGCGGCAACCAGCAAGCACTTGAACGCTTCCGCGCGGCCGCTGCGAAGAGGGGGCGAATGCCGCCAGACGGCAAGAACGAAGAACGGGATCACGAGAGCTGCGTGATAGCGCATCCACACGGCCAGAGCCAGGAATATGCCAGCCCACAGCCAAGAGCGTTCCAGCCGCAGGATTGCCAAGATGGCCAGGAGCAGGAAAAGTCCTGCCGGCGCGTCCCCCATAATGGTGCGGCTGTAGATGCTGAGCGTCGGATGCCACAGCACCAGCAAGGCCCAGAGTGGGGATTGCCGAAGCGTGTCATGGACCAGCGCGGCTGTGAACACCAAAGCACAGTGGATGAGCGCTCCAGAGACAAAGACCGAATGCAAACCCAGAAAGGCGATCAGCGGCACGATCAGGAGGGACCGCCCCGGGTTTCTCCACGGCGCTTCGTGACCGTTCGCTTCACCGTAGCCGGCAATACCGGCCGCCTCGGCGGAAAGCGCTCCCTTTGACAGGATCACCGCCTGGTTCACGAACCCAATTTCATCGTCCACAGCGGAAAGCGGCGGGTAATATACGAAGAATAGCCCAAGGTAAGCAAGCACCGCGGCCAGCAACAGGGTCCAATGCGCCGCCGGCGCGTGATCGCTCAGTTTGTCCATGATCTTCCCTCTCATTTCGTGGTGACCAGACTATGAACCACCTCGGATACGCGATGAATGCCCGCCTTGGGCAGGATTACGCAGATCACGCTCACTAATGCAATGCCGCACAGAAGCGGCGGGCTGGCGGGCAGCCTGTCGCGGAAGGCCAAAAGCAGGAACGGCAGAAGCGGAATCGCGAAGCGTGGAAAGTGCTGCCACGCCCAGACGTCGGCGTTGTAGCAGAGCAGGAACGCGGCGTACAGCAGCAGGAATATGCCCTCGACCTCATGGTCCCTACTGTATTTGCGGAACTTCCGGTCGGTCGCCATCCGGATGAGCCCCGCGACAACGACGAGCACCCAAATACCGAGCAGGATCCTAAGGGGCAGCCGAACGCTGCCCGAGGTGGAAAGGGCGCCTTTGAAAATGGCAACGAAAGGAAACGTTATGGGGGACGATCCGGCCCAGTCCTGTGCCTGGTAGGCTTGCACGCCGGCAAGCGGACTCCCGTAGATCAGAACCATCGGGAAGACGTACACAACCCCTGTCCCAACGCCGATTGCTGTGGCAATCGCGAGGCGCTTGAAGTCCCTGCGCGCGAGTAACACGATTCCGATCGCGATCAGCGCGAAGATTCCAACGGGTCGTACGACCGTGGCCCCTGACGCGAGCGCGGCCGCGAGCAGCCACCGTTCGCTCCGAACCGTAAGAAACGCGCCGAGCAGAAGAGCCATAAACAGAGGCTCGGACCCGCCATCGACTGTGCTTTCCAGCCACCACCAGTTCACCACGAGGAACCACGCGGTCAACGTGGCGCCCCATAGCCTGTGACTGAGGAAGAGGGCTGTCAGGTAAGCAAAGAACGAGACCGCGATCAACGCCGTCGCGTCCCGCAACCCGGTGAGGGCGGCAACTAAAGCGGAAACGTAGGACACACCCCAAAACTCTCTCGGTTGATCCGAAGGCACCGCCCGGAAGTCCCAGTGACGGATGGCCGCGCTGATCAACGAGTAGTTCTGCTCGAAGGGGTAAGGCGAAACGAGCTTAACGAAGGCAGCGCAAATCAGGAAGAGCAGGATCGAGGCGCAGAGCACTGTTCGGAAGGAAGGAGTTTTTCCGGCGTTCAGCGGTTGTGCGGTCATTGGATTACCTCGTGCAACCCGCCGATTGTTCGTTAGCGCAGGCGGACGGCGCTGTCAGTGCGGCGAGCGTGAAGTCCGGATATGTCGCGTCGCGCTCCGCCATAGTTCGTTCGGCCTGGGGCCAGGACAGTCCAAACGCCGGATCGTTCCACCTGACGCCGCGGGCGCAGCCGGAGCAATGGAATTCGGACATCTGATACGAGACGACGGTGTTATCTTCCAGCGTCTGAAAACCGTGCGCGAAGCCTTTCGGAAAGTAGAGCGCCCGGCGGTCTTCCGCCGTGAGCACGACGGCCAGGAACAGTCTAAAAGTGGGGGAGTGAGGCCGGAGGTCGATGATGACGTCGTAAATCGATCCCGACGTGCATCGCACCAGTTTGGTCTCCTCGTGTGGAAAAGCCTGGTAGTGCATTCCGCGAAGAGTGCCCTTCTTCCTGCTGAGGCTCTCGCTGCACTGGACCAGGCGGGACTCCAAGCCGTGGCTCTCAAACTCCCGCTGACACCAGGTGCGGGCAAAGAAACCGCGGTCATCCTCATGCCGTTCCGGTTCGATAATGAATGCGCCACCCAGCCACGTTGCGATAACCTTCATAGGTCCTGACGCTTCACTACTTCTGAACAGAGACACCGACGATCGCATTAGTGATTCCGAGGCGGTTAAGCCGGACGTCGGTGACGCCGCGAGGGAGCGAACGGGGGGGAGCGGGCTTAACGCTGCGCATCTGGCTCATCATCATTCGTGTGAATGCAGGGGTCGGCTGATCACCCAAGTCGTGAACCGGGAAGGCTCCATTGCGATATACCTTGTTCTCCAGAAAATTCAGCTTTCCGCCGGAAGAGAGCCGGGAGAAATAGTCGGGCATATTGGCCTGGAGGCCGATGAACAACAGGTTCGTGTTGGCGGTCTCACTGGTCACCTGGATTCTCTTGTTCGGCTGATCGAGGTCAAAGTCCACTCCGATGAAGGCGGCGGTTCCGTTGAAGTCCGCGATCTCGACTACCGGGTCAAGCGGGGACGATTGCGGAGCGATATGTCCGCCACTATAGGTAAAGGCGCCGCTGTCGTTGAGAAAGACCAGCCTGCTCCCTGGGCCCTCATACCACGTATCCTGCACAACGATGCGCCCTCCGTTCAATACCTCGTATGCGGGCTCGCTGCCGGGGGCCTCGGCTCCGCTGGTGCCGCCGAAAATCGCAACGCGGCTGGAGCCGGCTTCGCCGGTGCCGACCACTTTGACGCTCGAAGCGTTTCCCTTCACCATCTGATGGCTCAGAAGATCAATCGCCGCATTCTGGAGACCGAGCGCCAGAACGTTGTTTTGCAACGTGTGTTCTTGATACATGCCCTCCGCACGGATGCGGGAGCCCGGCTGATCCACGGCTCTGATCGCGATGCCGTTGGCTTTGTTGCCCGCGTTTAGGTACAGGTCCTGAATAGCCACCTTGCTCGGTCCCGCGAGCTCGAACATTGCTGCTCCAAATGGTCCGGTCCACGTGAGAGTCGTGCCGCGCCCGTCGCCCACGATCCGCACGTCGACACTCGCCGGCACGAAGACGGTTTGGTCCAGCCAGTATTCGCCTTTCGAGAAATGCACAATCGGCCGGTCGCGGGGCGGCTCGGCTGCCGTATTGATGGCCCGCTGGATGGCATCGGAGTGGGCTCCCACAGGCACCTCGATGACCCGCCGGTGCAGGTTGGCCAGAGATCCTGGCAACACTGGGGGGGCGCCATCAATTTTGGAGTAGGCCACGATCTGATCGTCCTGTATCCAGCGGCGCGAAGACGGCGTCTGGAGAGCGATCGGGTCGTTGGCCGTGAACCTATTGCCGACCGAAATCAGGTCTCCGCCGTCCGAACCGGTGGAGAGCCGAACGGCGGGGCCGGGCGCGCCAGCGGCGCTGCGGATCTGGTTATCGATCAGGAGGAGAGGCCCGACATTCTCCACCTCCACGGCAACGGGATTGACCGTGTCAATGATTCGATTGTCCTGAATGGTTGTGGGGGCCGCGTTCTGACCGGCGTTTCTGGCATGAAAGAACTGCCGCGACCCGATCGACGTGTTCCCCCGAAAAGAAAAATATTGGGTATTCGCGATGCTGAGGTCGGTGATTTTGGAATCGCGGAACAGGCTGCGGTAAACCATGAAATTTCCGGCGCCGAATTCGTTGGTGACGCCGCGCGCGTTGCCCAAGAATTCCGAGTCCCAGATCCAATAGTCCAATGCGTTAAAGCTTTCGACGCTGACGCCCGCCTCCGAGCAGTTCTGGAATTTGCTACGGACAATGGTGACTTCGCCATCGTTGGCTCCACCCCAGCGCCCGCCGATGATACCTTTTCCGAGGTTTTCGAAGACCTCGTCGGAATGTTGCAGGTCGGTGGGTGCGTAGCCGCCGGCGTGGTCCCACTGGTGCGCGACGCCAGCGGCCGCGGTGCCCGCGCCGTCCCACGTGATGCGGCCCCAGCGGGAGTGGGTGACGCCATTGACCAACATCATGGGTTCCTTCCGCGGGCTGCTCCAGCGTATCGTGGTACGGGCAGGATCCTCCCCAATGACGCTGACGTTGGTTTTGTACTTCAGGTTGAGGGTCGAGCTAATGCGGTACGTGCCCGCGGGGAGGTATAACACGTCGGACTTTCCCGAGTTGCCGAGGTCGTTCAGGGCTTGCTGTAGAGTGGAAGTATCGTCCGAAGCTCCGTCAGCCTTCGCACCGTACCCGGCTTTGGCGTCGGCCCAACTGGCGAAGGGACCGACGACCTCCTCCTGAAATGGATCACCGGGGCTATTCTGAGTGCGCAGCAGCTTGCCTCTGCCGACGAGGAATCCGACGACAACCACCGGCAGAACGGAGGCGTACAATAATCGCCGAACCAAAGATTTGCTCACGTGAGTCATCCGTGTTTCCTGACAGCTAAACCGCTTCCAGCCCGGAGGGCATCCGGCTGTAGCCTTCCGCGTGTAATCCACACCACCTCGCTCGACAACTCCGCCGGACGACCTCGACAAACAGAGTCGTGGAGAGCGCGCCGTCGTGAGGGCAGAATTCCTGGGCAAACTCGATGTAGTCCGTGGACGTCAGCGGAATGCTGATGCTCCAGCAGTTTTCCGACGGAGCCCTGTTGAAGCGTTCTTCGTAGACTCTGCCGCCGATGGCGAGGGACATGCGGCTGAAATCGAATGCTCTGCTGGCCTGCACGATACACAGCCAGAAATCATCGGACGTGGCGGCGGCAGCCAGGGACTCTTCGAGGGCTCGCAGGCGCACCTCCGCGCGAAGCATCCGCCGCAACTCCCCGCCGAGAAGCAGTCTTCCGGCAACGCGGAATTCGATGTAACCGAGGCTGTGAATGCCCATCCATATGGCGATACAGAATGCGCAGGCCACCACGGCGGCGTAGGCCGCAGTCATCATGCTTTCGAGCAGGGAAAAGCCGGCGGCTAATGCGCACACCAGGTAGATCAAGATGGCAACGCTCCGCGGGTTGCCCGCTGCCCGCCTCAGGAGGCGATGGTGTATGTGATCGTTGTCGGCGCCAAAGATCGGCTGCAACCGGATGAAACGGCGAGTCATCGAAACCACCGTATCGGTCAGCGGGATGGCGAGCGTCATCAGGGGAACGGTGATCTCCAGCACGGTGGCGCATTTCTGGCTCCAGATGATTCCGTAGCAGCCGAGCAAGAAGCCGATGAGGAGGCTTCCCGAGTCGCCGAGAAAGACTGAAGCGGGGTTGAAGTTGTAGACGAGAAATCCGAGCAGGCAGCCGACGAGGGGCGCGGCTGCGAGGGCAAGACCGTTGTTGCCGCGCAGGAGCGCGAGGATCAAGGTGGTGACTGTAGCAAACAGGCCGATTCCGGCCGCCAGCCCGTCGAGGCCGTCGATCAGGTTGAATGCGTTAGTGCAGCCCACAAGCCACACGATCGTGAAGATGAAGCCCCACGGGCGCTGAACCAGATGGCCCGCGATGTTGTCCAGTTGCACGCCGCCGGCCCAGGCCAGGGCTCCGGCGGCTACGATGCCCAGCAGCTTCTGCCAGGGCTTCAATCCCACGACGTCGTCCAGCAAGCCCGTTGAAAACGCCACGGCGGCGGCTGGAAGCAATCGCCACACGAGAACGAGATTGTGATCCAGCGCGGATTGGGCCTGAAAGGGCGCCCAGTTCAGGGCGGCGAGGCCCGCGACGTATGAGATCGCCACGCAGATGCCTCCCGCGCGTGGCACCGGCCGAGGGTGAATCTTGCGTCCGCCGTCGGGAGCGTCCACGAGTCCCGAGCGGACGAAGACGTCGCGGACCAGTGGGGTCAAGACCAGGCACAGGAAAAAAGCGGCCAATGCTGCAAACAATAACGGGCCCATCTGATAGCTCCTGCAGTCGTACCGTCTATACCGACACCCGGGCACTCCGTGTCACGGCCGCTTCCTGAGGCACCCTGGCCAACTCACCTGAAATCCATGAGTATGTGCGTGCCAGTCCTTCCTCCAGCTTGATGGCGGGCTCCCATCCGAGCACTCGCCGGAGCGCGGTGTTGTCACTGTTGCGGCCCCGGACGCCCTGCGGCTTCGTGAGGTCGTATTTTTTGTGGAGCTGTTTTCCGGCGATGGCGGATAACATGTCCACGAGCTGATTGATGGATACCAACTCGTCGGTGCCCAGGTTGAGAGGCTGTCCATGATCCGACCGCATGATGCGATAGATGCCCTCGACGCAGTCATCGATATAGCAGAACGAGCGGGTCTGGTTTCCATCTCCCCACACCTCGATCTCGCCGCCATCCCGGGCTAGTGCGACTTTGCGGCAGATCGCGGCGGGGGATTTTTCCCGTCCTCCTTCGAAGGTCCCGAGAGGACCATAAATGTTGTGGAATCGCACGACGCGGGTTTGCAACCCGAAATCCTCGATGTAATGGCAGCATACCCGTTCCATGTACAGCTTCTCCCAGCCGTACCCGTCTTCGGCATCGGCGGGATATGCGTCCTCTTCTTTGAGCGGTCTAACCTCCGCGGAGCGCTGAAGGTAGCGCGGATAGATGCAGGCGCTGGAGGAAAATAGGAGCCTGGAAGCTCCGTTCATGCGGGCTGCTTCGATTGTGTGCAAATTGATAAGGGTGTTATCACGGACGATCACGCCGCGGTTTGTCTCGATAAAACCGATACCGCCCATATTCGCGGCGAGGGCGTATACTTCGTCGACGTTACTGGTCGCGGTCAGGCAGTTTTCCCAAAGCCGCAAGTCGAGCAGTTCGAATTCGTGCGCGCACGTTCTCTCGTACGCCGGTTCCTTGACGTCGACTCCGCGAACGCGGTATCCGCAAGCGACGAGATACTTGACCAGATGATGGCCGATGAAGCCGCCCGCACCTGTTACTAATATGGTCTTATTCATAAAGTTCATCCTCCCTTGACACGCAAAACTCACAGGGCATGGTCACCGACGATGCCGTTGGAAGCCGATACGAATTCGACTCGATCAGCTCGCACAGATTTGAGACGAGCCGGCGCTCTGAAAAACCAGGCGGCAGTGCGCTGGCTCGGGTGGTGGGTTGCCGGGTGGCAGCGGCGTGCGTAATGTGTGACACCACCAGGTCTACCTCGCCATGTCCGGCCAGAAAGCCGCGGCCCCCGACTGAATCAGCCCGCAGAAGGTTCGTTATGTGACTCTCTGAGGGGCCTATGTACAGAACGGGGATGCCGAGTGCGAGGATGTTGTATATTTTGCAGGGGTGAACCACGCCGACAAACGGCGCGCCCAGGACCACGACGTGCAGGTCGGCCGCGGACAGCGAACCGGAGAGACGATCCAATGGCTGATAGGGCAGGCACAGGACGTTTTCCATCGCGTGTTGCGCAGCGAAGTTCTGGACCTTGCGGAACTCGCTTCCGCTACCGACAAAGCAGAACGCGATATCGTCGCGATGGGATACCGCTTTGGCAGCATCAAGGAGCGTGTCCAAAGAGTGGCAAGGGCTATGGTTGCCCGAATACATGACCACGAATTTGCCGGTAAGACCATGCCGCTCACGGAAGAATGCCCGACCCGGCGGGTCGTAGTGAACCGCGGTCTCATGGGGCCACGGTGGAATCACCACGATCCTGTCGCGGGGGGCCCCTTTGCGCTCCACCCGCTGCTTCATGAACCGATCGAGGACCACGATCCGCTCGGCCCGACGGAGGCTGTGCCGCAGAACCGCGCTTAGCACTCTTGCGACGACTGTGTTCTCCCGCAGCCATCCGGCGGCAATCGCCTCATCCGGATTGAGATCCATGACCCAGAAAATGAACCGCCCGCCCCTCAACTTCACCAGCAGCGCCGCGAGGAACGAGATCAGAGGTGGCGAAGTCATGGCCACAACCACGTCGAACGTCCCGCAGCGCAGGAGCGTTAAGGCGCAGTTGATCATAAAGCTGGCGAAGACAAGCGCACGGCGGAGCCGCGACTGCTTGCCGAGAGCCAGGCAGTTGACGCGAGCGATCCGAATATTCTTCCAGAGTTCCGCACGTGAGAATTGCAGCGCCGGGTTGTCATAGGCCCGACGCGAACAGACCACGGCCACCTCATGACCGCGCCCAGCGAGAGCCACGGCAAGATCCGAGGCGTGCTGCGCAGTGGACACGACATCCGGATAAAAAGCCTGATTGAGAATGAGAATTCGCATCCGCTTACCGTGGTCACCAGAAGCAGATTTTCAGACCGGCTTCGCAGCGGCCAAAGGATGCCGGTTCGCGACGAGGCGGGCGTCTTCGGCCTTCGAAATAAAGTACGAGCCCATTACGAGCGCATCCATTTGGGTTCTCAGAAAGCAATCGAGCGCCTCGCGGGGTGAATTGACAATCGGCTCGTTCTCGTTGAACGAAGTGTTCAGAAGGATGGGCACGCCGGTAATTTCAGAGAAGCGTTTGATCAACCTCCAGTAGAGGGGATTGCTCTCTCTTTCGACTGTCTGGACACGGCCGGTGCCATCGGCGTGCGTCACGGCGGGAATGCGCTCACGCTGCTCCGGCCGAATCCGGTACGCAGTTACCATGAAGGGCGCAGCAGCGTCTGTTTCGAAGTAGTCGCCCCTTGCCTCATCCAGGATGGAAGGGCAGAAAGGCCGGAAAGGTTCGCGGTACTTAATGCGGCTGTTCAGGATGTCTTTCATTGCCTTGTTTCGCGGGTCGGCAAGGATGCTGCGGTTGCCCAAGGCCCTAGGCCCAAACTCCATCCGGCCCTGGAACCAGCCAAGGATCTTCTGTTGGGCGATCGCGTGAGCAGTTCGTGAAACGAGCTCTTCCTCGTTGAGCCGATGACCCGTCACGCCGGCGCGGGCGAACTCGTCCTGGATCTGGGAGTCGTCATACTGAGGGCCGTAATACACATGCTTCATCACGAAGGAGCGGGGCCGGCGCAACACTTCGTGCTGGACGTACAGGGCCGCGCCAATCGATGTGCCGGCATCGTGCGCCGCAGGCTGGACGTAGAATTGCCGGAACGGCGTCTGCTCGCAGATCTTGCCGTTCGCCGCGCAGTTAAGGGCAACGCCGCCCGCCAGGCAGAGGTTCATCTCGTCAGTTTGTTTGTGGATATAGTTCAGGAGGGAGAAGTAACTTTCCTCGAGCACGGCCTGGACCGAGGCCGCCAGGTCGGCATGCTTCTGCGTGACCTCGGCGCGCGGGGTCCGGGGTGGACCAAACGTGTCGCACATGGCGTTGGAAAACAAGCGGCCCACTACCGGCTCTTCCCCTTCCCACGTCATGTCGACGCCCAGGATGTGGTGCGTGAAATAGCTCAGGTTGAGGCGGCATCGCCCGTCCTTTACCGAAACGACGTCGCGGACCTTATTGCGGAAGGCGGGCTCGCCGTATGCGGCAAGCCCCATCATCTTGTACTCGTCGCCATATTTTGGGAAGCCTAGGAACTGGGTGAAGGCGGTGTAGTACGCGCCCAGGGAGTGCGGAAACAACACGGAGCCAAGGATCTTGATCTGACTGCCGGCGCCCACTCCCCACATGACACTGCTGAAGTCGCCGAAGCCATCGACCGAGACCACCGCCGCTCTCTCGAAGGGAGAACAGAAAAAGGCGCTGGCGAGGTGGGCGCGATGATGCTCGACAAAGTGGACTCTCGCGCACCGCGGGTCGAACCCGCCCGAGCGGAGATCGCTTCCGAGATTCGTGATACGCCAACCGTTCCGGGCCCTCTGGCCGGCTCGTTTCCACTGGCGCGGCCGGACTGCAGCGCGAACCGCCTTTCGCCACAGGTGCGCACGCGGATTGCGCGAAATGGCGATGTGGTCCACCTTATCCAGGCCGCCCGAACGGAGGCACTCGCGGATGGACAGCAGGGGCAACCCGGCCCAGTGCTTCACACGCAGGAATCGCTCTTCTTCGACGGCCGCAACGAGACAGCCGTCGGTAAACAGCGCGGCAGAGGAATCGCCGTGAAACGCGTTGATCCCGAGAATGTTTAATGCCATTTACCCTCCTTAACTCCTGAGCTGGATACTTGTGTCCATTACGCGGCCGACACGCCGGATGCCGCCACGGAATCGCGCCTTTCGCGATAGAGAGCAAGCATATCCGCAGCAACCGCAGGCCATGCAAATTCTTCCTGCATCCAGCGCCGCGCGCGAAGGCCCATCTCGCGAAAGTCCATGCCGCTCATGGTATGGATGGCGACGGCAAGTTGTTCCGGAGCATTGTCGACCCACATTCCGCAGCCCTTTTCGGGAAGGCGCGACCATGGGGTCCCTGTGCTTGCGAGGACCGGCACTCCGCGCGCGAGCGCCTCGACCACAACCATGGCAAAGTTCTCTGTGTGAGAGGGCACCACCAGGATATCGGCGTGAGCGAACAACATCTCTTTAGCCGCGCCCGCGACCTGCCCAACCATGCGAACCGACTGCGATAAGCCGAGCGCCTCAATTCTTGCGCGAATTGTGTCGACGTACTCCGGAGCGCCCGATCCGGCAATTGTCAGCGACCAGTCCCCGCGATCCGGGTGCAGTTGGCGTGGCTGAATCAAGGAGCATGCTTCCAGCAGGTTTTCCAGCCCCTTCTTCGGATCCAGCCTGCCCAGGAACAGAAGGCGCAATTCGCCGCCGGTGTCCTTCGAAGGCATCTCGGGAATGTATACACCGTGCGGAATCGTGACGAACGTGGCCGCCGGGAACACGTTTCTACTCTCCGATTCCTCGGTCGCGGAGGTGACGTGGACTACCATGTTTTCCGGAGCAGCGAAGCGGCAGATCCGCTCCCAGTGAGACTTCAGCCGAAGGCGACGGGATCCTCGCCAGTGTTGCAATGCTCCCATCGGAGTCCAAACCAGAGGCCTGGAGAGAAAAGTGCAAGCAATAAGAGTCGGAATCACCGGAAACGAGTAGGCGGTGGACAAGTGAATGGCGTCGGCCCACTGAACACTGCGCACCAACTCCGCCAAAAGGCCCGGCGCTGCCGCCTCTCTTCCGATACGCCGGCAATATCGGACGGAGACACCGCAAGGCAGCCTCACTTCCCTATCCGTGGGCACATCCAAAACAGCATCTTTCCCGTTGGCGTTCGTGGTTAACACCTTCACGTCGCAACCGGACTTCACGGACTCGCAGCAAAGGTCGTACAGTACCGGTATCGGCCCGCCGTAGACATGCGCGGGATAGAAGAACGGCGTAATATGCAAAATTCTCACAGGTCACCCTTGAGCGACAGCGCGGTCTATGGCCCGTCCGCTTGAGCAAGCTCGTCGAGAAGCGAGAACCAGGCGCTCTGCATGTGAGTAAAGAGATATCGTGTACGAACGGCGTGAGCCGCTTTTTGCCCCATTGCGAGGCGGAGTTCCGGACTGGCAGCAAGCGCAGTCAAGCAGCGTGACAGGCTCTCCACGTCCCCATGCCGCACGAGGTAGCCCGTGTTACCGTGGCTGATGACCTCAGGTGTACCCCCGTGGTTCCCGCCAATGCAGGGTTTTCCGTAGCGCATTGCTTCCAGGAACACGATGCCAAACCCCTCTCCCGCGCTGGGTAGCGCGAACACGTCACATGCGCGATACGAGCGGCCCAGTTCCTCATCCGGAACGGCCCCTGCGAAGGTCACGGCGCCATTCAGGTTCAGACCTTCCGCGCGTCTCTTGAGGCGTGGCACTTCATCGCCGGTGCCGACAATCTCCAATGTGATACCGATGTTCCGGGCCTTCACCCTCCCGACCGCATCAATCAGCGTGTCGACGCCTTTGTAGCCGTCAGCAAGCGTCATTCTTGTCACAGTCAGTACTCTCAACGGGTCGCCATGCGAGGCTTGAACGGGCCCTGATTCCTCGATCGCAGACTCGGATACGGCCAACGGAATGATCCGCATACGGCGAAACGGGACCTCGTTATGCCGGCAGAATTCCAAAGCGGTAAATTGCGTCGTGGTTACGACGGCCGAGGCATCCCGGATTGCGACCCTGTCAGACCAATCGACCCTCTGCCAGGCCTCGATGCCATGCAGGACAACCACGTAGGAGCGCGTAAAGCCGGCGCGCTTGAGTACCCATCCGACGGGGGCGAGGCCGAGATGGCCGATCACCAGCCGGCCTGGCTTCGATCGATACCCCAGCATCAAAGCCTGGCGCGCAAATCGCAACTTGATCCCGCGTGAAGCATAAAAAGTCCTGTAAGCGAGCGGTTGCCGATGGCGAGACTCAACCGGGCGTTCATCCAGTAAGGAGACACAGTCCAACGCGCCGCGATGCGAGTCGTTATATGCCGATAAGATCTCGGCCAAACACCGCCCGTAAGCCTGTACTCCACCGTGCGTGCTGTAGAGTTCCGACGCCAACAGCGCAACCGAAGAAGAGAACATCGCCATTTTGTTTGGTTTGATCGGGCTCAGACTACGAAGACAGGCCCGATCACCGCGCCAGTTCCCGAACAGTGCGCCTGATACAGCGCGATTGCGGTGCGGGCGCGATCAACGTAAGTATTAGGGAAGCCTACACATTTGTGATACCCGGCCCTGGCTATTCTCGCCCGGGCGTCTTCGTGGGCGAGATAGAAACGGACTTTATCGAGCAGTTCGTCCCACGAACCGAAATACACGGCCTCCTTGTCCTCTTCGAAAAGCATCCGCTGCTCCTCGGTCCGTTCGGCCAACATGAATCCGCCACAGGCAGGAATCTCAAAGGTCCGGCTGGTGTGCCCGTCGCGATTATCGTGGTTCAACAGGCCCAGACAAATCCGGTTGGCCTGAATTGCCATGCCCATCTTTGCGCCCCACAATTCCGCGCCCCGCACGCAGGCTGCGAGAGCACGCCAGCGCAGTCTTTTGTGCAGATGCTCGATCCGTCGTATCTTCTCCCATCCGCCGCCCCAGACATTCAACTTGAACTCGCGAGAGAAGGATGCCAACCGGGAGAGGAAATCGGCCCGGTCCAGCCGGAAGGTGCCAATGAG
>Ga0070681_10004531_pt1 | contig 13260 bp, 10 predicted proteins | sample KBSC83BmetaG_FD_65650 | JGI IMG/M metagenome (GOLD analysis project Ga0070681, IMG submission 65650) | Corn rhizosphere microbial communities from Kellogg Biological Station, Michigan, USA - KBS C8-3B metaG | ecosystem: Host-associated > Plants > Roots > Rhizosphere | place: USA: Michigan... | reverse complement strand
GGCGACAAGATCGACGGCGGCGAGCGCTCGAAGATCGAGTCGGCGATCAACGACGCCGAGTCGGGGCTCAAGGACAAGGACGCCACCAAGGAAGCGCTCAACGCCAAGTCCGAGGCGCTCGGCAAGGCGTCGCAGAAGCTGGGCGAGCTCATGTATGCCAAGGCGCAAGCCGAGGCGGGCGGCGCGCAGGGCGGCGGTGGCGACACCGGTGGCGGCCAGGGCGCCGGTGCCGGCGGTGCGAAGCCGAACGACGAGAAGGTCGTCGACGCCGAGTTCACCGAGGTCAAGGATCGTTGAGCGTCAGGCAAGCGAGGGCGAACGGCGCGGCGCGGTTCGCGCCGTTCGTCGATTGGCGGCGGCGCGCGGGGCGAAGCGCTGCGCGCATCCAGTAGAATTCGCCGCCATCGCGAAGCGGCAGGCAGGGGAGCCATGAGCACCGGCAGCATCCATTTCGATCGGCGCGTCGCGACCGCGACGCGCCGCGCATCCGCATAAGCCATGGCCAAGCGCGACTTTTACGCGGTGCTCGGCGTCAATCGCGACGCCGCCGAGGACGAGATCAAGAAGGCCTATCGGCGCCTCGCGATGAAGCACCACCCGGACCGCAACACCGGGGACAAGGACTCCGAGGAGAAATTCAAGGAGTGCAAGGAGGCCTACGAGGTCCTGACCGACGCGCGCAAGCGCGCGGCCTACGACCAGTTCGGCCACGCGGGCATCGATCCCGCCGCGGGATTCGGCGCGGGCGCGCGCGGCGCCGAAGGCTTCGGCGGCTTCGCCGACGCGTTCGGCGACATCTTCGGTGAGATCTTCGGCCAGCAGCGCGGCGGGCGCGGCGGCAACGGCGTGTATCGCGGCGCCGACCTGCGCTACAACCTCGAGCTCTCGCTCGAGGACGCGGCGCGCGGCACCGAAGCGAAGATCCGCATCCCCACGCTCGAGCAGTGCGCGACCTGCCACGGCAGCGGCGCCAAGCCGGGCACGACGCCGAAGCAGTGCCCGACCTGCCACGGCCGCGGCGAGGTACGCGTGTCGCAGGGCTTCTTCTCGTTGCAGCAGACCTGCCCGCAGTGCCACGGCCGCGGCAAGGTGATCGCCGATCCCTGCACGACCTGCGAGGGCGCGGGGCGCGTGCGCAAGCACAAGACGCTCTCCGTCAAGATTCCCGCCGGTGTCGACCAGGACGATCGCATCCGCCTCGCGGGCGAAGGCGAAGCCGGTGTCAACGGCGGCCCGCCCGGCGACCTCTACGTCGTCGTCAGCCTCAAGGCCCACGCGGTGTTCCAGCGCGACGGCGCCGACCTGCACTGCGAGTTGCCGATCAGCTTCGCGACGGCGGCCCTCGGCGGCGACATCGACATCCCGACGCTCGACGGTCACGCCAAGGTGAAGGTCGCGCCCGAGACGCAGACCGGCCAGGTGTTCCGGCTGCGCAACAAGGGCATCCGCCCGGTGCGCGGCTCGGTCACCGGCGACCTCTATTGCCATGTGTCCATCGAGACGCCCGTCAAGCTCACCGCGCGGCAGAAGGAGCTGCTGCGCGAGTTCGACGCAATCACGCAGGAAGACCCCGAAGCGCACAGCCCGCGCGCCAAGAACTTCTTCGACAAGGTGAAGGAGTTCTTCGGGTCTTAGGCGGCCCGCCGCTGGCGTACGGCGCGTTACACGAAGCCGGCGATGCCGATGATCGCGCCGGCGGCCAGCATCACGAGCGGATGCACCCGCGTCAGCACCAGCACCAGCGTCGTGGCGAGTGTCAGCGCATAGCCGGCGACGTTGTGGTCGGTGGTGCGCATCAGCACGACGCCCGACGCCACGATCATGCCGACGGTGATGGGCGCGAGCCCGCGCTCGATCGCCGCGCGCACCGGCGAGGCGCGGAAGCGGTCACGCGCGACACCCACCCAGTAGGCCAGCACCGACGAAGGCCCGCACATCGCCAGCATCGCCACGACGCCGCCGACGATGCCCGCGACCTTCCAGCCGATCAGCGCGACGACCAGCACGTTCGGGCCGGGCGCGGCCTGCGACAGCGCGAACATCTGGGTGAACTCGGCGTCGGTCAGCCAGTGGTGCACGTCGACCACCTGGCGGTGGATGTCCGGCAGCGTGGCCGCCGCGCCGCCGAACGACAGCAGCGACAGCACGACGAACTGCGACGCGAGCTCGAGCAGCGAGCCGCTCACCGGGCGTCCTTGCGCGCCGCGCGCATCCGCCAGGCCAGCCAGATCGACAGCGGCGCCAGCACCGCGAGCGCGAGCACCAGCGGCACGCGCAGCACGCCGATTGCGACGAACACCACGAGCGCGGTCGCGATGGGCACCATCCTGCCGCGCAGCACCCGCGACATCTTGATGCCCATCGCAAGCACGAGTCCCGACGCCGCCGCCGCGACGCCGTTGAATGCGTGGCGGACCGTGTCGACGTCGGCGAAGCGCGAATAGACGGTCGCCAGCGCGAGCACCACCACCAGCGGCATCAGCATCAGGCCCGTGAACGCGGCGAGCGCGCCGCGCCAACCCTGGAAGCGGCGTCCCACCAGCACGCTGACGTTGACGATGTTGGGCCCCGGCAGGACCTGCGCCATCGACAGGATCTCGGCGAACTCCACCTCGTCGAGCCAGCGGCGCTGCTCGACCAGCATGTGATGCGCGAACGGCATCACGCCGCCGAAGCCCGACAATCCGATCCCGACAAAGCGGAAGAACAGCGTGCGGGTGGAGACGCAGGGTGCGCCGTTCGACGGTGGCGTTACGATGTCGATGGCGTGAGCTTCGTAGTGGACGCGCGCAAAACTTCCTGGCGGACGCGTCGAGCGTCGTAGTGGCGGGCGCGTCGAGCTGTTTCCGGCGGCTGCGAGTCGCGCGATTATAACCGTTGCACGGTATCGGTGTCGTTGCGCACCGAGGACCATTCCCGGTCCGGTTCGGCTATGCTCGGCGCGCTGCACCTCGTACCGCGATGTCGCTACAATGGGCCCGCGAGCGATCGCCGCGCTGCACGCCGACTCTCCATCAGGGACAACATCCGTGACGAGTTCGCCTCAGGGCCACGCGCATCCCAAGGCTTACAGGGTTCTTTTCGCCAGCACCGTCGCGTTCATGGTGTGCTTCGCGGTGTGGATGATGTTCGGCGTCATCGGCATTCCCATCCGCACGGAGCTCGGCCTCAACAACACCGAGTTCGGCCTGCTGACGTCGACGCCGGTGCTGCTCGGCGCGCTGATGCGCCTGCCGCTCGGGGTGTGGACCGACCGCTTCGGCGGCCGCATCGTGATGACGATCCTGCTGCTCGCCGCCGCGGTGCCGGTGTCTCTCGTCGCCTTCGCCAGCGCGTACTGGCAGCTCCTCGCCATCGGCCTCGTGCTCGGCGTCGTCGGCGCGTCGTTTGCCGTGGGCACGCCCTATTGCGCGCGCTTCTTCCCGCCCGAGCGCCGCGGCTTCGCGATGGGCGTGTTCGGCGCCGGCACCGTCGGCGCGGCGCTCAACATGTTCGTCGCGCCGCGCATCGTCGAGGCGTGGGGCTGGCACGCGGTGCCGAAGGTCTACGCCGCGGCGCTGGTGGTCACCGGCATCGCATTCTGGTTCGCGGCCGCGCCCGATCCGGTCGTCGGCACGAAGTCGCCGACGCTGCGCCAGCAGCTCGCGGTGCTGCGCGACTGGCGTGTGTGGAAGCTCTGCCAATACTATTCGCTGACGTTCGGCGGCTTTACCGCGCTGTCGCTGTGGATGACGCAGTACTACGTCCAGGAATACGGCTTCGACGTCAAGGCGGCGGCGATGCTCGCGATGGCGTTCTCGCTGCCTGCCGGGCTGCTGCGCGCGGTGGGCGGCTGGCTGTCCGATCGCCATGGCGCGCACAACGTCATGTGGTGGGTGGTGTGGGCAGCGTGGATCGCGCTGTTCCTGATCTCGTATCCGCCCACCGACCTCTCGGTGCGCACCATCGATGGCCAGGCGTCGTTCCACCTGGGCTGGAGCCCTGCGATGTTCACCGTCCTGCTGTTCGTGCTGGGCGTCGCGCTGGCCTTCGGCATGGCCTCGACGTTCAAGTACGTCGGCGACGAGTTCTCGCAGAACCTCGGCGTGGTGAGCGGGATCGTCGGCCTCGCCGGCGGCCTGGCGGGCTTCCTGCTGCCGATCCTGTGGGGCGCCGTGCTCGACCTGACGCGCATCCGCTCGAGCTGCTTCATGCTGCTCTACGGCATCGTCTGGGTGTCGCTGATCCTGATTTACTTCACCGAGGTGCGCAAGGTGCGTCTCGTCGAACACGTGGAGGACACCGCTTGATCCACCGCTGCGAGGCATCGTCATGAGCCATTTCCTCGATCGACTCAGCTATTTCGCGCAGGTGCGCGAGCCGTTCGCGCAGGGCCACGGCCAGACGCGTACCGAGGACCGCACCTGGGAGGACGGCTACCGCCAGCGCTGGCAGCACGACAAGATCGTGCGCTCGACGCACGGCGTCAACTGCACCGGCGGCTGCAGCTGGAAGATCTACGTCAAGGGGGGCATCGTCACCTGGGAGACGCAGCAGACCGACTATCCGCGCAATCGCCCCGGGCTGCCCAACTACGAGCCGCGCGGCTGCTCGCGCGGCGCGTCGTACAGCTGGTATCTGTACAGCGCCAACCGCCTCAAGCACCCGATGGTGCGCGGGCGCCTGTTGCGCCTCTACCGCGAGGCACGCAAGACGCTCGCGCCGGTCGACGCCTGGGCGTCGATCGTCGAGAACCCGGCGAAGGCGCGCGACTACAAGTCGATCCGCGGCCGCGGCGGCTTCGTGCGCGCGACCTGGGACGAGGCGACCGAGATCGTCGCCGCCGCCAACGTGCACACCATCCGCCGCTACGGGCCCGACCGTGTCTGCGGCTTCTCGCCGATCCCGGCGATGTCGATGGTGTCGCACGCCTCCGGCGCGCGCTACCTGTCGCTGATCGGCGGCTCGCTGCTGTCGTTCTACGACTGGTACTGCGACCTGCCGCCGTCGTCGCCGCAGACCTGGGGCGAGCAGACCGACGTGCCCGAGTCAGCCGACTGGTACAGCTCGAAGTTCATCATCGCCTGGGGCTCGAACGTGCCGCAAACGCGCACGCCCGACGCGCACTTCCTGGTCGAGGGCCGCTACAACGGCACCAAGGTTGTCGCGATCACGCCGGACTATTCGGAGGTCGCGCGCTTCGGCGACGTGTGGCTGCATCCCAAGCAAGGCACCGACGCCGCGCTGGCGATGGCGATGGGTCACGTGATCCTCAAGGAATTCCACGTCGACCGCACGGTGCCGTATTTCGACGACTACTGCCGGCGACTCACCGACCTGCCGTTGCTGGTGCGACTCGTCAAGCGCGGCGCGCACTACGTGCCCGACCGCTACCTGCGCGCCAGCGACTTCGCCGACCGCCTCGGCCACGCCAACAGTCCCGAGTGGAAGACCGTCGGCATCGACGAGGCCGACGGCCGGCCGGTCGCGCCGCAGGGCTCGATCGGGCACCGCTGGGGCAAGGACATCGTGCGGGACCTCGGCAAGTGGAACCTCGAGCAGAAGGACGGCGCCAGCGGCCGCGACCTGCGGCTCGCGCTGTCGCTCCTCGACCGGCGCGACGACGTGCTGCCGGTCGCATTCCCGTATTTCGGCGGCCGCGCGCACGAGCATTTCACCGCCAACGACCAGGGCAGCGACGTGCTGGTGCGCAGCGTCGCGGCGAAGAAGCTCGCGACCGCCGACGGCGACGTGTACGTGGCGACCGTGTTCGACCTCCTGTGCGCCAACTACGGCGTGGCCCGGGCATCGGGCGACAACGGCGGCTGCGCGCGCTCGTACGACGACGACCTCCCGTACACGCCGAAATGGCAGGAGGCGATCACCGGCGTGCCGGCCGAGCGCGCGATCGCCGTCGCGCGCGAGTTCGCGACCACCGCCGAGAAGACGCAAGGCCGGGCGATGGTGATCATCGGCGCAGGCGTCAACCACTGGTATCACCAGGACATGATCTACCGCGGCGCGATCAACATGCTGATGCTGTGCGGCTGCATCGGCGTGTCGGGCGGCGGCTGGGCGCACTACGTCGGGCAGGAGAAGCTGCGGCCGCAGACCGGCTGGCAGGTGCTGGCGTTCGCCAGCGACTGGGTGCGGCCGGCGCGGCAGATGAACGGCACGTCGTTCTTCTACAATCACTCCAACCAGTGGCGCTACGAGAAGATCGACGTGCGCTCGCTGCTTTCGCCGCTCGCCGACGCAGCGCGCTACGGCGGCGCGATGATCGACTTCAACGTGCGCGCCGAGCGCATGGGCTGGCTGCCGTCGGCGCCGCAGCTCGCCACCAATCCGCTCGAGGTCGCAAAGGCCGCGCAGGCGGCCGGCGTGAGCGCGCGCGACTACGTCGCCAGGGGGCTCGCCGACGGCACGCTCAAGATGGCCTGCGAGGATCCCGACGATCCCGCCAATTTCCCGCGCAACCTGTTCCTGTGGCGCTCGAACCTGCTCGGCTCATCGGGCAAGGGCCACGAATACCTGCTGCGTCACCTGATGGGCGCGCAGCACGGCTTGCAGGGCGTCGACCTGGGCGAGACCGGCGGCGAGCGGCCGCAGGAGGTGAAGTGGCACGACAAGGCGCCGGAGGGCAAGCTCGACCTCCTGACCGTGCTCGACTTCCGCATGTCGACGACGTGTCTCTACGCCGACGTCGTGCTGCCGACGGCGACGTGGTACGAAAAGAACGACCTCAACACCACCGACATGCACCCCTACGTGCATCCGCTGTCGGCGGCGGTGTCGCCGGCATGGGAGGCGAAGAGCGACTGGGAGATCTACAAGGCGATCGCCGCGCAGTTCTCGCGGCTGTGCGGCGGCATACTGGGCGTCGAGCAGGACGTCGTGCTGCAGCCGGTGATGCACGATTCGCCCGGCGAGATTGCGCAGCCGCTCGACGTCGCCGACTGGAAGCGCGGCGAATGCGAGCTGGTGCCGGGGCGGACCGCGCCGAACATCTTCGTCGTCGAGCGCGACTACCCGAACACCTACGCGCGCTTCACGGCACTCGGTCCGCTGGTGAAGAAGCTCGGCAACGGCGCGAAGGGCATCACCTGGCCAATGGCCGACGCCGTCGACGGCCTCGCCGCGCTCAACCGCGTCGTCACCGAGGAGGGCGCGACCAAGGGGCTGCCGAGGATCGACAGCGACATCGACGCCGCCGAGACGATCCTCCAGCTCGCGCCCGAGACCAACGGCGAAGTGGCGGTGGGTGCGTGGGAGGAGCTGTCGAAGCAGACCGGCCGCGAGCACGCGCACCTCGCGCGATCGCGCGAGGACGAGCGCATCCGCTACCGCGACATCCAGGCGCAGCCGCGCAAGGTGATCACCTCGCCTACCTGGTCGGGCATCGACAGCGAGCACGTCACGTACAACGCCGGCTACACCAATGTCAACGAGCTGATCCCGTGGCGTACGCTCACCGGCCGCCAGCAGTTCTACCAGGACCACCGCTGGATGCGCGACTTCGGCGAGGCGCTCGCCGTCTACAAGCCGCCGGTCGACACGAGGAGCGTCGCCGCGGTGCGCGAGCGCCGCTCCAACGGCAACGCCGAGATCGTCCTCAACTTCATCACGCCGCACCAGAAGTGGGGCATCCACTCGACGTACACCGACAACCTCATCATGCTGACGCTGTCGCGCGGCGGGCCGATCGTGTGGATCTCTGAAATCGACGCGAAGCAGGCCGGCATCGTCGACAACGACTGGATCGAGCTCTACAACGCCAACGGCGCGCTCACCGCGCGCGCCGTGGTCAGCCAGCGCGTCAATGCCGGCATGTGCCTCATGTACCACGCGCAGGAGAAGATCGTGAACGTGCCGGGCTCGGAGGTCACGGGCAAGCGCGGCGGCATCCACAACTCGGTGACGCGGGCGGTGCTCAAGCCCACGCACATGATCGGCGGCTACGTGCAGCTCGCCTACGGCTTCAACTACTACGGCACCGTCGGCTCGAACCGCGACGAGTTCGTCGTCGTGCGCAAGATGCGCGACGTCGACTGGATGGACCAGAAGGCGGCCGACGCCCAGCCGGCGGCGGCCGACTGAGCGCGGCGCCGCGACAAACCGACCGGAGAAGGCCATGAAGATCCGCGCGCAGATCGCGATGGTGATGAACCTCGACAAGTGCATCGGCTGCCACACCTGCTCGGTGACCTGCAAGAACGTGTGGACGTCGCGCGGCGGCATGGAGTACGCGTGGTGGAACAACGTCGAGACCAAGCCCGGCATCGGCTACCCGAAGGACTGGGAGAACCAGGAGCGCTGGAAGGGCGGCTGGGAGCGCAAGGCCAACGGTACGCTGCGCCTCAAGCAGGGCAGCCGTCTCGGCGTGCTGATGAAGATCTTCGCCAACCCGCACCTGCCGGAGATCGACGACTACTACGAGCCGTTCACGTTCGACTACGACTTCATCCAGTCGGCGCCCGAGATGGCGACGCCGCCGGTGGCGCGGCCGGTGTCGATCATCACCGAGCGGCGCATGGAAAAGATCGAGTGGGGCCCGAACTGGGAGGAGATCCTCGGCGGCGAGTTCGCCAAGCGCTCGCAGGACGCCAATTTCGCCGACATCGAGAAGGCGATCTACGGCGAGTTCGAGAACACGTTCATGATCACGCTGCCGCGCATCTGCGAGCATTGCCTCAATCCGGCCTGCGTGGCGTCGTGCCCGTCGGGATCGATCTACAAGCGCGAGGAGGACGGCATCGTCCTCATCGACCAGGACAAGTGCCGCGGCTGGCGGATGTGCGTGTCGGGCTGCCCGTACAAGAAGATCTACTACAACTGGCAGAGCGGCAAGGCCGAGAAGTGCATCTTCTGCTTCCCGCGCATCGAGGCTGGCCAGCCGACGGTGTGCTCGGAGACCTGCGTGGGCCGCATCCGCTACCTCGGCGTGATGCTTTACGACGCCGACGCGATCGAGAGCGCGGCGTCGGTCGCCGATCCGCAGGATCTCTACCAGGCGCAGCTCGACGTGTTCTGCGATCCGTTCGACCCCGCGGTGATTGCGCAGGCGCGCGCCGACGGCGTGCCCGAGGCGTGGCTCGACGCGGCGCGCGCCTCGCCGGTCTACAAGATGGCGATCGACTGGAAGATCGCGTTCCCGCTGCATCCCGAGTACCGGACGCTGCCGATGGTGTGGTACGTGCCGCCGCTGTCGCCGATCAACTCGCGCGTCAACACCGGCCAGCTCGCCGAGGCCAACGGCCTGCCCGACGTGAGCAAGCTGCGCATCCCCGTGCGCTACCTCGCGAACCTCCTCACCGCCGGCAAGGACGAGCCGGTGATCGTCGCGCTCGAAAGGCTGCTGGCGATGCGCGCGTTCTTCCGCGAGCGCGATCTCGATGGCTTCGAAAATGTCGCCATGCTCGAGCGCGCCGGCCTGTCGGTGGCGCAGGTGCACGACATGCATCGCTATCTCGCGATCGCCAACTACGAGGATCGCTTCGTCATTCCCACGACGCATCGCGAGTACGCCGAAGACGCCTACGACCTGCGCGGCGAATGCGGCTTTTCGTTCGGCAACGGCTGCGCCGGCGGCGAGGAGCAGCCGAGCCTGTTCGGCGGCAAGCTCGGCGGCAAGCGCGTGTTCCCGATCAAGGTGCGCGGTCCCGCGCGCGGCGAGACGGTCGACGGGCGATGACGGCCGCGAGCGAACCGGCGGATGTCGCGCGTGCGCGCCTGTTGCGCGCGCTGGCGGCGCTGCTCGGCTATCCGGCGCATGCGCTGCGCGAGGCGCTGCCGGAAATCCGCGAGGCGTTGGCGGCCGCGGCGATGCTGCCGGCTTACGATCGAACGCGGCTTGTCGCGCTGGTCGACGAGCTCGAGGCCGCCGACGAGCTCGACGCCTGCGAGCGCTACGTCGCACTGTTCGACCGCGGGCGCAGCACGTCGCTGTGCCTGTTCGAGCACGTGCATGGCGACGCGCGCGAACGCGGCCAGGCGATGGTCGACCTGACGGCGCTCTACGAGCGCGCCGGGCTGCGCCTTGCGACGAGCGATTTGCCCGATCACCTGCCGGTGGTGCTCGAGTACCTGTCGTGCCGCGACGCCGCCGAGACGCGGGCGATGATCGAGGACTTCGCGCACATCGTGCGCAAGGTCGGCGAGACGCTGGCGCGCCATGGCAGCCGCTATGCGGCGGTGCCGGCGGCGATCCTCGCGCTGGCCGAACAACCGGGCCTCGACTGGCAGAAGGCGGTCGAGCCGCCGCCGATCGAGGCGCCGATCGACGACGACTGGGCGGAGGCGCCGGCATTCGCGCCGCCGGCGGCGACCGAGCCCGCCATCGTGCACGTCGTGCCGCGCCGGCCGTCATGACGCTGCGACCGTTCGCCGCCAGGGCCGTCCGCTGAGCGCGGGCACGCGACAAGGAGATCTGCGATGACGTCGAGCGCTTCATTCCTTCACGAATTCACCTTCGGCCTCTATCCGTACATCGCGCTGTCGGTGTTCTTCCTCGGCAGCCTCGCGCGCTTCGAGGAGAGCCAGTACACCTGGAAGAGCGATTCGTCGCAGCTGCTGCGTCGCCGGCAGTTGCGCCTCGGCTCCAATCTCTTCCACTTCGGCATCCTCGTCGTGTTCTTCGGGCACCTGTTCGGTTTCCTGCTGCCCGAGTCGATCTCCGAGCACTTCATGACACCCGCACAGCACCTGTGGCTGTCGATGGCCGGGGGTGGCGTCGCCGGCCTCGTTTCGCTGGCCGGCCTGACGATCCTGATCCACCGGCGCATCGCCGAGCCGCGGATCGACGCGATCACGCGCAAGTGGGACATCGCGATCGCGGTCATCCTGTGGGTGCAGCTGGCGCTCGGCATGTGGACCGTGTACGCGGCCACCGACCACCTCGACGGCAGCATGTTCGTGCGGCTGGTCGCCTACGTGCAGGGCATCGTGCTGTTCCGGGCGCACAACGCCGACCTCCTCATCGGCGTGCCGTGGGTCTACCGGGCGCACATCGCGCTCGGCCTCACGATCTTCCTCGTCTTCCCGTTTACGCGGATGGTGCACATCTGGAGCGGCTTCGCGACCGTGTATTACCTGATCCGGCCCGCGCAGATCGTGCGCACGCGTCGCGTGCAGCGCCAGGTCGCGCGGTCGCAGGGGCGGCGCGCAGCGTGACGGACGAGGTCAGCGTCAACGGCGTCGCGGTCGACGTCGAGGGCCATCCGACCCCGAAGGCCGCGGCGGCACGCGAGTTGCTGCGGCAGGAGGCCGCGCGCGCAGGGTTCGTGGCCGCCGGTGCCGATGCGGCCGCCGCCGAAGCCGGGATCGAGCGCCTGCTCGACGAGGCGGTGCGCGTGCCCGAGCCGTCGCGCGACGAATGCCGCCGCTATTACGACGCGCATTCGCGCGAGTTCGAAAGCGGCGCGCTGGTCGCCGCGCGGCACATCCTGTTCCAGATGACCGACGGCACGCCGCTCGCCGCGCTGCGGTCGCGCGCGGAAGGCGCGCTCGCCGAATTGCGCGCGGCGCCGGAGCGCTTCGACGCGTACGCGCGCGAGTGGTCGAACTGCCCGTCGGGCCGCGAGGGCGGCCACCTGGGACTGCTGCAGCGCGGCGACATGGTGCCGGAGTTCGAAGCGGTGCTGTTCCACGGCACCTGGACGGGCATCGCCGCCGCGCTGGTGCGCACGCGCTTCGGCTTCCACATCGTCGCCGTCGACCGTCGCGTCGAGGCGAAGCAGGTGCCGTTCGAGGCGGTGGAGACGCGCATCGCCGACCGGCTGCGCGCCGGTGTCCTCGAGCGCGCGCTCGCGCAATACGTGCGCGTGCTGGCGGGCCGCGCCGACGTGCGCGGGGCCGACCTCGCGGGGACCGCGACGCCGCTGGTGCAGTAGGGATCGGCCGGCACACCGTATCGGCAGTCGTCGTTCGCGCGCGCCGCCGCATCGCGCCGGTACACTGTCGCCTCGTCGAGACTCCCGCCAATGTCCATGCGCTCCCTCCTGCGTGCCCCGGCTGCGATCGTCGCCATCGCCGCCGGCCTGTATGCCGCCTCCGCCGTCGCCGACATCACGATCGGCCTCATGGTCTCGGCGACGGGACCTACGTCGGCGATCGGCATCCCGCAGCGGAACACCGGCGAGCTCCTGCCGCGCACGATCGGCGGCGAGCGCGTGCGCTACATCTCGCTCGAGGACGGCGGCGATCCTGCGCGCGCCGTGCAGAACGCCAAGAAGCTGATCGAGGGCGACCACATCGACGCGCTGATCGGCCCGTCGACGACGCCCAATGCGTTCGCGATCCTCGACCTCGTCGCCGAGAACAAGGTGCCGATGATGGCGACGGTCGGCACGGCGACGATCGTCGAGCCGCAGGACGCGAAGAAGCGCTGGGTGTTCAAGACCACGCAGAACGACGACCTGATCGCGTCGGCGCTCGTCGGACACATGCGCAGGCACGGCGTCCATTCGGTCGGCCTGATCGGGTTCAACGACCCGTACGGCGAGAACTGGTTCAAGGTGTTCGGCGCAATGGCGGAGAAGGCAGGCATCCGCATCACCGGCACCGAGCGCTACGCGCGCAACGACCAGAGCGTGACGGGGCAGGTGCTGAAGCTCGTCGCCGGCCGCCCGGATGCGGTGCTCATCGCCGCGGTCGGCGGTCCCGCGGTGCTGCCGCAGGCGACGCTGCACGATCGCGGCTACACCGGCGCGATCTACCAGACGCACGCCGTCGCGACCGACGACTTCATCAGGCTCGGCAAGGACAAGGTCGAGGGCACGATCCTCGCCGCCGGACCGATGCTCGTCATCGACGAGATTCCCGCGTCGAATCCCACGAAGAAGGTCGCGCAAGCCTACATCGACGCCTACCGCGTGCGCTTCGGCGCCGTGCCGGCGACGTTCGGCGCCAACACCTGGGACGCCGGCCTGCTGCTCGAGCGGGCGATTCCCGTCGCGCTGAAGGCGGCGAAGCCGGGCACCGAGGCGTTTCGCGTCGCGCTGCGCGATGCGCTGGAACGGGAGCGCGAGGTCGTCGGCTGTCAGGGCGTGTTCAACCTGTCGCCCTCCGACCACAACGGCATGGACGAGCGCGCACGCGTGCTCGTCACCGTGAAGGACGGCAGGTTCCGACTGCTCGCGGAGTAGCCGTGCGCGTCGTCGGCGTGCTGCTCGCGGCGGGCCGCAGTGAGCGCTACGGCGGCGACAAGCTGCTCGCGCCGCTCGCCGACGGCACGCCGATGGGCGTCGCCGCGTGCCGGACGCTGGTGGCGGCGCTGCCGGTGAC
>Ga0070681_10004529_pt1 | contig 13263 bp, 10 predicted proteins | sample KBSC83BmetaG_FD_65650 | JGI IMG/M metagenome (GOLD analysis project Ga0070681, IMG submission 65650) | Corn rhizosphere microbial communities from Kellogg Biological Station, Michigan, USA - KBS C8-3B metaG | ecosystem: Host-associated > Plants > Roots > Rhizosphere | place: USA: Michigan... | reverse complement strand
AGCGGGATGAACGTGGCCAGCGTCACCAGCGCCAGCGGCAGGTCGAGGACGAGCAGGATCACCCCGATCGACACGACCGACAGCAGCGCGGTGACCAGCCCGTCCAGGCCCTCGTCGAGCAGCTCGTCGAGCGCGTCGACGTCCGAGGTGAGCCGGGCGATGACCCGGCCGGACGTGTAGCGCTCGTGGAACGCCGGCGAGAGCCGCTGCACGTGCTCGAACAGCCGGCGGCGCAGGTCGAGCAGCACGGCCTGGCCCATCCGGCCGGCCCGGAGCAGGAACACCGCCCGCAGCCAGGCGTCGATGCCGGCCGCGGCCAGCAGCAGGCCGCCGATCACCAGCAGCGGCGTCCAGTCGCCGTCGACCAGCGCCGGGATGCCCTTGTCGATGCCGACGCCGACCAGCCACGGTCCGACCATCGCCGCGCTGTTCTGGATCAGCACGACGACGACGAGGAACCAGAGCACCCGCCGGTGCGGGCGCAGCAGGCTGGCCAGCAGCCGGCGGCTGCGCGCCCGCAGCACGATGCCGATCTTCTCCGGCAGCTCGTCGACGTCCTCGGCGGAGACGCCGCGCCAGTCCCGCTCGACCGTCTCGTCCGCGGTCACCGTCTCGGTCTCGGTCATGGTCACGACGCCACCTCCTCGAGGTCGGACTCCTGGGCCAGCAGGTCCCGGTACTCCGGGACCGTCGCGAGCAGCTGCGAGTGCGTGCCGACCGCGGCCAGCGTGCCGCCGGCCAGCAGCGCGACCCGGTCGGCGAGCAGCACGGTGGACGCGCGGTGCGCCACCACCAGCGCGGTCGTGCCGTGCAGCACCCGCCGCAGCGCCTGCTCGACCAGCGCCTCGGTGTGCACGTCCAGTGCGGACAGCGGGTCGTCGAGCACCAGCACCCGCGGCCGGCCGAGCACCGCGCGGGCCAGCGCGAGCCGCTGCCGCTGCCCGCCGGACAGGGTCAGGCCCTGCTCGCCCAGCCTGGTGTCCAGACCCCACGGCAGGTCGTGGACGAACTCGGCCTGGGCGACGTGCAGTGCCTCGCGGACCTCGTCCTCGGTCGCGTTCGGCCGGCCGAAGGTCAGGTTCTCCCGGGCGCTCACCGAGAACAGCGTCGGGTCCTCGAACGCGGTCGCGACCACCCGCCGCAGCTGGGCCAGCGGGATGTCGCGGACGTCGGTGCCGTCGATCAGTACCCGGCCGGCGGTCGCGTCGTACAGCCGCGGAACGAGCGCGGTGAGCGTGGTCTTGCCGGAGCCGGTGGCCCCGACCACCGCGACGGTCTCGCCGGGCGAGAGCTCGAGCGTGACGTCGTGCAGCACGTCCCGGTCCGCGCCGGGGTAGCGGAAGCCGACGCCGTCCAGCCGCAGCCGGCCGGTGACGGCCGGCATCGGCCGCGCGCCGGGGCGGTCGAGCACCGCGGACCGGGTGTCGAGCACCTCGTACACCCGCTCGGCCGCGGTCTCGGCCTCCTGCGCCATCGCGGCCAACCAGCCGAGCGAGTCGACCGGCCACTGCAGCATGAGGAACAGCGACACGAACGCGACCAGGCCGCCGAGGCTGAGCGCGCCCTGCGCCACCGCGATGCCGCCGCCCAGCGTCACCAGCGCGAGCACGACCTGCGGGAAGATCTCCAGGACGACCCAGAAGTAGGCCAGCACGGAGACCTTCTCGAGCTGCGCGCCGCGAAGGTCGCGGGACTTGTCCATGAACCGCCCCAGCGCCAGCGGCCGCCGGCCGTACGAGCGGATCGTGCTGATGCCGGAGGCCGCCTCCTCGACGCTGGAGGTCAGCTCGCCGTTGAGGTCCTGCGCCCGCCTGGACACGCGCGAGTAGCGCAGCTCGAACCGGCGGACGGTCAGCACCAGCGGCACCGCGAACGCGAGCACCAGCAAGGCCAGCGGCCAGTACTGGAAGAACAGCAGGACCCCGACGACCACGCAGACCGCGGAGTTCACGACCAGGAAGACCAGCCCGAAGCCGAGGAACCGGCGGACGGTGGCCAGGTCCTCGGTCGCCCGGGACAGCAGCTGGCCGGACTGCCAGCGGTCGTGGAAGGAGACCGGCAGCGCCTGCAGGTGCCCGTACAGGTCGCGGCGGAGGTCCGTCTCGACGCCGAGCGCGGCCTTGCTCATCACCCAGCGGCGGACCAGCACCGCCAGCGCCTCGAGCACACCGAACAGCAGGGCCAGCCCAGCCAGCGGGTAGAGCGCGCCGCGGTCGCCGGTGCTGATGGCGTCGTCGACGACCCGCGCGGCGATCAGCGGCACGGCCGCCGGGGCGAGCTCGGAGGCGAGCGCGGCCCCGGTCATGGCGAGGAATCCGGCCCGGTAGGGGCGCGCGTACCGCCCGACGCGCCGGAGGGATGCGTACGAAGACCGGCGCTGGGACACGATGACCCACGCTAACCGACGTCGGCACCGATGACATCCGAGTTTCCCGCCACTCGGGGGGCTCCGCCCCCCGAGATCCCCCCGGGACGTCCCGTCCCGAGCGCGGCCGCACCGGTTCAGTGGCGGCGGCGGACCCCGAGCAGGATGTCGTCCCAGGACGGCACGGTCGCCCGCCGGGCGCGATCCTCCTCACCCGGGACGTCGACCAGCGGGACCGTCCCGCCACCGGCCGCGATCCGCGACTCCGCCGCCGGATCGGCGTCCTCCTCGGCGTCCCGGGCCTCCCGCGGCCGCCGTCCCTCGGCGTTCCCGTGCTGGGCGCGGTCTGCGCGGGCCCGCTCACCGGTGCCGCGGTCGGCCGCCGCCCGCCGTGCGGGCCGTTCCCCGCCGCCCCGCTCGGCGGGCGGGCGCGCCGGCCTGTCGCCGGTGCCGCGCTCCGGGACGGGGGTCGGCCCGCCGCTGCCGCCCTCGGCGGCGGTCCGCCCGGGCCGCTCCGCCGGCCGCCGCTCCGCCGGCCGCCGGTCCGCCTCTCGCGGCGCCCGCCGGTCAGCGTCGCGCGGCTGCCGCCGGTCCGTCTCCCGCGGGGCGGTCGGCTCGGCCGCCGCCCGCGCGGCCACGGCCAGCGGGGTGACGGCGGTGATCGTCCGCGCGTGGAACTCCTCGGCGCTCAGCTGCTCCGCGGCCGGGTCCTCCGCCTGCAGCGCGCGCCGGCCGAGGTCGAGGCTCCAGTGCGCGGCGTGCGCGCTGTCCCCGTGCCGCCAGCTCAGCCGGACCGCCCACCGCCCGTCCTCCCGGCGCCAGGCGTCCCACTCCAGCGTGGCCGCGTCCGTACCCCGCCCGACCAGCCGTTCCTCGACCAGGTCGCCGAGCTGCTCGGAGGCGCGCGGACGCACCGGCGCCGTCCGCGCCTGGGCGACGACCCTGGACCGCTCCTGCAGCACCGGGTACGCGAACCGGAGCACCCGGTCCAGGGCCATCCCGGCCGACGCCGCGACCTGCTCGGCCGACTCGCCGGCCCGTACCCGGGCCTGGATCTCCCGCGGGCGCAACGGGTTGTCCGACTCGATCTCGATCTGCCCGAGCCGGGTCAGGTCGCCGCGGCAGGCCGCCCGCACCCGCTCGTCCAGAGGCAGCCGGTAGGACTCACCGGTCGGGCTCTCCAGCAGCAGGCTGTCGCCTTCCTCGGCGAGCCCGACGAGCCGCAGCTGCCGCATCCGCACCGCCTCCGCCCCGTCGAGATCCGCCGTCGGTCCAGGCTAAAGACCCATCCGCGTCTCGCCGGGTCGCGACACGCAGGCGGCGGCCACCCGCACGACAGGACGCGGATCTACCCGAGCTTCTCCACCACCGTGTCGATGCAGACCGTGAGCGCCTCGACGTCGTCCGGGTCGACCGCGGGAAACATGCCGATCCGCAGCTGGTTGCGGCCGAGCTTCCGGTACGGCTCGGTGTCCACGATCCCGTTCGCCCGCAGCACCTTCGCGACGGCCGCCGCGTCCACCGAGTCGGCGAAGTCGATCGTGCCGACCACCAGCGAGCGCAGCGCCGGGTCGGTCACGAACGGCGTCGCGTACGGCGACTTCTCGGCCCAGGTGTAGAGCCGCGAGGACGTGTCCGCGGTGCGGGCCACCGCCCAGTCGAGCCCGCCGTTGGCGTTGATCCACTCAAGCTGGTCGACCAGCAGCCAGAGCGTCGCCACCGCCGGCGTGTTGTACGTCTGGTCCTTGGTCGAGTTGTCCAGCGCGGTGGCCAGGTCGAGCGACGGCGGGATCCAGCGGTCCGAGCCGGCCAGCGACGCCACCCGGTCGAGCGCGGCCGGCGAGAACAGGCCGATCCACAGCCCGCCGTCGGAGCCGAAGTTCTTTTGCGGTGCGAAGTAGTAGACGTCGGCGCGGCTGACGTCCACCGGCAGCCCACCGGCGCCGGAGGTGGCGTCGATCAGCACCAGCGCGTCGTCGTCCGTCCCGGCCGGCCGGGTGATCTGCGTCATGACCCCGGTCGAGGTCTCGTTGTGCGGCCAGGCGTACACGTCCACGCCAGGCTCCGGTCGCACCGCCGGCGCGCTGCCCGGCTCGGCCGTCATGATCACGGGGTCGGCCAGGAACGGCGCGCCCTTCGTCACGTCGGCGAACTTCGAGCCGAACTCGCCGAAGGCGAGGTGCTCGGCCCGCTCCCGCACCAGCCCGTACGCCGCCGCGTCCCAGAACGCGGTCGCCCCGCCGTTGCCGAGCACGACCTCGTACCCGTCCGGCAGCGAGAACAGCGCCGCGAGGCCGGACCGGGTCCGGTGCACGAGGTCCTTCACCGGCGCCTGGCGGTGCGAGGTGCCCATCACCGCGGCCCCGGCGGAGGCCAGCGAGGCCAGCGCCTCCGGGCGCACCTTGGACGGCCCGCAGCCGAACCGGCCGTCGCGGGGCTTGATCTCGTCGGGCAGGACGATCTGAGCTGAGGTCACCTCTCCATGGTCGGCTACGCCGTCGGCGTCTTGTACTGGGGGGGCATCTCGGCCCAGCCCGCGACGTCCTCGGGCTTGCGCGGTCCAGGGCCGACGTACCGGGCCGACGGCCGGATCAGCTTGTTCAGCCGCTTCTGCTCCATGATGTGCGCGCTCCACCCGGCCGTCCGGGCGCAGGTGAACATCGACGTGAACATGTGCGGCGGGACCTCGGCGAAGTCGAGCACCACCGCCGACCAGAACTCCACGTTCGTCCGGAGTGGACGGTCCGGGTAGCGGTTGGTGAGCTCCTCGATCGCCGCCTTCTCCAGCGCCTCGGCCACCTGGACCCGGCGCGAGCCGAGCTCCTTGGCGGTGCGCCGGAGCGTGCGGGCGCGCGGGTCCTCGGCCCGGTAGACCCGGTGCCCGAATCCCATCAGCCGCTCCTTGCGGTCGAGCACGCCCTTGACGTAGCCGACCGGGTCGCCGGAGCGTTCGACGTCGTCGAGCATCTTGAGCACCCGGGACGGCGCGCCGCCGTGCAGCGGCCCGGACAGCGCGCCGATCGCGGCGGAGATCGCCGCGGCGACGTCGGCGCCGGTGGACGCGACGATCCGGGCGGTGAACGTGGACGCGTTCATCCCGTGCTCGGCCGCCGAGACGAAGTAGGCGTCGACGGCCTTGACGTGACCGGGGTCAGGCTCGCCGCGCCAGCGGATCATGAACCGCTCGACGATCGTCCTGGCCTTGTCGATCTCGCTCTGCGGTACGGCCGGCAGCCCGAGCCCGCGCGCGGACTGTGCCACGAACGACATCGCCGTGACCGAGATGCGGGCAAGGTCGTTGCGGGCCTGGTCCCCGTCGATGTCGATGAGCTGCTCCAGGCCCCAGTGCGGCGCCATCATCGCGATCGCGCTCTGGACGTCGACCCGGATGTCGCCGGAGTGCACCGGGATCGGGAACGGCTCGGCCGGCGGCAGCCCGGGGTTGAACTCGCCGTCCACCAGCAGGCCCCAGACGTTGCCGAACGCCACCCGGCCGACGAGGTCCTCGATGTCGACCCCGCGGTAGCGCAGCGCGCCGCCTTCCCTGTCCGGCTCGGCGATCTCGGTCTCGAAGGCGACGACGCCCTCCAGCCCCGGCTTGAACTCCTCGGGCATGCGCACTCCCCGACTCGGCTGGCGTTATGGCTGCCATCTTGCCCACCCGCTGTCACGTTGACGACACCGGAAGCCGCAGGGGTCGCCGGAGGAGGAAAATCGGCTGGTGCCTGATCTCAGTTCTGTGACCGGCGTGCGGCGCACGTACGCCCGGGGTGCCCTGTCCGAGGCGGACCTGGCTGCGGACTGGCTCGGGCAGTTCACCCGCTGGTACGACGAGGTGGCGGCGTCCGGCCTCGTGGTGGAGCCGAACGCGATGGTGGTGGCGACGGCGTCGCCGGACGGCCGGCCGTCGGTGCGCACGGTGCTGCTGCGCGGCGTATCGGCGGACGGTTTCGAGTTCTTCACCAACTACGGCTCCCGCAAGGGGCGGGAGATCGCCGCGAACCCGTCCGTCGCGCTGATCTTCTCCTGGGTGCCGGCCGAGCGGCAGGTGATCGTCACCGGGACCGCGGCCAGGGTGACCCGGGCGGAGTCGGCCGCGTACTGGGAGTCGCGGCCGGCGGAGTCCCGGCTGGCGTCGGCGGCCAGCCCGCAGTCGACCGTGGTCGCGTCCCGGGCCGAGTTGGAGGCGGCGGTCGACGCGCTCGCCGCCACCCACCCGGACCGGGTGCCGCTGCCCGACGGCTGGGGCGGGTTCCGGGTCGCGCCGGACTCGGTGGAGTTCTGGCAGGGTCGGCCGGCGCGGCTGCACGACCGGCTGCGGTACCGGCGGTCGGACGGGACCTGGGTCGTCGAGCGGCTCGCTCCGTGACCGGTCGGCTGCGCGCGATCGCGATCGACACCAAGCCGCTGCGACACCCCGACTACCGCCGGCTGTTCGTCGGCCAGGGGGTGTCGTTCGTCGGCTTCCAGGTCACCGCGGTGGCCGTGCCGGTGCAGGTGTACGCGATCAGCCGATCGTCGTTCTGGGTCGGCGTGCTCGGCCTGGTCGGGCTCGTGCCGCTGATCGTGTTCGGGCTGTGGGGCGGAGCGGTCGCCGACGCGGTCGACCGGCGCAAGCTGCTGCTGGTCTCGGCCGCGGTGACCTGGGTCGTCACGCTCGCGCTGCTGGTCCAGGCGCTGCTCGGGCTCGATAGCCTCGGGCTGATCATGGTGCTGGTCGCGATCCAGTCGGCGGCGTTCGCGGTGACCTCGCCGACCCGGAACGCGATCCTGCCGCGGCTCATCGAGCGCTCCGAGGTGCCGGCGGCGAACACGCTGAACTTCACCGTCACCAACGTGGGCACGGTGGCCGGACCGCTGCTGGCCGGCGTGATCATCGCGAAGTGGGGCGGCTTCGCCGTCGCGTACGCCACCGACGCGGTGCTGTTCACCGTCGCGCTCTACGCGGCGGTCCGGCTGCCGCCGCTGCCCCCGCTGGCCAGCGGGGCGCACCTGCCCCGGCCCGGCCTGCGCTCGGTCGTCGACGGGCTGCGGTTCATCTGGAGCAGGCCGGTGCTGCTGATGTCGTTCGGGGTCGACATCATCGCGATGGTCTTCGCGATGCCGCGGGCGCTGTTCCCCGAGGTGGCCGACGAGCGGTTCGGCGGTCCCTCCGCGGTCGGCTGGCTGTTCGCCGCGATCTCGATCGGCGCCGTGATCGGCGGGCTGTCGTCGGGCTGGATCGGCCGGGTACGCCGGCAGGGGATCGCGCTGACCGTGGCGATCGTCGGATGGGGCGCGGCGGTGGCGCTGTCCGGCCTCGGCCGCGTCCTGTGGGTCACCGTGGCGCTGCTGGCCGTGGCGGGCGCGGCCGACCTGGTCTCGGCGGTGCTGCGGCAGACGATCCTGCAGGTCTACGCCCCGGACGAGATGCGCGGCCGGTTGCAGGGCGTGTTCGTGGTGGTGGTCGCCGGCGGGCCGCGGCTCGGTGACCTGCGGGCGGGCGCGACCGCGGCGGTGGCCGGGGTCACGTTCTCCTGGGTGGCGGGCGGGATCGCCTCGGTCGTGCTGGTGCTGTTCGCGGTGGCGCTGGTGCCGGCGTTCCGGCGGTACGACGCGTCGGTCCTGCCGGAGCCGGCCGTCCCGCCGGAGCTGGAGGAACCGGCCGAGCCTTCGATGACGCCCGTCACCGCGGACGACGAGGCCCTCCGGGACATCGCCATCTCCGACCGGCGCTCGTAAGGCCGCTGGCGCCTTGCCGCGCTGCCGCCTTGCCGCGCTGCCGCTTGTCCGCGCTTCGCCCGGCCGTTCAGGCGAGGGCGGAGGCGCCGATGCGGAGGTCGGCGACGAGCGCGTCGTAGGCGTCCTGGCGGCCCTTCTCGGGGACCCGCAGCACCGCGGACGGGTGCGTGGTCGCCATGATCCACGCGGACTTGACCGCGGCGTCCTCCGGCTCGTCGAACAGTGACCCCTCGCCGCCGAGCGCGACCTGCTGGTCGAGCGGCACCAGCTGCCCGCGCTGCTTGGTGATCCGGAACGACGGCCCGAACATCGCCTTGGCCGCGGTGGCGCCGAGGCAGACGACCAGCTCGGGGTTGACCAGCGCGAGCTCGGCGTCCAGCCAGGGCCGGCAGGCGGCGACGTGCTCGGGCCCCGGCGTCTGGTGCAACCGCCGCTTCCCGCTCTGCGTGAACCGGAAGTGCTTGACCGCGTTCGTCACGTAGGTCTCGTCGCGGTCGATGCCGGCATCCACCAGCGCCCGGTCGAGCAGCTTCCCGGCCGGCCCGACGAACGGCTCGCCCTTGCGGTCCTCGACGTCACCGGGCTGCTCACCGACGAACACCACCCGCGCGTCCGCCGGCCCCTTGCCGAACACGGTCTGCGTGGCCGGCTCCCACAGCGGGCAGGCCCGGCACTGCATGGCCGCCTTGCGCACACCGTCGAGCCCGACCCCGCTCGGCGGCTTCGCGACGGAGAACTCCGTGGTCGCCATGCGCGGATCCTTCCCCACCGGGGATCAGGCACACGCGGTGCGGTCAGTTCTGGTACACCCAGGGCCGCTTGCCGGTCGCGTACGGCCCCATCGCGGGGACGACGATCCTGCCGTTGGCCGGGTCGACGTACGGCCGGGGCTGGCCGGCCGGGATGGGCCCGGTGAACGGCACCGGCTCCCGCCCGGACGGTGCCGTGCCGACCTGGCCGGGGGTGGTGGAGATCTGCTGGGGCACGCCCTGCTGCTGCGGGGCGGTCGGCACGTCGGCCTTCGCCGCGGCCGCCTCGAGCGCGGACCTGCAGGTGCGGCCGGCGGTGTCGCGGCCCGACTCGGCGTTGGTGATGCCGGTCTTGCCGTTGTTCATCTGGTTCCGCGCGTCCTGGTTGTCGCAGGACGTGGTCTGGTAGAGGTGCCAGCCGTTGCGGCCGGTGGTGATCGCGGCGGCGCAGTCCTCCTGGTAGACGCCGAGGTGCTGCTGCCAGGTGTTCAGCGCGGTCGACGAGTCCTTGTGCAGGTCGGACAGCCCGCGCACGGCCGGCGTCACCCGCCGCTTGAGGTCGGTGAACGCGTTCGCGGCGTCCCCGGTCCAGAACTCGCCGACGTCGATCGCGGTGAGGCTGTCGGCGATGGCGCCCAGGTCGTGGCCGGCGGTGTCAAGCCCCTTGCCGTAGGCCTGGATCGCGGCCGGGTCACCCCAGACGTAGTGGTTGGTGGTCGCCGTCTCCCACTGCTGCAGCTCGGGCAGCGCGTAGCACTGGTTCCGCCCGCTCACCGCGTCACCGTCCCGTTCACAGCTCGTCGTCCTCGGGCTCGGCGGCGCCCTCGCGCTCCCGGGCCTGCTTGCGGTGCACCGCCCAGGCCGCCGCGCCCGCCGCGCCGAGCACCCCGACCGGCGCGACCGCGGCCGCCATCGGCAGCCCGCCGTTCCCGCCGCCCGCGGCGGCGGTGCCGCCGGCCGTCGCCTGGCCGCCGAGGCCGATCGTGCCCGCGCCGGAGCCGGGTCCGGACCCGACCGACCCGCCGCCGGCGAGCGCGGAGGGGTCGACCGGCGTGCTGGGCGCCGTGTCCGAGACGGGACCGCCGACCGAGGAGTCACCCCCGCCCGCGGACCCGCCCCCGATGGGCGCGCCCGCCGCCGCGCCGGGGCCCGCCGACCCCGAGCCGGACAGATCCGAGCCGGCGTAGCCCAAGCCGGACAGATGCGACCCGGTCGGGTCGCCGGCGCCCAGGGCGCTGTGGGCGCCGATCACTCCGGTCGGGACGCTCGGCGCGGCATCGGTCGCCGCCGGCGGAGTCCCGGCCGAGCCGTAGTCCGTGCTCCCGCCGTCGAGCCGCTCACCCGGGCTGACCGATCCGCCCGAGGACCCGCCCTGGGCCGACACGTCGCCCGGATGCATCGTGCCTCCCGGACTGACCGACGCGTCGGGGTTGCCGCCCTTCTCCACCGAGTCCGGAATACCGTCGTCGTCCGAGTCGGCGTCCCGGTAGTCCGGCGTCCCGTCCCCGTCGGTATCGACCGGCAGCCCCGGATCTCCCGGGCCGGCCGGATCTCCAGGGCTGGCCGGATCTCCCGGGCTCGCGGGATCTCCCGCGCTGGCCGAGTCGCCCGGCCTGGCCGAGTCTCCAGGGTTGGCCGGATCGCCGGGGTTGGCCGGGTCGCCGGGGCTGGCCGGATCGCCGGGGCTGGCCGGATCGCCCGGGCTCGCGGGATCTCCGGGGCTGGCCGGGTGTCCCGGGCCGGCGGGATCACCGCCGGGATCCGCGGGGTCGGCGCCGCCCGTCCCGGTCCCGCCGCCACCCCCGCCGGGGTGCTGCTGATCGCCGGACCCGTCGCCCGGCTTCCACTGACCGTTGCCCGGGTGTTGCGGGTCGCCGGACCCGTTCCCGGAGTCGACCGAACCGCCGGGGCTGCTCGAACCACCCCCGCCGCCTGAGGGCGACATGCCACCGCCGGGCGAGCTGGACCCGCCAGCCCCGCCGCCCCCGCCGGCCGAGCCTGACCCGCCAGCCGCGCCACCACCACCGCCGGGGTGCTGGGACCCACCAGGAGTCGACCCGTCGGGGTTGTCGGACGCGTCCCGTCGAGCCTGCTCCTCGGTCCAGCCGTACACCCGAGCGGCCGCGAACAGGCCGGTCGCGATCTGGTCGAGCAACTGACCGATCTCGGGCTTCTTCCGGGACCAGGTGGTCTGGATGGTCGTGACGCCGCTCTCCACGTCCAGGCTTCCGAGCGGCTCACCCTCCGTTTGCGAGCTGACGGTGACGGCGTCGTATTTTTGCTTGAGGCGGTAGACCGTCGTGGCCAGCGACGTGAGCCGACCCGGATCCGAGACGAACCCGTGCCCCATCGTGCCGTCCCTCCCACCGCTACCCGGACGGCGAGGAGCATAGGCCCGACATCTACCCTATGTCCAAAGCATCCGAATTAGCCGACTGGTCCGGTGGGGGAGTTAGCCGGTTCGGGGGAGGATCGCAGTACAGCCGGCCATCCAGAGAGGAAAGCATGCTGGAAGTCGACGGTCTGACCAAGCGATACGGAACCAAGCTCGCCTTGAGCGACCTGTCCTTCTCGGTCCGTCCGGGAGAGGTGTACGGGTTCGTCGGTGCCAACGGGGCCGGCAAGACGACCGCCATGAGGATCATGCTCGGCGTCCTGGCCGCCGATTCCGGCGTCGTGCGCTGGCAGGGCAAGCCGGTCACGTTCGAGACGCGCCGGCGCTTCGGGTACATGCCGGAGGAGCGCGGCCTCTACCCGAAGATGCGGGTGACCGAGCACCTGGTCTACCTGGCCCGACTGCACGGCCTTGACCTGGGGACCGCGACCCGCTCGGCCGACGCGCTGACCGAGCGGCTCGGCGTCGCCGAGCGCCGCACCGACGCGATCGAGAAGCTGTCCCTCGGCAACCAGCAGCGGGTCCAGCTGGCGGCCGCGCTCGTGCACGACCCCGAGGTGCTCGTCCTCGACGAGCCGTTCTCGGGCCTGGATCCGGTCGGTGTGGACGCCCTGGCCGGCGTCCTGCTGGAGCGCGCCCGTCGTGGCGTGCCGGTCGTGTTCTCCTCCCATCAGCTCGACCTGGTCGAACGGCTCTGCGACTCGGTCGGGATCATCAACGCCGGCCGGATGGTCGCCACCGGCACCGTGGAGGACCTCCGTGCCCAGGAGGGTCGCCGGCAGCTGCTGGTGATCGTGCGGGATGCGCCGGCCGGCTGGGCCGCGGTGATCCCGGGTGTGACCGTGGTGTCGGAGCGCCGTGGCGAGCTGGTGCTCGAGCTCGCGGACGGCGTCGACGACCAGGAGGTGCTCGCCGCCGCGGCCCGCGCCGGCCGGGTCGAGCACTTCAGCTGGCGACAGCCGACGTTGACCGAGCTGTTCCGCGAGGCGGTCATCGACGCCGACGAGCAGGCAGCACCGGCCGAAGGCGGCCGCGACCGGCAGGGGGTGAGGGTGTGAGCGAGCCCGAGGGCCCGCAGGGCGAGCGGGGAGCGACGAGGGCTGAGCCGGCCGAGGCACGAGGCCGGGTCCGTCCGAGGAGTGGGAGATGAGCGATCGGGGCGCCCCGCGGGGCATGGTGCCGCTCGTCGTGCACCGGGAGATCACCAGCCGGATACGCGAGCGCAGCTTCCTGATCTCGACCGCTGTCACGCTGCTGATCGTCGCCGCGGTGGTCATCGTGCCGAGCCTGTTCAACTCGGACGACGACAACGTCACCGTCGGCCTGGTCGGTGACGCGTCGACCGTGCAACCCGCGCTGCAGCAGGCCGCGCAGGTGCAAGGCGCGACGCTCACGGTCAACCGCTATCCCGACGAGGCCGCCGGGCGGGCCGCCGTGTCGTCCGGCGACGCTGATGCCGTCTTCGTCGGCATCAACCGGGTGCTGGTCCACCACGAGCTGTCCGGCACGACCCAGCAGGTCGTGCAGACCGCCTATCGGCAGGCCGAGGGAGCGGCCCGGCTCACCGCGGCCGGGATCGACGCCGCCGCGGTCAGCCAGGCACTCGACGTGCCGCCGCTCGCGATCACCGCACTGGACCCGCCGGACCCGGACTCCGACGCCCGCCGCAGCGCGGCGTTCTTCGGCGTCCTGCTGCTCTACTTCCAGCTCATCGGCTACGGCGTCTGGGTCGCACTCGGGGTGGTCGAGGAGAAGTCGAGCCGGGTGGTCGAGCTGCTGCTGGCCACGCTGCGGCCGTGGCAGCTGCTGACCGGAAAGGTGATCGGGATCGGGCTGCTCGGGCTCGGCCAGCTCGTGCTGACCGGGCTGGTCGGGATCGCGGCGGCGCTCGGCACCGGCGCGATCGACGTGCCCACCGGGATCGCCGGTGTGGCCGGCCAGGTGATCATCTGGTTCCTGCTCGGATTCGCCTTCTACGCCTGCCTGTATGCGGCGCTGGCCGCGCTGGTGTCGCGGCAGGAGGAGGTGCAGAA
>Ga0070681_10004527_pt1 | contig 13264 bp, 7 predicted proteins | sample KBSC83BmetaG_FD_65650 | JGI IMG/M metagenome (GOLD analysis project Ga0070681, IMG submission 65650) | Corn rhizosphere microbial communities from Kellogg Biological Station, Michigan, USA - KBS C8-3B metaG | ecosystem: Host-associated > Plants > Roots > Rhizosphere | place: USA: Michigan... | reverse complement strand
GTCGCCGGCGAGGACGGGCCTGGACGCGAGTTCGAAGCCGTGATCGCGTGGGGACTCTGGCAGCGCCGGTTCGCCGGCGATCCACAGGTCCTCGGCCGCTCCATCACCCTGGACGGCCGCGACTATCGAATCGTGGGCGTCATGCCCCCGCGATTCGACTTCCCGCTCTTCTGGGCCCATGACGTCCAGCTCTGGGCGCCGCTGTCGTTAGGCCTCCGGGCCGCGAGCCGGGAAGGGCAGAGCCTCCGCGTGCTTGCCCGATTACGCCCGAACGTGACCGTCGAGCAGGCGCGCGCCGAAATCGCCACCCTCACAACCGCGCTCGAGCGCGAGTATCCCGGCACGAATCGGGACGTCACCGTCACGCCCCTTCGCGACCTCGTCGTCGGCGACGTCGGCCCCGCGCTCATGGTTCTTCTGGGCGCCGTGGGATTCGTCCTCCTCCTCGCCTGCGCGAACGTCGCGCACATGCTCCTCGCGCGCGCCTCCTCGCGGGAGCGCGAGCTGACCATTCGCATCGCCCTCGGCGCCAGCCGTGGGAGGATCGTTAGGCAGCTCCTCACCGAGAGCCTCCTTCTCGGCACGCTCGGCGGCGCCGTCGGACTCGCCCTCGCCGGCTGGGGCGTGCACGCGCTCGTCGCCCTCGGCGGCGCCGGGCTGCCGCGGGTCGGCGAGATCGGTCTGAACGCGCGCGTGATCGCATTCACACTGCTCGTCACCGTCGCGACGGGACTGATCTTCGGCATTGCGCCAGCCCTGCGCGCATCGCGGACAAAGCTTGCCGGAACGCTCAGGGAGAGCGGCCGAGGGACGACGGGAGGTGCACGCCAACACCGGCTGCGCGACGTGCTCGTCGCGTCGGAATTCGCGCTAGCCCTCGTACTGCTCGCCGGCGCGGGACTGGCCATTCGCACCTTTGTCGCGCTCCGCGATATCGATCCCGGCTTCGAACCGCGCGGTGTCGTGACGATGGTCGTCTCGTACTCGGGCTCGAGCGCCGGCGCGCCCGACCATCGCGTCGCGTTCATGACTGATCTCATCGAGCGTGTGAAAGCGCTGCCCGGCGTGGCGCAGGCGAGTGCCGTCAATCACGTCCCAATCGTCGGCGACCTCTGGGGAATGAGCTTCTTCGTCGAGGGACGCGCCGAGCCGAAGCTCGGCGACGCGCCGGGCGCCGCCTATCGAGTCGTCCTCCCCGGCTACTTCGCGGCGATGGGAATTCCGATCCGCAGCGGTCGCGACGTCGCTCCCTCGGATCGACTCGGCGCACCGGCGGTCGTCGTCATCAACGAGTACATGGCGCGCAAGCACTGGCCCGGCGAGAGCGCCCTCGGAAAGCGCATCACCCTCGACCGCCCTGGCGCGAACACCAAGTGGATGACGGTCGTCGGCGTAGTGAAGAACGCCATTCGCTCGGATTGGGCCGCTCCGCCGAGCGAGGAGATCTACGTCCCGTGGCTTCAGGAGAGCAGCTACCTAACGAGTACCGGGCCGCACGTGAGCTACATGTCGCTCGTGGTGCGTGCGGACTGCGCCGTGCGTGTTCGCTGCGACGCCGCCTCCATCGTCCCCGCGCTTCGCACCGCGATCTGGTCCTTCGATCGCAATCTTCCCGTCAGCGAGGTCTCGACGATGGAGCGCGTGGTGAGTCAGGCGAACGCGCGACCGCGCTTCACGCTCGTGCTCCTGGCGACGTTCGCGGCGGTGGCACTCATTCTCGCGGCAGTCGGCATCTATGGCGTGATGACTTATGCCGTATCGCGCCGCCTTCATGAGATTGGCGTTCGTCTGGCGCTGGGCGCCGAGCCTGTCGCCGTCGTGTGGATGGTGGTGCGGGAAGGAATGACCGTCGCCCTCGTCGGCGCCGCAGTCGGCATAGTTGGCGCGCTCCTGCTGACGCGCTCGATGTCGGGCTTCCTCTACGGCGTCCGCCCGGCGGATCCGCTGACTTTCGTCGGTGTTTCGTTCGCTCTCATGGGAGCTGCGCTACTCGCAACGTATTTACCGGCGAGGAAGGCCGCGCGCACCGATCCGCTCCTCGCACTGCGGGCAGAATGAGGTCGTCTGTCCGCTCGACCCGCGCCCCGCGCCCCGCATCCCGCATCCCGCGCCCCGCGCGTCAACGATTTGTCCGGATCGCGTGTCCAACTGGACGCTCGATCCCAGCGAGCACGGCTCGTGCAGGCCGGGTCCGCTCGGATTATTAGCCATTCCTAATGCTGGTCGGGTTGCAGTGACCGAAAACTGACGCTAGGCTGGACGAATGGCGTGCCGTCTCAGCGACGGCACGCGTACGCTTTTTCCTCGACGGAATCGCGACCATGCAACAGCTTCGCAAGCCCTGGCTGGTACTCCTCGTTCTCGCCCTGTTCGTCGCCGGCCCCATCGCCTGGTACAAATGGTCCGGCCCCGCCACGGCCGGCGACGAGGCCGCGATCACCGCGACGGTGAAGGAGGGCGCTTTCAAAGTCACCGTGACGACGACCGGCGAGCTTCGCGCGCGCAAGTTCGTTCAGGTCACCGGTCCAGCCAACGCGCAGGCGGCGAACGTCTACCAGACGAAGATCGCGTCGATCGTTCCCGAAGGGCAGTTGGTAAAGGAAGGGGAGGTAATCGCCGAGCTGGACAAGGGGCCGGCCGCGACCAAGCTCGCCGACGTGACCCTCAATCTGCAAAAGGCCCTCGCCCAGTACACGAGCGCCCAGCTCGACTCGGCGCTCAATCTCGCGACCGCCCGCGAGGACATTCGCACGGCCGAGTACACCCTCGAGGAGAAGAAGCTCGCGAAGGAACAGGCCCAGTACGAGGCACCGACGATCAAGCGTCAAGCCGAGATCGATTATGAGAAGGCTCAACGCGCCTTCGACCAGTCGAAGGTCAACTATCAAACAAAGCTGAAGCAGGCCATCGCGAAGATGGCCGAGGTCGGCGCCGACCGCGATCGCCAGGCAAATCAGCTCAAGATCATTCAGGACGTCATGGCGAGCTTTACGATCAAGGCGCCAACTCCCGGAATGGTGATCTACGTTCGCGAGTGGAACGGCAAGAAGAAGGGGGTCGGCTCACAGTGGAGCCCGTGGGACCCGACGGTTGCGACACTCCCCGATCTCGCGCTGATGGAATCGGACACGTACGTCAACGAAGTGGACGTCCGCAAAGTCGCGATCGGTCAGAAGGTCAGTATTTCACTCGACGCGGATCCGACGAAGAAGCTCAAAGGCACTGTCACCTCCGTCGCCAACGTCGGCGAGCAGCGGCCCAACCAGGACTCGAAGGTTTTCGAGGTGAAGATCAACGTCGAGCAGTCGGACACGACGCTCCGGCCCGGCATGACGACGTCGAACGCGATCGAGACGGCCTCCGTCGACCACGTGCTCTCGGTGCCGCTCGAGGCAGTGACGAGCGATGGCGGCCTCTCCTTCGTCTACAAGCGCGACGGCAGCCACGTCGTGAAGCAGCAGGTCGACGTCGGCGTGATGAACGACAACGAGATCGTCGTCAAGCGCGGTCTCGCGAAGGGCGACAAGGTGCTGCTCGTGCCGCCAGCTGATAGAGCAACTTTGAAAGTCGAGCTGATCCCCGGCCTCAAGCCGGTAGCGCCGACGCCGACCGGTGATACGGCGAAATCAGTCACCCTTCCGGCAGCGAGGCCGGCGAGTGCGCGGAGCCGTTAACGCGCGTGAGCTGGCGACGCAGGTCGCCTTCAGTGCTCGCACCGCGGCCGAGGCCGTGGGGCACAACAAGCTCCGCGCCGGCCTCACCTCGTTAGGCATCCTCTTCGGCGTCGCCTCCGTCATTGCCATGCTCGCCATCGGCAATGGCGCCGAGCAGGAGATCCTCGAGCAGATGCGCCTCCTCGGCGCGAACAACATCGTCATCACGCCGATCATCGAGCAGCGGGAAGGCAAGGTCGACAAGGACGACAAGAAGGAGTCGAAGCGCTTCACCCCCGGCCTCACTTATCACGACGCCGAGAGCATCTCGGAGATCATCCCCGACGTCGCCGCGACGAGTAGCGAGGTCGTCACCAATACCGTCCTCACTCGAGAAGGCCGGCATCGCTCGGGAAAGCTCGTCGGCGTCGACTCGTCGTACTTCCGCCTCATGAACCTGCGCCTCGCCGAGGGGGCGCTGTTTGCGCGACCGCATTACAACGCGGCATCCGCCGTCGCCATCATCGGCCAGGGCGTGAAGTCGCGCTTCTTCACCACCGAGGAGCCGATCGGCCGCACGGTGAAGGTCGGCAACCAATGGCTCACGGTCGTCGGCGTGCTCGAGGATCGCAAAGTCTCGGCGGAGACGGCACAGCGGTTAGGCATCCGCGATGCAAATATGGACGTCTACGTCCCGCTGCCGACGATGCTCCTCCGCTATCGCAATCGCGCCGAAGTCACGCAGGCTGAGATGGAGCTCGCAGCGCGCGAGTTCAGCCAGCCCGACTCGTCGGAGACCGACGATCAGCGCGCCGAAAAGCGCAATTACAACCAGCTCGACAAGGTCATCGTGCAGGTCGACCGCGCCACGGCCGTGCCGCAGGTTGCCGACGTGCTCCGCCGACTGCTGAGCCGACGGCACAACGACGTCGTCGATTTCGAGATCACGGTGCCCGAGCTGCTCCTCAAGCAGGAGCAACGGACGAAAACGATCTTCAACATCGTCCTCGGCGCGATCGCGTCGATCTCGCTCGTCGTCGGCGGCATCGGGATCATGAATATCATGCTGGCGTCGATCCTCGAGCGCATCCGCGAGATCGGCGTTAGGCGGGCCGTCGGCGCGACGCAGAAGGATGTTCTCGCGCAGTTCCTGAGCGAAGCCGTGATGATCAGCCTCGCCGGCGGCCTCGCCGGGATTCTCACCGGCGCGATCCTCAGCTTCATCATCGAGCGGGCGGCAGGCATTCACACCATCGTGTCGCTGCTGTCCGTCGTCGTTGCCTTCGGCGTCAGTGTCGCCGTCGGCTTGCTCTTCGGCATCGTTCCCGCCTGGCGCGCCGCGCGCCAGGATCCTGTGGTCTGCCTGCGCTACGAGTAGGCGCCGGCCCTTCCGCCTAACGACTATGCAGTCACCCTCCCGCCGCGTCTGCGGTGCGCTGTCGTTCGTCTGCTCGGTGATCCTCGCCGGGCCCGCGACCGCGCAGCAGCCACAGGCGCCATTGACGCTTCCGGACGCGATCACCCTCGCCCAGAAGCAGGGGCTCGCCGCGGGCGCGGCGCGCAACACGCGCGACGAGGCGCGCGCCCGCGACCGCGCGTTCAACGCCCGGCTCCTGCCGCAGCTCTTGATCAAGGGCGATGTGGCGAATTACAACCACGGCTTCGTGGCCGTCCCCCTCGGCAACGGTAACGGTGGGACCGGCTTCGCTCCGCAGAGCCAGAACGAGTCGTACATGGGCCTCACCGTCGCCCAGCCGCTTCCCTGGTTCGGCGGTACGCTCAAAGTGACTTCGCTCCTCGATCGCCTCGACGTGAACGGAAATTCGTCGAGCCGCACCTGGACGACGACCCCGTTCCAGATCGAGATCGAGCAGAACCTCCTTGCGCCGCGGTCGCTGCTCTGGGACACGCGTGCGCAGTCGCTGCGCTCGTCGATCGCCGAGCGGCAGTATCTCGAGGCGCGCGAGGACGTCGCTGCGTCGACGGCTTCGGCCTTCTTCGACTATTACGCCGCGGGCGTGGCGCTGCAGAACGCGACGGCGAACGCCGCGGTCAACGACACGCTGTACACTCTCAACAAGGGGCGCTACGAGGTCGGGAAGATCGGCGAGAACGATCTCCTCGCGAGCGAGCTCGCGCTCCTCAACGCGCGCGCCGCGGTCGACGGCGCGCGCCTCGAGCGGGACCGCTCCGAGTCGGCGCTGCGCCGGCTGATCAACGTGCATTCGCCGGATACGCTCGCGATCGTCGCGCCGAACCAGGTGCCGGCGATCGACGTCGATCCTGACATCGCCGTCGCGCAGGCGCTGCGGAATGCGAGCGCCATGGAGCAGTCGGCGCTCGATTCGGTGACGGCGAAGCGCAGCGAGACGGAAGCGCGGTTCAGCAACGGATTCACTGCGTCGTTAGGCGCCGGCTACGGCATGAATCAGACATCGCCACTGTTCGGCACGGCTTACGCCTCGCCGCTGCCCAAGCAGAGCTTCCATCTCGGCGTGACGATGCCGTTCTTCCAGTGGGGCGCGGGCCGCGCCGACGTCCAGGCCGCACGCGCGGAGCAGGCGCGCGTCGCGAGCACCTCGCGCCAGCGCCGCGAGCAGCTGGTGGAGGACGCTCGTTATGCGGCGCTCCAACTGACGCAGTCCTTGCGTCAACTCGCAATCTCCGCCAAGGCGGACACGGTCGCGAGCAAGCGCTTCGAGGTCGCGAAGAACCGCTACGTCATCGGCAAGATCGGCATCAGCGACCTGTTCATCGCGCAGAACGAGAAGAACCAGGCGCTCACCGCCTACATCCAAGCCCTCCGCGGCTTCTGGACCGGTTACTATCATCTGCGTCGCGTCACCCTCTACGATTTCGCGACGAAGACGGAGCTCCAATGAGAGCTATCAGTCCATAGTCCATAGCTATCTGCGAGTTGGGTACGAAGCGTTGATGGATGAAAAGCAGATTCCTCGTCGCTACGCTCTCCTCGGAATGACAGGCCATCCGAGCGTAGCGAGAGATCTGCTTCTCACACGCCCCTCTCGGCCCGGCCTTTTGCCGCTCTACTCGGACCGTTCTTCTCGGACCGTAGTTCTCGGACCGCAGTCTTCGGACCGTCGTTGTCGGACCGCCGTTCTTGTCGCTCCTCAGTCGATGTCTTTTCGTCGCCCGCGCTCCTCCCCACCCGCCCTTCCGCCCGACCACTTCCACTCCTTGATCTCCGGCATGTCATCCCCGTGCTCGCGCACGTAGTGATGATGCTCGACGAGTGAGTCGCGGAGCATCTGCTTGAAGTGCCCGCCGATCTTCGCCAGCCGCGGCACCTTGTCGACCACGCTCCCCGCGAGATGAAAGCGATCCAGCTCGTTCAGCACCGTCATGTCGAACGGCGTCGTCGTCGTGCCTTCCTCCTGATAGCCGTGAACGTGGAAGTTTGCGTGGTTCCGGCGCCGATACGTCAGGCGGTGGATCAACGTCGGGTAGCCGTGATACGCGAAGATCACCGGCCGGTCGACCGTGAACATCGAGTCGAATTCGTCCTCCGACAGACCATGAGGATGCTGTGACGACGACTGCAGCGTCATCAGGTCGACGACGTTGATCACGCGCAGCGCGATGTCAGGAAAGGCGCCGCGCAGGAGATCGACCGCGGCGAGCGTCTCGAGCGTCGGCACGTCCCCCGCGCACGCGAGCACGGCGTCGGGCTCGACGCCTTCGTCCGTGCTCGCCCAATCCCAGATGCCGATGCCGATCGTGCAGTGCCGGATCGCCGCCGCCATGTCCAGCCACTGCGGCGCCGGCTGCTTCCCCGCGACGATCACGTTCACGTAGTTCCGGCTCCGGAGGCAGTGATCGGCGACGGAGAGCAGGCAGTTCGCGTCCGGCGGCAGATACACGCGTACGACGTCCGCCTTCTTCTGCACCACGTGATCGATGAAGCCGGGATCCTGATGGCTGAACCCATTGTGATCCTGCCGCCAGACGTGCGACGTCAGGAGATAGTTGAGCGACGCGATCGGCCGACGCCATGGAATCTCACGCGTCGACTTCAGCCACTTCGCGTGCTGGTTGAACATCGAGTCGACGACGTGGATGAACGCCTCGTAGCAGGAGAAGAATCCGTGACGCCCCGTGAGGAGGTATCCCTCGCACCAACCCTGGCACAGGTGTTCGCTCAACACCTCCATCACCCTCCCGCCGGTCGAGAGATGCTCGTCGGTCGGGAGGATCCTCTCCATGAACACCTTGCCAGTCGCCTCGTAGACACTCGTCAGGCGATTGGACTCCGTCTCGTCCGGCCCGAAGAGCCGGAAATTCGCCGCCTGGCCGTTGAGCGCGAAGACGTCGCGGAGGAAGATGCCTAACGAGCGAGTGCTCTCGGCGAAGCGTTCGCCCGGCGCGGGGACCGGCACGGCGTAGTCGCGAAAATCCGGAAGAAGAAGATCGCGGAGCAGGAGCCCGCCGTTGGCGTGCGGGTTCGCCCCCATCCGCCGATCCTCCTTCGGCGCGAGCTCCGCGAGCTCCGGCATGAGCTTCCCCTCGGCGTCGAAGAGCTCGTCCGGTCGATAGCTCCGCATCCACTGCTCGAGCTGTGCGAGGTGCTCGGGCTTCGACTGCAGCTCGGCCAGCGGCACCTGGTGCGCGCGCCACGTGTTCTCGACCGGCTTCCCGTCGACCATCTTCGGGCCCGTCCACCCTTTCGGCGAACGCAGGACGATCATCGGCCAGACCGGGCGTCCCGTCGATTTCCGCGACCGGGCGTCGTGCTGGATGGCGCGGATCTCGTCGACGATCTCGTCGAGCGTTGCCGCCATCTTCTGGTGCATCTCCATCGGATCGTCGCCCTCGACGAAGTACGGCGTGTGCCCGTAGCCCGTGAGCAGCTGCGACAGCTCGTCGACGTCCATCCTGCCGAGCACCGTCGGATTAGCAATCTTGTAACCATTGAGGTGCAGAATCGGCAGAACGGCGCCGTCGCGCGCCGGGTCGAGGAACTTGTTCGAGTGCCAGCTCGCGGCGAGCGCTCCCGTTTCGGCCTCGCCGTCGCCGATGACGCAGGCGACGATGAGGTCCTTGTTGTCGAAGGCGGCGCCGTAGGCGTGAGCAAGCGAGTATCCGAGCTCGCCGCCCTCATTGATCGAGCCCGGGGTCTCCGGAGCGACGTGGCTGGGAATGCCGCCCGGAAACGAGAACTGCTTGAAGAGCCGCTGCATCCCCTCGGCGTTCTGCGCGACGCTCGGATAGAACTCGCTATACGTCCCCTCGAGGTACGTATTGGCGACGATCCCCGGCCCGCCGTGCCCCGGCCCCGTGACGTAGATGACGTCGAGATCGCGCTCGCGAATCACGCGATTGAGATGCACATACACGAAATTCAGCCCCGGCGTCGTGCCCCAGTGACCGAGGAGTCGGGGCTTCACGTGCTCGATCTTCAGCGGCTCACGCAGGAGCGGATTCGCCAGCAGATAAATCTGTCCGACCGACAGATAGTTCGCGGCGCGCCAGTACGCGTCGATGCGACGCAGGGCGTCGTCATTGAGCGGGCGCGCAATTGCGCGTTCGCTCTCGGGTGTCACCGTGGCAGTAGTCGTCATACCGCATTATATCGACAAAATTGGGCACAGCGTGCTGTGCATCACCGCGCCTTGGTGGTTCGATCCACATCACCTGTAACAGTTGGTCCGCACGGAAGCGCATGAACGCCGATCAGATGTATTCGGCTCGCCTCTTGCTTTTTGCTTCGTGGCAGTCCGAAGGTGGAGGGATGTTCCATGAGCGACATCGTTCGCAGCGCCGGAGTGGCCGCCGATCCGACCCAGGAAGCGCATCGGCTCTTTCACCGCCTGTGGTCGAAGGCGTACGATGCCCCTGCGTACGACAAGCGGGAATGGCTCCGTTTCGAGGAGCTGTTACGACAGTTAGGGCTGCGGATCTAGGTTGTCACCGGCCTGCCCACGGTGAATAATGATCGCGCACACTCTTAAGGAGATTGATGCGCCGGTCCGCGGGAATGCCGTTGCTCGTTGGGCTCCTCGTCGTGACGTTCGCCATCGCCGCGGACCTCGCGCACGAGGCGTGGAGCACGGCCCTCGCTCAGCAGCGCACCGCGACGCGCGCGGGCGAGGACTTCGTGCGGTACACCGCGACCGGCGCCGCGTACGAGACGCAGGCGTCGATCGCAGTCGCGCTGCGCGCGCTTTTCGCACCGGTCGCGGCGGCGAGTCACGTTACACCGCCTGCGCCGTCGATCATGGCGCGCGGCGTCCAGCACGTGCGCGACTGTCGCTGTGCTCCGCTCATCGTCCCGCGCACCTTCTACCGGCTGCGCGTCCCCGATGGCGAGCTCCAATTCGCCGGCGACTCGCTGTCGGCCACCGAGCGTGCATGGCTCCGTGACACCATCGCGGCGCACCTGAGGCTCGTGCGTCAGCCCGATTGGGACGATGCGCTGATCTATGGCGTTGTCGACGGACGGCGCCGCGTCGTGGGCTACACGACGCGCCCGGCTGCCGAGGCGGCGCCCGAATACGTCTATGGTATGGTGACCGACGCGGCCGCCTTCGGTGAGGCCGTCTTCGCGTCCCGTCCACGAGCACGCGCGCCGCGCGTGGGCGCCGCGGCCCCCGCGGCGAGCTACGATTCGCTATTGAAGACTCTCATCATCGCGCCGGACGGGGACGTCCTCTATGGCGGCAACGCGCGGCCCCCCGAGTCGCGAGTGACGATGCTGCCGCGCGCCGGGCACGAGAGCTATTCGCCCGGTGCTGCTCCCATCGCGGCGGTCACCGTCTTCGCCGACACCGTGGCGCTCGGGCCTCGTTATGCATCGCTCCGTCTCGGCGTCGCCCTCGTCACCGACGATCCCGGCGCGCTCATCGCCGGCGTCCTGCCGCGGTCACGGCTCTTTGCGCTCTTCGGATTGCTCGTCCTGATGGCGGGACTCGTCGTCGCCGCGATTCTTCAGCTGCGCCGCGAGCACGAGCTCGCGCGCCTTCGCGCCGATCTCACCGCCGGCGTGTCGCATGAGCTGCGCACGCCGCTCGCCCAGATTCTTCTCTTCGGCGAGACGCTAATGCTCGAGCGCACGCGCTCGGATCGCGAGCGCCGCGCCGCCGCCGAGGTTGTCGTCCGCGAAGCGCGCCGACTCATGCATCTCGTGGAGAATGCGCTCCACTTCACGCGGGCCGACCGCGACCTCCTCGAGCCCTCGTCGGAGGTCGTCGACCTCGGCGCGGTGACGCGCGAGATTCTCGTCGCGTTCGCGCCGCTCGCCTGGACGGCGAAGGTGAGTCTGCGCGAGGAGATCGACGCGCCGGCGCCCGCGCTCGTCGATGGCGCCGCCTATCGGCAGATCGTCCTCAACCTCCTCGAGAACGCGGTGCGCTATGGGCCGCCGGGCCAGACGGTCATGGTCCGCGTCGAGAGGCTGGACGATTCGGCGCGTCTCGCGGTAGAGGACGAAGGACCGGGCGTCCCCATCGCCGACCGCGAGCGGATCTGGGCGCCATTCGTCCGCCTAACGAATGGCCGTCGCGGCACGAACGGGACCGGCATCGGACTCGCCGTCGTTCGCGACCTCACGGCGCGCCACGGCGGACGTGCCTGGGTCGAGCGCGCGGAGCGGGGAGGCGCGCGCTTCGTCGTCGAGCTGCCGTCATCGGCGGCAGCGCTCGCGAAAGACTCGGGCCACAGCGCCCGTTCGACACCCACACGCGCCGCCCTCTGACCTGACTCTGACGTTGCCCCCGGTGCTCCACGGGCAAGGTACGCGAGGGCAGTTGACCAAACTCTAACGCACGAAAGTGGCTGCACGCTCTGTCGTGACGGGCGGTGGTGAGCGTATCCGTTGTATACAAATCGCTCGCCACTCGCCACTCGTCACCCGCCACTATCGTGTCCCTCTTCACCCGAAAATCGCTCGAGGAGCTGCGCCGGGAATCGGAGCGCAGTCTGCTCCTCCGCTCCCTCGGCCCGCTCCACCTGACGGCGCTCGGCATCGGCTCGATCATCGGCACCGGCATCTTCGTCTTCACCGGCGTTGCGGCGTCTACCGCCGCCGGGCCGGCGCTCGTCCTCTCGATGATCATCTCCGCGGTCGGCTGCGCCTTCGCCGGGCTCTGTTACGCCGAGTTCGCGGCGATGGTGCCGGTCGCGGGGAGCGCATACACGTACGCGTATGCGACGGTCGGCGAGATCTTCGCGTGGATCATCGGCTGGGACCTGATCCTCGAGTACGCGCTCAGCGCATCGACGGTCGCCGTCGGCTGGTCCGGCTACTTCGTGAGCTTCTGTCGCGACATCGGCGTAACGATACCACCCGCGCTCACCGCTCCGCGCGGCGCACTCGTGCCGCTCGCGGATGGCTCGACCGTGCATGGCCTCTTCAATCTCCCGGCGGCGCTCGTCGTCGTGCTCGTCTCGGCGCTCCTCGTCATCGGCATCAGGCAGTCGGCCGGGACGAACACGGCGCTCGTCCTCATCAAGTCGCTCGTCCTCGTGTTCTTCGTCGCGCTCGCCGCGTCGTACGTTCGGCGCGAGAACCTGACTCCGTTCGTTCCGCCTAACGAGGGACACTTCGGCGCGTTCGGGTGGAGCGGCGTCCTGCGTGGCGCCGGGATCATGTTCTTCGCCTACATCGGTTTCGATGCCGTCTCCACGGCGGCCCAGGAAGCGAAGAATCCGCAGCGCGACATGCCCATCGGCATCCTCGGCTCGCTCGCGATCTGTACCGTCATCTACATCGCCGTCGCGACGGTGCTCCTCGGCATCGTCAGCTACAAGCGGCTCAACGTCGCCGATCCGCTCGCCGTCGGCATCGACGCCACGGGGCTCCGCTGGTTCAGCCCCGTGATCAAGATCAGCGCGATCTTCGGTCTCTTCAGCACGATGCTCGTGCAGATGCTCGCCCAGACGCGAATCTTCTACTCGATGAGTCGCGACGGGCTCCTCCCCCCGCTTTTCGGCGCGATCCATCAGCGCTTCCGGACGCCGTATCTCAGCACCGTCTTCATCGGGGCGATCATCGCCGTCGCCGCCGGCCTGCTGCCGATCGATCTCCTTGGGCAACTGGTGAGCATTGGAACGCTGCTCGCCTTCGTCCTGGTCTGCATCGGCGTGATTCTCCTGCGCCGAACGTCACCGGAGCTCGAGCGGCCCTTCCGGACGCCATGGGTGCCGGTCGTCCCCATTCTCGGAGCCGTGATCTGTCTCGCCCAGATGGTCGGATTGCCCCTTCAGACGTGGGTGCGTCTCTTCGTCTGGCTCGCCGCGGGGCTATTGATCTACTTTGCTTACAGTCGGCGCAGAGCGTACGCGTTGCGCTTCGCGCGGGTTACGACGGACAGACTGAGATCCGAGGTCTGAGAGCTGACATCAATCCTTTTCGTGTTCGGTCGGGATGATTGGTCAGGCGTAGACCGGGATGATTGGTCAGTCAACAACATCTTGCTCGTCGCGTGCGGTCTTCGCCCGCCACGACGTCGCGATCAGTCGAATCCGCAGGATCCGTAACAGCATTGTTCTTTCGCTGTAACGCCGGCGTCCGTTTTCTGTCCTGCCGAACGAGCGTAAGACCAAACCTGGTTACGGATTCTACGGATTTTACGGATCTCACGGATAAACGAGCA
>Ga0070681_10004521_pt1 | contig 13273 bp, 11 predicted proteins | sample KBSC83BmetaG_FD_65650 | JGI IMG/M metagenome (GOLD analysis project Ga0070681, IMG submission 65650) | Corn rhizosphere microbial communities from Kellogg Biological Station, Michigan, USA - KBS C8-3B metaG | ecosystem: Host-associated > Plants > Roots > Rhizosphere | place: USA: Michigan... | reverse complement strand
GGGGTGTTGCCGATCAGCCCGACGACCGAGTCGTAGACCTCCACAGTCGGGAACGTATCTTGAGTGGACCTGGAGTGAGGAGCCGTCATGCCCGAAGCCGTCATTGTTGCCACCGCACGCTCGCCGATCGGCCGCGCGTTCAAGGGGTCGATGGTCGACTTCCGTCCCGATGACCTGACCGCGACCATCATCAAGGCCGCGCTGGACAAGGTGCCGGCGCTCGACCCGAAGGACATCAACGACCTGATCCTCGGTTGTGGGCTCCCGGGTGGCGAGCAGGGCTACAACATGGCGCGCGTCGTCGCGGTGCTCCTCGGTCACGACACGCTTCCAGGTACGACGATCACGCGCTACTGCTCCTCCTCACTTCAGTCGACGCGGATGGCGTTCCACGCCATCAAGGCCGGCGAGGGCGACGCGTTCATCAGCGCCGGCGTCGAGATGGTCAGCCGGTTCGTCAAGGGCAACAGCGACTCGCTCCCCGAGACGACCAACCCGGCGTTCGCCGACCGGCAGGCGCACTCGGCAAAGCTCGGTGAGGGCGGCGCGCCGGAGTGGACCGACCCGCGATCCGGCGGCGACATCCCCGACGTCTACATCGCGATGGGCCAGACCGCCGAGAACGTCGCCGGCAGAGAGAACGTCACGCGCGAGGAACAGGACGAGTTCGGCGTCCGGTCGCAGAACCTCGCGGAGAAGGCGATCGCCAACGGCTTCTGGGAGCGGGAGATCATCCCCGTCACGCGCCCGGATGGCACCGAAGTCGCGAAGGACGACGGGCCGCGTGCGGGCGTCACCATCGAGGGTGTCTCGCAGCTGAAGCCGGTCTTCCGTCCCGACGGCACCGTGACGGCCGGCAACTGCTGCCCGCTCAATGACGGCGCTGCTGCGGTCATCATCATGAGCGACGAGAAGGCGAAGGCCCTCGGTCTCACGCCGCTCGCGCGCATCGTGTCAACGGGCGTGTCGGCCCTGTCGCCGGAGATCATGGGCCTCGGGCCGATCGAGGCCACGAAGAAGGCGCTCGCGCTGGCCGGCAAGACGATCGATGACATCGACCTCGTCGAGATCAACGAGGCGTTCGCCGCGCAGGTCATCCCGTCCGCTCGCGGCATCGGCATCGACCCGTTCGGTGACAAGCTCAACGTCAACGGCGGCGCGATCGCGGTCGGTCACCCGTTCGGCATGACCGGTGCGCGCATCACGACGACGCTGATCAACTCGCTGCAGTACCACGACAAGACGATCGGTCTCGAGACGATGTGCGTCGGCGGCGGCCAGGGCATGGCCATGGTGATCGAGCGCCTCAGCTGATCTAGCGGGTCGCTTCCAATGCGTCGAGGAGCAGCGTCCGCACCGCGGGCGCTGCTCCTTCCACGTTGAGGGCGTCATGGCCGACGACGGCGACAACGTCACCGAGCGCATGGGTCGGGAGATCGGTCGGCAGCTGGTGACCCTCACCACCTATCGTGACCAGAGCTTCGGCCAGCGCCCGGATGCGTTCCTCTGCGCCCGCGTGGCTCCAGGAGCGACGGCTGAAGCCACGGAGGCGCCGTACGAGCCGGGCCAGGTCGGCCTCAGCCGCGACGCGATCATCGTCTCGGGTCATGGCGCCGTCAGACTAGGGACGATTCGGCCGACGGGGTCTTGTCGCCGATGACACACTGAGGCAGTCTGTGACGATCAGCTCCGGACCAGCCGCCTGGGAGGCGCACATGTCGATGCCCCACTCCGCGGAGACCCACCAGTCGCTGCTGGCGCGGATCCCCGAGGTGACGGGCCGCGACCTGCCGACCTGGCTTTCCTGTCTCAACGACGGACCCGCCCTGCTCCGCTTCGAGGAACGGGTGAACTGGCTCGCTGACGAGCATGGCCTGCCGCACGGTTACGCGCGTGCGATCGTGCACGAGCACGACAAGCGCCGCGCAGCGGCTCGCAGCTGACGCGTGGACCTCGACAAGGCCCGCGAGTACCTCCGCTCCAACCACCACGCCGTTCTCGCGACGCTGCGCCGCGACGGCACCCCTCAGATGTCGCCGGTCGGCTGCACCGTCGACACCGATGGTCGAGTCGTCGTCTCGAGTCGCGAGACCGCCATCAAGGTGAAGAACCTACGACGGGAACCACGCGCGTGGCTGTGCGTGTTTCCCGATTCGTTCTACGGCGGATTCGTGCAGGTCGAGGGCTCGGTCGACGTCGTCTCGCTGCCGGAGGCGATGGAAGGATTGGTCGACTACTACCGGTCGATCGCCGGCGAGCATCCGGACTGGGACGACTACCGCGCGGCGATGGAGCGCGAGCAGCGGGTGTTGATCCGGCTGGATCTCACCCGGGCAGGACCTGACATCGAAGGCTGACCCGCTGGTGTCGGCGTCGATAAGCGGCCTCGCCTGCGTGGTGTTCGACTGCGCGGAGCCGGCCACGCTTGCTGAATGGTGGCAGCGGCTCGTCGGCGGAGACATCGTGTACGACGACGACGGTGACGCGACGTTGCATCTTCCCGGCTGGCCTCGACTCGACTTCATCCGCGTGCCGGAGCCGAAGACCGTGAAGAACCGCATGCATCTCGACCTGGCGACAGTTGATTACGACGCGGCTGTTGTCGCGACGGAGCAGGTCGGCGCGGTGCGTGCGACCGACATCTACGACGGCGACCTGTTCGCGGTGTTCCGTGATCCCGAGGGCAACGAGTTCTGCCTGCTGCGACCCGGTTGGGACGAGCACCGGTTGCCGTCATGAGCGATGTCGTGGGTTGTCTGGCGTGCGACCTGGCGCACGGCCGGGCGCCGCTGCCCGGTGGGCTTGTTGTCGAGACTGAGTCGTGGCGGGTCGAACACTGCGTCGGGCCGCTCGGTGTCGGCACTCTGCTGGTGAAGCCAGTGCGGCATGTCGAGTCAGTCGGTGACCTGTCGGTTGAGGAGTCGGCGGAGCTTGGCCCGTTGCTGACCCGGGTCGCGGGCGTCGTACAGCAGCTGGTCGAGCCGGAGCAGGTCTATGTCTGTCTCTGGTCGCACGCCGGGCGAGCGGCCGGGCACGTGCATTTCGTCGTGCAGCCGGCCACGACTGCGGCAATCGAGGCGCACGGCGGCGCTTACGGCCCGGCGCTGCAAGCCGCGGTGTTCGAGGCCGGTGATGCACCTGACGAGGCCGCGGTCGAAGCCTTCTGCGCCTCGGCGAGGGCGCTGTTGCGTCCTTCCCTGTTCGACTACGCCGGTGGCGGAACGGCGATGCTGCGGCTGGCGGAGGCGCACCATGTGCGGTGTCTCGCCGACCCGGAGCTCAACCATCCGTTCTCGCATCCTGGACAGCATCCGCAGCATGTGGAGCGCTTGGCGGCGTACTGGGGCGAGGTGCTGGGTGGGCCGCCGGTCTACTCGGAGAGCTGCGGCGACCAGACGACGCTCATCGGGATACATGCCGGCCATGGCGACATGGGCGATCTGCCGGACCGTTTTGTGGGGTGCTTCGTCGCGGCGGCTGACGATGCGCAGCTCCCGGACGATCCGATCTTCCGGACGGCGCTGCGCGAATACATGGTGTGGGCGGTCTCCGAGTTCAACGCGTATCCGTACGACACGTCTGATGTCCCTGCCGGGCTGCGAGTGCCGAGCTTCTCGTGGGACGGACCACACTGAGCAAGTGCTGGAGATGCGCGAGGCTTGCGAACGGTGCTCGACGCCACTTGCGATGACGACCGACGACGCGTTCGTGTGCAGCTACGAATGCACGTTCTGTCGCACGTGCACTGATGAGATGAGCGCGACGTGCCCGAACTGCGACGGCGTACTCCGCCAGCGTCCCCGCCGTGACAGCTGATCGCGTGGGCACTGTCGTCGGGTTGTGGCGTTACCCGCTGAAGTCCGGCGCCGGCGAAGCCCTGGAGGTTGCACGGCTGGGTCCGGACGGCGTGGCGGGCGACCGTCGTTGGGCCGTTGCGGACGAGGACGGCACGCTCGTGAGCGCAAAGCATCCGCGTCGCGGTGGACCGCTGCTCCGGGTCTCGGCTCGGTACGACGACAGCGACGGCTCGACGATGTTGGACGTTCCGGACCTAGGTTCAGTGCTCGCTGGATCGCCCGAGGCTGACGAAGCCATCAGCGCGTTGCTGCAACGGCCGGTGCACCTGGTGCGCGACGTCACGGCGGACCTGCGCCTGACGCGGCGCTGGCCCGACCAGCAGGAACTGGTGCCGGAATGGGAGCCGACGGCACGCGCGGGCGCCGACGCGGTGACGAGGGTCGCTGCCGGCGGCCGCCTCGACTCCTTCGTCGACTACGGCGCCGTGCACGTCGTGAGGACGGCTGAGCTCGAGTCGCTGTCTTCGGCCCTCGCCTCGAAGGTCGACCCACTTCGCTTCCGTCCGAACGTGCTGGTCGACGGCATCGACGACCTGTCGCCGGGAATGCGTCTGCGTTTAGGCGGTGTGGTGTTGCGAGTGGACCTGCCGACCCCGCGGTGCGTCGTACCGGGCCTCGCGCAACGCAACGTGACAGAAGAAATGTCGGTCCTGAGGGCAGTCGCACGACAAGAGCGAAAGCAGGTGGCGACCCTCGGCCGAGCCGCCTGCATCGGCGACTATGCAAGCATCGAGCAGTCGGGTGGTCTGCGGACCGGCGATGGGACCCGGATCGTGTGAATACCGCGCCTCAACTCGGCCAATTGCCGCCATGCATGCGGCGCACTGGTGCACGTGTCAGGCCGCGTTGAGTCGATAGGAACTGCCGGAGCTGCTTGGTACCCAGGCCTCGGAAAGTGCGCCAGCGAAGGCATGCTGGGCGCGCCATCCGGTGCAATGTCCGGAGACGAGCAGCTCGGGGCTGAACTCGCGGAGGGCGTTGATGGTCGGCTCGATTATCGGCTCGAAGGCCGGGCCGCCTAGGTGGAACCCGCCGATGACGGCGCACAGCCGGCTGACGCCCGTCAGGCGCATCGCGTGTCGAACGATGTTGACCACGCCGGCATGTCCGCAGCCAGTGACGATGACGAGCCCCTTGCCGGCGAGGTCGACAACCAGTGCTTGGTCGTCGATGACGAGTGGATCGTGCTGCCATCCGTGCCCGTTCCAGGCCTGGTGAACAGAGGGCATCCCCCGCTCGAACTCGGTAGTCCGGTCGATCTCACCCGTGATGAGAACACTCCCGTCAAGCAATAGCGACGGCTGGCGGCGCTCGATCAGTTCGAAACCCTCCTGTCTGAGCGCGGACGGCGACAAGGTCGGAAGTTCGATCGGATCGCGTCCCGGCAGTGCGAACCGACGCCGAGTCCACGCCGCTGGGTGGACGGTCAAAGGCAGCGCGTGCCGACGCCGAAGCCGAAGCAGACCGTCGAACCCCCCAACGTGGTCCGTGTGCCCGTGGCTCAGTACTGCCGCCCGCAGGTCATCGAAGCTGACACCGAGCCGCTCCGCGTTGGTGGCCATACCGTCAGGGGACGCGCCCGTGTCGAACAAGACAGTCGAGCGCGATGGTCCGTGCTGAACCTCCACGATCGCGGAGAATCCGTGTTCGGCCAGAAGACTGGCACCGGTGCGACCTCCTTCGAAGAACGGCGAAGACACCTCACCGACTTGGAAGAACGGCCGGGTAACACCCGCCTGACTGGGAAGCAGACCGTCGAAGCTGTTGTCGATCAGGGTCGTTATCTCAACGGAGTCGACCGACGTCAGGGTGACAGGATCGACCGCGTCTCCCTCGGCAACGCGTGGCGCCGCAAAGGCGGCTTCACCTCGTTCGGCGCGGCCACCGCACATGCGGCAACAGTAGCCGTGCCACCCAGGGCGACAACCTGCGATCTTGGGCGGCGCATCGTGCCCGAGGTGGGAGTCGAACCCACACGTCCGTTGTATCGGACCATGACCTTTTAAGGGCCTGCTGGTTGCCAGTTACAGCACTCGGGCTACGGCACAACCTTACGGTTTGGCCCTGTCTTGCGCCCTCGATATGTCGGCGTCAGCGCCGGCGACGATCGCCCCGTCCGGACAACGGCCGCGTTCGTCGGCTGTACGCCGCTTCGACATGGGCGGCAGTTCCATGCCCCGGGCTGTGCAGACGTCAGCCAAGATGTTGGTCAGGGCAATGGGGTGGTCAGGCGTCTGCATGCATGGAACGTACGCCGCACCTACGACAGTTTTCGTTGCGCAGCAACGATTTTCAGCTGTCAGACCTCTCCACAGGAACGGCCGACTCGAACTCCTCGCGCGGGTTGGCAAAGGCCCCCAACGACACGATCTCGCGCCGGAAGAACAACGCCAGCGTCCAGTCCGCGACCACGCGCACCTTGCGGTTGAACGTCGGCATCCGCGTCATGTGGTAGGTCCGGTGCATGAACCACGCCGGGAATCCGCGCAGCTTCACGCCATAGATCTCCGCAACGCCCTTGTGCAGTCCAAGACTCGCGACCGAGCCCGCATACGAATGCCGGTACGCCGTCAATTCGCCACCACGGAACGACGCGAGCAGGTTGTCGGCGAGCACCTTCGCCTGCCGCACCGCATGTTGCGCTGACGGCGACGTCACCGCGGACGGGTCATCCTTCGACAGGTCCGGCACAGCGGCGGAGTCACCTGCCGCCCACGCATCGGCAACGCCGAACACCTGCAAGGTCGGCGTGCATCGCACCCGCTTCTTCTCGTCCAGCGGCAGGTCCGTCGCCTCGAGCAACGGATGCGCCCGCACACCCGCCGTCCACACCACTGTCTCCGCACGAAACCGCTCACCCGACGACAGCGCGACCTCGCCGCCGGTCAACGACTCCACCCGGGTGTGCAGCTTCACCTCGATGTGGCGCTTCTCCAGCTCGGCGATCGTGTAACGGCCGAGGTCCTCGCTCACCTCCGGCAGGATCCGCCCCGCCGCCTCCACCATCACCCAGCGCATGTCAGACGGCGACAACCCGTCGTAGAAGCGCATCGCATCACGCGCCATGTCCTCGAGCTCGGCCATCGCCTCCACGCCGGCATAGCCGCCACCGACGAACACGAACGTCAACGCCCGACGGCGCAACTCGGGATCCTGACTCGTGGCCGCAACATCCAGCTTCGACAGCACGTGGTTGCGCAGATAGATCGCCTCGGCCACGGTGCGGAAGCCGATGCCGCACTCGCGCAGCCCGGGAATCGGCAGCGTCCGCGCGATCGACCCGGGCGCCAACACGAGGACGTCGTACTCCAGCGGCCGCGGCGCACCCTCCAGGGGCTCGAACACGGCAACCCGCGACGCATGGTCGATCGACGTGATCCGCCCGCTCAGCACATCGCAGCCACGAAGCACCTGCCGCAGCGGGACGACGACGTGCCGCGGCTCGAGGTTGCCGGCCCCCGCCTCCGGCAGGAATGGCTGATAGGTCATATAGGGCTGCGGGTCGACGACACTGATCGTGGCCTCCGACCGCTGCAGCTGCCGCTGGAGCCGAAGTGCGGTGTACATCCCGACGTATCCCCCGCCGACGATAAGGATGCGAAGCCGCGCGGAGGGGGTGGTTACGGGTCCGGCGGAGGATGCGGTCACAAGATCGGACAGTACCCGCGAGCGCGGGCGCCCCATTCGGGCGCCGTTGCCGCAATCCCTGCTAACTGGTGTGACGGATGAGACAGTGGATCAGGGTTCAGTGAGAAGCCCAGGGGGGTTGATGAGTCAGGCCGCGGTCGCGCCGCGCGTCACCGTGCGCGACGTGCTCGCGAACGGCGAGTTCCGGGCGATGTACATCGCCCAGGCGCTGAGCGTCGTGGGCGACCAGCTCGCGCGTATCGCGGTCGCGCTGCTCGTCTACCACCGCTCTCACTCGACCCTGCTCACCGCCGTCAGCTTCGGCGTCTCCTACCTCCCCTGGATCGTGGGCGGCCCTTTCCTGGCGGGCTTTGCCGACCGCATGCCTCGGCGCACGGTCATGATCGCGTCCGACCTCGTGCGGGTCTTCCTCGTCCTGGGCATCGCGATCCCCGGCATGCCCACCCCCGCTCTGCTCGTCCTCGTGACGTTGGTGGCCCTCATGGAGCCGCCGTTCCTCGCCGCACGCGCCTCGATGTTGCCCGACGTCATCGGTGAAGGTGAGCGCTACGCGGTCGCGTCGACCCTCTCCAACACCACCAACAACGTCGGGGTCGTGGCCGGCTTCGCGGTCGGCGGCGCCGTCGTTGCTGCCATCGGGGTCCGCACCGGCATCATCATCGACTCGCTGACGTTCGGGTTCTCGGCGTGGATCCTCGCGCGCAAGGTGCAGTTGCGACCGGCGGCGGATGCCGGCCGGCGTAACCCGATGCGCGAGCTGCGCCAGGGCGTGGACATCGTCTTCGGCGACCCGTACCTCCGCTGGCTGGTCGTGGTGTCCTGGCTCATCCTCGGCGCCGACATCGGCACCGAAGCAGTGGCCGTCCCGTATGCGGCGCATCATGGTGGTGGCGCGACGACAGCCGGCCTCATCACCGCCGCGCTTCCGCTCGGCATGGTCGTCGGCACGATTGCCGTCGTTCGCTGGCGACGACCGGCCGCGCAGGAACGGCTCATGCTCCCGATGGCCCTGTGCGCGCCCGCTGTCCTCGCGCTGACCGCCTTCGACCCGAAACCCGCCGTCGCCGCCATCATCTGGTTCGTCGCGGGCGCCCTCAGCGCCATGACGGTCATCGCGAACCGCGTCTTCGTCGCGGCAGTGCCGAGGGAACTTCGCGGCCGTGCCTTCGGCATCGCCGCAGCGGGTGTTGCCAGCGCGCAGGGTCTCGGCGCGATCCTGTGCGGCGTCCTCGCCAGCCGCGTCGGCTCCGCTGTCGGCATCGCCGACGTCGCGCTGCCCGTCTTTGCCGCCGTGGCTGTCATTTCGGTGCGCACGTTCACCGTCGGCGGGGTCGCTCCCGGCTCGCTTGCGGCGAACGACGTCGACGACGCAATGGTGTGGCCCGCGGAGAACCAGCTTGGCGACCCGACGACGATCGACGATGCCGAAAGCATCCAACCCGCGCCGCACTCGCGACCGGAGCCGCGAATCTGGGCGTTCACCGCTGCGCTGGCAGTCGGTGTAGTGCTGGGATACCTGCCGATACGCGACAGGCACGAGCTCGTCGCCGTCAACCTGCCGGCGTGGTGGTTCTTCGCCCTGTTCGTGATCGCCATCGCCGCGCCTCTGCATTTCGTCTTCCGCCGCCAGCCCTGGTCGGTCCATCTCGAGGCCGTCCCGCTCGTGCTCGGCTTGTTCTTCCTCCGGCCGTCAACGCTTCTCGCGGTCGTCGTCCTTGCCACCGCGTTCGCGCACGGCGTCATACGTCGCCAGCCCGTCATCCGGCTCGTCTTCAACGTCACAGCAGCCGCGCTGTCCACGTTGCTGGCAGTGGCACTGTTCCGGGCGGTGGCGCCGGTCGACAGTGGCGTGCACGTTGCCGCCTGGCCAGCCGCGTTCGGAGCGGTTGCCGTCAACGAGGTCGTGTCGTTCCTTCTCGTGCTGGTCGTCGTCGCACTCAACGAGCGTTCCTTCTCCTGGCGGCAGAACCTCCCGGGCGTCCTCCTCGCGAACTGTGTCGGCCAGGTGAACACGTTCCTCGCGCTGAGCACCGCCGCGGCCCTGAAGTACGACGGCGCCACGGCCTGGGCCATCACGGTCTTCGTTGTCCTGTCGGTCGGCGCCGTACGCACCTACCACCGCCTTGCCGACAGGCACGCAGCCCTCGACAAGCTCTACGCGGTCGCGCGCGAGCTCGGTCCGATCGCCGCCGAGCCCGCCGACATGGCACCTGCGCTGATCCAGCTCCGCCGCATCGTGCGGGCGGAGTCCCTCGAGCTGGCGATGGTGGCCGACGACCCTGCGTTCGCGACGATCGTCGCCGTCCTCGACGACGCCGAAGGCGAACGGTTCGACATCAGCGAACGAGAGCTCGACGAGTCGACACGTGAGCTGCTCGGCGCAGCCACCGGAGTCCGCCGGGAAGCCATTCGGCGGCTCAACCCGCTGGCCCAGCGGCGGGTGCGCAGGAGCGACGATCGCATGGCCGTGCCGGTGCTGGGCAACGAGCGCGCGATCGCCGTGCTTTCCGCGCACCAGCGCCTCGGCAACATCGGGGCCTTCGACCATGCCGACTTCCGCTTGCTGGAAGCAGCCGCCGAACAGCTGGCGGCGGCGCTGGAGAAGGGCCGCCTGGTCGAAAGCCTGCGGCGCGCCGCGACGCGCGACAGCCTGACCAACCTCGCCAACCTCGACAGCCTCCGCTCATTCCTCACGACGATGCTCGACGGCGGAGCGGGCGGGGTCCTGCTGCTGCTCGACATCGACCGGTTCCACGAGATCAACGACACGCTGGGTCATGACGCCGGAGACGCGATCCTCATCGAGGTCGCACGGCGACTGGAGAGTGCGCCGACGCACGGAGCACTCGCCGCGCGGGTCGGCGGTGACCAGTTCGCGCTTGCCATCCCCGGACAGGCCGGTGGCGAGGTCGCCCGGCTGGCGGCGCTGGCGGTGAAGTCACGCGTCGACGGCCCGATCCGCTTCGACGCCGTCAGCGCCGACCTGAGGATCACCATCGGCATGGCCCGTGCGCCCGAGCACGGCAGCGACGCGGCAACCCTGTTGCGCCGCGGCGAGATGGCCATGTCCGCGGCCAAGGGCAGCTCGTCGGGCATCGGCGAGTGGGAGCCGGACTACGAACGCGACGGCAGTCGCCGGCTGCAGCTGTTGGCCGGGCTGCGACAGGCCCTGGCCAACAACGAGCTGTGGGTGGAGTTCCAACCTAAGATCCTGCTCGGCACCGGCGAGGCCGCCGGCTTCGAGGCGCTGGTCCGCTGGCGGCATCCGGAGCTCGGCCTGGTGTCCCCGGCGGAGTTCGTCCCGCTCGCCGAGGCCAGCGGCCTGATCAGCGCTCTCACCAGCACCGTGCTGCGCCTGTCGCTCGACGCCTGCCGGCGTTGGCACGACCTCGGCCGCCCGCTCGGCGTCGCCGTGAACATCTCCGCGCGAAGCCTCGACGACCCCGTTCTCGTCGGCCAGGTGGCGGCCATGCTCACGGCGAGTGGCGTCGAGCCGCGGTGGCTGACTCTCGAGATCACCGAGAGCAGCGTCATGGAGAACGCCGCGCGCAGCATCGACGTGTTGCTGCAGCTGCGCTCGCTCGGTGTCCGGCTGTCGATCGACGACTTCGGCACCGGTTACTCCTCGCTGCACCAGCTGCGCGGCCTGCCGGTCCACGAGGTCAAGATCGACAAGGCGTTCGTCGACGCGGTCGACGGGGACGGCGCAGACCGGGCCGTCGTACGCGCGGTCGTCGAGCTGGCCGAGTCGCTCGGCCTCACCACCGTCGCCGAGGGCGTCGAGCACGCGGCGCAGGCCTACGCACTCGACGCGTTGGGCGTCGGTCAGGTGCAGGGCTACTTCTACGGCCGGCCAATGCCGGAAGCGGCGGCGACGGAGTGGCTGCTGCCCCGTACGACGCCGCTGGCCGAGCAGCACCCCGAGACATGACAAGGGGTTGAGACTCGGTGTAGCGCCGCCGACTCTCAACCCCTCGACAAGTGTGGGTTACCCGAAGGTCATCCCCAAGCGTTTCCCTTGGTCACTTGCGTCCACCCCCTTCTCGAGCCCTGGACTCGTCCATGGTGTGGCATTCGGAGTAACCGCGCTAGGCCAATCGGAGTAATCATCCGTTCGGATGAGGGACCAAATTCGGACACGAGTTGACACTTCGTGAGAAGCCTGGCACACAAAGTGACCGGTGCGACTCAAGATCACGGCTGTGACGGACGAGTTCAGTGGGTTCAGGCGGTGGTTGTGCCCGCCTCCTCGGCATGGGCTCGGGCCCGTAGGAACACGTCGTCGAGCATCTGCTCGGTGAGCTTTCCGGTGAACGTGTTCTGCTGGCTCGGGTGGTACGACGCCAGGACGAGCAGCCCGTCCTCGAGCTGAATCTCCTGGAGATGGCCGAACCGCGGCGGCCGCTTCGGCACAGGATGGCCAAGGGTCTCGAGGACCGGCCAGAGCGTGCTCCAGGCGAACCCGCCGAGCCCCACCACGACCCGCAGCGACGGCCGCAGGAACCGCAGCTCCTCCTCCATCCAGGGACGGCAGGCGTCGCGTTCCTCCGGCGTCGGCTTGTTCGCCGGCGGTGCGCAGCGGACGGCCGCGAGCATCCGCACGTCGAGCAGCTGCTGGCCGTCGTCTGCCGTGACCGATGTCGGCTGGCGGGCCAGCCCGCAGCGATGCAGCGACGCGAACAGCCAGTCGCCGCTGCGATCACCGGTGAAGATCCGTCCGGTGCGGTTGCCGCCATGCGCGGCCGGCGCCAGACCGATGATCGCGATGCGCGCTCGGGGCGGTCCCCAGCCGGTGACCGGACGGCCCCAGTAGGGCTCGTCGCGAAACGCAGCCCGTTTCTCCACCGCGACGTGCTCGCGCCACTCCACGAGTCGAGGACAGGCCCGGCAGACAGACACGCGGGCGGTCAGATGGTCCAGCGTCGGGGCGTTGCCGGAGAGCCGGATGACATCGGCGGGTGACGCAGCGACCGGCGTCTGGTACGTCGCCAGGTCGCCGGTCCAGCCGCTGCCTGGCGGAACCGGTCCGACGGCATCAGCCGAACGCATGATTTCTCCCGTCACGTGAGCGAGTTGCGCGAGGGGCCATCCCACCACGAGGTCAGACCTGACTTACCTCGCCTACGTCCGGTTGGCCCAATCGTCGATGCACCACATGGCCCCTGGCATGCCAGTTGGTTGGCAGTGCCGTCGCCCACGAAAGGGATCTCTCTCATGTCTCGCCTGTCCATCCGGCGGCAGCTTGCCGTCGGAGTCGCTTCACTTGTGTCCGCGACACTCGCCGTCGGCTCGGCATCCGCCGCCTCCGCGTCGGTCACCGGCCCCGACATCGCCAGCTACCAGCACCCGAGCGGCAAGTCGATCAACTGGTCGTCGGTCTACTCCGCCGGCAAGCGATTCGTGTTCATCAAGGCCACCGAGGGCACTGGTTACCGCAACCCCTACTTCGCGCGCGACTGGTCCGGCTCGCACGCGGCGGGGCTCATGCACGGCGCCTACCACTTCGCCCGACCGAGCGCCCGCTCCGGCTCGGCGGCAGCGCAGGCCCGCGCGTTCGTCGCGACCGCGGGCCGCGCCCGCTCCGCCGGCGACCTTCCGCCGACTCTCGACCTCGAAGTGACCGGTGGCCTCGGCCCGACCAGGCTGATCGCCTGGACGAAGCAGTGGCTCAATACCGTGCAGAACCTCACCGGCCGCAAGCCGATGATCTACAGCTATCCCTACTTCTGGGCGCACAACATGCGCGGGACGACGACCTTCCGCGACCA
>Ga0070681_10004520_pt1 | contig 13273 bp, 7 predicted proteins | sample KBSC83BmetaG_FD_65650 | JGI IMG/M metagenome (GOLD analysis project Ga0070681, IMG submission 65650) | Corn rhizosphere microbial communities from Kellogg Biological Station, Michigan, USA - KBS C8-3B metaG | ecosystem: Host-associated > Plants > Roots > Rhizosphere | place: USA: Michigan... | reverse complement strand
GGATCGACGGGTTGTTGCAACGCATCAATTATTCTGCTATCCGCCGTTTCTCTGTTTGCTGGGTCCCCGATCGGCCCGGCGTGGATTCACTGGCAGGAGAGTTGTCCCATCCCTCCCGACTCCCGCATGTGCCTTTACGTTACATCGGGTGGTTGTCGCGGTTGGCAGGAATGGCTGGGCCGGCTGAAATGGGGGTTGCGGGAGACGCTGCTAAGGGAAGTGGGGGTGTTTCGGACGTCGACCTGCTGGTTTTGTTATCGGGTCCCGAGCCGCAGCGGACGATCCTGGAAAAAAAGATCCTGGGGCAAGCCGTGGGGCTTGCCCGGCGAATGGTGCTGTTGCGAGGCCTGCCGGATGGCGGACCTCCGGTAGAGGCGTCACCCGGCGTGATCGTCCATGATCATCTGGCGGCTGCGCAGTTGTTGCCGTTGTTACGTGGGGCGCGGGTGGTAGTGGCCCGGGCGGGTTATAGTACGGTGATGGAGTTAATGTCACTGGGTAAAAAGGCGGTGTTGATCCCTACGCCGGGTCAGATCGAACAGGAATACCTGGGGGATTATTTGTCCGGGCGGGGTCTGGCGGTCTGCACGAAGCAGAAGGATCTGTCCCTGAAGGAGGCGGTAGCCAGGGCGGAGGCGCTTGTAGGGAGTGTGGGCGCTCACGGGGAGGACAAGGGCGTTCGCGGGGGGAGTGTGCGTGTGGGTGAGACAGGGGATGCGGCAAGCGACGACGAACTGTTGCAGTCGGCGATCGGCGCACTGGTGGTGAAAGGAATGGAATGCTCCGCGCATAGGCGTCCGGCGGATCAGTCGCTTCCCGATTTGGGATAATCGAAGAATTTGAATTCAGCGGGGACGGTCATGAATTCTTTCCAGTGGGAAATGGGGATCGTCACGGCGAAAATAGCACAGGTAGGCATATTGTCCAGCCGGACGGAAGTAAGGGAATTGACAAAGGAGGTAATACCGGGATTATGCGAAAAGACGGCTACGGACCCGTCTTTGTCGTCGAGGGCCGTTACCACGTCGCGGAGGGTTTCGGGGCTGGCATGGTATAACTCCGGGATAAACCGGATCTCTTTTGCCTTCCGGTCAAACTCGTGGATAAAGAGTTCTGCCGTTTGTCTGGCTCTTTTGGCCGGGCTGGAGACAAAAGCATCTATTTTTATACCGGTCTTGACCAGTCGTTGAGCCATAGTGGGTGCATCCCGCCGGCCCCTGTCGTTCAAGGGGCGGTCGAAGTCACTGTCAACGTTCTGGTCCCAGCTGCTCTTGGCATGCCTTACTATCAGAAGAGTTTTCATGATAATAAATGTACGCCAATCCCGGCGGATTGGGGTGGAGAAGCCCTTCCGTGCGCTTAAAAGCGCCGGGCGTCAAACACGGGGTGATCGATCCTGCAGGCGCTTAGATATCGAAGGCCTGCGAATTGATAAAATTGATCAGCGAGACCGTGTTCTTCAGCTTTAGCTTTTTGAGGATGTTATGCCGGTGCACCTCGACTGTCTTCAGGGAAATATTCAAATCGCCGGCTATCTCCTTGGAAGAACGACCTTCCTTGAGTGCCCGTACGACCTGCATTTCCCGGTCGGAAAGATTGTTGATGTCCGGGTTGGCCTGATCGCCGTTCAGCAACTGGTCGGAGAGGATGTTCTTGACCTCCTGGCAGATGTAAACGCGGTTGTTGCTGACCTCCGAAATGGCTTCCAGCATTTCCTGTCGGGGAGAGTTCTTTGTGACATACCCTTTGGCGCCCAGGCGGAGCATTTTTTTGGCGTAGGCAGGCTGGGAATGCATAGATACTCCAATGATCTTTGAGCTGGGGGAGTATTTCCGGATCATTTTGAGTACATCGAAGCCGCTCATGGGCGCCATGTTGATATCCAACAGCACCACATCCGGCCTCTTGTCCCTTGCGAGTTCGATAGCACGTTCCCCGTCGCCGCATTCCGCCACCACATCAAAATTTTCATTCTTACCTAATAAAAAACTCCATGTTTCCCTGATAAGGGTATGATCATCGACGATCATAATAGAAACTTTCTTCATAACGCGTGGTTTTCTATGCAGAAATAATCAAGCATTACTAACAAAAGAGCTTAACCAGAGCGACGGGTATTAAAAGGGGATATTACTACAACTAAACAGCTATATAATATTAAGGATTTTCTCCGATACAGCGGGTCTATCCGGCCGGATATTTTTTAGATTAGTGGACAGGGCATCAATAACCGCGAACATTCTTCCCTTCCATGTAGTTCATGAAGGCCTTGTTAACGACCCGGTTACCACCTGCTGTAGGGTAGTTACCGGTAAAGTACCAATCTCCGGTATTCGTGGGGCAGGACTTATGAAGGGATTCGATCGTTTGATAGATGACCTGTACGGGTGTTCTTATTTCGGGTGGGGTTATCAGTTGTGCTATTTTCGCCGAGATCTCTTCGGGGGTAAAGGGTTTATAAACTTTCTTTACAACGTTCTCTGTATGAAGCTGACCGGTACGTTGCAGTTCCTTACACTGGTCGTACAGTTCCTGCAGACAATTTTCTTTCCCTCTTTCCTTCATCAGCCCGACAGCGGCCAGGAAGGCGACAAAATCACCCAATTTGCTCATATCGATCCCATAACAATCCGGATAACGTATTTGTGGAGCCGAAGAAATGACGATGATCTTCTTCGGTTCGAGCCGCGCGAGCATCCGGATGATACTTTCTTTCAGCGTCGTTCCTCTGACGATGGAATCGTCTATTACTACCAGGGTATCCACGCCTTTTTTGACGGTGCCGTAGGTGACATCATAGACGTGTTGCACCATTTCATTGCGGCTGACATCCTCGGTGATAAAGGTGCGCATCTTTACATCCTTGATCGTGACCTTTTCCACCCGGATCTTCCGGCCGATCATTTCCACTAATTTATCTTCTGTAATGTCTTTGCCCCAGGAGAGGATGCGTTGGATCTTGATGCTTTCCAGGTAGTCATCCATTCCTTTCCAGAGACCATAAAAAGCGACCTCTGCGGTATTAGGGATAAAGGAGAAGATCGTATTCTTCAGATCGTGTTGGATGGCGCTAAGCACCTGGTCGCTAAGGTTATAGCCCAAGGCTATGCGCTCCCGGTAGATCTTTTCGTCGCTGCCGCGGGAGAAATAGATGCGTTCGAAGCTGCAGGCGCGTCTTTCTTTCGGATCCAGTATCTTTTCCACCATCACATTGCCGTCTGCCTTTACGATCAGGCTCTTGCCGGGCATCAATTCTTTGACCTCGTTCTCGCCTACGTTGAACACGGTACGGATAGCCGCCCGTTCGGATGCCGCTACCACCACATCGTCGTTGACATAATAATAGGCCGGCCGGATGCCGTGGGCGTCGCGGAAGACAAAGCTGTCCCCGTTGCCGATCATCCCGCCGACGGTAAAGCCGCCATCGAACAATGATACGGATTTACGCAGCAGGCTGACGACGTCCAGGTTGCCGGGAGCGGCCTCGTCTTCGCGGACCAGGAAGTGATGGATGACCTCCATCATGGCGGCCAGGTCGCTTTGTTTCTGGAAATCTCCGGGATCGATACCTACCAGGGCGAACAGCTCGTCGGTATTGACCAGGTTAAAGTTGCCCGCCAGTGCCAGGTTACGGGCGGGGATCGTATGACGTTTGATAAACGGGTGACAGAATTCCACGTTATTTCTTCCCTGGGTGCCATAGCGCAGGTGACCCAGCAGGACCTCTCCCAGAAAGGAGATATGTCCTTTCATCAGACCGGGATGCTTGGTAACGTCCGGCTGATATTTCTCCAGCTCTTTTACCTCTCCCATGATCCTGGAGAAGATATCGGCGATGGGTTGGTTGTTACTGCTCCGGATACGGTGTAAGAAGGGATACCCGGGTTCCGTGTCGAGTTTGATGGTAGCTACCCCGGCGCCGTCCTGTCCCCGGTTGTGCTGCTTTTCCATCAGGAGATACAGCTTGTTCAAACCATACAGCACGGTGCCATATTGCTGCAGGTAATAGGAGAACGGCTTTCTTAACCGAATGAATGCCAGGCCGCATTCATGCTTTATTGCATCACTCATGAAGAAAAATGAATGGCAAAGTTACGACTATTTGGATATAAAAAGGTCGGCAGGGCGACGGGCGAGGGATCAGCCGGAAGATGCGGAGCGACGGGGGACACGGGAAGAAGGCGACTGCCGGGGAAATGCGGGGAGAAGAGCAAAAGAAAAAACCCCCAGTCTTCATAGGCTTGGGGGCTACCGGTCTTTTAAAGGATTGGATTCTGCATCAATACTGCGCTAGAGATCAAAATTCCGTCAAAATCAGCTTATTATAAAGCAATTGCCCCCTGTTATTCCCATTTGTCAGTGAAAAATTCAGCCTGGTTTAGGTGGTTCTGTTTATTAAATATAGGTGGCGTTGGTATTTATGAAGTTCACCAGGGAAGCCGAGTTTTTGAGCTTCAATTTCTTCAATATGTTATGCCGGTGTACTTCCACGGTCTTCAGGGAAATATTCAGGCTGGTGGCAATTTCCTTGGACGAGAGTCCTTCCTTGATAAAGTTGATGATCTGCATCTCCCTCTCCGTCAAGGCATTGATATTCGGAGAATCTTCTTTTTCGTCGAGCAGCTGTTCGGAGATGATATTCTTTATCTCATCACAGATATACTTATTGCCGTGATTGACCTCCAGGATAGCCTTGATCATCTCTTCCTTCGAGGAGTTCTTGGTAACATATCCCCGGGCGCCCATCTGCAGCATTTTTTTGGCATAGGCGGGTTGGGAGTGCATCGATACGCCGATCACTTTTGATCCCGGGGAGATCTTCCGGATACGCTGTGTAGCTTCCAGGCCGGAGAAGGGTGTCATATTGATATCCATCAGGACGACATGAGGGCGTTTGATCTTTGCCAGCTCGACCGCTTCCTGTGCATCTCCACATTCCGCAATGACCTGGAATCGGGCGTCGCTATTGAGGATATAGCTCCAGGTCTCCCGGATCAGTTTATGGTCATCGGCAATCAAGATATTGATCTTACTCATATAGGATTGTTTTAAGATTTATTCTGGTCATTTGGTTAATGTTATGCGGCCGGTAATGAAACCGGAACTTGTACTCTCAGTTTGCATCCTTGTCCTGGCGCTGTCAGGATCGTCACTTTTCCTCCCAACAGGTCGGCCCGGCTGCGGATGTTGGACAGCCCCAGTCCTTTCTTGTTGATCCTCGACGGATCAAATCCTTTTCCATCATCGGTGATATTCAGATCAACCCAGTTCTCCGTGTCTTCAAAGCCCAGTTCGATGATCAGGTTCCCTGCACCGGAATGTTTCAGTACATTATTCACCTGCTCCTGTATAATACGGAACAGCATCAGTTTCAACTTATCGCTGATCTTTTCATCGAAGCATCCCATGGGATAAAATTCGATATTGATGGCGCGGGTGGTCCGTATGCTCTCTACCAGGTCTGTAATAGAGTCCGTCAACCCCAGGTCGCCGATGCTGGAGGGCACCAGGGACCGGGAAATATTCCGGATCTCGTGGATGGCATTGTGTATGTTGCCGGCGCTGCGGTTGATCAGATCCAGCCTTTCCCGGTTGTCGTTCTTGGCCAGCTCCAGGTACAGCTTGGTCGTGGACAGGATCTGGTTGATATTATCATGCAGTTCCTTACCGATCTCCGCTCTTTCTTTTTCCTGGGCGTCCACCATGGCCTGGGCAATAAGCTTTTGTTTGTTGACCTCCTGTTCCAGAAGCCGTTGTTCCATTTCCTTTTTCTCTGTTATATCCTGCATCGAGCCGACCATGCGGATCACCCTCCCTTCCTTATCAAAGACCAGGAAACCCCTATCGGATATTAAAGAATACGTATCATCGCTCTTTTTAAACCGGTATTCTTCCAACCAAAGCCCTTTATTTTTTTGATCGATGAATTCGTCCATATTCTTTAGCACCCGGTCCCGGTCACCCGGATGGATATACGATTCCCAGAACTGTGTCGAACCGGCTCTTGCGCCGCTCTTATACCCGAACAGGTGGTTGAACCCTTCTCCCCAGAAGCATACGCCTGTCCGGAGGTCGCAGTCCCAGATGGCGTCATTGGTCGCCTTGGTTGCCAGCGTATAGCGTTCATTGCTGATGCTCAGTTCTTCTTCCGCACGTTTGCTTTCGATGATACAGGTGATCAGACCGGCTGCCCGTTCGACGACATTCATTTCCATTTCCGTTGGGGACTTGACGGTCTTGTAATAAACGGCAAAGGCCGCCAGTACTTCGTCCCTGTCATTCATGACAGGAACGGACCAGCAGGCCTGCAGGCCAAACTGAAGCGTCAGGGTCCGGCCGTCTTCCCAGAGGGGGTCGGTGGCGATATCGCTGACAATAACCGTTTCCTTGCGGTACATGGCGGTTCCACAGCTGCCGGCTTTGGGGCCGATGGGCAGGCCGTCGATCGCATGCGTATAGATGGCAGGGAGACCAGGAGCGGAGAGCAGTCGTACGCTGAGCCCGTCCTCATCGAGTGTCAGCACGCTGCAGTACATTTCGGGGAATATCTTTTGGATGCCCTTGAGGAAGTGATCGACGATCGGGCGTAAGGGCGTACGTTTGCCCGTGTTCAGCTCCAATACGCGTTTTTCCAGGGCCAGGAGCGCCTCCTGTTTTTTTCGCATGGTTACATCCTTGAAATAGGCAAACAGCCCCTGGTCAGAGGGATATACACTCATTTCCAGCCAGCGGTCGGAACGCTCATTATATTGTTCAAATGTGACCGTCATTTTCTTTTTGAAGGCTCTATAAAAAGACTGATAGGTATCGGTATCCACCAGTTCAGGTAGCCGCTCCCAGATAGGCTGACCGATCATTTCCGCGGAGGAAAGACCCGTGATCCTTTCTGCTTCGTGATTCCATAGTGTCACCCGGAAGTGCTGGTCCAGCACAAAGAACCCATCCGTTATACTTTCCAGGATGCTGGTGAGCTGCTGGGAAAAGTGATGAACCAATTTATGTTCGGTGATATCCTTGCAAAAGATCATGATGCCGGTAACCCGCTGCCCATTATCCCTGACATAACGAATAGAGCAAATAAGGTACGATTTTTTTCCGTCATGGGAAACATATACTGTTTCTCCCTCCCAAAAGCCCTTTTCCCGGAGGGTCCTGTCGATCTCGACGGTGGTATGGCCGATATATTCCAGACGGGTAAGATCCATAAAAGACTGTCCTATGGCTACCCCGTCGGGTATGTTGTAAAATTTTTCCGCAGCTTTGTTCCAATAAACGATCTTCCCATCCGGGTCGGTGGTGATGATGATATCCGAGGCATATCCGGCCAGTTCGTCGGGGTTGGAAGCCGCCGGACGCAGGGATTCAGGGAAATGGGTCGTAGTGGCCGCACGGGCGGAGCTGATCTTCATACCATTCAACTGCCAGCCTTTTATCGCCTCTCCGGTGGAAGTGATAGGCACAGGGATCCAACGAATGATAATGGGCCGGGTAGGTGAGGAGTGGGTAAAGAGATCAAAAGACCGGGGAAGGGCCTCAAAATCCAACTGCAGTCCTTCTTCCAGGGAACCGAGGCGTTGGAAGATCTCGATGATACTATATCCCAGGAAAGTATATATGTTTCTTTTTTGGAGGAAGGAAGAGAAACGGGCACAAGTGGCCAGAATGGCTCCGCCCGGGCCAATTTCTATAAAATAAGGTTGGACAAACTGCTTGGTCGTAGGCACGGATTTTTTGGCACTACTTAGCATGATAGGTAAATAAAATAATCTTATATAGGCTATCAAATTACTAAAGAAGCCGCGTTACAGGGCGAAATAAGCTATTATTTCCAGGCGGCTAAGTGTTTTCCCTAGTGAGAGGTCGCTGTTGCAGGGGTATTTTGCCATTTGGTCAGGTTGCTGCAATTCCGGTATTCACCATCGATCATAATATAGAAAGTGGGGATCTTTGTGAGGAACCATTTTTCGAGGGCGGCCGACTTCTTTTCATCCAGCGCACGTTGAGCGACGCGGTTATAATCGTCCCGCAGATTTTCCCGATGCGGTTCGGACTTGGAAACCATTTTAACGATCCGGACCCCTTTCTTACCTCGTTCATCGGTGAAGATGGAAGGTTTGGAATATTCACCTGGCTTGAGATTGGAGTTCTTTAGCAACAGAACCATATCCTTGTCCAGGTCGGGGATGGTCAGGAAGGTGGAACCGTTCTTGCCCATGATCTGCCCGGCGGTGGAGCGTGCCTGCATGTCATCGGTGGCGCTGTATTTGGCAACAGCTTCTCCAAAGCCGATGGTACCTGCCACCAGCTGGGTGCGGACAGAGTCGAGCTTGTCCATCACTTCCTTCACCTCGTCATCCGTTATCTGAGGTATTTTTAAAATATGTCTTACTATCGCATCATCGCCGTTACGGCTTACCATTTGAATGATGTGATAGCCATATTTACTTTTTATGACAGGTGATATCTGACCATCTTTAAGGCGAAAGGCTGTAGCAAAAAAGGTGGGGTCCCACATCTTGGCGTCATTCCGGTTCAGTTCGATGATCCCGCCTTTTTCTTTGCTGCCGGGATCATCTGAATAGATCTGGGCCAGGGTCTCGAATTTTTTTTGTCCCGCTTCTACCTGCCGTTTGTATTCATTGAGCTCGTCGATGGCCAGTTTTTCAATGTCGCGGCTGGCGGTGGGATAGATGACGAGCTGGCTCAGTTGCAGCTCCGATTCGTAAAAGATCAGTTTATCCTTGGGGATCTTGTCATAGTATTCCTTTACTTCGGTGGGTGTGATCTTGATGTCTTCCACGATCTTGTTGCGCATGGCATTTGCCTGGCGCTGTTCGCGGATGGGTCCTATGAAATCCTGTTTGGCCTGGTAAACGGTCCGTTGCGCGATCTGTTCGAAGGCTTCCTTACCTCCATACAACTGGATGAAATAGCGGATCTTCTGATCGACCTCCGCCTCTACCTCTTCGTCGCTGACGGGCAGGGAATCTTTTTCCGCCTGCAGCACCAATGCCTTTTGGATCAGCATACCGTCCAGGATATTGCATTCATCCACTCCTTTCAGGTCCGCCTGACCGGAATTCCGTTGCATATCTGCAATCGCGAGGGCCAGCTCCGACTTGAGGATGATCTTATCGCCGACGATGCCGGCGATCTTATCGGCTACCACCTTTTGTTGCTGGGCAAAGCTGCCGGCAACGAGGAAAAAAAGGGCGGTGAAAAGGGTGAGTTTTTTACACATATACTGGGTATTTGCCGGATGGGCGGCAGGATCAAAAGTAATTTTAATGAATGTTAAATACCCCCCATTCGGGGGGCATTTAACAAAAAATTAGAGCGTGCGTTTTACTTCTTCTTCTTCGTAGGCTTCGACGATATCTCCCACCCGTATGTCGTTAAAATTCCGGATGGTCAGACCGCATTCCATACTGGAGGGAACTTCCTTTACATCGTCCTTGAAGCGTTTGAGCGAGGCCAGCTCGGCGGTGGCGCCCTCGCCGATGGGATAGATCACGATGCCATCGCGTACGAGGCGTATTTTGGAGTTCCGGAAGATCTTTCCATCGAGCACATAGCAACCAGCCACGGTAGCCTTGTCGAACTTGAAGACGTTGCGGACTTCTACGTTCGCCACTATTTTCTCCTGGATCTTTGGCTCGAGCATCCCTTCCATGGCGCTCTTGACCTCTTCGATCGCGTTGTAGATGATAGAGTAGGTCTTGATCTCCACGCCTTCGTTCTCTGCCAGGCGGGAGGCCTGGGAGGAAGGCCGGACGTTGAAGCCTACGATGACGGCGTCGGAGGCGGTAGCCAGCAGGACGTCGCTCTCGGTGATGGCACCTACGGCCTTGTGGACGACACGAACGGCGATCTCTTCGGTCGACAGCTTTTGCAGCGAGTCGCTGAGCGCTTCCACGGAACCGTCCACGTCACCTTTTATGATGAGGTTCAGTTCCTTGAAGTTACCGAGCGCCAGACGGCGGCCGATCTCGTCGAGGGTGATATGTTTCTTGGTGCGGATACCCTGTTCGCGGAGCAACTGGCCTCGTCTGTTGGCTACTTCCTTGGCTTCGCCTTCGTCTTCGTATACCTTAAACTTCTCACCGGCCTGGGGGGCGCCGTTGAGACCGAGCAATAATACGGGGGAGGAGGGGGGTGCATCCTCAATACGTTTGTTCCGTTCGTTGAACATGGCTTTTACGCGGCCGAAATACTGGCCGGATACCACCAGGTCGCCAACACGGAAGGTACCGTTCTGTACCAGTACTGTGGCGACGTAGCCGCGGCCCTTATCCAGGGAGGCTTCGATCACGCTGCCGGAAGCTTCGCGGTCGGGGTTGGCCTTCAGATCGAGGAGCTCGGCTTCCAGGAGGATCTTCTCCAGGAGGAGGTCGACGTTCAACCCTTTTTTTGCGGAGATCTCCTGGGATTGGTATTTACCGCCCCAGTCTTCCACCAGCAGGTTCATGCCAGCCAGCTGTTCCTTGATCTTTTCCGGGTTCGCCCCATCCTTATCGATCTTATTGATAGCAAAGACCATGGGCAGACCGGCGGCCTGAGCATGGGAGATAGCTTCTTTTGTCTGCGGCATCACAGCGTCATCGGCAGCGACCACGATGACGGCTACGTCGGCTGCCTTGGCACCACGCGCACGCATGGCGGTAAAGGCTTCGTGACCGGGTGTATCGAGGAAGGTGATCTTTTTGCCGGTGGTGGTCGTGACCTGGTAGGCGCCGATATGCTGGGTGATACCCCCGGCCTCGCCGGCCACTACATTGGCGCTACGGATATAGTCCAGCAGCGAGGTCTTACCATGGTCGACGTGACCCATAATGGTAACGACGGGTGAACGGGGAACCAGGTCTTCCGGATCGTCATCTTCTTCCTCCTCTTCCATTTCGGCGGCATCATCGATACCGATGAATTCCACGGTATATCCGAATTCGCCGGCCACCAGCTCGATGACATCGGCTTCCAGGCGCTGGTTGATGGACACCATCATACCCAGGCTCATACATTTGCCGATCACATCGGCATAGCTGACGTCCATCAGGTTAGCCAGTTCGCTGACGCTGATGAATTCCGTCACCTGGAGCTTGCTGTCCATCAGGTCTTCACCGGCGTTCTGCTCGGCCATTTCGTCCCGCTTGGCGCGACGATATTTTGCTTTCAGGCTCTTGCCACGGCCGCCGGCTCCTGCCAGCTTGGCCTGGGTCTGCCTGATCTTCTCCTGGATCTCTTTTTTATCGATCTCCTTAGCCTCGCGGGGTGCGTGCCGGGGATCGGGTCGGCGATGACCGCCTCCTCCGCCTCCCTGGTGACCACCTTGTCCGCCACTGCCACGACGATCGGTGTTGCGTTGGATCGGAAGCCGTTGGCCCGGTGCACGCTGACCACCTTGTCCGCCGCCGCCATGCTGTTGGCCTCCGACGCTACCACCGCTATGGGGTCTTCCACCGCCGCCACCGGTATCCTTTTTCTCGATGGGGATCCGTTTTCTCTTTCTCTTTTCTTCCGGGGGGGCTTTTGGCCGGGTGTCGCTATTAGCGGGCAGGTCGATCTTCCCGAGGATCTTGGGTCCTTCGAGCTTTTCGGCCTTGATATTTTCAATGACGGGAGGCGTAGTATCCTGTTCTTCGTCAATGGCCGTTTCTTCTTCGCTGATCGCTTCCACTACCGGCTCGACCGGCTCTTCCTTCACTTTGTCCTTCTCCTTCTGGGCGACGGGTTCTTCTGTTTGGACCGGCTCTTCTTTAGCCCGTTCCTTTACAGGACTCTCGACCTTTGCCTCGGGTTGCGGAGCTGTCTCTTCGGGGACCTCCTTCTTTGAGGATGATCTCTTTGGCCGGGTCGACGAGTCGATCGCAGACAGGTCGATCTTTCCGGTCACCTTGGGTCCTTCCAGTTCCGGCGCCTCGATCTTGATCCTGGAGGCTTCCGGTTCTTCGGGTACGGTTTCCGTTACCGGAGGTGCTATTACGACCGGCTCCTCGACGACAGGGGGTTCTTCCTTAGCCGCCTTCTTAGGTACTTCTTTTTTGAAGAGTTGATTCTGGGTCTCCTCTTCTTTTTTCTTTTTGGCCTCCAGGCTTCCTTTAGGCAGGTCGATCTGATCGCTCTTGATCTTGGCGACTTTGTCCCCCTGGAATTCCTGTTGCAACGAACGATACATATCCTCCGTCAGCTTGGACGTAGGCTTCAGATCGTCTTTGCTGAATCCTTTGCTCACCAGGAAGTCCACCAGGGTATCTTTCCCGATGTTGAACTCCTTAGCGGCGGCCATTAAGCGTAATGTCGTTGTTTCTGCCATACTTGCCTTTCCTGACCGCTGCAGACAGCGTTCAGGATTGTCCCTTTTAAGATTTTACAAAATTTCCGTAAAAATATAACTATTTGTGCACCGGAAATGGCCTTTTTCGAAAGTAAGTCCATTTCCGGTGCACAGCTGATAACGGACCTTTGGTCCGCTATGTGTTATCCCTTATCAAACTCTTCTTTCAACACCCTTCTTACTTCTACGATCGTTTCCCTTTCCAGGTCTGTCCTTCTTTCCAGCTCTTCGGGTGTCAGATCGAGAACACTGCGGGCGGTGTCACAACCGATGCGTTTCAGTTCATCGATCACCCAGGTTTCTATCTCATCGCTAAACTCATCGAGGTCGATATCAAATTCCTCCGGTTCGCCCTCATTATCACGGAAAACATCGATCGTATAGCCTGTCAATTCCTGGGCCAATTTGATATTAACCCCTTTGCGGCCGATGGCCAGGGATACCTGGTCCGGCTTTAGATAGACATTTGCATGCGACTTTTCGCTGTCCAGCTCCATATTGGTAATTTTCGAAGGGGTCAGCGAACGCTGGATCAGCAACTGGGTATTATTGGTCCAGTTGATGACGTCGATATTCTCGTTCTTCAACTCCCGAACGATCCCGTGGATCCGGCTACCTTTCATCCCTACGCAGGCGCCGACCGGGTCGATCCGGTCGTCGTAGGACTCTACGGCTACCTTTGCGCGTTCGCCCGGTTCCCGGACGATCTTTTTGATCACGATCAGGCCGTCAAAGATCTCGGGTACCTCGATCTCCAGCAGCTTGGAAAGGAATAGGGGGCTGGTTCTGGACAAAATGATCACGGGGGAGTTATTCTTTAGTTCTACTTTTTTAACTACGGCCCGGATCGTTTCGCCTTTCTTAAAATAGTCTTGAGGGATCTGTTCCGATTTGGGTAATATCAGTTCACTGCCTTCTTCATCCAGCAGGAGGATCTCTTTT
>Ga0070681_10004514_pt1 | contig 13282 bp, 3 predicted proteins | sample KBSC83BmetaG_FD_65650 | JGI IMG/M metagenome (GOLD analysis project Ga0070681, IMG submission 65650) | Corn rhizosphere microbial communities from Kellogg Biological Station, Michigan, USA - KBS C8-3B metaG | ecosystem: Host-associated > Plants > Roots > Rhizosphere | place: USA: Michigan... | reverse complement strand
TTGGCGTGGCGTACCTGTTCGCGGGCATCCGCGAGCTAACACTCGAGACGATACGCGCGACCGTCGTGGGCGTGATCCACGTCGCTGAGTCCCTCCGCCTTCCCGCGTCGGCCGGTGACGCCTTGACCAGAGTCACCGACACGCTCCTCGGCGCCTGGCCGGTCGTGATCGCGGCTCTTGTCGTTGTCGGCGTGCTGGTGGAGGTGTTCTTCACGAACGCCTTCGTGATCCTCGCCGCGCGCCGCGTCGAATGGCTCGCGCAGGCCGACCCGTTCGACACCGCCGCCCGTGCCGACGCCGTGCTGGACGAGCCAGTCGCACCCGTTCCTCTCCAATTCGTCGGTGTCGGCTTCGGATACCGTTCGGGGCGGGACACGCTCGCCGATGTCGACCTGACGGTGGAACCGGGGGAGTTCGTCGCGGTCGTCGGCCCGAACGGGGCCGGGAAGTCCACCCTGGTGTCGCTGCTCGCCGGCGCCGAGCCCGCGAGCGGCTCGGTCCGTCGCCCGGGCCGCGTCGGGCTCGGGCTGCCCGGTGGCACGGCCGTCGTGGGGCAGCGGGCCGAGGCGCAGGTGATCGGCAGCACCGTCGGCGAGGACCTGCGGTGGGGACTCCCTTCCGACTACCCGATTGACGTGACGGCGCTCCTCGGTTCGGTCGGCCTCGCCGGCCTGGCTTCCGCGAGCACCGAGTCCCTGTCCGGCGGGCAGCTGCAGCGCCTAGCGATCGCGGCCGCCATGGCCCGGCGCCCCGCGCTGCTCATCTCCGACGAGTCAACGTCGATGCTCGACGCGGCCGGCCGCGCCGAGATCCTTGATCTCCTGACCTCCCTCCCGGCCCGGTCAGGCACCGCCGTTGTGCACGTCACTCATGACCCGGCGGAGGCGGCGCGCGCCGGGCGCGTCGTCGGCCTCGCCGACGGCCGGATCGCCGACGCCGCCGCCATTGGACATACCGCCGTCATCGAACACCCAGCCGTCATCGAGCCCAATGGCAGCGAAGCGGCGGACAACGACGCTCCGGACGCCGGGACGGCGGAGGCCGGCCACCCGCCCGTCACCCCAGGCGAGCCAGTCATCCGCGTTCGCGGGGTCGCCCACCGGTTCGACGCGGGCACGCCCTGGGAGGTCACCGCGCTACGCTCGGTTGACCTCGACGTCTACGAGGGCGAAGGGCTGCTGATCACGGGCGAGAACGGGTCAGGCAAGTCAACGCTCGCCTGGCTTCTCGCCGGGCTGATCAAGCCGACCAACGGCATCGTCACGGTCGACGGCGCGCCCGCCGCGGAGTCGGTCGGCACGGTGGCGCTGTCGTTTCAGCACGCCAGACTGCAACTGCAGCGGCCGACGGTCGCCGAGGACATCCTCGCCGCCGCCGGATTCGACGCGAAGCGGGCCGCAGCCGACGGCGACGCATTCGTGCGAACGAGCCTGCACCGCGTCGGCCTGCCCGCCGATCTCGCCACACGCAGCGTCGACGAGCTGAGCGGCGGCCAGATGCGCCGCGTTGCGATCGCGGGCCTCCTGGCATCGCGGCCGCGCGTGCTCGTCCTCGACGAACCCCTCGCGGGCCTCGACCGGGAGAGCCGCCGCGGGCTGCTTGAACTCCTCGGCCACATGCGCCGCGACGAGGGCCTGACGCTCGTGGTCATCTCGCACGACCTCGAGGACATGGGCCTCGCGTGCACCCGGACGATCGAGGTGACCAACGGCGCGGTAGCCCGGTCAGGCGCTTCGCCAAGCCAGCCCGCAACCGCGCCGTCAGCGCGCCCCCGCCGCGGCGGTCTGGTGTTCCGCGCGGTGCCAGGTACCTCCGCGCTCCACCGACTGGGCCCGGCGCCGAAGATCGCAGTCCTGGCGGTGGCGACCGTAGTGTCATTCGTGGTGCCCCAATGGCCCACGATCACCGGGCTCGCCGTCCTCTTGGCCGCGGGGGTCGCCGCCGCGAAGCTGCCCTTGACGGTCTTTCCGCGCGTACCGTGGCTGATCACGGCCATCGTCCTGCTCGGCGGCGCGGCGGCTGCCGCGGGCAGCGGACTCGTCCTCTACGTGCAGTCGATGCTCCTCACGATCCTCTTCTTCGCGCTGTCGCTGCTCCTCATCTGGACCACGCGGGTCGAGGACCTCCCGGCGTCGTTCACCCGCATCGCCTCACCACTGCGCAGGCTCGGCGTCCCCGTCAACGAATGGGCCCACACCGTGACGTTCGCGGTGCGCACCCTCCCGCTGCTTCGCGACGAATTCCGGGTACTCATCGCGGCACGAAGACTGCGCACCCCCTTGCGGGCGGCCAACCGACGGACAAGAACCCTCGCCCGCTCCCACGAACTGCTCGACCTCGTGATCGCGGTCGTAGCCTCGGCCGGCCGCCGCGCATCCGACCTCGGCCGCACGGCGACCACGCGCGGCGGCCTGCGCTCGATGAACTCCTGAGGTCATCGTTGCGCGAGACCGGGATGGACACCGCCCCGTCTCGGTGCCGCCCGGGCCTGGCGGTCAGTCCGGTGACATGTAGACCTTCCTCGCGCGCACGTGATCGGGAACGGAGACGTACGCGCAGCCAACCGCGAGCTGCTCTAGTTGCTGGCTGAGGTCCTGGCCGTCGTTTCCGCGCAGGAACCCCGCGGTAGTCCGGGATTCCGGGTAGTTCGTGCGGAAGATGATTTTCGTGCCCGCGTTGCCGAGGACGTCGCGGTGGAAGTCGGACACTCCCTGGCTGGCCGCGACCACGGAGATACCGTATTTCCGGCCTTCCTTCATGAGCTTTGGCAAGGTCACGTCCTTGGCGAGCCGGTGTGCCTCGTCAAGGACGACGGCCAGCCGCAGCCTGCCCGCCTGTCCCCAGCGGAACATCTCACGGTAGATCTTCCTCAGGATGAAGGCCCCGGCCGCTAGCTGCACGGTCTCCAGCGTGAGGCCGCTCAGGTCAACGACCGCCCCGTCGGACCAGGACGACACGAACGTGTCCGCCGGGGTGTCCGCGAACAGTCCGAAGTCCACGAGGGGACGGATGCGGTCGCGCGCGTTCCTGCCGCGTGCTTCGCGCTCCGCGTCCTCGACCGCGGCGGCGAACTGCGCCATGGTGGGAACGCCCCCGGCCGCCGCATAGGCCTGGCGCAGCCCGTCGAACACGTGACCGCGCTGGATCTCCCCGAGGCCGCACACGTACGCGACGATCTCGGCGACCTCCCAGGCCGTCTGGTTGACGACGCGCGGATCGGTAGAAGGCAGTTCGAAGGGACTGAATCGCAGGCCCTGCGCGGCGTCGATGACCTGCGCGCCTGGTGGCGGCGCGGCCGCCATGTCACCGTGGAAGTCGATGATCAGCGCCGGCAGGCCCTGACGGGCGAACTCCTTGATGACCCGGCGGGTAGTCACCGACTTTCCCTGGCCGGGTATCCCCAGGATGAACGCGTGCGGGCTGCCCTTGGTGCTGACGCGCCAGATGGCGGGAGTGCCAGCACCGTCCTTGCCGAGTTCGACGCTGACCGTGGCCGCGTCCTGCTCATCTTGCTGCCCGTTGGCCTGCCGCCGGTCATCTCTGGTGGCGGTTACCGGGCGACTGGCGTTCTCGCCTGACGGCTGTCCAGGGGACGGATGTGTCGTATCAGCGGCATGCCGTTCGCGCGGGACGGACTCGAAGCGACCCTGGTCGTCAGGTCTTGTCGAGGCGGGCCGATGATCCGCCGCCGGCGGATACGGGACGTGCGGCGCGGGTGCCGTCTGGGCGGGCGTCATGGTCTCGGGTGCGATGCTGACGGTGGTGAAGCCCGCCTGGCCGAGGTCGGCGGCGGTCAGCACCTTGATCGGAATATCCCGGTGCTTGGCCGGGAACCCCGCGGTGCCTTCCGGGCTGATCACGTACCCGGTCTTGGAAATCTCGGGCGGCTCCGCGAACTCCTCAATCCGGTCGATGTTGCGGTGCAGTTCGGGAAGCCGGTCGGCCGCGATGAGACCGCTGCGCGCCGACCGCTCCGCGTAGTAGTGGAGCAGCCCGGCCAGCCGGGTCCGCTGCAGTGCGGCGTCGATCCGCGGCGGATCGGCGGCGAAGAACTGGCGCTGCAGCACCCGCTCGGTCTGGTCGAGCTGCTCGACGATGTCATCCGCGAGCGACGCCGGAAGCTGCGCGGCGCGGCGCCCCTTCACTTCGACGCATTCGATCCGCAGCGATCGCTGGGTGACCTTAACGAGCAGAAGGTCACACCGCCTGGCCGGCTCTGTGCCGCCGCGGGCCCGGACGCCGAAGATCTCCGGGTGCGCGTCCACGGGCACCACGATCCGGCCGTCAAACTGATCACGGCCCTCCAGGTGCGCCATGACCGCGGCGAGGCTGACCGCCTCGATGGCCTCCGACGTGTCCCGCAGCAGCCGGAGCGCCAGCCGTCCGGAGACGAGCAAGAGGTGGCTGAGCACGCGGGACACCGACTCTTTGTCCTGCGCGATGCCCAGGGTGCGCATGGCCTCGCCGAGGATGCGCCGCACCTCACTGTCGTGCACGGTGGTGACGGTCAGCTTCTTGCCAAGTCCCTCGAGGAAGTCCGGGGCGTAGTCGAGCAGGTAGCGCGCGTGTCCCGGCTTCGTCCAGGCCGCCTCGTCGTAGAACTCGGGACCGATTCCCCGGTCCAGGGTGACGACCCAGTCCGCGCGCTCATGGACCGCGTCCAGCTTGCCCAGGTCTCCGCCGCCGAGCTGGACGGTCAGGGCGGGGAGGGGCCCGCGCAGGCCAAGCCGGGCGGCAACGGCGGCCTGGTGGCTGTGGTGCGCGTCGACGATGTCGGCCTCGATCCGGCCGGTGCCGCGCGGCTTCAGGGCCGGCATCACCGACCAGGTGCCCGAGCCGTCGTCGGCCAGTTCGCAGGAGAGGGTGGTGAGCAGGTCACGGAAGGCGGTGCTCCGCAGGGGAGTGTTGACCGCCGGATCGGTCACGCTGGCGCGGGCCAGGTCCTGAACCACCGCGAGGTGGTGCCCTTCGTGGTCCTCGGTCAGCCGCGCGAGGTCGCGGGCGGCGAGGCCGAGCGGGGGAGTGAGGTGCGTGGCGGCGTGCCCCACCTCGGCCGAGTTGACGGACCGCTGCAGCGCTTGCAGGTCGGCGACCGGCTCGGTGTAGGAGAGCCGGTCGCTGTAGGCGATGATTTCCAGGCGCGGCGGGTCATCGGGAAGGGCTTCGTCGTCGCCTGCCGCCGCGGGCAGCACCAACGGCGCGAGTGCCTTGCGCAGCAGCGCGCCCGAGCCCGGGTTGACCGTCATGACCCGCATCGCGCTTGTCCCGGGATGCGCGCTGCGGTAGCTGCGGAAACGGTTGCCGAGCGCGTCGGCGGAGACGGTCAGGTCGACGCTGTCGTGCTGTACGTCGATGACCCGGCAGATGACGTCGGCGGCGGACTGCGGCTCGCCGGTCGCCGGCGGCAAGTAGAGGGCGGACCCATAGGTCAGCTCCTCGGCGTACACGAACGGGTTTCCGTCCAGACCGACCGTGATGAACGGCAGGTTGGCTGGCGAAAGACGAGAAACCAGGTCGAAGTCGATGAGGCTGGCCCGGGCCGAGGCGGACCGGCCGGCCCGCGCGGCCTCGGCCGCCCAGCCGCGGGCCAGCTGGTCGTGCGCGGCCACCCAGGCGAGCCGCAGTGGATGGGTGGGCAGCAGGACGAGCCCCTGCACCTCATCGGTCGTGGTGCCTACCCTGATCGCGAGCGTGTCCATGGCGAGCAGGACTGCCCGGGCGTCCGGGTCGGCGCCATCCAGGGCCCTGCGGTAGCTCTGCAGATACCCGCGCGCCTGGCTGAGGAGATCGTCGTCCCAGTCCACGACCTCGACGAGATCCCGCAGCGGGTGGCCAGCTAGCGCGCGGAGCAGTTTGGCCCGGCGGCTGGCGAGCCCCGCCGGGATGGGCAGCGTCCGCGGTTGCGCGTCCTCCGCGGCGATGGGCTCCCCGAGCGGGGAGTACGCCTCAAAGGCGACCACGTCGGGGCTCTTAGTCATCGCGCGCTGCAAGCTCGCGATCAGTCGTGACACCCTGACCAGGGCGCGGCGGCTGCCGATGCGCACGTCGAACACCTGCCCGTCGGGGTCCCAGGCCGGGAGGCGCTGCGCGAGGTCGCCGCCCGCCTCGATCGCCGTCCGCAGCACCGCCTCGGGCAGGGACGCGGCGCCCGCCGCTCGCGAGTGCCGTTGCCCGACGGGCTGGTCACTGAGGTTGATCTCGAACTGGTCGCTCTCGTCGGCCGCCGGGTCCTTGTCGCCGAAGGTAAGGTCGTTGCCCTCAGCGTCAACCGCCTGGACCCGGACGACGAACAAGGTGGACATGGCGAGGTCATCCTCGCTGACGTCCACGTGCACGGTGGCGCGGCGCTTGTCGCCCTTCACCTTCGCGGCGGCGACGGGCAGCGTGTCGACCGCGCGCAGGTCCTCCGGGGGTATGACCTCCACCCGCCAGGCCGCGACCGCCGACGGCTTAGCGGGCTCGGTCGTCCAGTTCACGACCACCGTGCCGGGCTGGCCGGGGCTCACGTCGCAGTACAGCTGGCCGTCCTCGGCGTCGAGGCGGAGCTTGCAGCGCTGGTCGAGGGTGCCGTCCTCCTTGCGGAACGGCGCGACCTTGACCTCGGTCAGCCCGGCATCGTGTGACTCGGTCAGCGGCCAGCGCTCGAAAGTGAGCGTGCCGGGGTGGTGGTTTCCGATGTCGCGGGTCCACCGCAGCGCGTCAGCGAGCTCGCCGGCCTCCCGGCGCTCAAGGAACAGCTGCAGCTTCTGCCGCACCGGGTCGGCCTTGATGTCGGCCGCGAGGAGGCGGTCGATGACGCGGGCGGTGGGCCGGGCCGGGCGGCTGATCGCCGCGACCGCCTTCGCGTTCCGCCGCAGCCGGCCCTGGATACCCGCCTCGTCCAGGTCGGGCACGAGGCCTACCTGCCACAGTTCGCGCCCTACGGTCGCGACGGCCGGGTCCGCGCTGACCGCGCCGAGGAACCGTGCCCACGGCTCGACCTTCCGGGTCCGGCCCAGGACCTGCCGGACCTCGCTGACCACCGGGCCGGCGGGGGTGCCCGAGAGTTCCTTCTCCAGGGCGGTGCTGATCTCCTTGAGCAGCCTTATCAGCGGCAGCGGCTCAAAGGAGTTGTCAAGCGAGCTCGCGGCATGACCGGTCCCGGAAGGGACGAGCAGCAGCAGCGGCTTCCGCTTCCGGTTGCGCAGCTCGATCGCCCGGTCGACCCCGATCTCCCTGGGGGAAACCGGGCTTGCGGCACTGAGCACGTGTACGTCGAACCCGGGCGCCTGGGTCGCGATCTCCTCCGCGACGGCCCGCGCGTCCTCGGCGGACAGGTCGTCCACCCGGACGCAGTGCCCGTCATGCCGTTGGCTCAGCCGGTCCCGCAGGTCCGCCGCGATGCGGCCGGTCAGCGTCGCTGGCAGTCCGGTGGTCACGGTGCCTCCACGGGGTTGCGCACGTACTGGGCAGAGAAATCGTCACTCAGGCTGTCGAAGCAGCCGAGCAGCCGGAGTCGGCGCTTGAACGCTTCAAGGTTCTCCGCCGCCGCGGCGCGCGTGTCCACGCTGTCGAAGGCGGCCGGGGGCTGGTCGATGAGGATGCCGAAATGGTCGCGCAAGCCGCGTAGCAGGTCCGCGATGGGCATGTGCGGACGCGTTCCGTTGCCGTCCTTCTCGGTGAAGGACACCAGCAGCAGCGCCTCAAGCAGGTCGTCGGTGGGAGCGTACCGCCAGGATGTCCGGACGTTCCGCGTGCCCCTGATCAGCCCGTAGGGCTTGGTGATCCCGCCAGTCGACCAGAACCACCGGACCTGGTTCATCAGGCTCTTGACGAACAGACCCTCGGCCAGCAGCGTCGAGAGCTTCTCGACGGCGGGCGCGTCGGAGCGCCGCACCTCCTTGACGAACTCGAGGTCCTCGTCGGTGTTGACGGCCTCGATCTCGTCCAGGCGGATGGACGCGTGGGCTGCGACGTAGGGATTTTCCCGCAGCGCGATCATCGCGACCAGGCTGTCGGCCATCGGGAGCGCCCGGATCTCCTCGCCCTGCCGGTCCAGCGCCGACATGGCGTTGCGCAGCGAGAGCAGCAGGAGCCGGTCGCGCATGAAGCCGCTCATGACCTCCAGGTCCCGCTGGACGCACTGCCGGGCCAGCTGGTCCGAGGCAGAGCCGTGCACCCCGGTGAAATCACAGTAGAGCTCAAGGGGGTTGTGGTCCGCGCCGTCGAGCATGTCCGGGGATTTCTCCCCGCTGTTGATCACGTGCCGCGCCGCGCGGGCGATACGCAGCGGCAACTGGAAAAGCCGCAGCGAGAGCAGCGCCGTGAACCCGTCGACGAAGGCGGACGCGCTCAGCCGGCTGCCGTAACCCGCCAGGTAGTCAAGTAGGTCACTGGCCATGCCCTGGGTGGCCGCGGGCACCGCGCTGCTGCGGAACTCGTAGTTGGTCATGGGCCGGACCGGCTGCGGCGGGAACTGCTCAAGGAAGTACAGCGACAGCAGCGCGTTGATGTCGACGTCGTGCTGGCCGTCGTAGGTCGGGATCCACTTTCCGAACGCACCAATCGACACCCCGGCGCCGATCGCGGCTTCCAGTTCCTCCCGGAGCCGCTGACCCGGCTTCTCAACGCCGCGCCGCTTCAACTCGGCCATGAGCACGTGGAAGGTCAGCGTGTGCACGTGCCGGTGCCGCCGCTGCTTGGGCAGGCCCGCGCGGTAGCTGGCGATCGTGAGCGGCTGGATGTAGTCCATCTGCGTTTCGTGGTGACCGCGTCCCTTGGCGCCGATCCGCACGACGGAAGACCTCAGCCAGCCGTCGAGCACCTTCATGCCCTGCTCGTCGTCGAATCCCTCGAGGCGCGGATCGGCGGCGAGGGCACCGCGGTAGTGGTCGTAGTCATCGGCGTCGCGTGGCGGGCCCGCCATGCGGCCCTGTTTGACGATGAGCTCCCACAGGTGCGCGAGCAACCGGTCCACGTCGACGTCATTGAGCTCCACCAGGGTCAGCTCGGTGAACTCGACGCTGCGCAGAGTCTTCGGGATCGTGACGGTCATGACGCCTCCAAGACGATCCGCTGGCCGGCGGATATGGCCGCGTGCCGCTCGGTCCCCGCGGGGTTGACCACGCGGACCGACCTGGCGGGGCTGCGGCGCAGCGCGGAGCCGAAGGTCTCGATCTCCTGCAGGACCGCGGCATCGGCGCTGTCGCCGATGAGGTCACCGTCGGCGACCCGGAGCACGAGCTCGAAGGTGTCCAGCGTGAGGAGCAGGGAGTGCCCCTCATGGCTGAACCGGAGCGCGTCCGGGCGCCACTCGATGAACTGGGGATGGTGCTCCACTGGTGTGAGCGCGAACTCTGCCGCCGGGATCTCCTTGAGCACGGCCCAGGCGCCATTGGCTCCCTGGGTAGCGAACGCGGGTCCCTGGTTGTTCACCGCGAGATGCCCGCCGGCGTACCCGGGCGCTCCGAGCAGCCGGCTGAGCCCGCGCAGCAGCTGGAGGCGGGTCTTCTCCAGTTGCTCGCCGAGCAGCGCGTTCTCGAACTCGCCGAGGTACCGGTAGGCGCGGACGGGTTCCCGGTCGAGGTCGGGCCGCCAGGTACCGAAAAACAGCCGCCGCTGGGCCAGCGCGCGGTGTCGGTCGCTGAACATCGCCGGGTCCGCGACGATACCCGGGTCGGCGCGGGCGGCCCGCTCCACGTCCGGTGCCGCACTGCTCGCCGGGTCAAGGTCGGTCCACTCCCGCACCAGGTAGTCCGCGGAACGCGGATCGAAGGCGAGGTCCTCGACGAGGGCGTCGCTCCCGCGCCGCAGGTCCATGCCCTGCTCCCGGGCCTCGTGCACGTCCGCGCAGGCCCGGTCGCCGGTGATCAGCCAGGCGAGCGCGGACCGCACGTCTCGGAAGGTCGCCCGGCGCTGCCGCCGCAGGTAAGAGGTGGCCACGAGTTCGTCCACCGCGTCCACGGCCGGGCCGCGCAGCACCTCCGCGTTACGGCGGATGGGGCAGACATCACGCGACAGGCAGCCGTCGCACGGCTGCCACAGCCGCGGATCGGTGAAGGTACCGAGGACCTGGCCGGCCAGGCTCGGCCCGCCACCGGACTGGCGGGCCAGCGTGCGTCGCTTCAGGTCGACCAGCGCGACCTCAAGATCGCGCCCGGGCCGCCCTGCCATCTGGTGCTCCACCTCAAGCGCCGCCTGCTCGTAGCGGTCCTGGTAATCCCGGAAGAACTGCAGCAGGCGCCCGTCGTTGATCGCCAGCAGGACCGTCCGCCGCGCCGGGTCGTCGCCCGGCGCGGGGTCAAGGGCACCGAACATCAGCTCGTCCGAGGACTTTCCCTCGTGCGATTCGCTGGCATCGAAGACGGCCACGAACGTGTGCCCGCGCAGGCGCATCCGCCAGCCGGCCTTGCTGTCTTCGACGACCTCCGCGCCGTCGCCGCGTAGCCGATCGCCGACCTTCATGAGAAACGACGTCTTGCCGTCCCCCGGGTTACCCGTGAGCAGGACGAGGCGCTTCTCGCCGGCGATGATCGCCGGGAGCAGTTCGGTGTCAAGCCGCGTCGGCACGTAGGTCTGCCGCGCGAAGTCGCTGTCAAGACCGCGGTTGTCGTCATTGCCGACACCACTCGCCCGGTACAGGCCGCGCAGGCTGCCCACCACCTCGTTGACCAGCCGCTGCCCGGCGATGACGGGGATGTCGTCGACGAGCCGCAGCGCGTCCGCGACCGCGTCGGCCGACGCCGGCCGCTGTGCCGGACTGGCCGACACGAGCTTGAACAGCACGTCGAGCATCCTGGCGCCGAGCGGCCCCCAGGCCTCGCGCTCGTCGGGCGTCGGGACGATCAGCGCGGCCCGGTCGTCGTCGCCGTACTCGGGATCGCCGGCGTACGGGTAGCGGCCGAGCATCGCGTAGATCATTGTGACGCCGAACTCGTACAGGTCGCTGCGCGCGTCTACGCCCTTCCCGGCCCGCTGCTCGGGTGCCATGAACGCCGGCGATCCGACGACGGTGACCGCCAGGGACCGCGACGTGATCCCGAAGTCGATGAGCTTCGCCCGCCCGTCCGGGGTGACGATAACGTTGTTGGGCGTGAGGTCCCGGTGCACCATGCCGCGAGCGTGCAGGTAAGCGAGGCCGGCGAGCACGTCGAGGGCGATGGCCCGGTAGCCCGAGGCGTCGGGCGGGCTTTCGGCGGCGAACTTCCGCAGGTTGGTGCCGGGAACGTACTCGAGGACCAGGTAACTGGGATCGCCGGGATGGACGTCGTAGACCCGGGCGCACCGCTCGTGGTGGATGCTGTCCGCCATGGCGAACTCGCGCCGGGCGTCGTCGGACAGCACGTCGTGGAACTGCTTGATGACCCGGTCCGTGCCGGTGATGCGGTCCCAGGCCCGCCAGGTGCGCGCGAACCCGCCTACCCCCAGGCTTTCCCGGATCTCCCACCGGTTGTCGATGACCCCGTCGACCTGGAACTGCGACACCGCCTTCGCGCTCTCCTCTCGCAGAGCCTGCCGCTGGGCTTCCGCCGCGAGCGCCTGCTCGATCCGCGCGGCGGCCGTTACCGCGTCCGGCCGTGCGCGCGGGTCGTCGGCCAGGCAGTCCGCCAGGACCGGCCCGATAGCCGGCGCCGAGGCGATGGCCGCGAGCACGGCCGGGACGTCGGGCTCGGCGGGCAGGTCGCCGAGGACCCAGCCGCTGAGCGCGAGCGCCAGCGAGTACATGTCCGACGCCCGCGTGGCGAAGGCGATCCCGTCGCGGCACTCCGGGGCGCGATAGCGCACGCCGGCGTCATGGGCGGCCGTCAAGTCCTGCGCGATGGTCTGCTCCCCGGACACTCGCGCCAGATAGAAGTCGCTGAACTTCACCCGCAGACCCCGCCCGAGGAAGATGCGCCGGGGCGACAGCCCGCGGTGCACCAGGCCCGCTCCGTGCACTTCGGCGAGACCGTGAAAGGCGTCGGTGACCACGTCCGTCGCCACCCGCCGCGGCAACCGCCCGTCATCGCGCGCGGGATCGCCGAGCCGCACCGAGGTCGCCAGGCTCCTGCCTCGGGCGGGAACCACCGGCACGACGATCCACTGCCTGGCCTCGTCTTCGAAGCTCGGGTAGATCTGCCAGGCGCGGTCCCGCTCCTCGAGCCGGCTCAGTGCCAGCCGTTCCCGGTCGACCACCGTCTTCGGCGATGCGTCCAGCCCCCAGCCGTGCATCGGGTAGCAGCGCAGCAGCACCGTCTTCCCCGCGTACCGGGCATGGAAGCAGCGGGCCGTCTCGATCGGCTCGATCTCCTCCACGATGTCGTACGGCCCGATGCGCTCCGGCTTGGAGTCCCGGCCGGGCAGCCCGCGGAGGAAGGCGACGAGCGACTCCCGGACGGCCCGCATCCCGGGACGGTAACGCGCGTCCTCATCCACCAGCCACCGCGCGGCCTCCGCGAGGCTGAGGACAGGCTCCTCGTCGACGTAGCCAGGGCCGACCGTCACGGTGACCGCGTCATTGGACAGCACGACAGCTGCGAGCACCAGCCGACCGTTGCCGACCGCCGCGCGGTAGCCCGCCACCCGGCTGCGGAACTGCCCGGCGAGCACCCGGGCCAGGTGGTTGACCCGGTCGAGTGGGTTTCTCCGCTCTGCCCCGTTGACCCTCCAGATCTGATCGCCAAGCACGAGGCGCGGCCCCCAGTACTTCTCCTCAAGGAGGAAGACGGCATGCTCGCCGACCACGATGAAATCAAGGTCGTCCCGGCGAGTCCCGCTGAGCTTGCGCCCGAAGATCACAAGCCACGAGCCGGGCAGATCACGGGCCAGCGTCTCAGCCGTCTTCTGCTCACCGGGCCCCTGGTATTCCCCCATCACAATCAACTCGGCCACGGTGACCCTCCTCAAACAATGGACACGCCAATTACCGGGGCAGGCGCAGGGTTGCCGCGGACGGCCGCGACCAGAGCAAACTTACATCACCCGCCGCCGCCGGAATTCAAAGACCATCACTCCGAACGGAAGCGTGCTTCGCCTATCACCTTGCGAATTCGCAAATTCCCTCGCCCTAGGGAATGCCGACCGCTGTTAGGCTCCGCACGCGCTACCAGTCCGCGCTGCGGTCCCTTCCCAGCGGGTCTTCTCCGCGGGTACGCCAGTCCGCCGTCCGCAATGCCCTAGCGCGAACTCATTGAACGGCGCGGGTGGTCACGCGCCAAGCCGGTCGAGCCTGCGGAGTTCCTCCGGGGTCAGTTCGAAGTCGAAGATGGCGAAGTTCTCCTCGATGCGCTCCCGGCGCCGCGAACGCGGGATCACCACGAAGCCG
>Ga0070681_10004509_pt1 | contig 13286 bp, 10 predicted proteins | sample KBSC83BmetaG_FD_65650 | JGI IMG/M metagenome (GOLD analysis project Ga0070681, IMG submission 65650) | Corn rhizosphere microbial communities from Kellogg Biological Station, Michigan, USA - KBS C8-3B metaG | ecosystem: Host-associated > Plants > Roots > Rhizosphere | place: USA: Michigan... | reverse complement strand
CCTGAACTTCGACCAGCTCTTCTTCCACCTTCTGAACCGGACCTTCCACATCCGGCCAATCGAACCCAACTCCTGCGGCTCGATCCTGAAGCCGGTGGGCGCGGTGCAGCGACGGCATCCCCGGCGGCAAACCGTCGGCGATGCTGCGGCGGTGCTTCGACTTCATTCGCTCCCACGGTTCTTTCACCGCGTCGCCATATAAATGCGGATGCCTCCCCTTCATCTTGGTGATGAGGCCATCGGCCACGTCGCGAAACGAGAAGGCGTGGCGCTCTTCCGCCATCACCGAGTGGAAGAGAACCTGCAGGAGCAAATCGCCGAGCTCCTCCCGCATTAGCTTGTCATCGTGAAGACGGATGGCGTCATCGAGCTCGTGCGCTTCTTCGATCAGGTAGGGACGCAGCGATTCGTGGGTCTGCGCCGCATCCCACTCACACCGCGCGCGGAGGTCGCGCATCAATGCCAGGGTGTCGTCGAGTGCGCCGGAGTTTTCCATGCTCAAAGGCGGGCGTCTGAGTTTTCTTGAATGGGTGGATGGTCGCGGGTATACTAACCCCACAATAAACTAAGCGTGATGAAGCACTCCCTAGCTCGCGCCAGGCTCGACATCGATCTTGGCGCGTTGCAGCGCAATGCCGCGGCGGCAGCGCGGCGCGCCGGCGTCCCGCTTCTTCCCATGATCAAGGCAGATGCCTACGGCCTCGGCGCCGCTCCCGCGGTGCGCGCACTCGAGCCGCTGAATCCGTGGGGCTTCGGCGTCGCGACAGTCGCCGAGGGCGAAGAGCTGCGTCGACTCGGAGTCACCCGACCGATCGTCATCTTCACGCCAGTCCTGGACGACGAGCTGCCTCGTGTCCGCGCGGCCCGTCTCACTCCGACACTCGGCTTTCCCGCGGAGATCGAAGCCTGGCGGCAAGCTGGTGGAGGCTCGTGGCATCTGTCGATCGACACGGGAATGAGCAGGGCAGGCATTCCGTGGCGCGACATTGGCGAGATCCGGCAGCTCGTCGAGCTGCTTCCACCGGAGGGTGCGTTCACCCACTTCCACTCCGCCGAGCTCGACGATGGCAGCATCGACGAGCAGGAGCGTCGTTTTCGTGAGGCGCTGGCGGCGTTGCCCCAGCGGCCTCCGATTCTCCACACCAGCAACAGCGCCGCGATCGCGCGCCAGGGCAGAAGCGACTGGGATCTCGTTCGGCCGGGAATTTTTCTCTACGGCGTGGGGAGTGGCCGGACGGCGCGCATCCAGCCCGAGCCAGTCGTGCATCTGCGCGCTCCCATCGTGGAGATCAGAGCTCTCAAAGCCGGTGACAGCGTGAGCTACGATGCGACGTTTCGCGTCGATCGCCCCGCGCGGATCGCGACGGTGTCGGTCGGATACGCGGATGGATATCCGCGGTCTCTAAGCGATCGGGGTACAGTGCTCGTGGGAGAGACGATCGCGCCGGTGGCGGGTCGTGTGACGATGGACATGACGATGGTCGATGTCACGACCGTTCGCTGTGATGTCGGTGAGGTCGTGACACTCATCGGAAGGGCAGGGCCAACGCTGCTCTCGGTAGAGCGCGTTGCCGACGATGCCGGGATGTCGCCGTACGAGGTCTTGACCGGTTTGCGCTCGCGGGTCGAGCGCGTTTACGCGGAGGCGAGAGGATGAAGCGCGCGGCGATCATCATCCTCGATGGTGTTGGTATCGGCGCCGCGCCGGACGCCGCGAAGTATGGGGATACGGGGAGCGACACTCTCGGCAATCTTTCCCGCGCCTGCGGAGGGTTTCATCTCCCTCGCCTCGAGCGCTTCGGGCTCGGCAACATCCGTCCGCTGGAGGGGATGCGAGCGCGCGGCGATGCCGCTGGTGCGTGGGGCAGCATGATCCCCGCTTCGGCAGGCAAGGACAGCACGAGCGGTCATTGGGAGATCGCGGGCGTGCACCTCGCGCGGCCGTTCCCGACTTACCCGAATGGCTTCCCGGCGGAGATTGTGGAAGAGTTCTCCAGAGAAACGGGACGTCCGGTCGTTGGAAACGTCGTCGGCAGCGGAACAGCGGTAATCGAGGAGTACGCTGCGAGGCAGCAGGAAACCGGTGGCTGGATCGTTTACACTTCGGCGGACTCGGTCTTCCAGGTTGCCGCCGACGAGCACCTCATTCCGCTCGCGGAGCTGTATCGCGCCTGCGAAACCGCGCGGCGCATTTTGGCGCCGCCCAACGACGTTTCACGCGTCATCGCGCGACCGTTCGAGAAGACATCGGCGGGGTACCGTCGCACCGCGAACCGCCGCGATTTCTCGATCGAACCGCCGGCAGAGACGCTGCTCGATGCTCTGGCCCGGGCGGGCGTGGCGCGCGCGGGAGTTGGCAAAGTCGACGACTTGTTCGCAGGGCGGTCGATCACGTCGCGACACACAATGTCGAACGCAGACGGAATCCGCGGCATCAAGGAGTGGTTGTCGGTCGCGGAAAGTGGGTTCCTGTTCGCCAACCTAGTAGATTTCGACCAGCTGTACGGGCACCGCAACGACGTTGCGGGGTTCTATCAAGCGCTCCGCGAGTTCGACGCGGCGCTGCCTTCCATAACATCACGCCTCAAAGAGGACGATCTGCTCTTCATCACCGCCGACCACGGCAATGACCCGACTACGCCATCCACGGATCACGCGCGGGAGCGCGTTCCGCTGCTGGTGGGCGGCATGCGCGTGGTGCCGCGTGACCTGGGCGAGCGACCCACGTTCTCCGATCTGGGCGCGACCGTTGCGGAATGGTTCGGCCTCTCATTCAGGGGTCGCGGTCAATCGTTTTTGCCAGACCTGGTAGCCTGATGAAGAATCGCTCGATCAACGAAGCTTCCCTTCGGGAGGCGGCGCTGCGCGCGCTGGACAACGCCTACGCGCCCTACTCGAGCTTTCGAGTCGGCGCGGCTCTGCGAACCCGCGGAGGGGAAGTCGTCATCGGCTGCAACATGGAGAACTCCGCCTACGGCCTCTCGATCTGTGCGGAAACCCTTGCCATGGCCTCTGCTGTCTCACAAGGACTAACCGATTTCGAAGAGATCGCGATTGCAACAGAGGACAGCGAGCCGACTCCACCTTGCGGCGCGTGCCGCCAGGTTCTGAACGAATTCGCGCCGAGCATCAAAGTCTCGAGCTACACCCGCGACGGGAAGGAAGCCGTCTGGACCCTGGAAGAGCTGCTGCCCCACGCATTCGCGCTAAACCCTTCACGTGGAAGACTGTAGTGAAGCTTTCGTCAATTCTGCCGCGTTTGCTCGCCACCGCGGCTTTGTTCGTCTCGATATCGTCCTGCTCGGAGAACCTGGATAGCTCTGGCGTCTGCAACGTCCTGTGCCCGGTCATCGGCGGCGACGTCAAGACCATCACTCTGGACGCCGCCGTCGAGGTCGATACCAGCGTCGCCTCGTTCTCCGGACTCGGAACCGATCCGAGTCTGCTGCTTGCCAAGCGAGGCGACACGCTCGATACGCGGGTGATCATCCGCTTCGATTCACTGCCAGAGACTTTCATTCCCGCGGGCGACACCGCGCATCCGATTACCAGCGTCGACAGCGCGTATATCCAGTTCATTGTCGACACCACGTCGATCAAGGGTTCCGACCCCGTCACCATCGAAGCCTACGACGTCGACACCACCGCCAACGATACCTCCACCGCCGCGGTGCTCGCGCTGTTTCGTCCCGATCGCTTCATATCGTCGCAGACCTTCGCACGCACGGAGCTCACCGATACGCTCAAGTACTTCATCTCGAACGCTGCCGTCTTGTCGCGCATCCAGAACAACCAGCCGTTGCGTATCGGCCTTCGCGCCACCGGTGTGCCGGGGTCCAGCCAGCTGCGGATGTCTGCCAGTGAGAGCCCCGCTGGCGGTCCGGTACTGTTCTTTCGCGCGACGCCGGACACTGCGACGAAGCCAGTCGTAGTGCTGCCGTTCTCCAAAACCCCCGACGATCGAATCCTCGCTGCGGTGCTGGTGGACTACACGGTGATTGCGGAAGCGCCGCCCGAGGCACCGCCGGGCGTGCTCTCGGTCGGTGGGCTGCCGGCGCGACGGACTTATTTCCGATTCATCATTCCCGACAGCATCATCGATTCGTCGACGGTCGTACGAGCGACGCTGCTGTTGAATCAGATTCCCAACGCGGCTATCGATCCCAACGATACGGTCAAGGTGGTGCCGCAGATCGTGCTTGCCGGGAAGGTCGTAACAGATCCAACCAAGGCCGCGCAGATCATCGCCGCGGTCACCGCCGACACGCTGCGCCTCAAACCGGGCGGCTCGGGTGAGACGGCGGTGGAGCTTGCACGCCCGTTCGCGTTATGGCACACCTCGCCGGCCGACACATTGCCGCGTGCGATCGTGTTGCAGTCGGCCATCGAGGGAAGCTCGCCGTTGGAGCTTCGATTCTCCTCCAGCGAGGCCATTACCGCGCTTCGGCCGCGACTCAGAATCAGTTACACTTCACGCGTCCCCCTCGGACTGCCATGACCCGCAAAATCATTTTCGCGGCCGCCGTTCTAGTCGCTTCGTACGCGCCGGCAGCGAGAGCCCAGGGCGCACTCAGCCTCCAGGGTCTTGGCTATCCATCGGGCGGAGTAAGCGCGCGCGCCGGCGGCGCCGGCTCGGGACTAGCTGATTTCGATCCGCTCAGCCTCACGACCCCGGCCTCGCTCGCCGCCGTTGGATCCGCGGCTCTTTACTTCCAGTACTCTCCCGAATTCCGTAAAGTCACCACTGGCTCCGGCTCGGCGAGTACCACTACCGCGCGTTTCCCGCTCGTTGCTGGGGTGCTGCCTATGGGTCAGGCGTGGACTCTCGGCCTCAGCTCTTCGACCTTCCTCGATCGCTCCACCGAAACGGATCTCCAGCGCGTCCAAATCGTCGGCGCCCCGACCGACACCGTCACCCTGACCGAGCGCAATCGCGTCCTCGGCGCCATCGACGATGTCAGGCTCGGTCTCGCGTGGTCCACCACGCCGAAGTTCAGGTTCGGTGTCGGCGCGCACGTATTCACGGGCAGTAACCGCATCACGTTCTCACAGCTCTTCCCGGACAGCTCGAAGTACATCAGCACCGCGCAGGCGGGCAGGATCAGCTACGCGGGATTCGCGGCATCGGTGGGTCTGGAATTCCATCCGTCGCGACTGCTCGGCTTCGCGATTTCCGCAAGGAAGGGTGGAGATCTTCGCGCGCAGTCGGGCGATACAGCGATCGGGAGCGCGCGGCTCCCCGATCATTATTCCGCCTCGGTCATCTACCAGGGAATCTCCGGCGCGTCGATCTCGGCTCGCGTCGCCCATGACGCCTGGAGCTCGCTCAGTTCGCTCTCGTCGTCCGGCATTCAGGCGTTCGATGGCTGGGACGCCGGCGTCGGCCTCGAAGCCTCTGGTCCGAGGGTAATGCAGCGCATCATCACGATGCGGGTCGGTGGGCGATTCCGCACCCTGCCATTCGGGCTGAATGGCCAGAAAGTATCCGAGACAACCTTCGCTGGCGGGCTGGGTATTCCACTCACCCGCGACCGTGCCGGCCTCGACATCGCGATCCAGCGCGCCAGCCGATCGGCGGGCGCCGACGACATCAAGGAGCGCGGATACATTCTGAGCCTCGGCCTGAGAGTATCGCCCTGATATGGCGGATGCGGGCAGCTCGAAGCCCGAAGTCATTCTTGTTGCCGACGACATACCGGCAAATGTCGAGCTCCTCCTCGACCAGCTGAACAGCCTCGGCTACGACACGGTCACTGCTACTGACGGACCTTCCGCAGTGGCGGTTGCGTTCGAGAAGCACCCTGATCTCTGCATCCTCGATGTGTCGATGCCCGCTGGCGATCTCGGCGTCGACGATCGTTCGACCGGCTTCGAGGTCTGCAGGCGAATCAAGCGCGACCCGCGCACATCACGAATCCCCGTCATCTTCGTAACCGCGCTCAACGACACCAGCGATCGCGTTCGCGCCATCGAAGCCGGCGGCGACGATTTTCTCACCAAGCCCCACAATCGGCTGGTGCTCGGCGCGCGCGTTCGGAGCTTGCTCAAGCTCAAGGCCGCCACCGACGCCCTCGAGGACAGCCTGCGTAAGCTGCGGGAGCTCGAGCGAGTGCGCGACGACCTGATGAAAATGATCGTGCACGATCTCAAGACGCCCCTCACCTCGGTTCTGGCAACGCTGGAAATGCTCGCCGACGGTGACTTCGGCCAGGTCAGCACCTCCCAGCGCGGCGCAATCGCTGACGCTGAATCAAAATCAGAAGATCTTCTCGCTTTGATCGACGACATCCTGGAAGTAGCGCGCATCGAGGAGGCCAACATAACCCTGACTCTCGCGCCGATGGCGCCGGGAGCGCTTCTCGCCGAGCTCGTGCACGAGTGGGGGCATCGCTTCCAGCAGGAGCGGACGACGGTGCAAATCTCAGTCGCGGACGACGCGCCGGTTTTCGTCGGCGACAAGGGCCTCATCAAGCGGGTGTTCTCGAATCTGATCCAGAATGCGATCACCCACTCCTCGCGTCCGATTCATCTCGAGTTGAGCGCGCGGCGAGCCGGACATGGAGTGCTGTTCACGGTCACCGACAACGGACCGGGCATTCCGCCCGAGTATCACGAAGTCATCTTCAGGAAATTTGGCCAGGTGGAGCTTCCGCGAAGCCCCCGCACTCGGAGCTCCGGGCTTGGTCTCACCTTCTGCAAGCTGGTCGTCGAGCGCCACAAGGGCCGCATCTGGGTTAAAAGCGCCGAAGGTCAGGGAAGCTCGTTCTACATCGAGCTGCCTTCTGATCCGGCGTCACTCGACGCGTCGCCGTCGGGCGCCCAGTCGGCATCTGCCGCAGCGGCCGCCGCGACTCGCTGACCGGCGCGTCGCGTCACCCGCTCGACGACTTATCTTTCCATTATGTCTTCCGCCCCACGCCCTACCGTTTATATCGAGACGTACGGTTGTCAGATGAACGTCAGCGACACTGAGCTCATGCTCGGGAAGCTGGCGGCATCCGGATATGATCCGGTCGAGCAGCCCGACGCGGCCGACGTGATTCTTCTCAATACCTGCGCCATCCGCGACCACGCCGAGCAGCGGGTGCTCGGCCGCTTGGGTGAGATCAAGAGCAAGATGAAGCGGGACGCAGTGCTCGGCGTTACTGGCTGCATGGCGCAGCGGCTCGGCACGCAGCTCCTCGACCGCGTGAAGCACGTCAGCCTCGTGATCGGTCCCGACGGCTACCGCGAGCTGCCGTCATTGATCGAGAGCGCTCGCGCCGGTGTCCGCGCGGCCGCCGTGGAATTCGATCTCGAGGAGCACTACGAAGATTTTACTCCGCGTCGCTTCGACGGTGTGAAGGCGTGGATCCCCGTTCAGCGCGGCTGCGATTACAAATGCACCTACTGCATCGTGCCGACTACGCGCGGACCGGAGCGGAGCCGGCAGCTCGCCGAGGTCGTTCGCGAGACCGAGGCGGCGGTCGATTCGGGGATCTCCGAGATCGTGCTGCTTGGCCAGACCGTCAACTCGTACTTCGACGGCAAGCACGATTTTGCGGATCTTCTATCCGCGGTCGGCTCGGTGCCGGGTGTGAAACGCCTGCGATTCACCAGTCCGCATCCGAACGACTTCACCCCGCGAGTGATAAACGCCATCGCGGAGACGGAGGCGTGCTGCGAGCACGTTCATCTTCCGATGCAGAGTGGCTCGACGCGCACCCTCAAGCGGATGCTGCGACGCTACAGCCGCGAGGGTTACATGAAGTGCGTCGCGGACCTGCGCGCTGCGATCCCGAAGCTGGCGTTGACGACCGACATCATCGTTGGCTTCCCCGGCGAGACCGAAGCCGACTTCGCGGAGACGCTTTCGGCAGTCGAGGAAGTGGGATTCGACGACGCATACACCTTCAAGTTCTCACCCCGCGACGGAACTCCCGCGACACGGTTTCCGGAATCGGACGTCGTGTCAGACGACGTTGCGAGCGAGCGGCTCGCCCGCCTCATTGCCACGGTTCGTGGCGGCAGCCGGGAGCGCAACCTCAAACTGCTCGGACAACGGCGAGAGGTCCTGGTCGAGAAGGCTGCCCGTCGTGGCGGGCTGCTGCAGTCGCGCACCCGTGATTTCAAGACGGTGATGATACCAGGCGACCTCGCTCTGATCGGCAAGTATCTGATGGTCGAGCTGACCGGTACCACGGGATCGACGTTTCTCGGACAGGTCGTCGCGCAGCGTTCTCCTCTCCCGATGGCGGTTTAGCCGGCGCCGTCTCTTGATTGCGGTGAGCCGCGATTGATTTCGCGGTCGATGGGCTAACGCAGTACGCTTCGGCAGCAAGCGATCGGAGCGCCGCTGCCACTAATCACAGTCGCATACTTTTCCTGGCTGGGCGGCCTCCTCTCTGGGTTCGGAGGCTTCGGCTGGATATCCGTCGTTCTCGGAGCATGTGTCGCGGCAGTTGCGGCCGCCCGCAATCGGCTCGACTGGGTCGCGGTTGGGATGATGTTCGGCGCTGCGGCAGTCATCGCGGTTTCAAGCCCCGCGCCGCCTCGACCGGTTGCCAACGCCGCGCCGCCGCCAACCGGTCTGCTCGGCCGAGTGCGAGCGAGGGCGGCGCGCTCCATCGATCGGACCTTCGGGGAAGATGCGCCGCTTGCCCGCGCGCTTCTCATCGCCGACCAACACCAGATCCCGACCGAGATGCGCGACCGCTACGCTGCCGCCGGACTGATCCATATGCTCTCCATCTCGGGCTTGCACGTCGCCGTCATAGCCGCGGCCATGGAGCTGCTGTTTCAGGTGGCGCGGCTCTCACGAAAGGCGTCCCTGATCGGGGCGTTCGCGACGACAACGGTCTATGTGGCCGTCATCGGCGCGCCGCCGCCGGCACTTCGCTCGGCGGCGATGCTTGGAGTGGGGATGGCTTCGAGGATGTGGCAGAGACCGACATCACCATGGGCAGCGTGGGCTCTTGGCGCATTCGTGCCTCTCGTCGTACCGCGAACTGCAATCGATGTCGGTTACCAGCTGAGCGTGCTCGGGATGGGTGCACTGGTCGCGGCCGGTGCCTTGTGGCGGCGACATCTCGCGAAGCGTCTCGAGGGGTGGAGGGCGAAGCTTGGGCGGGAGCTGATTACCTCGCTGATCGCGTGCGCCGTAACGGCGCCGCTGGTGGCGTGGGTCTTCGGGCGCATCAGTCTGATTGCACCGGTATCCAATCTCGTCGCCGCGCCGATCGTCACCCTCGCGCAGCCGATTCTGTTTTTGGCGCTGCTCGCCGGTCCATTCCAGGACATCGCGCGGTTCATTGCCGGTGCGGTACACCCGCTGCTTTTTGCATTCGACTGGGTCGCCTGGCGCGCGGCGACAATCCCCGGCGCATCGATTACGGTGTCGACAACGCTCGTGACGGCCGTGCTGGCGGCCATCGCCGCGGTCGCGCTCGTCGTCGCTTGCGTGAGCAGATTTCCAGCCCGGCCGGCGATCGCCGGCATCGCGGCGCTCGCAACCATGGCGGTCGCACCGGCGCTACCGGTGCGTGCGTCGCGTGATGTGGAGCTGCACGTTCTCGACGTGGGGCAGGGCGACGCCATTCTGGTCCGCACCGATGCCGGCAGGTGGATCCTTATCGACGCCGGACCGGCGTGGCGTGGTGGAGACGCGGGTCGTTCCACCATCCTCCCATACATTCTGCGGCGGGGTGGATCACTCGACGCGTTCGTGCTTTCGCACCCGCACACCGACCACGTCGGCGGCGCCGCCAGTGTTCTTGGTGCGTTGCATCCACACACCTACTGGGATGCTGCCTTCGCCGGCGGGTCCGAGGGTTACATCGCGTCGCTCGCCGCGGCGAAGAAAAACGGCATCGAGTGGCATCGCGTGCATCCAGGTGATTCGCTCAGAGTCGACGGGGTGGTGATCGACTTTCTGGCCCCCGATTCCGCCTGGACCGTCGGTCTCAAGGACCCGAATCTGGCGAGCACCATCGCGTCGGTGCGATTCGGAACGGTGCGCTTTCTGCTCGTCGGTGATGCGGAGCGCGGCGAGGAGGACTGGTTGCTGGAACACCACCGAGCCGAGCTGCACGCGGACGTACTCAAGGTTGGTCACCACGGCAGCTCGACCAGCAGCAGCGACGAGTTTCTCGCCGCGGTGAAGCCCGAGGTGGCTGTGATCTCCGTCGGTGCGGGCAACAAGTACGGCCATCCGAGTGTCGATGTACTCGGCGCTCTGGCCCGCGCCGGGGCGGAGGTCCTGCGCACCGATGAGGCGGGGACGGTTATCATTCGGACTGACGGCTCGCACCTCGAGATCGAAGCAAAGGGAGAGAAATGGGAGCTTTCTCGCGCGTCGCCGCAGGATTGATCGGAGAGCGGATCCAGCTTCCCGCGGATCTCCTCGTCCGATATCCCGAGCTGGGCGAGGCAAGCTATCGCCGCGGCGGACTACCCGTTCGCATCGCCGGCTGGGCGCTTGGAATGAGCAGCGCTGCGGCGATCACTCTCTGGAAAACGATCTTTCTCGCACCCACAGTCCGGCTCGACGCCGAGCTGCTCTTGCACGAGCTCCGGCACGTTCATCAATTTTCCGAGCATAAGGCCTTTCCTGTCAGCTATCTTTGGCAATCGATTCGTTACGGCTACAGCCGTAATGCTTACGAAGTTGACGCGCGGCGGTATTCCGCGTCCCGCCTCAACACCGTCGACAAGGGACTCTGAGTGGTCAAGCACACCGCGACATCGGTAGTAACCATCGAGCGCTACATCATCGAGCAGGAGAAGTTGCATCCGGAGGCGACGGGTGAGCTGTCCGGACTGCTCTATGATCTCGCGCTCGCCGCAAAGATGATCGCCAACAAAGTCCGCAGCGCCGGGCTGGCCGACATCCTTGGCGCCACCGATCTCGAGAACGTGCAGGGGGAAACACAGCAGAAGCTCGACGTCCTCGCCAACGAGATCATCATCAAGGCGCTGGATCACGGCGGCCGCCTGTGCGCGATGGCGTCGGAGGAGGAGCCCGGCATCATCGATATCCCACCCACCTTCCGCTGCGGCAAGTATTGCCTGTTGTTCGACCCGCTCGACGGCTCGTCGAACATCGATGTCAACGTGCCCGTCGGGACCATCTTCTCGGTGGTAAGAAAGATCACCCGCGGCAGTCGCGGCGAGATGGAAGACATGCTCCAGCCGGGCCGCCGCCAGGTTGCCGCCGGTTACGTCATCTATGGCTCGAGCACCATGCTCGTTTACACCACCGGCCAGGGCGCGCACGGCTTCACCCTCGACCCGTCGCTGGGAGAATTCCTGCTCTCCCATCCCAACATCCGAACACCAGAGCTCGGCAGATATCTGTCGGTGAACGACTCCTATCAGAGTCAGTGGGAATCGAACGTCCAGAGCCTGATGGGCTATTACCGCGGCCAGGACGGCAATCGGCAGCCGATGAACACACGCTACGTCGGGTCTCTCGTCGCGGACTTTCATCGCAATCTGCTTGGCGGCGGACTGTTCGCGTATCCGGCGAACCGAAAGAACAAGCGTGGCAAGCTGCGTCTGTTGTACGAGGCGAATCCGCTCGCCTTCATCGTCGAGCAGGCGGGCGGCGCGGCAACCGATGGCCATCAGCGCGTCCTCGACATCCACCCGACCGAGCTGCACCAGCGCACCCCGCTCTTCATCGGCAGCAGCAACGACGTCGATGCAGCGCGCCGGATGCTCGGTGAAGAAGGCGTGACAGCGAGCTCGCTTTCTCCGGCCGGCGCGGTCGGCGCGTGAAATCCGGCCGGCGCGGGCCGGCGGGCGAGACGAAGCACGATCGGGCCGACAAGCTCTCGCCGGCCGGAATTCCCATCAGCACCGTCTATCGACCCGACGATGCGCCGTTCGACTACGCATCCGATCTCGGCGACCCCGGCCGTTGGCCGTACACCCGCGGCATTCAGCCGACGATGTATCGCGGCCGGTTGTGGACCATGCGCCAGTACGCGGGCTTCGGCAGCGCCCAGAGCACCAACGAGCGCTTCCGTCTGCTGCTCGATGCTGGACAGACCGGTCTGTCGGTCGCCTTCGACTTGCCGACCCAGATGGGACTCGACTCCGATTCACCACGCGCTCTGGGCGAGGTAGGCAGAGCGGGCGTTGCAATAAGCAGTGTCGAGGATATGCACGTGTTGCTCGATGGCATTCCGCTCGACAAGGTCTCGACGTCGATGACGATCAACGCGACCGCCGCGACGCTGCTGGCGATGTACATAGTCGTCGCCGAGGAACGGGGTATCGCGCGCGACACCATCAGCGGCACCATCCAGAACGACATTCTCAAGGAGTACATTGCCCGCGGCACCTACATATATCCGCCCGGCCCGAGCATGGCGCTCATCGCCGAGGTTTTCCGCTTCTGCGCCGACGAAGTTCCGAACTGGAATCCGATCTCCATCTCGGGCTATCACATCCGCGAGGCCGGAGCGACCGCTGTCCAGGAGCTCGGATTCACCCTCGCCAATACCATTGAATACGTTGCGCGCGCCATCGACGCTGGCCTCGCCGTCGATTCGTTCGCGCCACGCCTTTCGTTTTTTTTTGCTGCCCACAACGATCTGTTCGAGGAGGTGGCGAAGTTCCGGGCCGCGCGACGCCTGTACGCGCGTATCATGCGCGATCGGTTTCACGCCTCAGACGCCAGCGCCCGTCTGAGATTTCACACCCAGACTGGCGGCGTCACTCTCACCGCCCAGCAGCCGCTCAACAACGTGGTCCGCGTCGCCGTCCAGACTCTCGCCGCGACGCTGGGCGGTACGCAGTCGTTGCACACCAACGGCTACGACGAAGCATTGGCGCTGCCAACCGCCGAGGCCGCGACTCTTGCGCTGCGCACCCAGCAAGTCGTCGCGTACGAATCGGGCATCACCAATACCGCCGATCCACTGGCGGGGAGCTATTACGTCGAGCGCCTGACCGAGGAGCTGGAGAAGCGCGCCGCTGACCTGATCGGCAAGGTCGACGAGCTGGGTGGGTCGGAGAAGGCGATCGCCGCCGGCTTTTTCCAGGAGGAGATTGCGCGGAGCGCTTACGAGCAGCAGCTGCGCGTGGAGGCCGGCGAGACCGTGATCGTCGGAGTCAATCGCTTCGCAGATGATTCCGAGCCGCTGTCGGTTCCTGCACCCGATTATTCGGCATTGGAAAAAAAGCAGGTAAGGAATGTCAGGGCGCTGCGTAAGAAGCGTGACGACCGCGCCGTACGGAAGACGCTCGACGCGCTGCGAATGGGGTCCGGGAACCCAACGGCGCCGCTGCATCTCATGCCA
>Ga0070681_10004505_pt1 | contig 13289 bp, 9 predicted proteins | sample KBSC83BmetaG_FD_65650 | JGI IMG/M metagenome (GOLD analysis project Ga0070681, IMG submission 65650) | Corn rhizosphere microbial communities from Kellogg Biological Station, Michigan, USA - KBS C8-3B metaG | ecosystem: Host-associated > Plants > Roots > Rhizosphere | place: USA: Michigan... | reverse complement strand
ATTCTTCCCATCGCGTGATCACACCTCCCATATCACCCCCCTTCGTCGTGACGGTGATCGTTCCTCCTTCTTCCCCTATCCTTTTGGTGGGGCCCAGCCAGGAATCCATCTGGTCGGGCTCGGTGATCGCTGCCCATACCTTTTCGACGGGATGGTCCAACAGACGTTCAAACTGAACGCTGAATTCATCTTCGGTCTGTTGGAAAGTACCATAGTGGTCCGACAGCTTGAATTTATCTTTCGGCATAGCAGGCGATTTTAAGCAAATATAAGAAACCGTTTGGTTACACAAATATTTTTTTACTGTCCCCGAAAGTGAGGATGGAGCGGAAGGCGGGGATGGAGCGGAAAGTGAGGATGGGGCGGAAGGCGGTGGCGGGGCCAGCCAGGGGAAAATAAAATGGACAGGAACTGATTCCTGCCCATTCGTGGTTCGCAGATAAGGTAACGGTAATAGTAGTTGATCACATTATTTCTTCATCATCTTATGACATTTCTCCGCTTCGTCCAGGTGATGCCGGAGTGTAGTAAGAGTATTGTCCGCGAAAGCCCGGATATCGGCATCCGATCCGTTCTTGGACTCATCTTCGAAGGCGGAGATCACCTTTTTATGATCGGAGATCATCTGGTCGATATAGGCTTTATCAAAGTCTTTTCCTTGTTTCTTTTGCAGGTCGTCGATGGTCTTCTGCGCATCGGAGGACAGGGTCATTGGAAGCGTAATATTCTTGGAGGCAGCGAGTGTCTTCAGTTTATCGGCGGCCTCCGTATGGTCTTTTACCATCATGGCGCCGTAATCCTTAACGTCCTTGGCCACTCCCATTTTCTCAGCCAGCTGGCCTGCCTGGATCTCTGTCATGCCGGCATCGGCAGTGTTGACCGCAAAGGTAGCGTCGGCCTTGGAAACAGAAGCGGGCATTGCCATTTTCGTACTGTCGTTCTTGGTGCTGTCCATCTTGGCAGCATTGGAGTCTTTAGCGGCGTCGGTACTATCGCTGCCGCTACCATTTCCGCAACTAAAACACAACAGGGAAAGACAAGCGACAACACAACCGTTCAGGAATTTTTTCATAAATAGATTTTTTTCATTAGTCATTAAACAATGTCGTTCACACGACTTCAATTCCTATGCCACCGGACCGTAAGATACTCTTGGCAAGGGCGCTTCCGCCAGGTGATAGGGCTTGTATCCTGGTCGGGTGTTGAACATCCAGGCATGCAGTTGAAGCTTTAGTTCACGCCACCAGCCGGCATGAGCCGGAAGGAAGTTCTCGAAATAATCCGCCTTCAACATCCTTACTCTCACCAGCACCAAATGATCACAGGCTTGTTCACGGATATCTTCGAAGACCAGGCTGTTGATCTCCTCCGGATCGTTGACGATATATGCTTTTCCCGAGACATGGAGGAAAAAGCGTTTGCCTTTACGAAAGAACTCCAACCGGACAGGGAATTCCCTGTCAAACTCATGTAATGCCTGGGTAGGCCGGGGGACAAAGAACCACACCTGGCCCAGGTCATCGACCTTTATGATCGATACGATCGTGGTAGCCATCCGTAATAATGATGTATTCTGACTAAAGAAGAGGGCACTTTTTAGATCCTGTATCTTTTCCTGAAGAAATTGAAGATCGGACTGATGCAGCATAAAAATCATTTTAACAAAGAATTTCAAAATGGATACCAACCGCCCCTAAAGCCATTTTTTTATTACCGGGACCTTCATTATCAAATAAATGAGACGGCACCTATCTAAAAATGCCCCGGGAGATGGCTGGCGCCAGGGCCGGAGTTGAGGAAAAAATTGCACAAATGGAAGCCGGAGGTCACCCTGGTCCGGCATTCGCCCCGCCCGATCCGAAAGGATCGAAGTTTTACGATAAAACCGATTTTGGCATACTTTTTTAATATATGTTGTTGTCAATAAACCTGAAAGAAGAATACAATAGGACCCTGTTTCTACGGGGTTCTATTTTTTCCGTCCTGCATCCTGGCCAACAAAAACCTACAACTATGATACGCAAGTTGAAATCGGGAGAGTTCCGTATTTATTCGAGGAAAAAGGATCCGAAGACCAACAAACGCCGGAACCTGGGAACTTTTCATACAATAGAAGAAGCAAAAAAACACGAGCGGGCGATCCAGTACTTCAAGCACCGGTAGGTGGCGGGAGGTGCTTCAGGCGCCGGCAGGCCGTTCAAAGCGGATACGAACGCCGGCCTTATCTTCCCACTCCATAAAGGCAGGGCCATTGCCATTCTTAACGAGTTGCCGGATGATAAATTCGTCCGTATCGACAAGGACAGCACAATAATCATCTTTTATCGCAAAAGCATACCGGTGGGTTTCCACCGGGCCACCGGCAGGGTGCCGGATATCCAGCCGTCTGTAAAGACGCTGTTCTTTCATTTCCATATTACCGGGTGTAAATGACCAGGTGTCGTGGTTATCCTGCCGGACCCAATCCCCCGGCAGGGATATTTCGCATTCATCGAGGTCGGTCAGATTGATCATATTGTAGGGAATATTTAGTACAGAGCTTTTTCATTCTTTCGTGGGCATTCTCCAACGCCCAGAGCTGACTGGTGATCAGGTGCCGGATATTCTCCGGCAGGTCGTCCTCGCATTCCAGCGCCTTTCCATACGCTTGTTGCATGGCGCGTTCAACAGCCATACAGGTATCGAGAAGATCGGTGAGTGTTTCTCCTTTTAAAGAAGCCCTCATATCCAGCCAGAACAGGTATATCTTTCCACTGATGGTCTCCTGTGAGACCGGTGGTCCATCGAGTCGTATCACCTGGGCGTGCAGGTCATTGACATAGGACCGGCTTTCCGTGGCCAGGTGGTAAAAGGCATCCCGGATGTCAGCGTCGATCGCGGGGTGGTCATGCGCGGTCGATTCGTACCCGGTGATCCGATCCTTGTTGATGCGGATCAGGTCGTTCAAAAGCTGTATCGCCCTCCCGTGTTTGCTACGGATATTTGCCTTCCGGTGGTGATACAGGTGATGTATCTGAGTAGTCATAGTATAAAGTTTCAACCTTTGTTCAAGGTTGACCGTAAAAAAAAGATGCCAGCCTATCCCCGGGGAGCATCGCCTGTGGAAGTTGGGAAAAAAATTCCCTGGCCGCCCGTCGGTTTCCCTGGTCACCCCCCGGCGCCACGTAAAACCACGAAGTTTAGAAAGGATAGCCGATGGCCAGGTTGAGCACCATATTGGAGATATCGGTAGCCGATCGCCAGCTCCATTTGGAGCCTTCCGGCCGCCAGGGAAACCGGACGGGGGCCGCCACATCGACACGAAGCACGAGGATGGTCAGGTCAAACCGGAGCCCCGCCCCTACCCCAACGGCTATATCCTTTAGGAAGGAACCGGTGAATTTCGAACCGATCCGGCTGGAATCCGTCCGTAGCGTCCAGATATTCCCCGCATCCATGAACAGCGCACCGCGGACCAATGCGAACAGCTTCATCCGGTATTCCAGGTTCATTTCCAGCTTGATATCCCCTGGTTGATCCGGTAATATGGGCTGCGTATTGGGGTTACCGGCAAAAAACTTCCCCGGTCCCAGGGCACGTGAACGGAAAGCACGGATATCGTTGGTGCCGCCGGCAAAAAACTCTTTGATAAAGGGCATAGTGGTGCTGTTGCCCCAGGAGTACCCAATACCACCGGTGATACGGGAGGCGAACATACTATACTTATTGAAGTTGAGATAATGCCGGAAATCGGCCTCCAGCCGGATGTACTGCGCAAAGGGAACATTGAATATATTCACTTGTTTGCCTTTGTTGATATTGGCGCCGGTAAAGATACCCAGCATGTTACCCGAGAGATCCACATTCCCGTTAAAATAGTAGTTGTTCATATGCCGGTTGGGACGTGTCTGGGAATTATAGTTGAAGTTATAGATCGGCCCGATAATGAATTGCCGCTCGATAGCGCGGCGCAGGGTGATATTGGTATCCAGCCCCCGTTGATAAACCGGGTCGATGTTGGTCGGACGGACATAGTTAATACCCAGGACCGTAAGCTGGTTCTCTGAGTTGAGCCGGTTCTTAAAGATATATCCATAGCTCGTACGGGCGGAGGTCAAGGTATACTGCCGGGTGCGGGCAAAGAGATCATACGCCGCATTGATCTTTGTCTTGGGTACAAAGGCGGCGCTGGTATTCAGATCGAAGGGAGAAATGATCCGGGGTATATATAAGTCGAAGTTGACCCCGCCCCGGCGGGTGCCGATCTTTTGCCCATTCCCGATGAACTGTTCTTCGAGACCGGCATATGCTGTTGCCGTGAACAGTTCCGCTCCTTTGAAGAAGTTCCGGTTGCGCCAGCTCACCGATATTTCGCTACCCGTCGTATTATCCGAACGGGTCAGACCGGATACTTCAAACCGGATGGATTTCTTTTGCGTCGGGGTCAGGTAGTAATAAGCATTCAACTGCCCGCGCGTCTCCGAGGTCGTATCGACGGGTTCGAAGCGGACTTTGACAAACTTGAACACTCCCAGGCTGACCAAACGGCTGAGCGAGGTATTATGATCGTTGGTTTTATAGGTATCCCCCGGCTTGAACACGAGGGTCTTTCGGAAGACGATCGGCCGGAGATAATGCATCGTATCCAGGATGTGATAGCCTTCGGGAGTGGTATACGCCTTACTCATGCTGGTGTCAGACCGGATATCGTAATGCGCATAGACGTTGACCTCATTGATCTTATAAATGTTCCGCGCCATCGATGGCGTCTCGTCCTTGATATTGAGCTGCATATTCACCTGGTGGTTGCCGACGGTAGAGTCCACGTCCACCTGCAGGTAATCGGGACTGAAATAATAAAAGCCCCTGTTCTTCAACCGGGTGTCGATACGGGTCCTTTCTTCTTTGATGTTGTCCAGGTCATAGGCATCCCCTTTTTTTAGCAGGCTTCTTCTCCGCAGGGTATCGACCACCTTTCCCAGGGTATCATCGTCATAGGGAAAGCGGACATTATTGATCGTATACCGGGGGCCGATCTGCGCGGTATAGATGGCGGTCAGCTTCTTATTTTTCACTTCCGTAGCACTGGTGACCGAATCATGGAACCAGCCTTTGTTCTCCAGGTGATTCTGCATGATCTCCCGGTTCTTTTCGATCAGGGTTGGCGTGGCCAGTACCGGGGGCTCTCCCACCTTGTATTTCAACCAGTGTTTGAAGCCTTTTGTCTTATTTGTCTTGCCGGCGATATTGTAGATCCACAGCTTGACACGAATACCCAGGATCTTGCCGTTCAGCCGGGGACGGGTCAAGCTCCCGAGTTCGCTGGCGATACGCTTCTCCTTTTTCTTCGTGATCTTTTCCGACGAATGTATCTTGACCTTGTTGGCGACCCAGAGCGTCTCCCGTTCTCCCAGGTACCTGGACTCATTACAGGCTACCCCCATGATCACGAGGCTAAACAGTACTATCCAATGAGTTATTCCTTTCGTCGAGGTCATTTTGATGGGGTTGTGGTCATGCCTGCCGGTGTGCCGGTTGCGGGTTTGCTCGTGGCCGGCGTTCCGGTTGCGGGTTTGTTCGGGGGGGGTGTGCCGGTCCCGGTCGGCCGGGTAGCCCTTTTTCTTTCCTGCAATTTTTCTTCCCGGGTCTTTCCAAATATCTCGCGGAATTTGTCGTAGTCGAAGGTCAGGATAAAGCTGACGCCGGTCTCCACCACCTGTCCTTCCACCACGGCCTGGTATTGATTCTTCCGGTAGGCACGAAGCATATAACGCCCATCTTTGGTCAGCCGGTAGTCTACCGCCAGGTCACCGGCGATGTTGGAGGTACTCTGTCCCGGATTGCCGGTGCCGGCCACGTCGAAATTGCTACCTACGCTGACCTGGATGCGGTCGCTGAAGAGCCGCTTGGAGACGGAGACGTTCAACTCGGTGTAATCCGTTTCGTTGCCCGTGCTGAAATCCTGTTCATTGTTGAGATCGAAATGGATGTCCACGCCTTTGATCAGGCTGGCGGCCAGTTGGTCGAGCTGGTTGGTCAGGATCTGGCTGGCGCTCTGGAAGGCCATGTTACCCAGGGTGGACCCGCCGCCGGCTGCGCTCTGCAGGGGATCATCTCCCACAAAGCGGTTGAGGAGGAGCAGCGCGAACACCTGTTTATTCAACTCGGATTGCTGTACACGGATCTGCTGCAGCTTCTGGTCTACATCCGGCCACAAGGTCAGAATATTGGTGGGTAACGTGATATCAAAAGTGATCTTCGGCTTTAGCAGCTGGCCTTCCATCTTTAGCGTGACCAGGAAGGGTAACTTTTGTTTGAACTTGTTCAGCTCGGTTTGTGTGCGGCCGGAAACTTCATTGGCTATCAGGTCCAGGGAAGGTGTATTGGCCGAGTAAGTGGCCGTTACATCCAACACGGCTGTCATCGGATCGCCTGTCCAGGTGATGGTACTGCCATGCTGGATATCGAACTTCCGCTTTAATACATCGAGGGACAGGTTATACGTGCCGCTTTCCACCTCATAGCTGCCGGTAAGGTTCATCTTGCCATTCTTATCTATGTCGAAGACCAGGTTAGACCGGCCCCGTACGGCCAGCGCATCCCCTGTCCGCTCGTCGATGACCATCGTAAAGAAGGCGCTGCTATCGGTCTGTATGTTCAGCCCGATCTCCAGCCCCTTGATCTGGGCGGTCTTGGCCTTTAAGATGGCGGCATTGCGGGCCGCCGTATCGATGGGATGATACCTGTCGACAAAGCGAACGACGCCTGTCCGATTGACGATCTCGGGATCGCTGCCCGGCAGGACAAAGTAGAAATTGGTTCGTTTGTTCACCCGGATGTCGCCGTCCACCTTCAGGTTATCCGTCGGTCCGACCATGCTGGCGACCGCATCGAGGTTCAGCGCTCCATAGAACTGGCGATTGCTTTCCTCCGGAGCATTGACCAGCCGGAAGTTATGGGCATTTACAAAGACGTCGAAGCGGTAATCGCGGTAGTTCTTTGTATAGACGTTACCGTCAACCGTGAGCTTATTACCTGCCGAATCCAGCAAGGCGAACTCGGCAAAGTTGAAGCCGTCGGCATCGAATTCGATGCGGTCTTTGGAGAGCAGCAGGGGTTCTCCGGTGACCGTCGGAACGATACGCGCACTGTCGAAATGCAGGTTCCCCCGCAGGACCGGCGTGTCCAGGTTCCCGCTGAGCGACAGTTGTCCCCGCAAGTACCCGGACATACTCTGGACATTGCTTTCCGCGACATGGCTAAAGGTTTTCAGGTCTACCTTTGCCAGGTCGGCATTCATGCTCATCCGGCTTTGACCGGTATAATATTCTCCTTTTATCTTGATATCGTTGCCATGCCCTTCGAGAGAGAGGTCGGCGGCAAAAGCATTGGCTTTTTCGTTATTTACCTTAAGGGCCAGGTCACCCACCGTATCGTTCTTATAGGAAAGCTGTGCTATCCGCAGGTCGGAAGTAAAGATAGGGCTACTCGTTACGTTCTTTACCTGTACCTTCCCGTCGATGATGCCATCCACCCCCAGCGAATCCTGTGAAGCAAAGCGGCTAAGGGTATTCACCCGGAAGTTCCGGAAGTTGACGTCGAGAGGCGAGCTGGCCTCGGGGGGGTTGCTGTTGATGGCCAGGGATTCATCCTGCCGGCTGATCGTAAAGTTATGTGCGATGATCCCGGACGAGTCATATTGGATATAGTTGTCCCGGCTGACCTGCCAACGGTCGTAATTCAGCAGCAGGCTGTCAGGGTTAAGCATGAACTTCAGTCCATCGGGTAATTTATCCAGCTGGCCGGCTACCCGGTAACGGTTCTTATCCTTCCCATCCTTCAACAGGAGATCGGTAAACAGGTGGTTGTCGTGTAAGGAACCCGAGAGGGAGGTCTTGTGCAACTCAAAACCGCTACCGGTACCGCTATTGATCAGCAGGGCATATTTCAGCTGTCCGTTACCGGTGGCCGCCGACAGGCTGAGTTGATGAAAATCCTGACCGGCTATATGAATACGCGGATCTTTCAGGTCCAGCTGCAGATCATTGCGGTCGCTGTTGAAAACCATAAGAGCATAAAGGCTGTCCGTCCCTTTCAGCGAGGGCATCAGCGTCAGCACAAGCGGCGAAGTATGGGCACGGAGCTGTAGCCGCCAGTCCTGGGGGGTAAAGGCGGTGTCGCGCGGGCGGGCGCTTGTGGAGGTTGGGCCGGAGCCTGTGGAGGTTGGACTGGCGCCTGTGGAGGTTGGGCGGATGCCTGTGGAGGTTGGGCTGGCGCTTGTGGAGGTTGAGCCGGAGCCCGCGACGCCCCCTGCGCGGACAGGACCGCTCAGATCATAGTACTGGCTGATGGTATGTTGCAAGGCCGTACCCACCTCGGTAATTTTATACCGTCCCGACCAGTCGAGGTCGGCCATTTCCGAATGGAACTGCAGGTGCTGCCCGCCGGCATCATTCGCGGCCAGCAAGACGAGGCTGTCGGTCTGGTAATGTTCTGTTCCCCGGGTAAAGGCGAGATCGGCTATCTTCAGGTTACCCTGTAGTGTATCGGGATCGGTATTGGCGAAGTCGGCCACGATATGTCCCCGGAACTGCATCGTATCCTTCATCAGGTGGAGGGCCAGGAGGTCGACGGTATCGATCTTCCAATCCAGCTTCAGCGCCGGGAATTTTCGCGCGAGATCGCCGGTAGCCTGCAGCTCAAAGCGAACCGAAGGGTCTTGGATAGTCGAATGCAGGTGTACCACCTCGTCCGCGATACTACCATCGAGCGTCAGGTTATGATAGGTATACCGGCGGAGGGTAACCGCATCGATATGGCCGTTAAAGGCCGCGTTGGCGCCAGGCAGGTCAAGGCCCTTTCCTTTGGCGGCAAAGGTCGAGGTAATAGGCCCGAATTGGGCGCTGTCCTTCAGAACATAACCCAGATCGAGCGACTGGGTTTGCAGGGCCAGGTCATATTCGGCCTGTTTGGGCTGGCGGAGCCGGCGGATAGTTCCTTTTATAACAATATTACCGGAAGAGGTGGTCAGCACCAGGTCGGGTTGCATATTGTCCATGCCCCCTGCCAACCGGCCTTTCAGGCTAAACCGCTGCGGAAGGGCGATGTTTTCGGGAATTACTCCCTTGGGCAACAGGGACAAAAGGGCACCTCTGCTGCCCGAGAGATTGCGGACCGTCAGATCGGCGTTGATCCGCCGGGCATCCAGCGCATGCCGGATGGTGCCGGCGAGGTCGGCATGGATGTCCTGCATCCCGGAGAATTGGAACGTCCTTACCTGTAAGGCGTCGAGATTGCCGGTCAGCCGGGCGTTAAGGAGCCAGGTATCGTTCGGATGACTGAAAGCGGGTTGCGAACGCAACACAGGTGCAAAGAGCAGAAGGTCTTTCAACTGCACCTTACTGTCGGCGAGATCGAGATCGACCGTGGTATGGGCCGGGTCCTTTAACATGCCCGTCAGGGAGGTATATTTTATAGCGGCGGACCGTCGCAGAAGGGTGCCGGGTGTCTGGAGGGTGAGATCCTTTAGCCAGGTCTCGTGGTTGGTATAAAGGAAGCGGGTCTGTAGCCGGAGCAGGCGGAGACCGGACTGTTCTGCCATCGAACCCCGGGTAATGGTCCCGCTGAGGGTGTCAGGACCATAAGATAAAGACGCCGCATGAAGGGTCAGGTCCTGCGCCTTGATATGGGCATAGTCCATACCCCTGGTTTGATGTGGTTGGTTGTCATCATCGAACTGCAGGTTGTCGCCGTTGAGGCGGATAGTGGCGGCGGCAAAACGCCAGGGGGCAGCAGAATCGGCAGCCGGGGTCGTGCCGGAGGGCCGGGTGGTGGGAGGCACTTTACCCATCCGGAGGGCGGTAGTACTGCTGTCCAACTGCAGCTCATCGAGGTAAATGGTATTATGACGCAAGTCGATCTGTTTCAGACCGGCGACCAGGTGGCCGATCGATGCATGCGTATGAAGCGCGCCAGGGGTATTGTGAAACTCGACCGTGCTATTATCCAGACCGATCTTACCGGCGAAGTGTAGGCTATCCAGGTCGATCGCATCCATCCTGGTCACGCTGTGACCGATCGAGGTTACCAGGTCGTTACCGGTAACGGAGTCCTGGTAGATAAGCCGTATCCTGTCCAGCCGCAGCTCCTTCAAGCTTAGTTTCATCGGTGTGGAAGGCCGGGTGGGAGGTGGCGAAGGCTCCTTACTGCTAAACGCATCGACAATGAACTGAAAGTTAAAGGTGCTGTCAGGCAGTCCCCGTGTGAGCCGGGCAGTAAGATCGGACAACTGTACTTCCCGGATATCCAATTCGTTGTGCAATAATCCCCACATCCGCAGGTGCACGGCGACCAACCCGGCGGACAGCAGTGTATCCTGGCAGCGGTCGCCAATATAGATATCCTTCAGGGTTACCGAAGTGGGGAATTGAATATACATATAACCCACCCGGACGGGGGTCTGAAATTTACGGGAAAGATATTTTTCGGCTTTCCCCCGTACAATATTCTGAATATAAGGGGTCTGGATAAGGAGGATGATGATCAACAGGATGATAAGCACTGTCAGAACGACCTTGAGGAAGATCCGTACCACCTTGCGGAACACGGATCGGCGGGGGTGTGAAGCCGGACGTTTTTTGCGCATAGATGATGATTGACAAAATACAGACCAAGTATTGAAGCGGGTTGATAGTTCCGATGCCTTCGGAAAGTAAGAAGAAACCCTTGCTTTTCAATATATTTGTTACGTTTTTTCCCCAGGACGGTACGGATTTTTCTACAAGCTTTCGGCATTCCCTCCCCTTCCCTTCCTATTTTAAACGGGGATTTAGTTTGGCGTCCTGTTTGTCGTGTCTCACATGATTCTTCATTAAACAGGTATTTTATGCTGAAGCAAGTCCAGACGCAAAAGCAGCAACACACTATATTGCCGCAGCAGATCGAGTTACTGAATCTCTTCCATCTGAACACATTGGAGCTGGAACAACGGATACAGGATGAATTGAGTGAGAATCCCGTACTCGAAGAGGTTTCCTCGGGAGAAGAGACCGGTTCGGAAAAATTCAACAAGGATAGCGTACAGGATTTTCAGAATTGGGAAGAATATGCGTATGATGATATCCCCGACTATAAGACAGAATATAACAATTATTTATCTACGGAGAAGGTGCCGGAGAAGCCGATCGCGGAGGTCCCCGATTTTCGTGAAGAGATGAAAAAACAATACCGGTTCCTGAATGTCCCGGAGGAAAAATATTATCTCTACGACTTCCTGATCGACTCCATCAACGAGAATGGCTTCCTGGAACAGGATACGGAAGAACTGGCTTCCGAGCTGTCCTTTAAAAGAAAGGTCTGGATCGAGACGGCCGACCTGGAAGAAGCGTTGGAATTGATCCGGGAGTTGGAGCCCGCCGGTGCTGGATGCCGGACTGTGCAGGAGTATATGTTGTTCCAGCTTAAGAAGATGAATCCTAAATGGCCGGATGTCCGGATGGCCATCAACCTGATGGAACATCATTTTCATGACCTGCGGAGCTGTAACCTGGACAAGTTGCGCCGGCAGTTGGGTCTGGAAGATGATGAGATCCGGATCGTGCTGGACCTGCTGGCCCACCTTCGTACGCGGCCGTTCAACCCGGAGGTGAGTACCATTCAGGCCAACCCTTCGGTTTTACCTGATTTTGTCATCCTGGATGAAGGGGAAAAACTAGAAGTGGCCTTATATCGTCAGCGTTCTTCCAATCTGCACATCAGCCAGTCCTGGATGGAGATGGTACAGAACAGCTCGCAAAATGCTACGATGGAAAAATCCGCCAAGCAATATCTCCGGAGCAAACTATCTTCTGCACAATGGTTCATCAATGCTATCCAGCAGCGGGAATCGAATATGTTGAAGATCATGCGGGCCATTGTCGACATGCAATACGATTATTTCAAATATGGAGACATCCTGCTTTTGCAGCCGATGAAACTAAAGGATATTGCCGACAAGGTAAAGGTGGATATTTCTACCGTCTCGCGTCTTACCTGTAATAAGTATGCCTCTACCTCCTTTGGTACGATCCTGTTAAAAGATCTGTTTACCGAGGGTATCGTCAACCAGGAAGGGAACAGCATCAGCAACAAGGTCATTCAAACCATCATCGGGGACCTGATCGACGCGGAGGATAAGAAGAATCCTTATACGGACCGGCAGCTGGTATCAATCCTTGCTTCCAAAGGTTATAATATTGCCCGGAGGACGGTGGCAAAGTACCGGGAATTGATGAATATTCCTGTTGCCCAGATCCGGGGATTGTGGAATTAAATTATGATCGGGCGCGGCCCGATCGGGGATCAGGTTATGGAAAATCAAAGAGCCCGCCTTTCGGCGGGCTCTGGTTTTAGGCCAAAGGTTCAGAATGCAAAACCCAGATAGATCGAGATGCCGGCATTCTTTGAATTCCGGGTAAGATCCCCGACTGCACTGCCGGACTTGCCGATATCGGTCAGCCCATAGTTATACCGGGCGCCGATGGTACAATTCTCGATGTCGAAGCCAAGACCGCCTACCAGGCCGAAGTCCCAGCGTTTGAAATCATCCGCGTTGAACTCTACAGAGGCCTGGGTGTCGCCATTGCTATTCACCTGCTTGGCATTGGCATTCGTCAGATAGGCTGCATAACCACCGAGGTGCAGGTTAAAGTTCGGCGCCAGGTTGACTACGGCCAGAACAGGCATTTCAAGATAGCCCAGGTTAAAACGGTATTCACCGCTACCCTGCAAAAGGTTGTCATAAGTGTTCTTTGCGCCTTTGAGACTGTACAAAAGTTCCGGCTGGATGGAGAAGCCCTGGGTGACCGGGAGCTTAGCATATACACCGGCGTTGAAACCGGCTTTCATATGCTCACTCGAAGCATCAGACACATATAAGTTGGTGAGATTCAAACCTCCTTTGATCCCAAACTTGGCCTTCAGACCGTTCTCCGTCGTTGTTTGCTGCTCCTGGGCAAAGCCGGAAAAGGCGGTGGCCAGGAGGATGATCGCCGCTCCCAGGAGGGACACGGATACCGTACGCACAAATGCTGGTTGCTTTTTCATAAAGTTTAATTTTATTTAATGCAGCTAATCAATTGTCGTGCCCATGGATACTGGCATAATTGTTACTGTTTATTCTATTAAAACATAAGCATATGAGATCCATTTGGACCGGGGCCATTGGGTTTGGCCTTGTCAATATTCCCATCAAACTGTATAGCGCTATCCAGTCCAGTGACCTCGACCTGGATATGCTGGATAAAAAAGATCACTCGAATATCCGCTTCAAA
>Ga0070681_10004504_pt1 | contig 13289 bp, 11 predicted proteins | sample KBSC83BmetaG_FD_65650 | JGI IMG/M metagenome (GOLD analysis project Ga0070681, IMG submission 65650) | Corn rhizosphere microbial communities from Kellogg Biological Station, Michigan, USA - KBS C8-3B metaG | ecosystem: Host-associated > Plants > Roots > Rhizosphere | place: USA: Michigan... | reverse complement strand
AAGTGCCCAGCTGCGGCGTTGCGCGCCTCGTCGAACAGAACGAGCGTTCGACCTTCGTCGCGCGCCTTGCATCTGAGCACTTTTCGTGCAAACGCGGCTCCCAGCGGGTTCTGCATCAGCGTGCTAGAGCCCAGCTGCGGCACGAACTGCCGGACAGCGGAGGCGCGAAATGAATTCGCCTCACGCTTCACGGCGTACGCCGGACGCTTTCGGCAAAGTCGCGGTACTCATGGGCGGCAAAAGCGCCGAACGCGAGATTTCGCTGATGTCGGGCAAGAACGTGCTCGAGGGATTGCGGCGCAAAGGCGTCGATGCGCATGCGTTCGATCCGGCGGAGCGCTCCGTATTTGAACTCGAAAGCGATGCTTTTGAGTGCGCATTTATCGCGCTGCATGGCCGCTATGGCGAGGACGGCACGGTACAGGGCGCGCTCGAGCTGATGGAAATCCCTTATACCGGCAGCGGCGTGATGGCTTCCGCGCTGTGTATCGACAAGCTGCGCACCAAGCTCGTATGGATCGCGACCGGAATTCCAACCCCGCGCCATGCAGTTTTGACCAGCGCGAGCGATTGGGCGCTGGTAGTGAAAGAGCTTGGGCTGCCGCTGATCGTCAAGCCCGCGCACGAAGGTTCGAGCATCGGACTTACCAAAGTGACTTCGATGGAAAAACTTCTGGCCGCGTACGAGTTGGCGGCCCGCTACGACACGCTCGTGATCGCCGAGGAGTTCATTCCCGGCCCGGAACTGACCGCGGCGTTCCTCGGGGCTTGTGCGCTGCCGCTGATCCGGATCGAGGCGCCACACGGCAACTACGACTATCAGAACAAATACTTTACCAATGACACGCGCTATCACTGCCCGTGCGGGCTGCCGGCCGCACAGGAAAAGCATCTGCAATCGCTGGTGATGCGCGCGGTCGACGCGCTGGGATGCTACGGCTGGGGCCGCGCCGATCTGATCCTGCGCGACGATGGCCAGGCGTTCCTGATCGAAATGAATACCTCGCCCGGAATGACCGGGCATTCGCTGGTGCCGATGGCAGCGTGCGCCGCCGGCATCGAGTTCGACGATCTCGTTTTGAAGATTCTGGAGTTAGCGCATGTGGGCTGACACATATTTAACTCCAAACTCGAAACCAGCAACTCGAAGCGGCTTGCGTCATGTGGAATAAGCCGGAGCTGCTCAATGCGATGGCGAGCGCGCTCTATGCGGCGGCGTTGCTGCTCGCCGCGTACGCGACTGCGCACTACGTCATGCGGCTGCCGGCGTTCCCGCTACGCGAGGTGCTGATTCGCGGCGAACTCGCGCACGTCACCGTTGACCAGATCGAAGGCATAGTCAAGCGCGAGGTCACAGGAAATTTCTTTACGCTCGATCTGGCCCAGGCGCGCGCTGCATTCGAGAAGTTGCCGTGGGTGCGTAAGGCCGATGCACGGCGGCAATGGCCGGACCGGCTTGAGGTCATGCTTGAAGAGCACGTTCCGCTCGCGCGCTGGGGGGGGTCTGCGCTCGTAAATCTGCAGGGCGAAGTGTTTACCGCCGCGTACGACAGCGAGCTGCCGGAGTTCGTCGGACCGCAAGACAGTGTGAAGGAAATCGCGCTGCGCTACGCATATTTCAAGCACAGCCTCGCCGCCATCGGACAGGTGCCGGTGCAGGTGCAGGTATCGCCGCGGCGCGCGTGGCAGATCCGGCTCGACACCGGCCTTGTCCTCGAGCTCGGGCGTGAACACATTGAATCGCGGCTCGAGCGTTTTATCGCGGTCTACGACCGCACCATATTTCCGCTGCAGCGCAAGCTCAACTACGTCGACCTGCGCTATCCGAACGGTTTCGCGGTGCGCATCCCTGAATTGAAGCTCGATCCTCAGCCCAAGCGGCGCAGCGCTAAGGGCGCGCGGGCGACGGGATGAGCGCGGAGACAGATTGATGAGCAAGGCCAAGGAAAACAAGAAATTGATCGTCGGTCTCGATATCGGGACGTCAAAGATCGCGGCGATCGTGGCGGAAGTGAAGCCGAATGGCGGATTCGAAATAATCGGCATGGGCGGCCATCCGTCCAAGGGCCTCAAAAAAGGTGTGGTCGTCAACATCGAGGCCACCGTAAGCGCGATCCAGCGCGCACTCGAGGAAGCCGAGCTGATGGCCGACTGCAAAATCAGCGAGGTTTTCACCGGCATTGCCGGCAGCCACATCAAGAGCATTAATTCGCGCGGCATGGTTGCGATCAAGGATCGCGAAGTCACGCAGCAGGACGTCGAGCGCGTGATCGAGACTGCAAAGGCGATCCCGATCCCAACCGACCAGCAGGTGCTGCACATCCTGAATCAGGAATTCGTCGTCGACGGGCAGGGCGACGTGCGCGAGCCGCTCGGTATGAGCGGAGTGCGGCTCGAAGTCAACGTGCACATCGTAACCGGCGCGGTATCGGCGGCGCAGAACATCATCAAGTGCGTGCGGCGCTGCGGGCTGGAAGTGCGCGATCTGATCCTGCAGCCGCTTGCTTCGGCGACCGCGGTGGTGTCGGAAGACGAGAAAGACCTCGGCGTGTGTTTGATTGACATCGGCGGCGGCACCACTGACATCGCAATATTTACGCAAGGCGCCATCCGCCATACCGGCGTTATCCCGATAGCCGGAGACCAAATTACCAACGATATCGCGATGGCGTTGCGCACCCCGACCAAAGATGCCGAGGACATTAAGCAGCGTTACGGCTGCGCCCTGAGACAGCTTGCCGATGCGCGGCAGATGGTCGAGGTGCCGGGCATCGGCGAGCGCAGCGCGCGTCAACTCTCGCGCCAGACGCTCGCTGAAGTCATCGAGCCGCGTATCGAAGAGCTGTATGCGCTGGTGCAGTCACAGCTGCGCAGCTCGGGTTACGAGGATTTGCTGTCATCGGGCATCGTAATTACCGGCGGTTCGAGCTCGATGCAGGGCATGGTCGATCTGGGCGAAGAAATATTTCATATGCCGGTGCGCATCGGCCAGCCGCAATACCACGGCGGGCTGGCTGAAGTCGTGCGCAATCCGCGCTATGCAACGGCGGTCGGTTTGGTGCTGCTCGGGCTGCAGCAACAACGCCAGCACGAACTGGCGCAGGCGCAGATGGGATCGCTGCAGGGCATGTTCGAGCACATGAAGAGCTGGTTCAAAGGAAATTTCTAGAGGGTACGGGAATGCGTAAACGCAGGAACGGTAATTTCGGCATCAATGAAGTCGGAAGTTCGCAAACTTTGTTTTTACATTTGTCATCAGGAGGCAACTATGTTTGAAATCATGGAAGACAAGCCACAGGAAGCGGTAATCAAAGTGATCGGGGTCGGAGGATGCGGAGGTAACGCCATCGATCACATGATCGTGAACGGGGTAAACGGCGTCGAATTCATCTGCGCCAATACCGACATGCAGGCATTGAAGCGCACTCAGGCGCGCACCCAGCTTCAACTCGGCACGAACGTCACCAAGGGCCTCGGCGCCGGCGCCGATCCAGAGATCGGGCGGCAGGCCGCGCTCGAAGACCGCGATCGCATCGTCGAGCTGCTCGCCGGCGCCGACATGCTGTTCCTGACTGCGGGTATGGGCGGCGGTACCGGCACGGGCGCTGCACCGGTGGTCGCGGAAATCGCGCGCGAGCTCGGGATCCTCACCGTGGCGGTGGTGACCAAGCCGTTTGCGTTCGAGGGCAAGCGTCAGAAAATCGCGCAGCAGGGCCTCGACGCGCTTGCGCAGCACGTCAATTCGCTGATCGTGATTCCGAACGACAAACTGATGCAGGTGCTCGGCAACCAGGTCACGCTCGACGAGGCATTTCGCGCCGCGAACGACGTGCTGCACGGCGCGGTCGCGGGGATTGCCGAAATCATCAGCTGTCCGGGCATGATCAACGTCGATTTTGCCGACGTGAAGACGGTCATGTCGGAAACCGGTCTTGCGATGATGGGCTCGGCCAAGGCGGCCGGTACCGATCGCGCGCGCATGGCGGCAGAACAGGCGGTCGCATGTCCGCTGCTGGAAGACATCGACATCGCCGATGCGCGAGGTGTGCTGGTCAACATCTCGGCGAGCAAATCATTGTTCCAGTTGCAGGAGATGTACGATGTGATGGATGTGATCAAGGCATTCGCATCCGAATCCGCAACGGTCATTGCCGGCACGGTATACGACGACTGTCTGGAAGATGAGCTGCGAGTGACCATCGTCGCGACCGGACTCGGCAAGACCACGACCCGGCTCCAGCCGAAGCCACTCACGATGGTGATGCAGGCCACGGGCACCGACGGTGCGCCGACGGGGAACGTGAATTACGAGGAACTCGAGCAGCCTGCGGTCATGCGCCGTAACCGCAATCAGACCGTCGAGGCGATGCGGCAATCGGGAGTCGAAATGCTGGATATACCGGCGTTTCTGCGCAAGCAAGCCGACTAGGAGGGGCTTGGCAGCAACCACCCGGCAACGATGGACTCTAAAGGATAGGCGCTAAGCGCCTCAAGGCTCGCGCCTGCATGTGGTGGCACGACCTGTGATTTTGCGTGTCGCGCATTCGCCATGATAAAATTATTTTTTCAAGGACCCTAAAAATCAAAGAGTTAATTGAAATGATCCGGCAGCGCACGCTGAAAAGTATCATCCGCACCACGGGTGTCGGACTCCATACCGGCGAAAAAGTCCTTATGACTTTGCGCCCGGCTCCGCCCGACACCGGCATCGTTTTTTGCCGTGTCGATCTGCCGCAACCGGTCGAGATCAAGGCTGATCCCTACCATGTCGGCGATACCCGGCTGTCTTCGTGCCTCGAGCACGAAGGCGTGCGGGTATCGACGGTCGAGCACTTGATGTCCGCGCTTGCCGGTCTTGGCATCGATAATCTGTACGTCGATGTATCCGCGGGCGAAGTCCCGATAATGGATGGCAGCGCCGGTCCATTCGTCTTCTTGCTGCAATCTGCGGGAATCGAAGAACAGGCGGCCGCGAAAAAATTCATTCGTATTCTGCGGCCGGTCGAAGTCATAGACGGTGACAAGTCTGCGCGCTTCGTGCCGCATCACGGTTTCAAGATCGAATTCAGCATCGATTTCGACCATCCGGTGTTCGAAAACTCGGCCAAGTCGGTATGCGTCGATTTCGCGACCACTTCATACGTGCAGGAAGTCAGCCGCGCGCGCACCTTTGGTTTCATGCAGGAAGTCGAATGGATGCGCGCACAGGGTCTTGCGCTCGGTGGATCGCTCGATAATGCAATCGTGCTCGACGAGTACCGCGTGCTCAATAACGACGGATTGCGCTATGACGACGAATTCGTCAAGCACAAGGTGCTCGACGCGATCGGCGATCTTTATCTGCTCGGCCATCCGGTGATCGGTGCGTTCGCCGCGCACAAATCGGGGCACGCGCTCAATAATGCGCTGTTGCGGCATCTGCTGGAGTGTAAAGACGCGTGGGAATACGTCGGTTTCGAACACACCGAAGACGCTCCAGCGTTCGTTTCTTCGACCCAGCCGGCGCTCGCATAAGCACTCGTCCTCTCAAGCGTCTGTCGCGCGCGCCGAAGAGCGGGATGTGAGCTTCTTAGCGTTCGCCTAGAGCGGGGAAATTTGCATCATGTTCGTCTTGCGCCTGATCGGATTTTTATTGTTGATCACGATCGGCGCATCGCTCGTGACCTATCTGCTCACCCGCAACCGGCGTTACCTGACTTTCGCCTGGCAGGTGCTCAAGTATGGCGTGGTGATGGCGATCATCGCGCTTGCGTTCCTGCTGTTCGATCGTCTGGTCATGATCGTGTGACGCCCGTCAGTTTTTTTCGCGCTGGCGCGCCGCCAGATTAAGCAGGGCCTGCTTTAACGGTGTGGCCTCAAGTTCGGCCGCGAGCCGTTCCAAATTCGCTATAGATTCAGGGCTTAACGGTTTCGGCGCGCGCCCGGCCCGAGGTTGCGGCTGGCCGTCCGTGACTTGCACTTCAATCCGGATTGAAGTAACCTTCTCCCCCTGCTGTTGGTAAGAAGTTAACAATCTAGGGACGAGCAGTTTAAGTTTCGCTGCAGTCGCCGCGTTTTCAGCCAGAAGGAAGAGGGTTCCCGCGCGTAATTGCTTGACGCAGCATGCTTGTGTCAGCTCCGGTGGCGCGAGTTTACGCAATACCTGATGCAGTTGGGTTATGCGCCTCGCTTCATGCGCCAGTGCGCGCAAGCTGTCCGAGGAGTTGAGGTAGAAATCGATTTTGTGGGCGGACACGGCTGAGATTGTGGGGTAATGATGAACATTATTCTAGTATCCGGGAAACTGTCCAGAGCGCGGACCATTACGCTTTCGACTTCGCATCTGATTGCGGGTACCACGGGAACGTTGCTCGGCATGCTGGTTCTCGCGTTCGGATTGCAATATTTCATGCTGCGCTATGCCGCAAGCCTCGACAGTCCCCTCCTCAATACGCTGATCCTGAGCACGCAGCAGGAACAGAACAATAAAACCCAAAGCTATCTGCGCGAAAACCTGAACGCGATGGCTTCCAAGCTCGGCCAAATGCAGGCGCAGCTGCTGCGGCTTGACACGCTCGGCGAACGTCTTGCCAAGAGCGCCGGCTTCAAACCGCAGGATTTCATGTTCGACCAGGCGCCGGCACGCGGCGGCGCCGTGTCGACCCTGCCGACCTACGATCTGTCGCTAAGCGACTTGAGCCGCCAGGTCGACCTGCTCACCCGGCAGATGGATGATCGCACCGAGAAGCTCGGGATTCTCGACACGCTGATGATCTTCGACAGCGCGAAGAAAAAATTGCTGCCCTCCGTGACTCCGGTCGAGGGCGGATGGTACTCATCGAACTTTGGCTGGCGTATCGACCCGTTCAATGGCGTGCGCGCATTTCATGAGGGAATGGATTTTATGGCCGAGGTCGGCACGCCGGCAGTTGCGGCGGCCGGCGGCGTGGTGATCTACTCGGATTCGCACCCCCAATATGGTAATATGATCGAAATCGATCACGGGAATGGGTTAATCACGCGTTACGCGCACTTGTCGAAACGTTTGGCTAAAATCGGCGATGTCGTGTTGAGCGGCGGGGAAATCGGCCAGGTAGGCAGCACTGGGCGCGCCACCGGCCCGCACCTGCACTTCGAAGTCCGCCAGAATGGAGCCCCGCTGAATCCTTCGCACTTCCTGCGATTACCCGGTTAGTGCGCTAAATCTGACTTCAGAAGGGGGTGGGGTGTTTCCCCACCCCTTTTTATTTAGGTAGATCACTTTAACGATTCATGATTACGGGCCTGCTCAAGAAAATTTTCGGCAGCCGCAACGAGCGGTTGCTGCGGCAATACATGCATTCGGTGCGCGCGGTCAACGCGCTCGAGCCCGAAATCGCGCAGCTTTCCGACGATGCGCTCAAGGCCAAGACTGCCGAATTCAAGCAGCGCCATGCCAACGGCGAAACGCTTGATCAGCTGTTGCCTGAAGCGTTCGCGGTGGTGCGCGAAGCGGGTAAGCGCGTGCTGCAGATGCGCCACTTCGATGTGCAGATCATCGGCGGCATCGCGTTGCACCAGGGCAAGATTGCCGAGATGCGAACCGGCGAAGGCAAGACGCTGGTGGCCACGCTGCCTGCCTATCTCAATGCGCTTTCAGGCAAAGGCGTGCACGTGGTCACGGTCAACGACTACCTGGCCAAGCGCGATTCCGAGTGGATGGGGCGCGTGTTCGGTTTTCTCGGTCTCACGGTCGGCGTAATTCTGTCGCAGATGGACCATGGCGATAAGCAGGGCGCATACGGCGCCGACATCACGTACGGCACCAATAACGAATTCGGTTTCGATTATCTGCGCGACAACATGGCAGCGACCGCCTCGGAGCGCTTTCAACGCGGCCTCAATTACGCGATCGTCGACGAGGTGGACTCGATCCTGATCGATGAAGCGCGCACGCCGCTCATTATTTCGGGACAGGCGGAGGACACCACCGAACTGTATTACCGCATGAATGAGATCGCGCCGCGGCTGACGCGCCAGAAAGACGAAAACAGCCCGGGCGACTATAGTGTCGACGAGAAAGCGCATCAGGTACTGCTGTCGGAGGCCGGTCACGAGCGTGCCGAGGCGCTGCTCGCCGAGGCGGGCTTATTGCCGCATGGCGGCAGCCTGTACGATCCGAGCAACATCAATCTGATGCATCATCTGTATGCGGCATTGCGCGCGCATTCGCTGTACCACCGTGATCAGCAATACGTGGCGCAGGAAGACGAAATCATCATTGTCGACGAGTTCACCGGACGCCTGATGCCGGGCCGGCGCTGGTCGGATGGCCTGCATCAGGCGGTCGAGGCGAAGGAAGGCGTGTCGATCCAGCGCGAGAATCAGACGCTCGCCTCGATCACGTTCCAGAATTATTTCCGCATGTATACCAAGCTCGCGGGCATGACCGGAACCGCTGACACCGAAGCGTACGAGTTCCAGCACATCTACCGGCTCGAGACCGTGGTGATTCCGACCCACAAGCCGATGATCCGCGACGACCGCATGGATCAGGTTTATCAGTCGCTGCGTGAGAAATACGAAGCGGTGATCAAGGACATCAAGGATTGCTACGATCGCGGCCAGCCGGTGCTGGTCGGCACCACCTCGATCGAGAATTCCGAACTGCTGTCCAAGATGCTCGATAAAGAGAAACTGCAGCACAACGTGCTCAATGCCAAGCAGCACGCGCGCGAGGCCGAGATCGTGGTGCAGGCGGGACGACCGAAGACGATCACCATTGCCACTAATATGGCGGGTCGCGGCACCGATATCGTGCTCGGCGGTAATCCGGAGCCCGAAATCAACCTGCTGCTCGCAGAAGCAAGTCTCGACCCGCCCGCGAAACAGAAGCGCGTCGAGGAAATCCGTCACAACTGGCAGAAGCTTCACAACCAGGTGGTCGCGGCCGGCGGGCTGCACATCATTGCCACTGAGCGCCACGAATCGCGACGCGTCGACAACCAGCTGCGCGGGCGCTCGGGGCGCCAGGGCGATCCGGGCTCGAGCCGGTTTTATCTCGCACTCGAGGATCCGCTGCTGCGGATTTTCGCTTCAGACCGCGTCGCGGCGATCATGCAGCGGCTCAAAATGCCGGACGGCGAAGCGATCGAGCACCCCTGGGTGACACGCGCGATCGAGAACGCGCAGCGCAAAGTCGAGGCGCGCAACTTCGACATGCGCAAGCACCTGCTCGAATACGACGATGTTTCCAACGACCAGCGCAAGGCGATTTACGAATCGCGCAACCAGCTGCTCGAATCGACCGACATCTCGGAGCGCATCACCGCGATTCGCGCCGAAGTCATCAATGGCTTCATGGCCCAGCACATTCCGCCCGAAAGCCTGGAAGAGCAGTGGGACATCGACGCGCTCGAGAAAACGCTGGTCGCAGAGCTGCAGCTCGAACTGCCGATCAAGCAGTGGCTCGCGGATGAAAACGATCTCGACGAGGACAAGCTGCGCGCGCGCATTGTCGATTACGCGAACCGCAAGTACCAGGACAAGATAGCCGGCCTCGATCCGCAGGCGATCCGCCAGTTCGAGCGTGGAATCATGCTGCAAAGTGTCGATTCGCACTGGCGCGAGCATCTTGCGGCGCTCGACCATTTGCGCCAGGGCATCCATTTGCGGAGCTATGCACAGAAAACGCCGACCCAGGAATACAAGAAGGAGGCATTCGAGCTATTCGCATTGATGCTCGACATGGTCAACACGGAGGTGACCAAAATCCTGATGACGGTGCAATTCAGAAGCGAAGCCGAGCTGCCGAAGGTCGAGGAACCCGAGACGCCGAAGAACGTACAGTACCATCACGCTGACTACGACCAGGCACTTGAAGAAGCGAACGCCGATGCCGACGCTTCCGATGCGCAGACCTTTGTGCGCAAAGGGCAGAAAGTCGGGCGCAATGATCCGTGTCCGTGCGGGTCGGGCAAGAAATACAAACACTGTCACGGAAAGCTGATTTAGCCGCGGTTATCCCGGCGGCTGGCGTTTTTGAGTGCGCCCCAAGAGTCTCTTTCATGCCGGTCAACCTCACAGCTCCAGATCCCGAATCCTTGTCGCCGGTCCCGGGAGTTACACTTGGCGTGGCCGCAGCGAATATCCGCAAGCCGAATCGCAAAGATCTGGTGGTCGTCCGGTTCGATGACGGCGCAAATGTCGCGGGTGTATTCACGCAGAACCGGTTCTGTGCTGCGCCCGTGGTGGTGGCGCGCGAGCATTTGTCGATGCTCGCTCCGGATGTCTCGATCCGCGCGCTTATCGTCAACACCGGCAATGCCAATGCCGGCACCGGCACCGACGGCCTTGCCCATGCGCGACGGACGTGCGCCGCGGCTGCCGCGCTGCTTGGCTGCATGCCAGCACAGGTGCTGCCGTTTTCAACCGGAGTCATCATGGAGCCGCTTCCTGTTGACCGCATCGTCGCCGGTCTGCCGAAGTGCATCGACGATCTGCGCGCGGACCAGTGGCTGGACGCCGCGTACGCGATCATGACCACTGACACGCTGCCGAAAGCGGCCTCGCGCCAGGTCAAGATCGGTGCTGGCGTCATCACCGTCACCGGCATCGCCAAAGGTGCCGGCATGATACATCCCGACATGGCGACCATGCTCGGCTTTGTCGCGACTGACGCGCGCGTGAGCCGGCCGCTGCTGAAGGCGGCCGCCGTGTACGCTGCAAAGCATTCGTTCAACTGCATTTCCGTCGACGGCGACACTTCGACCAACGACGCGTTCATGCTGATCGCGAGCAACCAAGCCAGCATGAATGAGCTTAACGACGCGCGCAGTCCGGATTTTATTGCAGTGCGCGACGCAGTGACACAAGTAGCCATACAGCTCGCGCAAGCGATCGTGCGCGACGGCGAAGGCGCAACCAAATTCATAACTATCCGCGTCGAAGGCGGGCGCAACGCGGATGAATGCCGAAAAATCGGGTTTGCAATTGCGCACTCACCGCTTGTCAAAACCGCGTTCTTTGCTTCCGACCCCAATCTGGGCCGAATACTGGCGGCGATCGGCTACGCCGGCGTCGCCGATCTCGACGTAGTCGCGCTTGAGCTCTACCTCGACGAGGTGCTGGTTGCACGCCACGGCGGCCGTCATCCGGAGTATCGCGAGTCTGACGGCCAGCGCGTGATGCAGCAAAGCGAGATCACTGTGCGCGTGGTATTGAATCGCGGCGATGAGTCAACAACGCTTTGGACGTGCGATTTATCGCACGACTACGTGAGCATTAACGCCGATTACCGGAGTTAAACTTTGAACCGCAATGGACGAAATTGAATGTTTTTTGCAACTCCGCTCATCGGCGTTCGTCGGCGGTTACAATAATACTTTGCATTCTCTACATGTCCTTGGCCTGCTTTGCGGTCAAAAGATCTTGATTTCTCATGAGTGATAGCGACAAGCTGATTCAACGTGCCGGCGCGCTGCTCGAGCGCATCGAGAAGCTGCTTCCGGCGCAGCCGCAGCCGGTGGACTGGAAGACGATTGCGTATCGCTGGCGCAAACGCAACGGCCGCGGCATCATCGAATCGGTCAGACATGTGCATGAAATTAACCTGGGCGACTTGCGCGGCATCGATCGCCAGAAAAAAATCGTCGAACAGAATACGCGCCAGTTCGTTGAAGGCTTTCCCGCCAACAACGTGCTGCTCACGGGCGCACGCGGCACCGGCAAGTCGTCGCTGATCAAGGCGCTGCTTAACAAATACGCGCCGCGCGGCCTGCGCGTGATCGAAGTGGAGAAACAGGACCTCACCGACCTGCCCGAAATCGTCGATCACATCGACAGCCGCGCCGAGCGCTTCATTCTGTTTTGCGATGATCTGTCGTTCGACGCCGACGAGCCGGGCTACAAGGCGCTCAAAGTCGTGCTCGACGGCTCAGTCGCGGCCGCGTCGGAAAATTGCCTCATTTACGCGACCTCGAACCGTCGGCATCTGATGCCGGAATACATGTCTGAAAACCTCGAAGCCAAGCGCATCGACGACGAAATCCATCCGGGCGAGACCGTCGAGGAGAAAATCTCGCTCTCGGAGCGTTTCGGTGTTTGGGTCTCGTTTTATCCGTTCGACCAGGACGAATACCTGAATATCGTCGCGCAATGGCTCGGTCACTACAAAATCACCGGTGCTGACTCCGACTCGGTGCGCCAGGCAGCGCTGCAATGGGCGTTGCAGCGCGGATCGCGCAGCGGCCGCGTCGCGTGGCAGTTTGCACGCGATTGGGCCGGGCGTTCGCGCGTCGCGCGCGGCAAATAGCCGGCGCGATGCCGGCCCCGCTAACAGCCGCGGCAGCGTTCAACCGGATTGAAGTCGTTGCCGCGGTGATTTTCAACGAACGCGGTGAATTTCTGTTGGCGCAACGCCCCACTGGCAAGGTCTACGCGGGCTATTGGGAGTTCCCCGGAGGCAAAATAGAAGCGGGCGAAACAGCGGCGTGCGCACTTGCGCGCGAGCTGCACGAAGAGCTCGGGATCGAAGTGATCACCGCCTATCCGTGGCTCACGCGCGACTTCGATTATTCGCACGCCGCGGTGCGGCTGCGCTTTTTCCGCGTTCTGAAGTGGTCGGGCGAATTGCGCGCCAGAGAGCAGCAGCAGTTCCTTTGGCAGTCGGCGCGCGCGATCACGGTCGCGCCGCTGCTGCCGGCGAATGGGCCGATTCTGCGCGCGCTCGAGTTGCCGCCCAGCTACGGTATCACCTGCGCCGCAGAACTCGGCCGCGAAATATTCATGCCGCGGCTCGAGCGCGCGTTGGCGAACGGTCTAAAGCTGATCCAACTCCGCGAAAAGCAGCTCACCGGCGCTACCCGGCGGGAATTGGCTTCAGAGATAGTTGCGCTGGCTCACCGCGCTGGCGCGCGTGTCATGATCAACGGCGCGCCTGACCTCGTCGCCCAGGTAAATGCCGACGGCGTTCATTTGACTGCGTCACAATTGATGGCGGCGACGCATCGTCCCGACTGCGCGTGGTGCGGCGCCTCGTGCCACGACGCCACCGAACTCGCGCGCGCCCGCGCACTCGGAATCGATTTTGTCGTGCTGGGTCCGGTCAGTGCCACACCGAGCCATGCTGGAGCAAAACTTCTGGGATGGCGGCAGTTTGCACGGCTGATCCGCGATTTTCCGCTGCCGGTGTACGCGCTCGGCGGAATGCGCGCCGAGCACATGGAGCAGGCGTGGAGCTGCGGCGCGCACGGTGTAGCGATGGTGCGTGGGGCGTGGGGCCTATGAATTTTGTAACTTGAGAACCTCGACCCTAGCGATTCCGGTTGGAT
>Ga0070681_10004503_pt1 | contig 13290 bp, 9 predicted proteins | sample KBSC83BmetaG_FD_65650 | JGI IMG/M metagenome (GOLD analysis project Ga0070681, IMG submission 65650) | Corn rhizosphere microbial communities from Kellogg Biological Station, Michigan, USA - KBS C8-3B metaG | ecosystem: Host-associated > Plants > Roots > Rhizosphere | place: USA: Michigan... | reverse complement strand
CGCTCTGGTCATCGGCGGATCAGTCGGCGGACTTTTCGCCGCGAACATGCTGCGCAGCACCGGCTGGGATGCCACCGTGTTCGAGCGCAACGCCGAGGAGTTGACCGGCCGCGGCGCCGGCATCAGCACGCATCCGCAACTGCACGACATGATGCGCCGGCTTGGCATTGCGTTTGACGATTCCATGGCCATCGGCGTCAGCCGCATCGTCTTCCTCAACCGTGGCGGCGATGCTTACGATACGCGCGACACCGCCCGCGTGATGAGTTCGTGGGGCCGCGTGTTCCGCTCGCTGCGCGACCTGCTGCCGCCGGAGAACTATCGGCTCGGCAAGACCTTGTTGAGGATCGAGCAGGACGCGGACGGCGTCACCGCTATTTTTGCCGACGGCACGCGCGAGCGCGGCGATCTGCTGGTCGGTGCCGACGGCGGCCGTTCCACCGTGCGCGCGCAGTTCCTGCCGGACCACCAGCCGGATTACGCCGGCTACGTCGCCTGGCGCGCCATGCTGGACGAGCGCGACGTGCCGCCCGCGATCCATGCGCAACTGTTCGAGAACTACAGCTATTGCCTGCCGCCCGGCGAGTTGTTCCTCGCCTACCCCGTCCCCGGCCGCAACAACGAGACCCAGGCTGGCCAGCGCGCCTACAACATCGTCTGGTATCGGCCGACGGCACCGGAACACCTCGCCGATCTCTGCATCGATGCGAGCGGCAAGAGCCACGGCAGTTCGATCCCGCCGCCGCTGATCCGGCCCGATGTCATCGCCTCAATCAAAGCCACGGCGCGCGCGCTGGTGGCGCCGCAAGTCGCCGAAATTTTCGAGCGCGACCCCCATCCGTTCTTCCAACCGATCTTCGATCTGGCGTCGCCCCGCATTGTGTTCGGACGCGTGGCGCTCTTGGGCGATGCCGCCTTCGTCGCGCGGCCGCATCCGGGCGCGGGCACGACCAAGGGCGCGATGGACGCAGCCAAGCTTGCCGATTGCATCGCGGCGCTCGGTCTCGACGACGGGCTTGCGCGCTACGAGCGTGAGCAATGCGCCTTCGGCAGCGGTGTCGTCGCGCTCGGCCGGCGCGAGGGCGCTTACCTCAGCGACCAACTCAAACCACGCGCGGAGCGCCGGGAGCAAGCCGAATCCTGGCCGATCGAGGACTTGATCCATTCGCACAACACCCGCAGCGCGGCGTTGCAGGCGGTGCTGGATAAGAGCCTGCAGGCGGCGGGCTGACGGCCGCGATCACCCGTGCGCGGTGTCGCCGAACCACGGCTCGAGCGCCAACTCGACCGCGGCAACCGCCGCATAGAGCCCGATACCGATCACGGCCAGACCGATCAGACAGGCAAAAGCCAACGGAATGTTGACCTGGGAGTTGGCGACCAGCAGCAAATTTCCGAGCCCTTCGTTCGAGCCGATGAATTCGCCAATGACCGCGCCGATCACCGCAAGCGTGATGGCCACCTTCGAGCCCGAAACCACAAACGGCATCGCCGCCGGCAGGCGTATCTTCCAGAACGTCTGGAACGCATTGGCGCGAACCGATGTGGCAAGATCGAGGAATTCGGCCGGCGTGTTGCGCAAGCCTGTGGCGGTGTCCACCACGATCGGGAAGAACGCCACCAGCCACGCGATGGCGAGTTTCGATTCGATCCCGGTGCCGAGCCACACCAGGATCAGCGGCGCCAGCGCGACCTTGGGCAACGACTGCGTCGCAATCAGCAACGGATAGAACATCAGGTTCAGCGTGCGCGAACCGGCAATCGCCACCGCAAGCGGCACGCCGAGCACGAAGGCCAGCACGAAGCCGTAGAGGCTTTCGAGCAATGTGATCCAGCCTTCGGCCACCACAATCCGCCAGTTGTCGAGCGTCGCCACCAGCACCAGCGACGGGCGCGGCAGCACCACCGGTGGCACGTCGAAGATCACCACATAGAAGTGCCAAGCCAGGATCAGCAGCACAAGGCCGACCGCCGGCAGGCCGAACCGGGTCAATCGCTCGTGGTTCATGCGTTCTGCCGATCGTGAAACACACCAAGCCCGGCGCCGGCGCGATGCTCGAGTGCGGTAAAGGCGGGGCTGTAGCGCAGCTCCGGCCCACGCGGATAGGCGAGATCGACCCTGATCTGATCGATCACCCGGCCCGGCCTGCGGCTGAACACCAGAACCTCGTCAGCGAGGTAAATCGCTTCGGAAATGCTGTGGGTGACGAACACCACCGTCGTGCCGGAGGCGCGGCGGATGTCGAGCAGCAGATCCTGCATTTCCATGCGCGTCAGTTCGTCGAGCGCGCCGAACGGCTCATCCATCAGCAGCAGCGACGGCGACGGCACCAGCGCCCGGCAAAGCGCCACGCGCTGCTTCATGCCGCCGGACAGCTGATGCGGGCGGCTGTCGGCAAACGCGGCCAAGCCGACAAGTTCGAGCAACTCCAGCGCGCGCTTGCGCGCGGCAGCGTCGTTGCGCCCGGCGATCTCCATCGGAAACAGCACATTGGCCAGCACCGTGCGCCACGGCAGCAGGTTTGGCGTCTGGAAGACGAACCCGAAATCGTCCTGCGGCCCTGTCACCTCGCGACCGCGAATCTCGACCCGGCCGTGGCTCGCCTGCGTCATGCCGGCAATGATGCGCAAAAGCGTGGTCTTGCCGCAGCCGCTGGGGCCGAGCAGCGAAACCAGTTCGCCCTGCTTGAACGAATAGCTGACGCGCTCCAGCGCAACGACGTCGGCCGCCCCGCGCTTGCTGGCTGAAAAGACCTTGCCGACGCCGTCGAGCACGCCAAACGGGCGAACCTCGCGGGACGATGCCGCGCTGTCGGAACTGGGTTCGGCGGGAGTCATTATGGCGGGCTCTCATTGAGCCGAAGCGCATCGCTACGCCGGCTTTCCCCTTCGCCTTGAGACAAGGAGCACCGAAGCGAAGCCGAGCCAGGGTCGGTCAGCGATACGAGGATCAGCGGCAACACAATCCCCTCACCCGGATCGCGCCCGGACTGAACCCGCGCGATCCGCCCTCTCCCACCGCGACTGTGCGGCCCCGATCCTTCAAGGCTTGATCGGTGGTTGCGGCAACGCGCTCGTATCGTAAAGGTCCTTGGCCTGGATTTTTCCCGCGGCGCCGATGCTGTTGGCGATCAGGTCGACACTCGACGCCATCACCTTGGGGTCGATCGTGCCAAGACCTTTGGCCTTTGCCTCGGGAGTCGCCACCAGCGCATTGACGATCACGATCTCCTGCATGACGACCTCGGCGTCGAGGCCTTTCACATGCTTAGCGATGATGTCGGCCGCTTCCTTCGGGTTGGCGATGGTGTCACGCCAGCCCTGCAGCGACGCCTTGACGAAGGCCTTCACTTTATCGCCGTTGCTTTTGAGATAATCGTCGCGAACCAGAATGCCGTTCGAATAGAGCGACAGCCCGTTGTTGGCGAGCAGGAAGATCTGCGCCTCCTGGCCGCCGGCCGCCTTCACCAGACCCGGCATCGACATGGCGAAGGTTTCAATCGCGGGAATTTTCTTGGCGACCAGCATGCCGATGCGGGCGGCGGGGTCGATGTTGGTGTACTTCACCGTATCGGCCTTGAGTCCCTTCGACTTCATATAGGCTTCGATGACCTTCTGGGTGAAGCTGCCGGCGCCGCTGGCGATCTCGAGGTTTTCAAGCTGCTCCGGCTTGGTGACGTTGGCGCCCGAGCGCAGCGAGAAGATCGCGTATGGGGCCTTCTGATAGATCACCGCGACCATCTTGGCGGTCGCCTGGCTGTTGGCCCGCGCCGCGACAAGGCCGGCCACGTCGGAGAAGGCAAACTGCGCGGCCTTGGATTCCACGCTCTGGATTGCCTGCGCGGTTCCCTGGCTCGGGATGATGGTGACGTCGAGACCCGCTTGCTTGTAGTAGCCCTTGTCGAGCGCGACGTACCAGGCCGCGTGGCGGCCGAGAGCGCGGAAATCGAGCGAGAACGTCACCGGCGTTGTCTGCGCTTGGGCTTGCGCGACGAAGCCCATCACGGTGGCCACAAGCGCAACGAAGGTGAGCGAAGAACGAATCCGCATCATCGATCTCTCCTCGATTGTCCCGAAAAACTCTAGCATCGCCGCCGGTATCGACCGGAAGGCATCTTGTCTCACCGCACCGGGGGCCGCAAGGCGCGCGCCTTGGGATCAGGCGGCAATAACAACGGCAAGCCACTATTCCGCCGCGGTTCGCTTTCCTGCCGACGGCACGTCGTAGGCACCCATCGCCTTGTCGACCAGCGCGTTAAAGGCGTTCCAATCGGTCTCGCGATAGGAGTGGTTGCGGATGATGAAGGACGCCCCGGCGTAAAATTTCTCGTACTGCAGATGCCGTCCGGCAAATTCCGAACCGGTCATATCCCACGCCATCTTGAACAGCTTCATGCGCGTGACGGAATCCGCCTGGGGCGTCTGCCAGAACGTGCTGAATTGCTTGGCGAGTTCCGGATCGTCGAGCACCGAGATATCGGCCGGCATCTGGAACACGCCGCCGCCGCAGAGCGTCCGCAGCTCATCGATGAACCGGCTGTAGTTCTGCGTGCACCACTCCAGACCCGCATACATGATGCGGCGGTTGAAACAGACATAGCCGTCCGGCCAGCTTTCGAAGGCGTTGATCTGGCCGTTGACGAGGCCGCCGATGGTGGCCTCGATGGCCGACATCTCGCCGAGCTTTTCGCGCACGGCGGGCACCTGATCGGCTCCCGTGGCCTGCGCGATGCGGCTGCACAGGCCGAGCAGCAGGCGCATCTTGGACCAGTAGCGCACATTGGACTGGTGGTTGCCGAAGCAATGGCTCGGCGTCTTGATGTAAACGTCGCGCGACAGCAGCGCGTCGTCGTGGACGAACACCTTCTCCCACGGCACCTTGACGTTGTCGCAGATCAACATGCTGTCGCTCTCGTCGTAGCGCCAGGCCAAGGGCGAATCGAACTCGGACGTGAGGCCGACGGCGGCGGGCTTGCGCGACCACAGGGCGAGCCCCGGCGCGTTGCACGGGATGGCGCAGGTGATCGCCTCCTTGCTCTGGTCAGGCGCGAGCGGAATGACGTTGCCGATCCAGATTTCGTTGGCATAGAGCGCCCCGGTCGCCAGCATCTTCATGCCGGAGATGACGACGCCGTCGTCCTCCTCGCGCACCACCCGCAGGGTCGGCACCGGAATGTTCATCTTGTGATAGAACTCCGGGTTTCGCGCAGCCTGCGGCGGCACCACGGCGTAGACGACGTAGACGTCGTTGTCGCGGATGGTGCGATAGTATTTCTGCAGATTGTCGGCATGGGCATTCGGCGCCGGCAACGCGTCGGGCTTCATCGCCATGCCGGTCACGAAGGATGCCACATGATCCGGGGAGCGGCCGAACATCCCGAACGTATAGTCGGCGATCCGCCGATGCCCTTCCATGCGCCGTTGCAGGTCGTCGCGGGTGCGGGGCCGCAAATAGTAGATCGAATGGCGGCCGCCATCCTCTTCGTAGGTCATGACGTCGCGGTTGGCCGGGTCGGCCTTCATGTCGTAGATGCCGGCGACCGTTTTCGCCGCCTCGCGGAACGCCGGATGGCGGGTCACATCGTCGATGCGCTCCCCGCCGACATAGACCACGCGGCCGTCGCGCAGGGATTCCAGATGTTCTTTTCCCGTGCGCAGCATAGCGGAGGCCCCCTGTTGTGATCTTCGTCACTGACCTTATCATGCACCGACCACAGATCGAAAAGACCATCCGATGACCGACTCCCTGGGTTTCCGCAAAAAATTCGCCGTTATCGCACCTTCGACCAACACCTCGGTGCAGCCTGAGTTCGATCGGATGGCCCCGCGGGGGGTCACCAATCATTTCGGCCGCATTTCGATCCCCAACGACCCCATCCACAACGACGACGATTTCAACCAACTCATGGAGAACATCCGGTCGTCGATGATGGAAACCGTCGACCGCGTGATGACCTGCGAGCCGGACTATCTGGTGATGGGCATGTCGTCGGAGACCTTCTGGGACGGTCTGGAGGGCAGCCAGCGGCTCCAGCAACGCGTCGAACAGCGCGCCGGTATCAAGGTCTGCATGGGCTCCGACGCGTCCCAGGCGGCCCTGAAGTGCTACGGGGCCAAACGTCTTGGCATCATCACACCCTACATGCCCGTCGGCGACAACCAGGTCCGGCGCTTCTTCGAGGATTGCGGCTTCGAGATCGTGCGGCTGAAGGGGCTGAAATGCCAAAGCCCGGTGCTGATCGGCCACGTGTCGGAGCAGGAGTTGCGCGATGCCATCATCGAGGTGAACACCCCCGATGTCGACGCGGTGATCCAGGTCGGCACCAATCTGGCGATGGCGCGGCTCGCCGGCATCGCCGAATTCTGGCTCGACAAGCCGGTGCTCGCCATCAACACCTGCATCTATTGGTGGGCGCTCCGGCAGAACGGCATCGACGACAAGGTCGACGGCTTCGGCTCGCTGCTGCTGGAGCACTAAAAAGCGAAGCCCCGGGCTTGCGGCCCGAGGCTTCCGTTTCAGCGATGAAACGTGGTTTTACTTCGGCACGAAATAGTGCGTCTCGAGCAGCAGGCAGCCGTTCTTGGATGTGAACGGGCCGTGATAGACGCCCGGCGGACGCACGCAGTAGGTCGGGCCGGTGAACGACTCGCCGCCCTGCCCTTTTTCGTCGCTGCCGCAGACCAGATCGCCCGAAACCAAGAACACCTCTTCCCAGTATTCGTGGACGAACGGCACGGTCGAGAACGCGCCGGCCTCGATCTTGAGAATACGGGTGCGGTTGCCGACCTTGTTTTTTTCGTCCAGCGAACCGGCCAGAATTTTCTCGGTGAAACCCCACGGATAGCCAGGGACCTTGTGGAACCCCTCGTTCATATCCACCCCGTGGAATTCAAGGTGGCCTTTGTCGTAACCCATCACGATCTCCTTGCCGCAACTGAAATGCTGCGGGCACTTTAGCCACCGGAGCCGTGGAGTAAAGTCGAACCGGACCCCCGCCGCAGGGGCGGATTTCCGCTGTTCAGGCGATGGCCGGACGCGACCAAACGATGCGCTTTAGGCGGCCACCACCGCAACGCGCGCACGTTTTGCGAGAAACTCGGCGACTTCGTTCTCGGGCATAGGCTTGCTGAACAGGTAGCCCTGCCCCTCGTCGCAACCCTCGGCCCGGGCGGTGTCGAGTTGTTCCTTGGTCTCGATGCCTTCGATGATGGTGGTGATGCCGAGACTGCGGGCCAAGCCAACCACCGCGCGGATGATGGCCTGACAATCCTTGCGCACCAGCATATCGCGGACGAACGAACGGTCGATCTTGATCTTGTCGAAGGGGAAATTGCGAAGGTAGGCGAGCGACGAGTAGCCGGTGCCGAAATCGTCCATGGAAATCTGCACGCCGCTCTCGCGCAGTTGATGCAGGATCGCCAGCGTGCTGGCCTCGCCCTGCAGCAGCACCGATTCCGTGATTTCCAGATCGAGCCGGCCCGCGGCCAGGCCGGACGACGCCAGCGCGCTCAATGCCAGCTGGACCAGATTGCGGCCCTTGAATTGCGCGGCCGAGAGATTGACGGCGACGCCGACATGCTGCGGCCAGCGCGCCGCCTGGGCACAGGCCGTGCGCAACACCCACTCTCCAAGCGGCAGAATCAGACCGGTTTCCTCGGCCAGTGGAATGAAGTCGGCCGGCGCGATAATCCCCCGCTCCGGATGATTCCATCGCAACAGCGCCTCAAAGCCGGTCACCTTTCCGGTCTGCAGATAGAGGATCGGCTGGTAATAGAGCTCGAATTCGCCGTTTGTAATGGCCTTGCGCAAGTCGAGTTCGAGCGCGCGGCGCGACTGCAACCGCCTGTCCATCTCGCCCTCGAAGAACCGATGCGTGCCGCGGCCATCGCCCTTGGAAAGATAGAGCGCCATGTCCGCGTTCTTGAGCAGCACGTCAGGATTTGAACCATCGTTGGGAGCGATGGCGATACCGACGCTGGTGCCGATCACAATATGACGGCCGTCGATGTCATAGGGTCGGCTGATCAAGTCGACGATACGGGCCGCAAGCTGACTGCATTGTTCCGGCCGGCTGACGCTGGTCTGCACGACCGCAAATTCGTCGCCGCCGATCCGCGCGACGAAATCCACCGCCGACACCGCCTCCGTCAAGCGGCTCGCCACCAGCTTGAGCAGCTCGTCGCCAATCGGATGCCCGAGCGTATCGTTGACGGTCTTGAAGTGATCGAGATCCAGGCAATGCACAGCGAAGCCGCGCTCCGGCTGGATGCGATCGAACGCGTTTTCAAGATGCTCGCGGAACAGCAAGCGATTGGGCAAATTGGTCAGCATGTCGTGGCGCGCGAGATGGGCGATCTTCGCCTCCGCGCGCCGCCGCTCCGTGATGTCCTCATGCACCGCGACCCAGCCGCCATCCTGCATGGGGCGTTGGGAGACTGCGACGGTGCGCCCGTCCATCAATTCTTGGGTAAACGCCGTGGCCTCGCGCGCGTGAATGGCCGTCGCCGCGGCAACCTGCTCCGGATTGATGATGGCCCCATTGCCGACGGTGGAGCGAAACGCCTCGATGGCCTGAAGCATGACGCCGGGCCGCGCCAGATCCGGAGGCAGCGCGTACATTTGCACGTAAGTCTTGTTGCAAACGATGAGCTTCTGCTCGGCGTCGAACATACAGAGGCCGTGCGTCATGTTGTTCAACGCAATATCGATGCGCCGATTGAGCTGCTTGAGTTCAACCTCGCGCGCGATCAACTGGATGGCGTTATCCTTGAACACCTCCACCGCCCGCGCCATCGCCCCGACTTCGTCGCGGTCGTTGCGCGAAGGTATCGACGTCGTCGTGTCGTGACGCGCCAGCCGGGTCATCGCCAGAGTGACACCGGCGAGCCGTGACAGCATCCGGTGCATACTGGCGAGCCCGATCGGCCCGATCAGCACGATCGCCGCGAACGCCGACAGCAGCACCCACACCGCGAGAGACCTCACTGTCGTGCTGACAAAGGCAATCGCCTGCTGTGCATCCTTCAAGCGCAGATCGCGGTAATCCTTGATTAGGCGTTCGATGCCGTTGGCGATGTACGCATAACCGTTGGCTTCTTCCACGGCTTTGTCTTGAGCGAATTCGTTGGCGTAAAAGGCAACCTGGTCCGCCGCCTCGAACAACGCCGGCAGGCTGTCGGCGATACGGCCTTCCAGCGAGCCGGGATCATCGCCTTTCTTCGACGATGCATCGCCTATCAAGACCAGAAGCCGCTGCTTGATTTGCTCAAGCTCGTCGCGTTCGACCTGAAGCCTGTCCCGGTCGACCTCCGGCGGCATGCTCTCGACGATACGGCGGTGGTTGGCCAGCAGCAGTTCGAGCTTGGTCGAGTTCAAAACGCCAAGGAAGCTGTCGCCGTAAAGGTGGCGCGCGGCGTCTTCCGTGGTCCTGGAGAAATGGATCGAAGCAATCGCAAGCGACGCCACGGCGAGCAAGGCGAGGAACGCAAAGAAGTAGAGCTTCGCAGCGATGCTGGCGCCAAACCGGGACATAAAGCCTTTCGAAGTGGGTTTAATGACAGCCATTGAAACTCACATCGAGTTCTCGACCGCGCGCCGCGCAGCCTCGATCACGGATTTCATTGCGGGAGTCGGCTTGCCGAACGTAACGAGGTTGAGCGATTGCTCAATCGTCCGATCGGTGACGATCTCCGGCAACCCCTTCTGCTTGGTGAGAGAAAGCTGCGCCATGCCCAAAGCATCGGGCGACTGCTCCATAATCGAAACAAGCTGCAGCGCCGTCTTGACGTAAAGGATGTTCGGCCCCTGGACCGGATGACCGCCGAGCAATTGTGCTTCGACCGAGGTTATGACGCCGCCACCGCCGCCGACAAAAGCCATGCGGATCGGCGCATCCTTGCCGCCGAGTTCCTTCCAGTTCGTGATCTCTCCCATCAGAACCTTCTTGATCTGATCCATCGACGCCTTGCGGACGGTGTTCGATGGATGAACGACGAAGGCCACGCGAGTCGTCGAGATGTCGAAAACCTGAAGCCGGTCGTAGTCGAGCCCCGGCATGGCCTTTTTGAGTTTGGCGACCTCGGTTTCAAGCGGCGCCGAAGTCATGGCCAGATGGGCGCGCCCCTCCATCAAGGCGATGAGACCCAGCATCGTCCTGTTGGGAATAACGGTCAGTTCTTGACCCGATTTGGCTTCGATCTCCGCCAGATGTGGTTCGATGACACGGCGATTGAAGGTGGTTGCACCCTGCAAGATCAGCGGCTCCGCCGCGGCCTGCGGCGCAAGCGCGATTCCGGACACCATCACCAGCATCGCCAGCAGCGCGCCGCGCAATGACTTTCCGTACCTTGCCGTCACAGCCGTCATCACGCCCTCTTCATCGGCCCCCGCCATCCACGGCGCCCCTCCCGCGGCAACTGTGGCAACGCGAACAATCCATTGCACCAAAAATAGTACGCGCGCCGTTACTTCCCGCCTAAGCGGAGAAGCGCGATACGGCTCGTTCCAATCACAGTGAATTGCGCGTTAAGGCCGAGTCGACCTTCTTCAAAACATTGAATGCAAAAGCCGATTCGCCATCCGGAAATTCCGGAACCCTTGTCACGGGGCTGTTACGAAGCTGTCACACGATCTAGCTAGGATATGGATGCGATGAATGCAACCTAAGGAAGAAAATAGATGACCTTCGAAATGGTGCGCATGGGCTGGCCGAACACCGCCGCGCTCCTGGCTTTGGCGGTCATGCCAATTGTGGTTCTGGCCTCCGCCTAAGATGGCGGCCATAAAAAAGCAGACGCCGCCCGAAGGCGGCGCCCGATCGTTTCGCTGAACGAGTGGCGCAGCCGCTTACGCTGCCGCCACCTCCTCCGCCTTCGCGCCTTCGACAAGAACTTCGACCTTGCCGTCGAGATGCAGCCGCAGGCGACTGCCGTCCGCGATACGGCCGATGCCCTCGGTGCCGACAATCATCGCGACATCGTATTCACGCGCCAGGATCGCCGGATGGCTAAGCCAGCCACCGACCTCGCTGACGAAGCCGCCAGCACGCGAGAAGTATGGCAGCCAGGCCGGATTGATCATCGTCGCAACGATGATGTCGCCGTCCTGGAACTCCGCCATCGCGTCGCCGCTCTCCGCAGCGTCCTCCGAGATCACGCGGGCGCGCGCCTCGACGACCTTGCTGCCGGCCACGCGCGTTCCGCGAATGGCGTCGGAGGCCCCGCCGGCCTGACCGGCGTCGCCGGCCGACGCCGCCTCGAGGTCGTGCGCCGTCAGAAGCGACGGCAGCGACGGTGACTTGCGCAGGCGCAAGGCCTCCTCGTGCCGCGCCTGAGCGACCTCACGCAACGCCGGCGCCGTCACGCCACTCAACGTCAGGAGCTCGTCGAAGCGCAGATAGAATGCGCGCCCTTCGAGTCCGAAACGCCGGTCGAGCGTCAGCACTGCACGACGCAACGTCGCCATCTCGAACAGGGAGTGATGCTTGGCATCCTCCTTGAGCGTCTGGAAACGCCGCGCCACGTCGATCAGCTTGGCCTGCGACTTCGTGAGCGAAACCGTATCCTGATAGGCAGGCCGTCCCGCCTGCACGCGGCCCGCGATCATGCGGTTCAGCGTGCCGATGTCCTCGGAATAACGCGGCTCGGCCAGTTCGTAGTCGAGCACGGCGCGATGTCCGAAGTTCTTGATCAGCAGCCAGCGCCGGCTCTTCGTCGTCGACGCCGTCGTCTCGGCAATGGCGCGGCTCTCATACGTTTCCGGAATGTGGCCGAGAAGGCTCGACGGATCGATCCCGCCGGCCGAGAGCACGTTCCGGGCCCGTTCCAGAAAGAAGCCAGCCGCAATGTTGACCACGTCAACGGCGACGTGGGTGTCATAGACAAAGCGCTCATGCAGCCGCTTGATCTCGGCGACGAGCTCTTCGGACGGCAGTTTCTCGAAGTCGACCGCGTTCATCACGCGGCTTTCATCGAGGAACCGCGGCAGGAAGTGCTCACGGAAATCGCTCTCGATCCTGTCGGCGTCGCGCAGCAGACGGCGAGCCGCCAGCGGGCTGACGACGAGCGCACGCGACTGTTCCTCGCGCTTGTCGACGTAGAGCCGGCCGAGGATGGTGACGAGATAGGTCGAACCGTCCTCGACGCGGTAGGTCAGGCCGAGCTCGCGCGCGGCCAAGTCGACACTGCCGCCCACGGACCACAACGTCTCCATCAACGACAGCGACAAGGGGGTCGGCCTCGGCAGCATCTCCGACAATTCGTTTTTGCCGAAGATCAACTGATCGGGAGCCGCACCCTTGGCGAGGGTTACGACACGTGCGAGGTCGTTCTGCATCGAGGCCATATCGGCATCGCCGGCCACGGGGCGGGTGATGTCGCGGCTTTGGACGAGATAGAAACGTCCTTCGATATAGGTCCACTCCATATCCTGCGGACCGCCGAACAACTGCTCGGCCTCGTCGCCCAGCGCCAGAAGCGGGCCGAGATCGATCGGAGCTTCGCCTTTGCCGAACGGCTTCTTGGTCACGCGGCCGAAGCGATGCGTGCTCGGACGAACGACGCCCGACACCAGGTTTTCCGCCGTACCCTCCACCATTTCGACCATGACAAGGCCGCCGGCCGAGGGATCCCGCGTGAACAGCACGCCGGAGTATTCAGCGTCGACCATGCGTTGAACCAGCACGTTTCCGGCGCCGGCGGAGAAGCCGTAGCTCGACACGCGCGCCGCCTCGAACGAGGCCTGAACGCGGCCGATCGCCGCTTCCAAACCAGCACGATCGACGTCGATGACGGATTCGAACACACCGGCGAAGCTGTGGTTGGCGCCGTCTTCGGAGCTGCCGGAGCTGCGCACCGCGAGCTTGGCGTTCCCCAGACGTTGCCAGATCCAGCCGAGTTCACGGTGACGCACGGCCGCGGGTTCCTGGCCGAAGCGCGTCAGGAACGCAGGCGTCAGTACGACGCCGTCGGGAACAGGCATTCCGGCCGCGCGCATCCGCGCCAGACGGTAGGCCTTGTTGCCGCAGTTCTCGAGCCGCGACACCTCCTCGAGCGGGATGATGCCTGCCGGCATGGCGCGGCGTTTCCACGCCTGCCAGATCTGGGCAAGCTGCCCCGTCACCCACACGCGCTGGACGACGAGCAACACGGCGCTGGTGACCAGGTAAATGTCCGCGCCGGTGCTGAGGAATGCACCGGTCGCCACCAGCAACGGGAAGGCCGTGAGCCAGATCGCGATGCGCTTGGTCCGCGTCGTGGCAAACGCAAGGTCGATATAGGCCGTGATGACCA
>Ga0070681_10004501_pt1 | contig 13295 bp, 11 predicted proteins | sample KBSC83BmetaG_FD_65650 | JGI IMG/M metagenome (GOLD analysis project Ga0070681, IMG submission 65650) | Corn rhizosphere microbial communities from Kellogg Biological Station, Michigan, USA - KBS C8-3B metaG | ecosystem: Host-associated > Plants > Roots > Rhizosphere | place: USA: Michigan... | reverse complement strand
TTGCCCTTGATGTCCCACAGCGCGAGATCGATGCCCGCGAGAGCCGCCATGATCTGGATGCGCTTGTTCTGCTCGTACTGCGGGCGCACCGTCTCGGCCTTGCCGTCCTCGAGATGCGGGACCGTGAGCATGAATATCCTGTCCCACACCGCTTCGTGCGCAAGCGCGTCCATGCCTTTGATCACATGCTCGAGCTCGATGACGATTTCAGCGATTTCTTTGAGCGGAGTCTTGTTGATCTGACCGATACCCGTAATGCCCTCATCGGTCTCGACTTCGACGAGAACCATGTTGGCGGTGCCCCACGCGCCACGCGAAGTCCAGTACACCTTGTCGAGCGGCGTGGAAATGGGATGCGACTTGACGCGCGTTATTTTCATGTCGAGACTTTCTTCATAGCTGCCTATCCTATTCGAGCGTGACGTTGTTCTGCCTGACAACCTCGGCCCACTTGAGCGTTTCACCCCTGACGAACCCGTTGTATTCCTGCGGCGATGGGCTTAACGAGACGGCCATCAATTGTTTGGCGAAGCGCTCCTTCACTTCAACCCGCTGCATGACCTGAACGACCGCACGGTAAATCTTTTCGCGCACGGGCGCCGCTATGCGCGCAGGCGCGAACACGCCGTTCCACGCATTCGTCCCGATGCCGATAAAACCTTCCTCCGTCATGGTGGGGACGTTCGGCAATTCGGGAACGCGGTTCGCCGGAGTCACTGCGAGCGCGCGCATGCGGCCGCTTCGCACGTGCGCGATCGACGCTGCAAGATTCGCGAAGCCGATGTTCACTTCGCCGCCGATCAACGCGGTGACCATGCCTGCGCCGCCGGTTTTGTACGGCACGTGTATCGCTTCGAAGCCGGCGGCGCGCATGAACCGCAGCATGTCGAGGTGAGGATAGGTACCGATGCCGGCCGATGCGTAATTCACCTTGCCGGGATTGGCCTTGGCATAATCGATGAGCTGCCTGACCGTAGCCGGCGCAAATGCCGCGTTGGCTACGAGAGCGGCGAAAATGTCGACCAGGTTCGTGATGCCGGTCAGATCCTGCGACGGCTTGATCTTCAGCACGCGCTCGAACGTCGTTTCGCTGATGGCGTTGGTGGTGACAGTGCCGAGAAACAGCGTGTAACCGTCGGGTGTGGCCCGCGCCGCCGCTTCGAGCGCGATGTTGCCGGAAGCACCGGGCCGAGTGTCGACGATGACCGGAACTGCCCACAACTCGTTGAGCTCAGCCCCGAGCGTACGCGCGATCAGGTCGGACGCGCCCGCGTTGGGCACGATCAGGCGTATCGGCTTGTGTGGATAATCCGCCGCTTGCGCGAAACCCGCGTCTGACGCAATCATTGCGAATAATGCGACGAGCACGCGCGTGATTTTATGCATGCGTGCAAACTTCAACCGCAGATGCCAACAAACCCCGGCAGGCTACCAAAGCCGTACGCGCTCGTTCGGCGGCAGGTAGTTTTTCTCACCCGGCTGGACATCGAAGGCACCGTACCACGCATCGATGTTGCGCGTCGACCCGTTCACGCGAAACTCCACCGGGCTGTGCGCATCGGACAGCACTTGCGTGCGCAGTGCGTTGTCGCGAAGCTTGGTGCGCCAGATCTGTCCGAACGACAGGAAAAAGCGCTGGTCGCCGCTGTAGCCGTCGAGTAGCGCCGCCGGTTTGGCGTTGAGCGAGAGTTGGTAGGCTTTGAGCGCAATTGCAAGACCTGCCAGGTCGGCGATGTTTTCTCCGAGCGTGTTTTTGCCGATCACGTGCAAACTTGGCAGCGCCTCGTAGCGGTCGAATTGGGTCACCAGCATCGCGGTGCGCGCTTCGAAATTGCTTCGATCCGCTTTGCTCCACCAGTTGTTGAAGACGCCGCTGCCGTCATATTTCGAGCCCTGGTCATCGAAGCCATGGCTGATTTCGTGTCCGATCACGACACCGATGCCGCCGTAGTTGACCGCATCGTCTGCCGCAGCGTCGAAGAAAGGCGGCTGCAGAATCGCCGCAGGAAACACAATTTCATTGAACGACGAGTTGTAATACGCGTTGACCGTCGGCGGCGTCATGCCCCATTCGGTCTTGTCGACGGGGTCGTCCAGGCGCTTGAGCTCGCGATTCCACTCGAACAACGCACCGCGCCGGATATCCCCGATGAGATCGTCGCGTTTGACCACGTAGGCGGAATAGTCGCGCCAGCGTTCCGGATAGCCGATCTTGGGAGTGAACGCGTGAATTTTCTCGAGCGCCTTCACCCGTGTCGCGTCGCTCATCCACGAAACCATTTTGATATCTTCCTCATAAGCCTTGAGCAGATTGGCCACGAGCGCGTCGGCCTTGGCTTTCGCCTCGGGCGGAAAATAGCGCGCGACATAGAGCTTGCCCAGCGCCTCGCCGAGACGCGCGTTCAGCAGGCGCACGCCACGCGTCGGACGATCGAGTTGCTGGGTCTTCCCGCCCAGTACCGTTCCGTATAAAACAAAATCGGCGTCGTCGAAGCGCTTGGGGAGAAAAGCGGAAAAGGTGTGCAGATAATGCACCCTCAGGTAATCGCGCCATACCGCTACCGGCGTCGCGGTAAAGATCCTGGCAAGCGCCGGGAATGCGGATTTTTCAGCCACCACGACGACGCGTTGGCCGCGCGCCGATCTCAACGGAATGCCGGTTTCTGCAAAGTACGGATCCCATGGAAATGCCGGCGCGAGCGTCTTCAGCGCCGAGAAACGCATCGGATTGTAAGTCTTGTCCTCGTCGCGACGATCGGCGCGGCTCCACTGCACTTTCGCGAGCTCGGTCTCCAGCGCAAAGATGCGATCTGCGCGTGCCTTTGCATCGCGCACACCCGAGAGCGCAAGCATGGTCGCGAGATATTTCCTGTAAGCGTCACGCGTGGCAGCGATATCCTTGTCGTTCTTGAGGTAATAGTCCCGGTCCGGCAGACCGAGGCCCGATTGCGAGAGACTGACCGAATAGGCGTTAGGATTCTTTTTGTCGATGTCGATCCCAACGTCATAAATGCTCGCGGTCGAGAGACGTACCGATGCCATCGCGCGCGCCACCTCGGCATGAGTACGCAGACCGGCGAGGTACGCAAGATCCTTCTTGACCGGTTCGAGGCCGCGGCGCTCGATCTGCGCTTCATCCTCGAACGCATCATAGAGATCGCGAAGCTTCTTCTCTTCGTCCGAAAGACTGTCGTAACGGCGCGTTTCGAGATCATCGACAATCGCACGCATGCGCTTTTCGCTCAGTATCTGCAAATCCTGGAACGAACCGGTGCTCGAGCGATCTGCAGGGATCTTTGCGGTCTTGAGCCAGGTACCGTTGACAAACTGAAAGAAGTTGTCGCCCGGGCGCACGCTTTTGTCCATCGCACTTAAATCGACACCCCAGGCTCCGAATGCCGGCTGCGCGGCGACGGTGTGACAAGGTGCGATCAGGGCCAGGCATGCGCAGGCCGCGCACAACTTGCGTGCCACAACAGCAACGACGAGCTGCATATTCATCTCCGAAACCTTCAGCGCAGTTCGGGTACGACCCAGAGCGGGGCCTCGCCGCGCGCGACGCGTTGAATGTTGGCATAGCTGTGACCAAAGCGTTTCGGCCAGCTCTCCCACGTCGGGCCCGCCGCGTGCGGAGACAATACGACGTTCGGCAGCGTAAAGATCGGGTTCTTCGGATCCGGCGGTTCCCGATCGAAGGTATCCAGCCCGGCGGCCCAGATGCGGCCCTCGCTTAGTGCGCGGTACAACGCGGCCTCGTCGATGAGCTCGCCGCGCGCGGTATTGATGAGAATGGCCTCGCGCTTCATCAATGCGAGAGTTCGATCGCAAATCAGGTGATGGGTCGATGCGTTGGACGGCGCGTGCAGCGTCACAACGTCGGACTCGCGCAGCAAATCGTCCAGATCGCGATAAGTCATATTGAGCTTCGCCGCGTCGGCGGCTGGCAGCCGGACCGGATCGTGGTAGAGGAGCTTCACCTCGAAGCCGCTCAAGCGACGCGCGATCGTTCGCCCGATCATGCCGGCGCCGACGATGCCGACGGTCTTGCCCGCCAGCTCGTGCTCCTGCTCTTCGCCGAGCTTGCTCGACTTCCACTGACCGGCCCGGACCAGGCGGTCGAGCGCCGGCAGGCGCCGATAGACGGCAAGCATCAGCAGGATCGCGTGTTCTGATACCGCATAGGAGTTTGCGCCGCCATTATTGCAAAGCGGTATGCCGCTTTGACGCAGCCTTTCGATATCGATGCCGTCATAGCCCGCGCTGAGCACCTGGATCAGCTTGACTTTTCTGAGATGCGGATAATCGTCGGGGCGTAACGGCAAGCCGCGCAGAAATCCCATCAGAAAATCAGCCCGCTCGAGTTGCTCGACGCGCCCCTCATGATCCTGCGCCAGGATCTCGATCGTGAAACCTTGCGGAAGCAGCGACTTCCCAATGGCCCACGCTTCATCGGAAATGGCTGGAGAAAATACGATATTCATTGCGGTGACTCTCCTCGAAAGTAGCAGGGTGCGCACTGCGCACCGTGCGCGGTGCGCACCCTACGCATTGCCACGCGTCTTACACGATGAAAGTTGTGCAGCAACACAGAAGGAAGGCATGTAAGGTTCATTGTTGTAGCACTTCAGTAGTGTACCCGATATGGATACAGCTTCGCCCCGTTCATCGTCGCTGCCGTTCGAGTGACGTAAGGTGCGCACTGCGTACCATCAACTCATTGTCACGTGCGCGGTGCGCACCCTACGCATTGCCACCGTCTTGCACTAAGGCTACTCCACCTTTGCGCCCGCCACCTTCGCTACTCGCGCCCACTTCGCGAGCTCGGCTTTGATGAATTCGCCGAATTCACTCGGCGTGCTGCCGACCGGTTCGAATCCGAGCACCGCGATGCGCTCGAGCACGTCGGGCATCTTGAGATTCCTGACGATTTCGGCATGCAGTTTCGCGACGACAGGCGCGGGCGTTCCAGCGGGAACGAGCAGGCCGTTCCATGCGGGCGCGTCGAATCCCGGCAGTCCTGATTCCGCGAGCGTCGGCAGCTCAGGTAACGAAGCGGAGCGCTTGAGTGTCGTGACTGCAAGCCCGCGTATTCTTCCGGCCTTGATCTGCGGTACCGCAGACGGGCTCACCACAAAATCGACTTGCACCTGACCGCCGATCAGGCCGACGACGCCGGCGGCGACCGACTTGTAGGGAACGTGCACGATATCGGTCGCGGTCATCGACTTGAAAAGCTCGCCGATCAGGTGCCCCGGCGAGCCGTTGCCACCCGAAGCATAATTGAGCTCGCCCGGACGCGACTTCGCAAGCTTGACCAACTCGCTCACCGATTTCACCGGCAGCGAAGGATGCACCGACAGCACGAACGATATGGTCGCGATCAACGTCACCGGCGTGAAATCCCGCACCATGTCGTAGCTGAGCTTGAAGAAATTCGGGTTGATGGTGTGCGTGCCGGTGGCGAGCAGCAGCGTGTAGCCATCGGCCGGCGCTTTCGCGACCGCTTCGGCCGATAACATGCCGCCTCCGCCGCTGCGCTCCTCGATCACGACCTGCTGACCCCAGGCGTCGGTGAACTTCTGCCCCATGATGCGCGCCATCGCGTCCGGCCCGCCGCCCGTCACCCAGCGGATGGGCTTGGCCGGATACGGCTGCGCGCCGGCCGTCGCGCAAGCCAGTGCCAGCAGTGGCGCCAGAAGACAAAGGTGTACTTCCGATTGCATGATCGCTCCGTTTCACTCGGTCCTGATGCCGGCCTCGCGGATCACCGCGGCCCACTTTTTGACTTCGCTGCTGATTATTGCGCCAAACGCCTCGGGACTCGTCGCAACGGGTTCCGCGCCCTCGGCAGTAAAGCGCTCGCGCACCGCCGGCATTTTCAACAGCTCGCCCAGCTCGTTATTGAGCTTCCTGATCATCGCCGGCGGCGTGCGCGCCGGCGCGAGTAGCCCATTCCACGTGCTTTCATCGTAGTTCGGAATCCCTGCTTCCGCCATGCTGGGCAGCTCGGGCAGCACCGGCGAACGTTTTCGGCTGGTGACCGCAAGCGCCTTGATCTTGCCCGATTTCACGAGCGTCAATGCCGATGGCATGGGCGCAAAGTAAAGCTGGACCTGTCCGCCGATCAGCGCAGTCAAGGCCGGCCCGCCGCCTTTGTATGGCACGTGGACGATGTCGATGCCCGCCACCGCCTTGAAGAGCTCCGCGCCGAGCTGAGTGCCGGTCCCCGCACCGCCGGAGGCATAATTAAGCGTGCCGGGCTTTGTTCTTGCGAGCGCGATTAATTCGCGCAGCGAGTTGACCGGCAGGGCCGGATATACGACCACGAGATTCGGATAGGATGAGAGCGTTGTGACCGGCGCGAAGTCTCGCACCGGATCGAACGGAATTTTCTTGTATATGCTCGGAATGATGCAGAGCGATGACGCCACGACGAGCAGTGTATAGCCATCGGGCGCCGACTTGGCGACAAGATCGGTGCCGACGAGACTGCCCGCGCCCGCGCGATTGTCCACCACGAGCGCCTGTCCAAGACGTTCGGAGAGCTGCGGCGCAATCAGGCGCGCAGTAAAGTCAGTGGTTCCGCCCGGACTTTGCGGCACCACGACGCGGATGGGGCGCGTCGGATAAGTTTCCGGGGCGAGCTCGCCTGCAAACGCGCGCGCAGTCAGCAGCGCTGCGATCACGCCGAAACACAACGCTTCATGCTTCACCTTCGGGCCCATTGCGACGACGGCACGCGACTTCCGATTGTGGAGTTGGAATTGGTCTGCCAGTCTAAACGATTTAGGCGCAGGCACGAGCCGGACTAGGACTAATCCTACAATCGAGTAGGTGGAAAGCGGCTATTGCCTCTGCCGGTGCGTGGACTATGATTTCGTCGCGCGTTTACTTTCTTCCTTAGAAAATCGCCTGCAAAACAAGACACTTCAAAAACAAAGTCGTCACAGCGCACGTCGTTCGATAAGGGCGCGAAAACGCGCCATCAAGGCCTTTTTATTCAATCGAAATCCAAACTATTTTCAAAAGGACCGATCATGAATATCCGTCAAGTCATGAGCCACGATGTGAAAATTGCATCTCCTGAGGATACGCTTCAGCACGCCGCACAACTGATGAAGGATATCGATGCCGGCGTGTTGCCGGTGGGCGAAAATGACCGCCTCGTCGGCATGTTGACTGACCGCGACATTACCATTCGCGCCGTTGCTGAAGGCAAAGCACCCGACCGGTGCCACGTGCGTGAAGTGATGTCGCATGACATCAAGTTCGTTTACGATGATGAATCTGTCGAAGACGCAGCGCGGAACATGGGTCAACTTCAGATGCGGCGCCTGCCCGTATTGAACCGCGAGAAGCGGCTCGTCGGCATCGTGTCGCTCGGCGATGTTGCGCTCAAGAAAAAAAGCAGCGCGGGCGACGCGCTGAAGGATGTTTCTCGGCATACCGCCTAGGGAAACTCTGATTAAGTGTTCTAGGGAAGGGACCCACCCTTCCCTAGAATTTCCGGTTCAGCCGCGTGCAAAAAGCGCGCTCAGCGCGAGGTGCGTGGGCAAATAGAGCCCGACCGGATAGGCGATCATCGCGAGCGCGAGATACACGAGCGGCGGTAATCTTTTTTGCCGTCGATCCAGTCCGTAGACCCAGTTGATGTTCTCATCATGCAGCCGCACCACGGCGTAGGTGACAGGCAGCACGATCCACGCGAGCAGCGTCTGCGCGTATAGCGCGCGCGGATCATATCCGAGCCGCGCGAGCAACCACAGCATGACTATTGGAAGTACGACATGAAACAGCGAAAGCGCGCGCAAGAAACGCGGTTTTTTGCGGTCGAACATGTAACCCGCAAGACCGCTTGCGTGCCATCCAAACAGCAGCCGCGCAAAATAGCTCACGTTCCACAGTAATTCCGGCAGCAACACGCCCACCGCCATCATGCTCACAATGAGCGGGCTCTCGAGCCAAAGCGCGACACCTATGGCGATGAGCGCAATGTCGGAGAACCATAGAAAGTTCCGCCAACCGTAACACTTTGCATATACGGGCAAGACAACGATCAGCAAGCCCGTGTATGCGATTTTGATCCAGAACGGGATATCACCGTCCACGGGTTTTGCTCCCGCCAAAGTATGACGGAATCATACCGCAAACCCGGAATACGACCTTCCTCCCCTTGGTCTACCGATGCCGCGAAAGCGTTTCGCGTGGGAACCTTTCGAGCAGGCGGTTTTCCAACATTGAGAGGAGGATTCCTCCATGCTTGCAGCATACGGTGATTCTCAGCCTCGTGCGGAACTTGTCTTCATCTTCCAGCCGGACTCAAGCCTGTCGTATCACGACACGCGGCGCCGGACGCGCGGAATATTTTCGACCGATCGTAGAATCCTGAGCGCTGATCTGCGCTCGTTACGGCACACCTGTTAGCGGCCATGCAACGAGCTTCTGCAGATCCGTCATCGTCATCGATTGCCATCAGCGGCGACGGCGACCAGTCAGTGCTCGAAGGTGCACTGAATATCCGCACGCTCGCCACGGCAAGAAAATCATTGCAGCAGTGGCGTAAGCAGCACAAGTCGCGCGCGCTCGATCTTGGCAAGTTGAGTGGTCTTGATACGCCGGGCGCGCTGTTTCTATGCGAGCTGCGCAACAAAGGCGTGGAGTTGACCAGCATCCGCACCGAGCACAAAGCGCTGCTTGATCTGATCTGTGGTCTTGATCTCAAGCCGCTGCCGAGGCCTAAAACCGTTCCCAGATGGCGCGAGATCATCATCGAGCTTGGCAAAGGCGCACACGAAGCCTGGCACGATACGCTTGATATCATCACTTTTGTCGGCAAGGCAGCGAGCGCGACCGGCCACGCGCTGATGCACCCGCTTCATTTACGCGTGGCTTCGATTTCGCGCCACATTTCAGAAACAGGCATTCATGCGCTGCCGATCGTCGGCTTGATGGCGATCATGATCGCCGTCGTCATCGGCTATCAGGGCGTGGCGCAGCTGCGTCCTTACGGCGGCGAGGATTTCACCATCAATCTGATTGCGGTGTCGGTCTTGCGCGAAATGGGCGTGCTGATCACCGCCATCATGGTAGCCGGCCGCTCAGGCTCCGCGTTTACGGCCGAGATCGGCGTGATGAAGGCGCGCGAGGAAATCGACGCGCTCGAAGTCGCGGGCATCGAGCCGATGGAGGTGCTGGTGGTACCGCGGCTGATCGCGCTTGTCATTACTCTTCCGCTGCTGACCTTCTTCTCCGATATGATGGGTTTGCTGGGCGGTGCAGTGATTTCCCACTCACTGCTCGGGGTATCGCCGGTGCAATACATCGAGCGCATTCATCAGGCTGTGGATGGCAGCGATCTGTTCGTCGGCCTCTTCAAAGCGCCGATCTTCGCTTTTTTTATCGGCATCATCGGCTGCATGCACGGGCTCAGGGTCAGAGGCTCTTCGGAAAGCGTCGGCCGGGAGACCACGCGCGCCGTGGTCAAGTCGATTTTTCTCGTGATCGTGCTCGATGCGTTGTTCTCGGTTCTGTTCGAGAAGCTTGGGTTATGAACACCGCGAGCCAGCAGCAGCATGCGCAGCCCATCCTTTCCGCGCACGGCATTGTCAATCGTTTTGGCAAACAGGAAGTGCACGATAAGATCAGCCTCGACATCGTGTCCGGCGAAATCATCGGTATTGCCGGTGGTTCAGGCTCGGGCAAATCGGTCCTGCTCAAAACACTTACCGGCCTGCATAAGCCGAATGCCGGCAAGGTTCTGCTGGACGGCAAAAAGGTCGAGACGCTCGGTCAGGCGGAAAAGGCGTCGCTGATTGGCGTGCTGTTCCAGCAAGGTGCGCTGTTTTCCTCGCTGTCGGTGGCGCAGAATATCATGCTGCCGATACGCGAACATACCGATTTGCCGCCGGAAGACCAGGAAAAAATCGCGGCAATGAAACTCGAGCTTTCAGGCATGCCGGCCGATAGCGGCATCAAGTTTCCCGCGGAGCTTTCAGGCGGCATGATCAAACGCGCCGCATTTGCGCGCGCGCTCGCACTCGATCCGCGGATTCTGTTTCTCGACGAACCGACTTCGGATCTTGACCCGCTGACCGCCAGCGGAATCGACGAGTTGATCGTGAAGCTGAACCATAGCCTCGGGATTACCGTCGTCATTATCACTCACGATCTGACCACGCTCTTTACCATCTGCGGCCGCATCGCGGTGCTGGTCGACAAGAAAATCGTCGTCGGCACGCTGGAAAAACTGATGCAATCAGACCAACCGTGGATTCACGAGTTCCTCCACGGTCCGCGCGCGCAAGGCGCGATGACAGCAAGGAAGCGAAGCCATGGAAACGGATAAACATTATTTTATCGAAGGTCTGTTCATCATCGGGTTTTCGATTGCCGCGGCGTTTTTCGCCATCTGGCTGATGGGCAGCGGCCATCGCGACGATGTGCGCTACCGCATCTATTTCAACGAATCCGTCAGCGGGCTTGCGCTGGGCGATCCGGTCAAGTTCCACGGCGTCGAGGTCGGAAATGTCGACAAGTTGACTCTCGATCCTGACGATCCGCGCCGGGTGCAGGTGGATGTCAAGCTGCGCAAAGAGACGCCCGTTAAAACCGACACCAAGGCGAGCCTCGAACTGAAAGGCATCACCGGTGTCGTCATTGTCGAGCTCCACGGCGGCAGCCCCGACGCGAAGAGCCTGCTTGCAGCCACGCCAGAAAATCAGATTCCGGAGATCCCCTCTGAGAAAAGCGGCCTCAAAGCCGCGCTCGACCAGTTGCCGAAAGTGGTCGAGAAGTTCTCTGCCATCGAAGACAAAGTCAAGAAAGTGGCGACCGATGTCGGCGGATTGACGGGCAAGCTCAAGGAAAACCCGTCGCTGCTTCTCAGACGGCCGAAGGAACCCACCAAGTAAGGCTGCGGGTTGCGCCAAGTAGCGAAACTTTAGCGCCGTCGCTTGCGCACGCCACGCGGCATTGCGGTGACCCGCGTGGTAATTAACTCTGCAGCAGCGGACGCAGCTTGCGCGCGTCCTTGATTTTTTCGAGCGCCCAAACGGTATCGCACAATGTGCGCGCGCGTTTTTTTCCAAGCACCGGCGCCATCAGGTGATAGCACTTTTCGTCGACCTCGGCGTGCGTCATTGGATTCTGCGCCGTTCCGCGCACCGCTTCGGTGTGATGCCGCAGCTGCCTGCCGTCTTTGAGCGTAAGTTCGGCGATGCCGTGGCGCTCGGGGATCAGCGCTTCCAGCTCCGCATCGCCGACGAGCTCGATGCGCTGGCGCAGCGCGAGCACGGCCGGATTACGCATGCGTTTCTCGTCGTGCGCGGATTCGAAGGTAACGATGCCGTCGAGCAGCATCACCGCGCACATCTGCTGCATGCAGATATCGGGCATCTCACGATTGTTGACGGTGTTGGCACCATTGATAGATACGCGGATCACAAGCTTTTCGACGTCGTCAGCGTTGACGTTATGCGCGCGAATCAACTCGAGCAGCGAGTCGAGCGGCGCCTGGATCGGCGAGCCCACCGACCAGCGCTTGATATTGGTGCGCATGATCTCGAAATTTCTGCCGAGGTCGCGCGCAAGAGCGGCCGGGGCCGGATACTTGCCAATGCGGCGCGACTCATCGAACGCGACATAGAAATTGCGCTCGCCCGAAAACACGTCCTCGACTGCGGTGCAGCCCGCGGCGACCATGGTCGCGGCGGCAACGCCGTTGCGCGCGGGCATACCGCCGAAATCCCACGCTTTCTCGATATGATCAACGTCGCGCATATAGGTCGACAGCCCGCCCGTCTGCTGCGCCGTGTACGACAGCACGTGGCGCACGCGGTTGACGTTAAGTCGCGCGAGTGCCGCGCTCGCAGCCGCGGCGCCGAACGTCGGGCCGAAGCAATGGGTCAGATGCCCGACGCCGCGGAAAGCGCCGCCTCCCAGCGAGATAGTCAGGCGCGAACTGATGTCGTAACCCAGCGTCACCGCGCGCAGCAGCGCGGTACCGTCCCGGCGTTCGCGTTCCGCCATCGCGAGCGCGGCGGCGACAATGCCGCAACCGGGGTGCGTGAGCGAAGGCGCGTGCGAGTCGTCGGTTTCGTCAGCGTGGGCAAGCATGGCGTTGGCGACCGCGGCATTGACGGCATTCGTGAGTAAACGGGTCCCGACTACCTGCGCTTGCGGACTGCCGCCGAGGGTTTTCACATAGGAGATCGCCATCCTGCCGGGCAAGAGTTTCGTCCCTGACACCATCGCGGCGAGCGTGTCGAGAATGTGATGTTTGGTCTTTTCAACCACGGGTGCGGGCAGCGGCCTGCGCAGCGCCGTAGCGATGTAACCGGAGACCTGTCGCATGACGGGCGAGATCGCCGCCGATGATTTTTTAACGGACATGTTGAAATTCTCCCATTTGGCGTAGCCATTGCATTCTATTGTCACGAGCGATGGTATCGCTGCATCATTGACTGTTGCCGCCGCAACGCATGATAGACCAGCGGCATGTCCGCGGGCAACGTCGCAGGCACGCAACACGATGTAAAATGCAGGTTCAATCATCCTGCGGGTGTCGCACCTGCGACGAACATCCGGCCGCATTTCGAAAGGGCTCACATGGATTGCAGTTCACTGCAGACGCGTCTCGCGCTTCATACGTGGACACTCGATACGACGCCGCTCGCCGAAGCCCTGCGTATCGCGCGTGAAACCGGCTGGAATGCCGTGGAGTTGCGCCGCGTCGATTTCACGCGCGCGTTCGAGGCCGGCATCACGAACGATGAAGTCGTCGCTCTGATCCGCGCCAGCGGCATCAAAGTGATCACGCTTGGCACCGAGGCCGGATGGATCTTCGCCCGCGGCGAAGAGCGCCGCAGGTTAATGAGCGTGTTCGAAGCGACCTGCGCTAACGCGGTCGCGCTCGGCTGCGACCTCGTCATGAGTGCACCGGGGCCGGCGGTCGGAGGCGATCTGCGCCAGGCTGCCGCAAGCCTGAAGGAAACGGGCGATATCGCGCGTAGCCACAACATACGGCACGCACTCGAATTCAGCTCAGCGCACGACGTCATCAACCGCCTGGAAATCGCGCGCGAAATACTGGCACGCGCCGATCATCCCAATTGCGGGCTCGTGCTTGATGCGTACCATCTCGAGCGCAGCGGCGCAGGCGGCCGCGCGTTTGAGGTCGTACCATCACGCGACATCTTCGCGTTCCAGTACAGCGACGTTCCGCCGGCGCCAGCCGCGCCTGGAAGGCCGGTCGATCGCCTGCCGCCGGGCCAGGGTGTCGTGCGCTGGCGTGAGAT
>Ga0070681_10004498_pt1 | contig 13299 bp, 15 predicted proteins | sample KBSC83BmetaG_FD_65650 | JGI IMG/M metagenome (GOLD analysis project Ga0070681, IMG submission 65650) | Corn rhizosphere microbial communities from Kellogg Biological Station, Michigan, USA - KBS C8-3B metaG | ecosystem: Host-associated > Plants > Roots > Rhizosphere | place: USA: Michigan... | reverse complement strand
CCACCCAGCTGCCGATGTAGCCGTTGCCGCTGAGCCCGGCTCCGCCAACCAGCTCCCACAGGAACACGAGCACGTTGATGCCCACGAGCGCCTGCGTGACGAGCGGCCGCCCGCTGTACATGTTCCGCGCGATCATGACCCGCGTGCGCTGGCGCGCGCACTCGGGACAGCGCATGCCCACCGACGTCGGCGTCATGCACGCCGTGCAAATGGGCCGCCCGCAGTTAGAGCACGAAACCCCGGTCTCGCGGCCCGGATGCCGGTAGCAAGTCTCCACGGCGGGAGACGATAGTCGGAGCGCTGACGTCCCTCAGGACAGCTTGACCGTTAGCACCGGCATCTGCGTGGGCCTGAGCGTGCCGCCGTCGCGCTCGGCGGTGACCGCCACGGCCTGCGCGCCTTCCAGCGACTGCGGGATCCCGGCCGTGCCGCTGCCGCCGCTGCCGACCGAGAAGAGCGCGCCCGCCGGCTGCATGGTGCCGTCGCGCTGCACCCACACCTCGTAGACCTTGCCGGCGCCCGGGTCGGGAAGTCCCTGCACGCTCAGGAGCGCGCCCTTTGCGCCGCCGCTCGGCACGTGCAGGCTGGCGCTGCCCATCGGCGCCTGCTTGTGGTCCACGAGCGCGGCGACGGTCTTGGCCGAGCCGCCACCGATGTTCGCCACGCCCACGCCGATGCCGATCCCGATCGCCAGCGCGCACGCCGCGGCCACGGCGGTCCACGCGGGCGTCAGCCGCGGAAGCCGTTCGAGAAAGGGGCGACGCCGCGGCTTCGGCGCCGCCTGGCGCTCCTCGGCCTCGGCCCACACGGTTGCCATCAGCTTCTTCTTCAGCTCCGGCGGCGGCGCCACTGGCTCGACCGCGCGCGGCAGAGCGTCGGCCGCCACCCGCAGGTCATCCAGCTCGCGCCGGCAAGTCGGGCAGCTCGACAGGTGCTTCTCGAACGCCTCGGTCTCGAGCTCCGGCAGCGCGCCCAGCAGGTACGCGCCCACACTCTCCTCGTATTGCTCGTGTCCCCTGCTCATGCGGTTGCTCCTTGCATTTCCCGTCGCATCTTCTCCAGCCCGAGACGCATCCTCCCTTTGACCGTGCCGACCGGCATGTCGAGCATCTCGGCGATCTGCGTGTGGGTGAAGCCGCCGTAGTAGGCCAGCTCGATCACACGCGACTGCTCTCCGGGCAGCGTCTGGAGCGCCGCCCGCACCTCCCTCGCCTCCTCGCGGCGAACCGCCTCCACATCGGTCAGCTCGGGCGCCTCCTGGCGCTCCTCGATGCCCTCGGCGCTCGCTCGGCGCCGGTCGTGCACGAGGTTGCGCCGCAGCGCGTCGATCGTCCGGTGGTGGACGATCCCGAGCACCCACGTGCGCACGCTGGCCCGCTCGCGCTCGTAGCGCACCTTGCTGCGCCAGATCGAGAGAAAGGCCTCCTGCACGATGTCCTCGGCGACCGCGCGCGTGCCCACCATCCGGTAGGCGAGCGAGAAGGCGGCGCCGCCGTGGCGGTCGTAGAGCACCTCGAACGCGCGCGGGTCGCCGCCCTGGGCGATGCGCATCAGTTCCTCGTCCGCGAGGCGCGTGAGGTCCTTGGCCTGGTTCAGCGGCATGCGCGATTAGAGTGGCCCACGAATTTCACTACGCAACAGCAACCGTTACGGATCAGGGGAACCAGTGCAACAACGTTCAGCCGCAGAGAGATGCGCTCTTCTGCTGGGCCTGCTGCTGCTCGCGGCGGGGGTCGTCGGCTTCTTCTACAACGGCACGTTCACGAGCAATGAGCGCATCCACGACGACATGCTCGGCGCCTTTGCCGTGAATGGCTGGAGCAACACGCTGTACATCGTGCTGGGCATCTGGGGCCTGGCCACCGCCGGCACGTGGGATCGCGCCCGCACCTACTGCTACGGCTGCGGCCTGCTGCTGGTGGCGATGGCGGTGTGGGGCTTCATCCTCGGTGAGGGCCAGTCGATCCTCAGCATCTTCCCGGTGAACGGCGCGAACAACTTCGCCTGGCTCGTGCTCGGCGTGATCGCGGTCCTGTGCGCCGTCGCCACCTCCCCCGAGCCTGAGCCCACGACCGCCGCGCCGATGGGTAATTGAACCGCGACCGCTTTCCCGGCCTGGCCGACGGCTGGGCGCGCTTCGACGCGCCGGCCGGCGCGCAGCCCGTGGACGCCTGCATCGAGGCGATGGCGGGCTTCATGAGCTCCGGTGCCGTGGCCAACCAGGGCGGCCTGTTCGAGGCCGCGGAGCGCACCGATGCGCTCGTGGCCGAGGCGCGCCGGGTGGCCGGCGCGTTTGTGGGCGGGGACCCGCAGGGCGTCGTGTTCGGGCCGAGCATGACCACGCTCACGCTGTCGTTCTCGGCCGCCGTGGGGCGAAGCTTGTCGGAGGGCGACGAGATCGTGTGCACCCGGCTCGACCACGACGGCGACGTGCGTCCGTGGCTGATCGCCGCCGAGCGCGCCGGCGCGATGGTGCGCTTCGCCGAGCCCAATCTGGAGACGCTGGAGCTGCCGGCCTCGGCGGTCGAGGCCGTGCTGTCGGAACGCACGCGCTGGGTGGCCGTGACGGCCGCCAGCAACGCGGTGGGCAGCGCGCCCGAGCTCGAGCGGATCGTCGGCGCCGCGCACGCCGTGGGCGCGCGCGTATACGTCGACGCGGTGCACGCGGCGCCGCATCGCAAGCTCGACGTCAGCGCCCTCGACTGCGACGCCCTCGTCACCTCGGCGTACAAGTGGTTCGGCCCGCACCAGTCGATCCTCTGGGCGCGTCCAGAGCTGCTCGCGGAGCTTCACCCGGACAAGCTCCGCCCCTCGCCCGACACGGTGCCCGACCGCTGGGAGACCGGCACGCCCGCCTTCGAGAACCTGGCCGGACTGGCGGCGGCGGCCCGCTACATCGACGAGTTGGGCTTCGACGCCATCCGGGCCCATGAGGAGGCGCTCTTCAAGCGCATGCTCGACGGCCTCGCGGCGATCGACGGCGTGACGCTCTACGGCTGGGCGCGCGACCGGGTGCCCACGCTCATGTTCAACGTGGAGGGCAAGCCCCCCGCCGATGTGGCGAAGGCGCTGGCGGCCGACCGCATTGCCGTCTGGCAGGGCAACTACTACGCCTACGAGCTGTCCCACCTGCTCGGTCTCGAACCGGCCGGCGCAGTGCGGGCGGGCGTCGTCCACTACAACGACGACGAGGACGTGGACCGGCTGCTCGAAGCCGTGTCGCGGCTCTAGCGGCCGAGGCGCTTGCGGATGTCGGTCGAGACGTCCTCGATCGACTGCTCGAGCGCCTTCAGCGCGCCCGCCTGGCGCTTCTTGTGCTGCTGACGGGCGCGCACGAGCACGAGCGTGCCGCCGGCCGCCGCAAGCACCGCGCCGGCCGCGGCCGTGCGGCCCCAGTTGCGCGGGTCGCGCATCGTCGACAGCTCCCAGTCGGCCAGCTCCTCGGCCGCGATGTCCACGGTCTCGGTCAGCCGCAGCTCGAGCCGGTCCGTGAGCGACACGGGCGGGTCGACGGGCACAAGCGCTGAGCGGAGTAGGCGTTCGACGTCGGTCATGCGGCGGGTTCCTCTGCCTTCAGGCTCTCCTCTAATTGCCTGATGGCGCGATGAATTAACACCTTCGTGGCGCCTTCGGTGCGACCGAGGGCCCGAGAGATCTCGCGGTTGTCCATGTCGAGAGCGAACCTCATGATCAGAGCCTCACGACGGTCGTCCGGAAGATTCGCCACACCGGCCAGAACCTCCTCCAGCTCCTCCCGCTGCTCCACGAGCTCGGCCGTGGGATGCGGCTCGGACACGATCGCCGCGTCCTCGAGCTGCGTCTGCGGCTTGCGCGAGCGGTCGCGGTAGTAGTTGGCCGCGAGGTTGTGCGCGATGCGGATCAGCCACGGCCGCAGTGGCCTGCCGTGCGACTCGCGCTGCGCCCGCTCGAAGTGCCTGTAGGCCTGCAGGAAGGTCTGCTCGGTGAGGTCCTCGGCGTCGTGGTGGTTGCCCACCCGGTAGTAGGAGTAGCTGTAGACGTCGCGCAGGTGAGCCTTGTACAGCTCGGTGAAGGCGCGGTCCAGGGCTGCCTTGTCGGGCTCGGGCACGCACGGAGCCTACCCCCGGGAGCCTGCGGTGGCACGCTCGCGCCAGCGTCCCCCCGGCTTGCGAGCCCTCACGCTCGCCACCCACTCCTCCGGTCCCAGCCGGCCCTCGATCAGAGCGCCGAGGTCCGCCGTGGCGGGCGCCTCCAGGCCGGCGTCCTTGAAGGCGCGCACGAGCAGCGGCACGGCGTCGAGGCTTTCGGGAGTCTCCTCCAGCATCCCGGCGATCTGGTCGGCGGGCACACCGCTGCCAAGCAGCTCGCCCGCGCGGCGGTTGCGGCTGTGCTCGGCCAGTACGGTGCCCACGAGGTCGCCGTTGCCGGCGAGTCCCATGAAGGTCTCGGTGCGCCCGCCGTAGCGGAGCGCCAGGCGGTGCGTCTCGGCGAACACGCGCGAGGCGGCGGCGCCTGCGGCGTTCATCCCGCTGGTCGAGGCCGCCGCGGCCGCCAGGGCGGCGGCGTTCTTGGCACACGCCGCCAGCTCGGCCCCGGTCACGTCGTCGGTCGTCTCCACGTCAAGGCCGGCGTCGCTCAGGATCTTGGAGAACTGGGCGCGGAAGTCGGCGTCGCTCGACGCGAGCACGACCGAGGCGCCGTGGCGGACCGCCTCGGCCGCGTGGGCGGGACCACCCAGCGCACCGACCGCGCGAGCGGTGGTGCGCTCGCGGACGTAGTGCGTGGGGGTCACGCCTAGCGGTGGGACAAGCCCCTTGGAGAGCACGAGCACCGCGCTGCGCTGCCCGATCCGCGCGCCCACCTGGGCGACGGCGGCGGGAAGGTCGCGCGACGGAACCGCGAAGCAGACCAGGTCGACGCCGGCGAACTCGATGTCGGCAACGGTCGAGACCTTCACCTCGTCCGGCAGCTCGACGCCGGGCAGGCGCTCGTTCTCGCGCGCCGCGTGGATGCGCTCGGCGGTGGGCTGTGTGCGACAGCCGAGCTGAACCTCGATGCCCGCGCGCGCGAGGAGGGTGGCGAGGGCCGTGCCCATCGAGCCGGCGCCCACGATGGCCGCCTTGCGCAGCGGCGGCAGTCCGCCGAGCCACTCCCACTGGAGCTCGACGCACGGCCAGATGCGAGCGGTCACCTCGGCGGCCAGGCGCGGTGACGGGGTCTCGACGCGAGGGAAGGTGAGCGGGCGGCCGAGGCGGACCTTGACCTTCGCGGGGCGCACCTTCCACCCGCGGCGGGCGTTCTCGCTGCCAGTGATCGCGATCGGCACGACGGGCACGCCGGTCTCGAGCGCCAGTCGCCCCACTCCGCGCTTGGGCCTGCCGAGCGAGCCCTTGCGGATGCGCGTCCCCTCGGGGAACACAAGGACCATCTCGCCGCGCTCGAGCAGCATGCGAGCGGTCTTCATTGTCTCCTCATCGGCCTCGCCGCGGCGGACCGGAAAGGCCCCGAGGGCGTTCAGCACCCAGGCCTGCAGGCGCTTGTTGAACAGCTCCTGCTTCGCCATGAAATACGCCGGGCGCCGGACGCAGATGCCGAGCACGAACGGGTCGAGGAAGCTGCGGTGGTTCGGCGCCAGCAGGACGCCGCCCTTGCGCGGCACGTGATCGCGGCCGATGCGCGACACGCGGAAGTAGATGAGCATCGCGGGCTGTAGGACGGCGCGCACGATCCAGTACACGACTGGATTCACGCCACGCGTACGCGTGCGCTCGTGATAGATGGATAGATCCCGCGCCGGAGCCCTAGACGGCATCTCCCCTTCTACTCACCGGGTCCTGGCTGGTTACACATGGCACGCGAACCCCGTTAGGCTGCTTGCAATGGCAGCCAGCCGCAGCCTCAACGGAGCCATCGCCGGCGGCATCGCCGCGGCGGTGTGGGCCGCGCAGCAGCCGCTCGACAAGCGGGTGTTCGGCGTGGACTACGACGACATCGAGCTGCTGGGCAAGGCCGTCACGCGCGGGGGCGAGTGGCCGGCGGTTGGATTCGCTATGCACGTGGCCACCGGGGCGACCTTCGGCGCGCTGTACGCGCAGCTGCGCCCGTTCCTGTTCGGGCCGCCCGTGGTGCGCGCCTTGACCGTTGCGATGGCCGAGAACTTCGGGTCGTGGCCGCTCACGCGTTTCGCGGACGAGCACCACCCCGCCAAGCGCGACCTGCCCAGCCTGGCCGGCAACAACCGCGCGCTCGCCCAGGCCACGTGGCGCCACGCGCTGTTCGGCGCCGTGCTCGGCGTCGTTGAGCAGCGCCTGAATCGCAGTCGCGAGGCCGAGCCGCCGTTCGTTCCCGTGTCCTCCAACGGGCACGGCAACATCGAGCACGCCACCACCGCCGCGGCTTAGCCCACCCGGCCTACACTGAGCAGCGCCCGCCGGAGTAGCTCAGCTGGTAGAGCGTCGCTCTTGTAAAGCGAGGGTCAGGGGTTCGAGTCCCCTCTCCGGCTCTCCCTCCGATTCCGTCCACGCCCAGCCGTACGGTCGGGTCGATGAGAGTGCCCAACGAGCCTCCGAGCCGTTGGCATGCGCTGCTCGCCCTCGAGTTCCCGCAGATGAAGGAGTTCGACGATCCGAGGCTCGAGTGGCGGCGGCTCTTCTCTGAGCTGCTCGGTACGTTCCTGCTCGTCATGGCGGGCGCGGGCGGCGACGTGGTGAACGCGGCCAGCCACGGAGAGGTCAGCCGCACCGCCGCGGTCACCGCGCCCGGGCTCACGGTGATGGCGATCATCCTGTTCATGGGCGCGGTGTCCGGCGCGCACCTCAATCCTGTGGTGACGATCGCTTTCGGGCTCCGCTCCGACTTCCCCTGGCGGCGCGCGCTCGGCTACATCCTCATCCAGCTCGCCGGCGCGACCCTGGCCGTGCTGTTCCTCAAGGCTGTGTTCGGCGACGCCGGCCAGCTCGGCGCAACGCTGCCGGGCTCCGGCATTCACGACTGGCAGGCGATGCTGATCGAGCTTGCGCTGACCGCCGGGCTGGTTAGCACGATCCTGGGCACCGCGTCGGGCTCACAGAACGTCGGCCCTCTTTCCGCCGTGGCGGTGGGCGGCTACATCGTGCTCGCCGGGCTCTGGTCGAGTCCGATCAGCGGGGCATCGATGAATCCGGCGCGCTCGTTCGGCCCGGCGCTCGTGAGCGGCGACTTCACGAGCTTCTGGGTCTACGTGGTGGGACCGCTCGCGGGCGCGCTGCTCGCGGTGCTGTTCGCGATCGTGCTGAGAGGGCCGGGCGGCGACGAGCTGAGTCGCGCCGCGGGCAGCGGCAAGCTCGAGTAGAGCTCCTCGACGACCGCGACGAGCGCTGACGCCACGTCCGGGTCGAACTGGGTGCCCGAGCAGGCGTTCAGCTCGAGCAGCGCCGCCTCGAGCGGCATCGCCCTGCGATATGAGCGATCGGTCGTCATCGCGCTGAACGCGTCGCAGCAGCACACGATCCGCGCCTCGATCGGGATCTGGCTGCCGGCCAGGCCGTCGGGGTAGCCGCCGCCGTCGTAGTGCTCATGAGACGAGCGCACGACGCCGCCCACCTCTGCCAGCAGGCCGCCGATCGGCTTCAGCATCCGCTCGCCCTCGATGGTGTGCCGGCGCATCACTGCCCACTCCTCGTGGTTGAGCGGACCGGGCTTGTTGATGATCTCGTTCGGCACCGCGATCTTGCCGACGTCGTGCAGCAGCGCGCCGAACTCCACGCGCACGCGCGCGCGTGGATCCAGGCCCATGCGATCGGCAACGGCGAGGCTCAGCTCCACCACGCCGCGGCTGTGCTCCCCGGTGTAGGCGTCGTCGCTCTCCACGACCTGGCCAAGCAGCATGGCCGTGCCACGGTAGGCGCCATTCAGCTCGAGCGCGTGGTCGATCCGCACGCGACGCTCCCTGGCGAAGTAGGCCAGCAGGCCGAGCAGCGGCAGTCCAAGCAGGATCACGAAGGGCTCGCCGGTGGCGGCGAAGCCCAGCGCGAGACCGAGTGGCGCCAGCGTGGCATCCACCCCGTACACCCATCGCAGGACCCGCAGCATCGTGCGGGGCGGAACGCCGGAGGCGGCCCAGGCCCGCACGCTGGTGCAGACGACGTCCAGGGCGAACTGCGCGCCGAGCGCCGCGACGAACACCGGCCAGTCCTCCCACTCGGGCTGCCTCTCTGCCACGAAGGCGAGCAACAGCGCCGGACCCAGCGAGTAGCAGGAGTCGGCGAAGGCGTAGAGGGCGCGGGACGGGTGCATCCCCTCCCGGACCTCGAGCAACCGGGTGATGAAGAGCGAAGCGGCCACGACCGCCGGCACAAGCGGATCGGGAAGCACGAGCAGCATCGCCACGAACACCATCTGCGTGGGAACCGCGTAGCCGTCGCCGACCTCAAACGAGACCCGCGAAGCGATCACGAACGCCGCGATCGAAACGACCAAAGCGCTGGCTGATAGCGGCCGGTTCCAGTCGATAAGGACCGCCATCAGCGTCGCGGCAATCACGAAGAAACCCCCGATGAGCGACTCGACGACGAGCTCGTGCATCCGCACGCGAGCGTGCTTTCGCTCTCGCGCCTCCGCTACGAGCAGCTGCGACTCCGGATCGGTGGTGCTGGTGCTGGTGCTGGAGTGATTTTCCATGGCGAACACCGGCCCTATGGGCCGTGGCCAGGTAATCGGCAGCGAGCGATGTCCGTTGCAACGACCCCAAATGGACAAACGGTTGATACATGCCGACCGGTTTACGCCGATTACCGGGCTGCGCTGAGACGAATGGGGCAAACCCGTGGTGACGCGGGGACGCAAAGCAAGAGGTCTCGCAGTAGTTGCGAGATAGCTCGGCTGCCGCTCAGAGCTCCGACTATGCAAGACACGGAGGTCTGCAACCCATGACGTTTTCTCGTCCGTCGTTCCGCAGCGGGATGCTTGCGGCCACGGGCGCTGTCCTCGCGTTTGCGCTTTGGGCTCCCAATGCGTTCGCGTCGTGCAGCTACCCGACCGCACAGCAGTCGTACTCGCAGTGGCACGACTCCGCGTTCTACGTGTCCCCGTCCAACGGTGGACTCGAGTCCGGAGACACGGGCTGGGGACTGTCTGGCGCGAGTGTTGTTTCCGGCAATGAGTCCTACTACCTGGACGACTCGTCGGATTCCCATTCGCTCCGGATTCCGGATGGCGCATCGGCAACCAGTCCCTCTTTCTGCGTCGCACAGGGCTATCCCACATTCCGCTTCATGGTGCGGAACACGGGTTCCGCCCTTGCGCCGCTGCGAGTTGACGTCCTGTACACCGACTCGCAGGGGAAGAGGGTCCGCATGACGGCCGGCTATGTGTGGGCCGGAAGCCACTGGGATTCGCCGAGGAAGTTGTCGGTCGCGCTCGGTTCAACGGGTGCGATGACGGCAGGTTCCGCGAATATCCGGATCCAGTTCGTTCCTGTCGGTTCGGGTGGCTCCTTCCAGATCGACGACCTGCTCGTCGATCCTTGGTGCCGCGCTTAGGAACGCTTCGCAGAAGCGCTGCGGCCCCGGTGTCCCTCGTGGATGCCGGGGCCGCTGTCTTTCTTCGGCACTTCTTAGAAAGATCTCGGAACGCTCTTACGGCGCCGTGATGAGCTGGTCGCATGCCCGGCGGCGGCCTGCGTCGCCGGGCGTCCAACAGCCTGGGCCTCTAGCTTCTATGGAGACAGATGAGCGTGCGAGTCCTGGTTGCTGACGACGAACGAGCCGTGCGCGAATCATTGCGTCGAGCGCTGACGCTCGAGGGCTATGAGGTGGAGCTCGCGTCCGGCGGCCGGGAGGCGCTCGAGTCGGTGGGCCAGGGCCGCGCGGACGTGGTGGTGCTCGACGTGCTGATGCCGGACATCGACGGCCTCGAGGTGTGCCGGCGGCTGCGTCACGTCGGCGACCGCGTGCCGGTCCTGATGCTCACCGCGCGCGACGCGGTGTCGGACCGCGTGGAGGGGCTCGAGGCCGGCGCCGACGACTACCTCGTCAAGCCGTTCGACCTCGACGAGCTGATCGCGCGGCTGCGGGCTCTGTTGCGGCGGACCCTCGGCACCGACGACCAGAACCAGCTGCGCTTCGCGGACCTCACGCTCGACCCCGCCGCGCATGAGGCGCGCCGCGGCGATCGCCGCATCGAGCTCACGCGCACCGAGTTCCTGCTGCTCGAGCTGTTCATGCTCAATCCCCGCCGCGTGTTGTCGCGATCCCTGATCCATGAGCGCGTGTGGGGCTACGACTTCGGCCCGGCGTCCAACTCGCTTGGCGTCTACGTGGGGTACCTCCGGCGCAAGCTCGAGGCGGAGGGCGAGCCGCGCCTGATCCACACCGTGCGCGGTGTCGGATACGTGCTGAGAAGCCAATGAGGTCCCTGCGGCTGCCCCCCTCGCTCGGCGCGCGCCTGTCGCTGGCCGCGGCGCTGGCGGTGGCGGTGGCGGTGGCGCTCGCGTCGATGACGTCGTACTTCGCGGTCCGGTCCAAGCTGCGTGGTCAGGTGGACCAGCAGCTCGAAACCCGAGCCGCTGTGGTGAACAAGGCGCGGCCGCTGCTGTATCGCCTGCCGCCAGAGGCAATCGCGAAGGCCCTGCCTGCACCCGAGTTCGGCGGACCGCAGATCTACGCGCAGCTCATCTCGCCGGATGGCGGCCTTGTCGGCCAGCCCGGAGTCGCGCCCTCGCTACCCGTGAGCGGCCGCGCCCGCAGAACCGCCGCCGGCGCGGGCGGCGAGTTCCTGGCCGACCAGAACGTGTCGAACATCCACGTCCGCGTACTCACCGTGCCGGTCGAACCGGGCGCGGCGGTGCAGATCGCGACCCCGCTGACGGACGCGGACCACACGCTCAGCTCGCTCCGCAACCTGCTCATCTTGATCACGGGTCTGGGAGTCCTGTTCGCGGCCGCGCTCGGTTGGCTCGTGTCGCGCACCGCACTGCAACCTGTGCGTCAGTTCACCGAGGACACCGAGGCAGTCACCGGCGAGCCGATTGGCCGGCGCCTGGAGGTCCAGGGCGACGACGAGATCGGGCGCCTCGCACGCAGCTTCAACACCACCCTCGAGGCGCTCGAGGCCTCGGTGGAGTCCCAGAAGCAGCTCGTGGCGGATGCGTCGCACGAGCTGCGCACGCCGCTCGCCAGCTTGCGGACGAACATCCAGGTACTCATGCGCGCGAACGGCATGCCGGAGGACGACCGCGAGCGGCTGATGCGCGATGTGGTGCTCGAGCTGGACGAGCTGACCGCGCTGGTGGGCGACGTCGTGGACCTGGCGCGCGGCGCGCAGCCGGACACCGAGAGCCAGTCGCTGCGCCTGGACGAGCTGACCGCGGCCTGCGTGGACAAGGCACGACGGCGGGCGCCCTCCACTGAATTCGTGGAGCGGCTGCAGCCGTCAGTGGTGCGCGGCGACCCCAACCGGCTCGGCCGTGCAATCGACAACCTGCTCGACAACGCCGTCAAGTGGAACCGGCCCGGAGCACCGATCGAGGTGACACTGCACGACGGGACCCTCGGCGTCAGGGACCATGGCCCGGGGATCCCTCCTGAGGACCTGCCCCGCGTGTTCGACCGCTTCTACCGCGCCAGCGAGGCGCGCGGGCTGCCGGGCTCCGGCCTGGGGCTTGCCATCGTGCGCCAGGTGGCCGACGCGCACGGCGCCGTGGCATCCGTGCAGAACGCACCGGGCGGCGGCGCGCTGTTCGCGCTGTCCTTCCCCGCGGCGCGGGTGTCCCTGCCCGCGCCGGCGGGCGAGCTCAGCTCCCCCTGAGGATCGCCTCGTCCATGCCCTTCACCGGGTTCTCCACCACGGGTCCGTGACCGACGGCCAGACGGCTCGGGTCTAGCCCGCGCAGCTCACGCGCGCTGTCGAGCGCCGTGGGCTTGTGCCAGGTGGCCGTGGCCACCACCGGGAAGCGCCACGTGCCCTTGGCCGATGTGGCCATGCCGCCGAGCGTGACGAACGCGTCGCCCGCGATGAGCGTGCGGTCGCGCGTATCGAGGAAGGCCACATGCCCGGGCGTGTGGCCCGGGGCGCCAACCACCTCGAGCGACCCGATCCGCTCGCCCGGCTCGAACGTGCGCGTGGGCTGGTTCGTCAGCGTCTTCCAGCTTCCGCGGGCCTTGCCCTTCTGCTCCTCGGGATCGAGGCTCTTGTCGCCGCGGGTGAAGCGGGCGTCACGGGTGGAGATCAGCACCTCCAGGCCCGGGAGCTGCTCGACCAGGGCGTCGACCGATCCCACGTGGTCGCCGTGCGCGTGGGTGAGCGCGACGCGCCTGATCTCGCCGCCGTGCTCGCGGGCCGCGTTGATGATGCTGTCGGCGCTCCCGCCGATCAGCGTGTCCACCACGGTGAAGCCGTCCTCTTCGCGAACGAGGTAGCCGTTCACCCACCCCTGGCGCGTCATCTTCACGAGGTGCTCGCCGTGCGTCGTCACCTTCAAGGCCTTCTCCTTGGTCGGGACGCGCGCAGCCTAACCGCGTCAGATGTGAAGGTCGCAGCCCGCGGGCGGGTTCACCACCGGCTCGTGCGTCTGCGTGGCCATCTCACCTGGCTTGGGGTTGACCTTGCACCAGGCGAACGTGCCGCGGCGGTAATCGACGATGGCCCAGAACGGGTAGCCGATCACCCCGCTGCGCTCCCGGCCCTTCGGAATGTCGATGTTCACCGCGATGCACTCATAGCCACCACGCGCCGAGTTCGGCTGGAGCGGCCCAAAGCCGATCGGCCTGCAACTCGTACCGTGAATCGGACCCTTGATGGTCCCGGCTTTCACGCGCCCGAGCGCGTCGGCCGTGATCGCGTTCTGGAGATCGGTCACGAGCTCGGTCGGCGTCTCGCGTGCCGTGCCGGCGGTGCCGCGGTGGAGGCGCTGATCGAGCGTCAGGCGCTTCTTCTCGCTGCTGATGAAGGCCGCCTGCCGGGCGGCGGCACGCGCGGCGTTGCTCTGCTTCGAGTGGTTGATCGAGGGCGAGGCCAGAATCCACGCCACTCCCGCCGCGGCGAGGATGCCGGCCGCGACGCCGGCGATCGTGAGCTTGGCTCGCTTGGACAGCTTCGGCTGGACCACCACATACGAGGCTCCGCAGCGGGGGCAGTTGCGCGACGCCGTGGCCTCCACCCCGCCGCACGACGGGCAGGTGCGCGGCCTGGGCGCGAAGGCCGCCTGCACCTCGCTGCGCGTCCTCGCGCGCGCCTCGGCCCAAGCTGGTGACGAATCCCACTCGTCAGACATGCCGTAACCAGCGTATAGCATGTCGCCAGTGACGGGTCTGATCGACTACAACGCCGGGCCGCAGTCGGGGG
>Ga0070681_10004495_pt1 | contig 13302 bp, 12 predicted proteins | sample KBSC83BmetaG_FD_65650 | JGI IMG/M metagenome (GOLD analysis project Ga0070681, IMG submission 65650) | Corn rhizosphere microbial communities from Kellogg Biological Station, Michigan, USA - KBS C8-3B metaG | ecosystem: Host-associated > Plants > Roots > Rhizosphere | place: USA: Michigan... | reverse complement strand
CGGCATGGCACTTTTGATTTCTGCTGTGGAAAGTTTCGCAGCGATGTGCAAAAGCGCGCTCAAAGAGCCGCAGTGTTTACAGCTTTTGGTCCAAATATGATCGGCATGAACGTTGCACCTGTAACGCGACGGGAGGTTTTATGAAGCGAGTAAAAACAATACCAATCGGGATCGCATCGCTCTTACTGTTCATACTTGTGCTCTTCGGAATCGTCCGGGCCCAGGGTGAGGTCCAACCGTCAGATCCGGCAGCCTACTACAAGGCGAAGTGTGTGGCCTGTCACGGGCCGAAGGCTGAGAAGAGATTCGACGCGTCGCTGGCAGACGAGCAATACATCGAAGCGATACTGAAGGGTAAGAAACCCGAGAAGCCTCCGAACATGCCGGCATACGGTGAGAAGGGCGTCACCGCGGACCAGGCGAAAGCACTTTTAGAGCACATGAAGCAACTGCGATCGACACAGTAGATACTCGCGACAAAGCGTTTCCCCGCCACTCCCATGCTCGTTGGGTAACCGACCGCATGGGAGGCGGTGTGTTTTTTAGCAAACTTATTGAGACTCTCGATGAGCGACGCAAGACAGTCCGCAACACTCTTCAGAAACTACGTAAGCTTCGCCGGCGCGTTGATCGTGATTGCCGCAGTCGTGAGTATTCTGCTGTTGATTCTCATCGAGCTGACGCATGGGTCAAATAATCCTTATCTCGGCGTCATCACGTATGTCGTCCTTCCCGCGTTCCTCGTGTTTGGTCTGATTGTGATTCTGATTGGGATGTTCTTCGAGAGACGCAGGCGCAGACGCTCGCCATCATCGGAAATACCGCCTTACCCGAAGATTGATCTGAACGAGCCGGGACAACGCCGGCTCGCTATCGTGCTCCTGACTTTCTCTTTCATCTTCGTCTGCGCAAGCGCCTTCGGAAGTTACCGGGCTTATGAGTACACAGAGTCGGTCGAGTTTTGCGGACAGGCATGCCACACGGTGATGAAGCCCGAGTTTGTAGCCTTCCACGCAACTTCGCACGCCAGGATTCGTTGCGTTGATTGTCATGTGGGCCACGGCGCGGAGTCGTACGCTCGTTCAAAGCTGTCCGGTGCGCGACAGTTGTTTGCTTTGGTGACCGGCAGCTATTCACGACCAATCGAGACGCCTGTTCATAACATGCGTCCGGCCAACCAAACCTGCGAACAATGTCACTGGCCTTCGAAGTTTTACGGTGCGCAGCTCAAGACGTTCAATCATTATGCCTACGATGAGCAAAACTCTCTGCGCCAAACCCGGATGCTGATTAATGTTGGTGGCGGCGATCCGTCGAGTGGTCCAGTGGCAGGGATTCACTGGCACATGAACCTTGCGAATGAGATCTCGTTTATTGCCACCGATAAACAGCGACAGGTTATTCCGTGGATTCGAGTGAAGGATCGAAATGGTAATGTGACTGAATACTTCGATCGCGCGCGACCACTCAGCGCTGAGCAGATTGCCACGGCTGAAAAACGTCGCATGGATTGTATCGACTGCCATAATCGTCCGGCACATGCTTACTTGCCTCCGGACGTTGCAGTGGACCGGTCACTATCCGCTGGTCAACTCGATCCGTCGTTACCTTATCTGAAAAGGCAAGCAGTAGAGGTATTGAACAAGTCCTACACGACAGAGCAAGAGGCACTCAACTCAATCGCATCCAGTCTCGATGCTTTTTATCGCACCAACTACAGTCAGCTCTACTCGCAAAAAACAGACGAGATCAAAACAGCGATCGGAGAGACGCAGCGTATTTTCGAGACTTACTTTTTCCCGGAGATGAAGACGAATTGGTCCACTCACCCGAACAACATCGGACACCTCTATTCGTCGGGTTGTTTTCGTTGTCACGATGGCGAGCATGTGAGTAACACGGGGAAGGTAATTCGGAACGACTGCAACATCTGCCACACGGTCTTGTCCGACTCTGCACGCCCCTCGACCACTCCGCTATCAATCCCCATCCAGCATCCAATCGACCTTGGCGGTCTGTCAGATCGAAAATGCGAAACCTGCCACAAAGCCAACGAAGCCTTCAAACACCCGATCAATCTAGGCGACATCTCGATGTTCCAATGTGTCGAATGTCATCCCAGAGAAAAGTGACTGGTGTAATCACCTATCTTACTCGGCGCAGAACAATAGTTAGGGTACCATGGTCTAACTGGTGATCCAGTATTCTTTGTCTGAAAGTATCGTCGTGCCTGGTAGAAAAAATTCACACGTAGCGAAGCTCGCATTCAAGTTCGTGCTCATAATCGGCATCGTCAATTTGTTTGCCGATATGACGTATGAAGGTGCGCGTAGCATCACTGGTCCGTTTCTCGAATCACTCGGCGCGAGTGCGTTGGCAGTTGGAGTCATTGCAGGCGGAGGGGAGCTGCTTGGTTATGTGCTTCGTTCAATCGCCGGATATGTTGCTGATAAAACTCGCAAGTACTGGCTGGTAATCATTGCCGGATACGTCATCAATATGCTCGCTGTCCCTGCACTCGCGCTAGCGGGCAACTGGCCATTGGCAGCGGCGCTGATGATTGCCGAACGCACCGGGCGTGGCATCAGAAAACCCGCAGTTGACGCAATGATTTCCTACGCCGGGCAGTCAATCGGACGCGGCTGGGTATTTGGCATAAATGAGGGACTGGACCAGGCAGGCGCTACGTTTGGTCCACTCATAATCGCGCTCGTCTTGTATAAGCGTGAAGGTTATCAGGTCGGATTCGGCGTGCTGCTGGTTCCCGCGTTGGTGTGTTTGGCTACGCTTATCTTTGCTCGACTCTTTTATCCGGAACCGCACAAGCTGGAAGAAGGATCTACAGAGTTGCTCCAGACAAAAGGATTCACCAGGGCGTTCTGGATTTATATTGTCGCCGGAGCACTCATTGCTGCAGGCTTTGCTGACTTCTCGTTGATCTCTTTTCACTTCAAGAAAGTCGGAAATGTAACTGACACAGAAGTCGCGCTGTTTTATGCGGCGGCTATGGGCGCTGGAGCAGTGACTAACCTGGTGTTTGGACGACTCTTTGATCGAGTCGGATTCTCAATTGCCGCTGTTGCGTTCTTCGCGGGCGCGATGTTTGCTCCGTTTGTATTTCTCGGACAGTTCTGGCTCGTGCTAACGGGCATGATCCTTTGGGGCGTCGGTATGGGGGCGCAAAACTCACTTCTGAAAGCGATGTTGAGCAGTGTGATTCCGGCAGCGAAGCGCAGCACGGGATTTGGTTTGTTTTATACAGCGTTTGGGATCGCGTGGTTCATCGGCAGTGCTGCGATGGGATTCCTTTACGATAGATCTCTGATCACGTTGATAATTTTCTCAGTGATCTGCCAGCTCGCAGCTCTGCCCATATTTCTCTGGGCCAACACGCAGGCGGTCAAAAGCTAGGTGCGACTTTCAAAGCCGGCTTTTTGGGTTCGCATATATGATGGTGCCGGCGTGCTTACCTTCGAGCGCGGCGGCAATTCGATCCGGGTGCCGGCCGTTAACAATCTGAAACGACTGTTGCAGTCTCGCGTTGTCGAGCAAGTCCAGCAGGACTCGGTCGAATGGCAGGGACTCCAGGTTGCGCTGCCTCAGTTCAGCCGTATCGATCTCTCGGATGAAAGTGGCGTTAGTGTGGATTCTCGGGTCGCGGTCGTACAGGCCATCGACATCTTTTACCAAGGTGAGAGATTTGCACCCAAAGCATTCAGCGAGCAGGAATGATCCCGCATCGCTGCGATGGGGCGGTATGCGTCCGATTGTTGGCGGATGTTCCCACAGCGAATAGGGTGGGTCACCGTTGAAGATCACACCGGGTGCGCTGGTGATGAAAAGCGGCAGAAGATGGCCAAAGATTTCGGGTGGTATGGCAACCACGCCGTAGGGCGCGAGCAGTGTGCCGAGTATGTGTGCGTTGCCCAGTGAATCAGCCAGGGCCAATTGAGCCAGAACACCGGTTGGAAGGCCGAGGTCGATTCCAATTGAAAAAACATGTCTGCTTCTGGCGCCCCCACCAGTTCCGATGATCAGCTTTTTCGTTTTCAGGCAGCCGGCCAGCGCTTCGACTACCGGATAGACAACTGCTCGTCCCGCATCCATAACTGATCGACCGCCGATCTTGATCACATGGGCTTCGGGCAACATTCTAAAGACCGGGGTCTCGGTCGATTTCTGCACGTCCTTGTCCAGCAGGCTCTCGCGCATGAGCATCGATTGAACATGGTGGCGACCATCATTTGTTTTAGGCGAGTCAGTCAATTGCGTGTTCTCCTCGTACATCACGTCAATCAGCAGAAATGATTGTGCCGACATGCTCTCCGTTGAGCGCTCGCGTCAGATTACCGCGCCCGAGTCCATTGATGACTTGAATCGATCGTTGGTGAGTCGCGTTTGGCATGAGTTCGAGGACGCTGCGCTCTACGACCACGTCGTGCAGATCAAGTTGCTCGAGTTCGGCAATGGTAATCGTCGGAATGAACTTCGCATTTCGATCCTTCTTTGGATCGGCGGTGTATAAACCTTTTTCGTCCTTGACGAAGATCATAGATCTTGCTCCAAACACTTCGCTGACCAGATAGCAACCGGTGTCTGTTCGGTTCGGAGGAATGCGGCCCACGTCCGGATTGCCGTGCCAGTAAATATAAGGAGGCATGCCGAAGAAAATCACCGCGCCGCGTTCAGCAAGATAATGAGGAAGCTGAGCAAACTGCGCCGGCTCAATGAAAGGAATTCCATGCTTGGCCAGCAGATAGTTGAGCATTCGCGCGTTCTGCATGCTTACGAAAGTTCCGAGAACGCTCAGCACGCCGGTGGGAAGTCCGAGATCAAGCCCAACGCTGTATGCGTGTCTTGCTCTTGTGCCCGCGCCCGTGCCAATGATCATTTTGTGCCGGCCAAGGTTCTCTACGATTTCCTCCAGCAAAGGAAAGACCGCCGCGCGGCCGCGGTCGATAATGCTTTGGCCGCCAATTTTGATCACATTGGCCTCAGGCAGTATCTGAACTGCCGGCGGCCCACCGGTCTGCGCCATCAAACGTTCATCGTCAAGGGATGAAGTCAGCAACGATCTGCCGAGCTCGGTCAGAAGGTCATTTTGCATTTAGTTTATTTGTGAGTCAGACTCCGTGATTTGGTTGCACACGGAGAGATTTAAGTACGTAAGTTTCCTCGGATTCAAACTCCTGATCGAGTCCCCCAAACATTTCTTCTGCCCAACTTTCCAGTTCCCGCAGGATCTCTGATCGAGTTGAAGCGGGAACCGGGATTCCACCCAAACTGGTAAGCGCGCGCCAGGAGTCGAGCGATTGCCGAGGACTTGCCATCGTTCGCCATTCCGCAACAGCCACGGGATCCAGTTCTACGGCACCACGGCGACAACACAATTCGAACAGCTTTTGATTTCGTCGCTCACGACGGCGTCCAACGAAGCCATGTCGACGCAATCGTTCATTCATCTGTTTGGACATGCGCGCCCTGACGCTTTCAGGCTTTCGCTCGACGCGTCCTAGAATCAAAGTGGCGCCAGCCGATGAAGCCACACGCGATACTTCGACAGCGACATGTTCCTGCTGCAACAAATGCACCGCCCGCGAACTGAAAATCACACGAGCCACTCCATCAGCAAGCGGCCAACTTGCATTGGCATCGGCCTGGATGAGATTACAGTCCAAGCGGCGACGGGACTCTTTCAACATGCCCGCGGACAAGTCGACACCGGCGTACCGCACCGGCGCTTCGAACCACTGACTCAGTTGTCCCGTGCCGGAACCGATCTCGACGATCAGATCGCCTGGTTTGGCCTCGCCGATCTCGATTACTTTTTTTGCTATCGTGCGACAACAATCTTCTGGCAGGCCGGCTCGCCGCTCAAATAAACGCGCTTGGCCGTCGAACATCTCGGGACTGCTGCCAGGTTTCATTGAGGCCCACCCGTGAACAAGGTGACAGAATATAGCACGCTGTATAGACGAACGACGATAGACTAGATGCCTTAAACTCCCATGCCAGCGCCAAAGGCGCGGAATATGAAAGCCAGAGGCGAGCGCCGAACACAGTCCAGCGCCAAAGGCGCGGAATATCAGAGCCAGGGGCGAGCGCCGAACACAGTCCAGCGCCAAAGGCGCGGAATATCAAAGTCAGGGCAAGCGCCGAACACAGTCCAGCGCCAAAGGCGCGGAATATGAAAGCCAGGGCAAGCGCCGAACACAGTCCAGCGCCAAAGGCGCGGAATATCAAAGCCAGGGCAAGCGCCGAACACAGTCCAGCGCCAAAGGCGCGGAATATCAAAGCTAAGGGTCAAGCGCCGAACATAGTCCAGCGCCAAAGGCGCGGAATATGAAAGCCAAGGCAAGCGCCGAACATAGTCCAGCGGCAAAGGGCGGAATATCAAAGCTAAGGGGCAAGCGCCGAACATAGTCCAGCGCCAAAGGCGCGGAATATGAAAGCCAGGGGCAAGCGCCGAACAACGTGAGGCGCGTCGCCCCTGGTAGAGAGCGTAATGATCGTGAAGCTCTGAAAGAGCGAAATAACTGCTGTGATATTTCGCACTTTCAGTGCTCCGTTCGAGTTTATTCTCGTTAACCAGGGGCGACGCGTTCCGCTGCGCTTCACGCTTGCCCCTGGCTTTCATATTCCGCGCCTTCGGCGCTGCCGATGTTTTTATATTCCGCGCCTTCGGCGCTGCCGATGTTTTTATATTCCGCGCCTTCGGCGCTGCCAATGTTTTCATACTGCGCGCCTTTGGCGCTCAGATCCGACTTTTGAGATAAAGCCCGATACACTGGATTCATCAGATGCGCTAGGATGGACAGTAATGGCGATTTTGGAAACTCAGGCACTCACCCGCAAGTTTGGCGGGCTAACGGCGGTAGATGCGATGACAATCTCGCTGGCGCCGGGAGAGGTGTTCGGGTTGTTAGGTCCAAACGGGGCAGGGAAGACTACTGCAATTAAGATGCTCACTACGCTGTTGCCGCCCACATCAGGTACGGCGCACATCGCCGGTTTTGAGATCACTCGCCAGGCCGGGAGCGTGAGACGCGTGATCGGTTACGTACCGCAGATGCTCTCAATCGATCCCTCGCTGACCGGTTACGAGAATCTGCTGGTTTTTGCAAAGCTGTACGATATACCGCGCGCCGAGCGAGAATCGCGCATCGACGAGGCGTTGGTTCTGGTTGGTTTGACGGATGCCGCCGGTAAGCTTGCGCGCCAGTACTCCGGTGGAATGATTCGACGGCTGGAGATCGCGCAGTCGACGTTGCACCGGCCGCCGTTGTTATTCCTGGACGAACCGACTGTTGGGTTGGACCCCATCGCACGCCAAGCGGTATGGGAACATATCATGCGTCTTCGCGACAATTTCGGCGTCACGATTTTTCTGACGACGCATTACATGGAAGAGGCTGAAAGCCTGTGCAGCCGCGTCGCGATCATGCACCGGGGGAAAATAGTCAAAGACGATTCTCCAACTCGTCTAAAGGCATCCGTTGGTAATCATCAAGCGACGTTAGGTGATGTCTTCGTTCACTATGCAGGCGATACGCTGGAATCGGGAGGAAGCTATCTTGAGACGTCAAGAGGAAGACGCACAGCTAAGAGGCTTGGCTGACTCGTCGATCTTAATTCCCACCAACCCATTCGCCACAGTTACCGCGTTTGTTCGTAAGACACTGGCCATCAGCGAGTTTGAGATTCGCAAGCTGCGCCATGATCCTACCGAGCTCATCACTCGTGCTATCCAACCGATGTTATGGCTTCTGTTATTTGGTGCAGTCTTCAACAGAGCGCGCGCAATCCCGACAGGTGGTATTCCGTATCTCGATTTCCTCGCTCCCGGCATTCTCGGGCAGAGCGCTTTGTTCGTGTCTATTTTCTTTGGCGTGGCGATCCTCTGGGAACGCGATCTGGGAATCACAAACAAGTTTCTGATTAGTCCTACGCCGCGAGCAGCACTCGTCCTCGGCAAGGCGTTATCGGCAGGTGTCCGTTCGCTTTCACAAGCGTTATTTATATACGTGCTGGCATGGCTGTTAGGAGTAAAGTTGAACTGGAGTCCGTTGGCGCTCGCGGGCGTGATGTTTGTGGTCGTGCTTGGTGCGGCCTTGTTCTCGACTTTCTCTCTGATCATCGCTTGCCTGGTGAAGACGCGCGAGCGGTTTATGGGAATCGGCCAGTTACTGACGATGCCATTGTTTTTTGCGAGTAACTCGATTTATCCGCTCTCGTTGATGCCCGACTGGCTCCGAGTAGTTTCGCGCGTGAACCCGTTGAGTTACCAGGTGGACGCGCTGCGTGCGTTGATGATTCAGAGCGGAGTCAGCAATTTCGGGCTGGCGGTGGATTTTGGCGTGCTGTTGGTTTCGACTGTTGCGTTGGTAATGATCGGCGCGCGACTATATCAACGTGTCGTGATTTGATGAACACGCTTGTGCGCCGCGGCTTCGCCGGCCGATGTGAGGCGGGGCTCAGCCCCGCCGTCAGCTTTCGAAAAAGATTTGGGGCTGTGCCCCCGGTTGGGCCTTTGGCCTGAAAGGGGCAAAGCCCGGACCGCGAGCGCAGCCCAAACTGAATAAGCTAAATCGACAGAAGTGATCACAGCTTAGTAGTGCCGACGTCTGTCACGGAGTTTGTAGGTATAGAGCGCTGAGCTGCCAAAACCGGCGAGCGCGCCGATTCCCGCTCCCCTTCTACCACCTAGCAGCGCGCCGATGCCCGTGCCACCGCCAGTACCGATGGCCAACGTAAGCGCATCGCGATGTCGTTGCCAGAAAGAGCGTCTATGGCCAACATAATACACGCGCCGTGGGTAGTAGCCATATGCGGTGCGCGCGTAGCGCGACCGATGGCTATAACTTGAGTAGTAACGCCGGTGATGTCTACAAGCCATCACCGGAAACGCGGATCCTGCAAACAGAAAGAGACACAATAAAATAATCAGCAGTCGTTTCACGATCCACCTCCTCAGTCTGAGTTGCAATTGGAAATAAGGGAGAGTTTGCGTTGGGGTTATAGTAACAGAACGTGTCAACACTGCCGGGTAAATGAAGATTGCTACTTTCGACCGATAAACCGTATGCGACCTGTAAACACCCGGTGTTCAGTTCCACCGAACGTCAGAAATTGCGGTGAGTCGAGGTTGTTATTCACGACGGTTGGATTCTGCCGGTTGGTGACATTGTTGAAGCCTGCTCGCAACGCGAGTATGTAGCTAAACAAAGTGAAGCGTCGTTCGAGATGAGTATTTAGCGTGAAGTAATCGGGGAAGCGGCGTGAGTTCAGAGCGCCAACGAGTTGCTGTTGCTGGTTCACCACGCTAAACGGAAAGCCGGTGCGCCAGTCCAGCGAATAGACGAAGTCAAACTTCTTCACCAGCGGCATCCAGCCCCACGAGATGAAATGATTCGGCGCATCCCACGGAAGCGGCCCACCTGACTGCGGGCCAAATACCGGGTTGTCGATATTGTTTTCCAGTACGGCATTCGAATGCGCTCGCGAGCGAGTGTAAGCTGCGAGAATCGCGTAGTTTCGTTTAAATGCGCGCCGCAGAGTGATCTGGAAAGCGTCGTAGTGATCCTGCCTGTCATTGAGCAACTGAAAGCCACTGTTTGTTTCGAAATATGCAAAACCGTTGTGCCCACGCTTCTGCAAAAACTCTGCATCAAGATAGATTTGAGCCGGTAGTTTATCCTCGAGCTCAATGCTCCAGTTCAAATAACGCGGCACTCTCAAGCTCTGCTCGTTAACGTGAAACGACGTTGTTAATAGTGGTCCAAGAGGTGTTACTCCGTTACTCGCGAACAACTGATCCAACCGTTCTCCCGCGAGTGGGCGAGTGAGCAGATCGAGATTCGTCGCATCGTAGTAAAGACCGATGCCGCTCGACAGTTTCATATTGCCATCATGCGTTAAGAGATAGGTGCCGGCGACTCGAGGCGAAACTGATGTCCGATGAATAATCGTGTCGCGATCTGCTCGCACGCCTGCTTCCAACAGCAGGCGCTTCGAGATCGACCAGCGATCTTGGCCATAAACGCTCGACTCGAAATTACTGCGGCCGAATGACGCGTCGCCAATGAATGTGGACACCCGCGACAGAGTGCGATCCTCTCTCAGAATGAAAATCGGATTTCGGATGTTCGACTCGTCGACGGTTATTCGGTCGAGGTCCGTTCCAAACTTAATCTCGTGTGTGCCGCGCCAGTGCGCTAAAGGCAAAGTCAGATTCGCGATGCCTTGAAGACGTCGAGCATTCGCGTTCGAAGTTCGGAAGAAGTTTCCGCTTGTTCCTTCGGGACTGATTCGATAAGGCAGATTTCCTCTGGGCTGCTCGTGATCATGAAACTGATTTAATGCGAAACCTATCTCGAAGAGTGCGCCGTTGGATGTGTAGAACTGATCTTTGATCGTGGCCAGATACGCGTGACCGTCAACGTTCGTGGTTGTCTCCACGGGATCAAATCGCGATAAGCCGTTATTCCCGGAGTGAAAATTGTTGGAGAGAAAACTCGCTGTGAGGATGTTTCTTTCACTTAAATTGACTTGGGCCTTCAACAGATTGTCGACGCGCCAGGAACTCGCTCGATCTGCACCGTCAGGAAGCTCGGGAACAATTGTCAGCGTGTACACGCCGCCGGCACCATCAAAAAACCAGGCTTTCTTTTTTCGCAGTGGTCCGGAAAAAGTCGCGCGAGGAGTCCACTCATTGAAGTGCAGTCCTTTACGGTTTTGAAGTGAAGGAATGAAATTTGTTGCGGAGAAGCGATATCGATCGTCACCCATACCACTCATCAAGCTCAGCGTTCCGCCCGAGCCCTTGCCATACTGCGCGGATGACCGACTTGATTGCGCTTCGATAACGCGCAAGGCATCCGGACTAATTCTCATGTCCAGCAGGCCGGTTACCGGATGTCTGATATTGAAGTCGTCAAGCTGATCGAAAACCTGGTACGTGGCAGAACCTCCAAGGTGAATTTGGTCGGTGGCATCTGCCAGCACGCCGGGAACTAGTGGCAGGGCTTTTCGAAAATCACGCGTCGAGGGATACGGCAGCGTCAGGATCTCGCGGCTCGTCACTGCCTTCGCGTCTGCCGTCTTGCCCGGATCGATGGCGGGTGGTGAGTCGTAGACGTTCACGGTTTCAGCAAGTTCCTGCTGATGGTAGATCGTTACTTCCAAACTCGACGCTTCACCAACGCGAACGTCTGTTGTGGAAGCATAGAAACCCTCCTTCTCGATTTTGAGCTGGTAGGAACCTGGGTTGGTAACGTCGAACTCGTGCCGGCCGGCAGCATCGGTTTCGCCTCTGACGAGTGTCTGAGTGGCAATCTGCTCGAGCACGATCTGCGCGCCCGCGACCGCGACTCCAGTTTCGTCTACGACTGTGATTCGGAATTTGACGGCTTGCGCGTGAGAGTTTGCCACAACAAAGCACAAAAGAAACAAAATCATTCCCACTGATCTTGTGCTTGCTTGTACTTCCCTATGGCTCAAAGACGTGCACCGAACTGATAACTGATGGCCACCCAAACCGACGCCCAGCATAATGCACTTAAAAAGTTCAGGGATGAATATTTCCGCGGCGGCATCGCTGCGGTTGCGCAGACTAACGGAATCGTAATCCGCAGCCCCGCGGCGAAGCGCGACAGAAGTACGGCTACGGTTCCATGCCGAAGGACGAACTTACTTACGCGTGGATACCACTTTCGCAATCGTTTGGATTTTTGCACAAGCCGAGCGGCGCGTTGGTGCGCGGCGTAGAAATAGATCTGATCGCCGGCCGCGCCACCGACTGCCGCGGCGAGAATCGTCAGTCGCCAATCAAGATAGCCGGCGCCGCAAAGTGTGCCTGCCGCAATTAGTACGGCTTCGCCTTCCCAGAACGCGGCGATCAAAACCGCGAAGTATCCGTATTCCGGCAATAGTCGTGTTAACAAACTATCTCCATTCAATCTTAGGAGAAAATTTCTCCCGCGAAGGCGCTAAGGCACAAAGCGCTACCGCGTTTCTAAGGAGCTTTCTTTGCGCCTTTGCGCTTTTGCGGCAGAAATTTTCTCTTGTGTGCGAGGATCTCCGGTCGCCTTGCGGACAACGCGCAAGACCCGATCGATATCAGACGCACGCAAGCGGGAGTACACGGGCAATTGCAGCGCCTTTTCCGTCGCTTCTGCGCCCGGACACTCGCCGCGGAACTCCTTGAACAAATCGAGTTTGGAACAAACGTCAACGTGCGTCGTCTCAATATCGATGCCGCGCCTTATGGCCCACTGACTCAGCTGCGTCGAATCGGACGTGTACACGCAGTACTGATAAAACACGTGCTCGGTATCCGCCGGCACTCGCGGTGTTTGAATGTTCCGACAATCAATTAACCCGCGACTGTATTGCGCAGCGTGTTCGCGACAGCGTTCATTGTGACGCTCAAGATTCGCGAGACCGCGCAGACCGAGTAAAGCCTGCACGTTTGAGTATCTCTGGTGGTAAGTGCGCGGAAACTGTTCGAGGGAACGTATCTTCTCCCACACGTATCGTGAAAGATCGTGATGGCCCAACAGAGAGACGGCTGCTTGCAAAGGGTAACCCCAAAATGTGAAAACCTTCGGACTAACGGCAACGCGTGCTCCGTAACCGGTCGCAAACCGGCGTATGAGATCCGGCAAGCTCGGTTGAGGTTCCCTCAGAGCCTGAGCTTGTACGCTTCGTGACAGCGCAGCATCGCTCGTGAGAACCATTCCACCGCCGTAAGTATTAATTCCTTTGAGCAACTGAAAGCTAAAGAAGGATGCTGTTCCGAACGTGCCGACTCTTCGCCCTCGATATCGTGCGCCGGCGGCCTGAGCACAATCCTCGACCACAACGAGGTCATGCTTTTCGGCGATTTTTATTACCTCGCTCATTGCGCAAGGTAGCCCGTAAAGATGCGTGGGCACGATTGCGCGTGTACGTTCAGTCAGTGCAGCTTCAACTTTAGCTGGCTCGAGATTGAACGTTGATGGATCAACGTCAACGAAGACCGGTGTGAGTCCATTGCGACGCGCGATCTCGGGCACTACCCAGAATGTCAGTGCAGGAAAAATAATTTCGGAGCCTGGCGGCAGATTGAGCGCGCGCAGAATGTAATGGAAAGCCATTCGACCAAATGAAGTCGCGGTCGCGGACTCCATGCGGTGAAACTTCGCAAACTCCTGTTCGAACTCTTCGATCGCGGGACCGCTCACCGCCTCGCCACGCCGAAACGCCGCGATGACGACCTTCTCATCACCGGGTGCGGAACGGACACCGTAACGGGCAATCGTG
>Ga0070681_10004494_pt1 | contig 13303 bp, 12 predicted proteins | sample KBSC83BmetaG_FD_65650 | JGI IMG/M metagenome (GOLD analysis project Ga0070681, IMG submission 65650) | Corn rhizosphere microbial communities from Kellogg Biological Station, Michigan, USA - KBS C8-3B metaG | ecosystem: Host-associated > Plants > Roots > Rhizosphere | place: USA: Michigan... | reverse complement strand
GCGGAGAACCGCGACTTCTACATCGTCGGCAATTCGATCCAGGCGTGCGCGATGTCCTCGGTGTACGGCATGACGATGGCGGTCGCGAACGAGCGCTGGTTCGGGACGCTCGGCCCGTTGCTCGCCTCGCCGGCCAGTCGCTCGGCAGTGTTCCTCGGCCGCGGTCTCCCGGTGCTCGCAAACGGCATCTTCGTCTCGACGTTCACGTTCTTGATCGGCGTCGTGCTGCTCGGCTTCCGGCCCGGGCTCGACTCGGTGCCGTCGCTGGCGCTGATCGTCCTGGTGACGGTCCTCTCGTGCACCGCGTTCGGGATGCTGCTCGGCTCGATCGGACTGCGGGCGAAAGACTTCTTCTTCGCCGCGAACCTCGCCTACTTCCTGATGCTCCTCTTCTGCGGGGTCAACATCCCGCTCGCCACGCTGCCGAGCTGGATGAGCGCGATCGGCCGCTGCCTACCGCTCACCCACGGGATTGCCGCCGCCCGGGAGGTCGCGGCCGGCTCGTCGCTCGGGCACGTCGCCGGTCTCGTCGGGACCGAGCTCGGGATCGCCGCCGCCTATGCGCTCGCCGGGCTCACGCTCTTCCGGGTGCTCGAGCGTGAGTCCCGTCGCACCGCCGTGCTCGACGCCTACTAGTAGCTAGTCGGAGGATCCCCGTTTCGGGGGAGGGTCCCGGGGCTGACAAGAGGCGATACCGAGTAGGCATGCGGCCTGCTCAGGCGCTCTCCGTCATCCCCGATGGTCTCGATGCGAATCAGCTCATCGAGCTGTTCGACTCGCTCCCGATCCCGCTCCTCGTCGGGCGGGAGAGCGACCGCCGCGTGCTGGCGGCGAACCAGGCGTTCCTCGACCTGATCGGGTACGACCTCGACGAGATCCTCGGCGTGGCACCTCCGTTCCCGTGGTGGGCCGGAGAGGCTGACGCGAGCGCCGGCTTCACGCCGGGCTCGATCGTGACGCGTGCGTACCGGTGCAAGGACGGACGCCCGCTCGTCGTCGAAGTCACGTCGCACGGATTCGCAGACGGGCTGCTGCTCGGAATCATCGCCGATCTCACAGAACGCCGAGAGCTCGAGCAACAAATCATCCAGAGCGGGAAGCTCACCGCGATCGGAGAGCTCGCTGCGGGCGTCGCGCACGAGATCAACAACCCGCTGTTCGCGATCCTCGGGCTGACCGAGTTTCTGCTCAAGGAGTCCGAGGAAGAGTCGCGCGCACACCGCCGGCTCGAGCTGATCCGCGAGACGGGGCTCGAGATCAAGGAGATCGTTCGGGCGCTGCTCGACTTCGCCGGCGAGAACACTGAAGAGCGTCGTCTCGTGCCGATCGAAGACGTCGTCCGCTCGACCGTCGAGCTCGTTCGGCGCACGAACGCCCACAAAGGGGTCGAGCTCATCGACACGTATGCCGCGCCGGATGCGCTCGTGCTCGCCAGCCCCAACCAGCTCAAGCAAGTCGTGCTCAACCTGATCGCGAATGCGCGCCAGGCGATGCCGCTCGGCGGGACCGTGCACGTCGAAACGTCCCGCCTCGGCACGAATGGGCTCATCACGGTCGCCGATGACGGCCCCGGCATCGACCCCGCGCTGCTGTCGCGCATCTTCGAGCCGTTCTTCACCACGAAGCGCGACGTCGGCGGGACAGGTCTCGGGCTGTCCGTCAGTCTCGGGATCGCCGAGTCGCACGGCGGCACGCTGATCGCTTCGTCGGAGCCGGGCGTCGGAGCGCGCTTCACCGTGCGCCTGCCGCTCGCCACAAGGGTCGACCAGTGAGCCGCATCCTCGCGATCGACGACGAGGACGTCGTCCGCATGCTCGTCGTCGAGATCCTCGAATCGGTCGGCCACGAGGTCGTCGGCGCAGAGAGCGCCGAGGACGCACTCGAATTGCTCGACAAGAACGAGTTCGACCTCGTCGTCAGCGACGTTGTCATGCCCGGCCTGTCTGGGCTCGAACTGCTCGAGGCCGCGCGCAGCCGCCACGCGTCACTGCCGGTCGTGCTCGTAACCGGCGCGGGGACGTACGAGACGTTGAGCCAGGCGCTCACGCGCGGCGCGGCCGGTCTCGTCACCAAGCCGTTCGCGCACGCCGAGCTGCAGACCGCGGTGTCGGATGCGCTCGAGCGCGCGACGCGCTCGCGCGACGAGTTGCGCGAGCGTCTGCTCGCACCCACGCTCGCGAGCGCGCTCGCAAACGCAATCGAGGCCCGCGACTCCTATCTCCACGGCCACTGCGAACGACTCGCGTCCCTCGCAGTTCGCATCGCGGAGGATCTCAATGTCGCGGCGGAGGACATCGAGACAGTGCGTCTCGGCGCCATCCTCCACGACGTAGGGAAGATCGGCATCCCGGACCGCGTGCTCCTCAAGCCCGGGCCGCTCGACGACGAAGAGCGGCGAATCATCGAGACGCACACGGAGATCGGCGACAAGCTGCTCGAACCGCTCGACCTCCTCGCCGGAGCCCGGCCGATCGTGCGGCACCACCACGAGCGCTGGGACGGCGCCGGGTATCCCGACGGTCTTGTCGCGGACCAGATTCCCGTCGGCGCGCGAATCGTCGCTGTCGCCGACTCGGTCGAGGCGATGACGTCACGGCAGCTCTACCGCAAGCCGCTCGAGGCAGGCGAGATCATCGCCGAACTGCAGAAGCATCGAGGCAAGCAGTGGGACCCGTCCGTCGTCGACGTCGTGCTGCGACTGATCGCGAGCGGCGAGCTCATGCTGACGCAGGGCGGCCTTCGACTCTTGGAGCTCGCGCCGTGAAGACGGCGGAAACACTCACGGCCCGTGAGCGCGAAGTGCTCGGCCTGCTCGCCGACGGCCTGGCGCACGACGAGATCGCACAACGCCTCGGCATCGGCTCCGAGACCGTGCGCACGCACGTGCGCAAGGCGAGCAGCAGGCTTGGGGCATCCACGCGCACGCAAGCCGTCGCGACGGCGCTGAGGCTGGGGCTGATCTCATGACGACGGTTCGCCCGGAGCTCGAGGTCGCCGCACTCTCCGGCGAGGTCGATGCCGTCATGCGCGGCATCGTCGAGCGGCTCATGCTGCTCCGCCACGCCGACGGCGCCTCGCTCTCGACCGTCGACGACGGGTTCGCCTTCTTCCGAGTGTGCGCAGGCGAGGATCTGCCGCTCCAGGGACGGACATTCCGTCTCGAGGAGACGCTGGGCGCAACATGCATGAACGGCGAGCTGGTCGTGCTGCGCAAGACGACCGGTCCGGAGGTCGATCGCTGCCTGACGCCCGGTGCGGCATCGATCGCGCTCGCTCCGCTCGAGTGGGACGGGCAGGTACGCGGTGTTCTCGGAGTCCGCAGCTCGTCGCTCGAGGCGTTCGACGACGCCGGCGTCGAAGAGGTCCGGATGCTTGCCGCCGGTGCGTCGATCGCCCTGCGGAACGCGGAGCTGATCGCCAAGCTCGCCGAGAGCGAACGTAGCTACCGGGAGCTGCACGACCGGGCTGCCGACGCGATCCTTGTCTTCGACGCGGACAGTGTGATCCTCGATGCGAACGAGGCCGCAGGGGTGCTGCTCCTGCGTGACGTCGACGAGCTGCGTGGGATGAACGCGCGCGAGCTCTTCACTGCGGTCGAGCTCGCTGCCGCACCGTTGCGGACGGACGAGCTCATGCGAACGGGCGAGCTCCGGTCTGAACGCCCGTTCCTCCGTAAGGACGGCACCGAGATCATGGTCGAGTACTCATGCCGCGTGCTCGACGGCGGGCGCGTGCACACCTCGCTGCGCGACGTCACCCAGCGCCGGCGCGCCGAGGACCGTCTACGGACGAGTCTCGGTCGCCTGCACGCGATCGTGCAGACGCAGCAGCAGATCGCCGCGCTCGAGCTCGATCACGAAGCCCTGACGAGCACGATCGTCCTGCGCGCGCAGCGGCTCTGCGGCGGCGACGGCGCAGCCGTGCAGTGGTTCGACGGGCACGAGTCGGTGTACCACCACTGCTCCGGGATCGCGTCCGGCCATGTCGGCCTTCGCCTCGACCGCTCGGCGAGCCTTGCGGGCCTCGCATCGTTGAACGACGAAGCGGTGTACTCCTCTGATACGTCGATCGACCCGCGCGCCGACGGGGACGTATGTGCCCGCGTCGGCATTCGGTCGCTGATCTGTGCACCTCTCCACCGTGACGGGCACGTGGTCGGAGTCCTCTCCATCCTCGGCCGCGAGCCGCATGCCTTCGACGAGCTGGCAGTCGAGACGGCCCGCTTGATGGCGGAGTTCATCGGCGCAGTGCTGCGCAACACGAACGAACTGCAAGAGCGCGGCGCGCTCCTCGAGAAGCTGCGGCTGCAAGACCAGGTCGTCGAGCACATGCAGACCGCGCTCTACGCGTTCAGCGTCGCCGACGGCTCCCTCAGGCTTCGGTACGCGAACAAGGCGAGCGAAGAGGCGACCGGCCTGCCGATCGACGCGATCATGGGTCTCCCGCTGAGGGAGATCTTCCCGGCCGTGCCGTCGGCGTTGATCAACCGCATGCTGCAGATCGTCGAGACCGGCGAGGTGCTCGACGCGGGAAACATCGAGTACACCGACGACCGGATCCCGCCCAGCATCTTCTCGGTCAAGGCGTTCCGGGTTTCGAACGACGGCCTGGCGATGACGTTCGACAACGTCACGGATGTCGCGCGCATCGAGGGCCAGCTGCGCCAGGCCCAGAAGATGGAAGCCGTCGGTCGCCTCGCCGGCGGGATCGCGCATGACTTCAACAACCTGCTCACCGCCATATCCGGCTACAGCGAGTTCCTGATCGGCGGTACGCCCGATCCGAAACTGCGGCGATACGCGGAAGAGATCAAGCGCGCGTCCGACCGAGCAGCCGGTCTGACCGGCCAACTACTCGCGTTCAGCCGCCGGCAGGTGCTGCAGCCGCGCATCCTCGACCTGAACGCGACGGTCGGCGACATGAACATGATGCTTCGCCGCTTGATCGGCGAAGACGTCGAGCTCGTGACGATGCTCGGCGCCGAGCTCGCGCCGGTTCGTGCCGACCCAACACAGGTCGAACAGGTGATCATCAACCTCGCCGTGAACGCGCGCGATGCGATGCCGCACGGCGGCTCGGTCACGATCGAGACCGCGAACGTCGTCATCGCTGACACGGCGTTCGTCGAGCTTCGCTTGACGGACACCGGCGTCGGCATGACCGAGGCGGAGCGGCGCCAGCTCTTCGATCCGTTCTTCACGACCAAAGAGGGTGGCACCGGGCTCGGGCTCGCGACCGTCTACGGGATCGTCGAACAGAGCGGCGGCACGATCGAGGTCGAGTCGGCGCCCGGTCTCGGCTCCTCATTCCGGATCCTGCTGCCGGCCGAATGGGGCCCGCTCGACGCACCTGAGCTCGAACCGGCGAGTCTTGCGCCGGCCGCCGGCGAAGAGACGATCCTGCTCGTCGAGGACGAGCTCGTCGTGCGCCGGCTCGTCGCCGAGATCCTCGAGTCGAACGGCTACTCCGTGCTGCAGGCCGGCGACGGGCCTTCCGCACTCGAGCTGCTTCGCCGCCACACCGGCCCGCTCGACCTGCTTGTGACGGATGTCGTGATGCCGGGCATGAGCGGCCCCGACGTCGCCGGTGCAGTCGCAGCGATGCGCCCCGGCGCGCAGGTGCTCTACATCTCCGGCTACACCGACTCGTCGGTGGGCCAGCACGGCGTGCTCGAGCCCGGGATCGCGTTCCTGCAGAAGCCGTTCAACGCCGACGAGCTCACGCGCAAGGTGCGCGAAGTGCTCGACGGCGCCGTCGTGCCGGTGGACTAGCCGACAAGACTCACGGTTCTGCTTGATTTGGAGCGTGCTGCCGCCGCTCCTCCGCGAGAACCCGAACTTCCGCCGCTACTTCATCGGGCAGGCGGTGTCGCTCGTCGGCGACCAGATCACGCTGATCGCGCTGCCGCTGACCGCGGTGCTCGCGCTCCACGCTTCCGCGGGACAGATGGGCGCGCTGACGACGATCGCGCTCGTTCCGAACCTCATCTTCTCGCTCCATGCCGGCAGCTGGGTCGACCGCCGCGCCGGGCGCCGCCAGATCATGCTCGTGACAGACATCCTGCGCGGGCTCTTGATCGCGACGGTTCCGATCGCGTTCGCGCTCGGCCACCTGACATGGCTTCACCTCTACATCGTCGCGTTCGGCACGGGAACGCTCGCCGTCTTCTTCTACGTCGCGTACGGCGGCTTCTTCCAGACGATCGTGCGCCGGGAGGACTACGTCGCCGCCAACTCGCTCTCGCACGGCAGCCGCGCCTTCTCGTTCCTCGCGGGCACGAGCCTCGGTGGCGTCCTCGTCCAGCTGCTGCGCGGGCCGTACGCACTCGCGCTCGACGCATTCTCGTACTTCTGGTCGGCGCTCTTCATGAGCCGCGTGGATGCGCCCGACCCACCGCAGGCCGAGCACAGCGAGGGCGGCGTGCTCGCCGGCGCACGGTGGATCCGCGGCAACCCGATCATCCGGGCGGAGCTGCTCGGCGTGGCGACGCTCAACCTCTTCAACTTCATCTTCTTCGCGCTGTTCTTGCTGTACGCGACGCGCTCGCTCCACGTCCGCGCGGGCACGCTCGGCGTCGTGCTCGGCGTCGCCTCCATCGGCACGCTCTTCGGCTCGGTCATGACCGCCCGCATCTCACGGCGGATCGGCGTCGGGCCGGCGTTCCTGATCGGCTGCTTCCTCTTCCCCGCGCCGCTGATCCTCGTTCCGGCAGCAGGCGGGCCGCACTGGCTGATCGTCGTGCTGCTGTTCACGGCCGAGCTCCTGTCCGGCTTCGGCCTCATGCTGCTGGACATCCTGGCCGGTGCGATGTCGGCAGCCGTGATCCCACCCCACCTCCGCTCCCGGGTCTCCGGGGCGTTCATGGTCGTGAACAACGGCGTCCGCCCGATCGGAACCGCCCTCGGCGGCGTGCTGGGGTCGATGATCGGGCTGCGCCCGACGCTCTGGATCGCGACGGTCGGCGCACTTGCCGGCATGTTCTTCCTCCTGCCGTCGCCGATTCGCTCGCTGCGCGACGTCCCCGACGAGGCGCAAGCGTGAACGACGATCCCCTCGAGCTGTTCCACGAGTGGGTGCAGGGCGACGAGATGGTGATCGCGACCGCCACGGCCGACGGCCGCCCATCCGCGCGCGCACTGCTCTTGAAGAGCGCGGACGAGCGCGGCTTCACGTTCTTCACGGGCTACACGTCGCGCAAGGGACGCGAGCTCGAGGCGAACCCGCGTGCAGCACTGCTGTTCCGCCGCGAAGGCATCCAGGTGCGTGTCGAAGGGCCGGTCGAGCGGATCCCCGCCGAGGAGTCCGACGCGTACTGGCAAACGAGGCCGGCCGGATCGCGCCGGAGCGCGGCCGCTTCCCACCAGTCGGAGCCGGTCGCTTCACGCGCGGAGCTCGAGGCTGCCGCCGCAGCGCAGCCGGACGAGCCCGAGCGCCCAGAGCGCTGGGGCGGCTACCGGCTCGTGCCCGACACGTACGAGTTCTGGCGCCACCGGGACGACCGCTTGCACGAACGTCACCTGTTCAGGGCATGCGCGGGGGAGTGGGAGCGTCTACTTCTGCAACCGTGAGGAAGCCGTGCGCGCGCCCGCACGTTTGCTCGGCCACGGGCAGCGAGACGCCGGCGAGGGCCGGGTGGAACGTGCGGGCGGGCGCACTGGCCGCTGCGGCCGCTGTGCTCTGCGTTGCCGCAACGGGCGCAACGCCCACGCCGCCGAAGATCGCCGGCTGCCAGGTGTTCCCGGCAACCAACGCGTGGAACCAGGCAGTCGACAAGCTGCCGGTCGCGGCGAACTCGGCGACGATCATCGCCTCGATCGGCGACTCAGGCGTTCACGCCGACTTCGGCAGTGGGCTCTGGGACGGCTCGCGGATCGGCATCCCGTACACGGTCGTGCACGGAAAGACGACGCCGAAGTCGCGCCTGCATTTCGAGTACGGCGACGAGAGCGACAAAGGCCCGTATCCGATCCCGGCGAACGTGCCGATCGAAGGGCAGCCGTCCGCATCGAACGACGGCGACCGCCACGCACTGATCGTCGACCGCGACTCCTGCAAGCTCTATGAGCTGTACGCGCTGCAGCGCACGGGCTCCGGCTGGACGGCGGGGTCAGGCGCGATCTTCGATCTCCGTTCGAACAAGGCCCGGCCGGCAGGCTGGACGTCTGCGGACGCGGCAGGCCTGCCGATCTTCCCCGGTCTCGCGCGCTGGGACGGCGACGCCTCGACGGGCGCGATCCGCCACGCCCTGCGGTTCACGGTGGAGCGCACGCGACGCGCCTACATCTACCCCGCGCGCCACTACGCGAGCAGCGCAACCGATGCGTCGCTGCCGCCGATGGGGTTGCGCGTGCGTCTCAAGGCGAATGTCGACATCTCGCACCTGCCGCGCCAGGCACGCATCGTTGCCCAGGCGATGAAGACCTACGGGATGATCCTGGCCGACAACGGGTCGAACTGGTACGTGTCGGGTGCGCCGAGCCCGCACTGGTCGAACGACCAGCTACACGCGCTCGGTGCGCTGCACGGATCCGACTTCGAGGTCGTCGACACCTCCACCTTGCGGCCGTAGCGCCACCGTGAAGGTCGTGCCGGCATCGCTGCTCTTCACGCCGACAGTGCCGCCCATCGCGGTCGCGAGCTGCCGCACGATCGCGAGGCCGAGCCCGCTGCCGATCAGCCGGTCGCGTCCGATCTTGTCGTACAGATAGAAGCGCTCGAAAGCGTGCGGCAGATCCTCTGACGGGATGCCCGGCCCTGTGTCCGAGACGGCGAGACGCGAGCCGTCAGCCTCGACGGTCACCGAGCCGCCGGCCGGGGTCTCGCGCAACGCGTTCTCGACGAGGTTCGACGCGATCTGCAGGACGCGGTCTGCGTCGCCGGACACCCAGGCTTCCTCGGCGATTGCGCGCAGCTCGACCCCGAGTGCACGGGCGGTCGGCTCGTGACGACGCGCGGCTTCGCGCGCAACCTCGGCAAGGTCGACTGCCTCCGAGCGAACCGAGAACTCGGCGCGGTTCATGCGCGCGAGATCCAGCAGGTCACGCACGAGCCGCTCGAGCCGTCCACTTTCGGTCGCGATCACGCGCGCGGCCTCGCCGGGCTCGAAGGCTCCTTCGGCGAGCCCTTCCGCGTAGCCGCGGATCGCGGTCAACGGCGTCTTCAGCTCATGGCTTACGGAGAGCAGGAATGCACGCTCGGCATCGCGTGACGACGCGAGCTGCTCGACCATCTGATTGAACGCGGCTGCCAGTGAGGCGAGCTCGGTTGTCCCTTCGGTCTCGAGCGGCTCGTGCCGCTCGTCGGCCGCGAGCGCACGAGTCGCCGCGGCGACGCGCTGCAGCGGCCGAACGATCGACCGCGCGAGCAGGAACGACAGCACCGCGGCCATCGCGGCACCGGCGAGGGCGGCGAGCAACAGGTCGGTGAGGAACGGACGCCACGCGGCCGACTTCGCCGACGCAGGTTGAAGAACGAGAAGACCGCGCTGCGGAATGAGGCGGTAGGAGTAGATCTGCTGCTTGCCCGCGAAACGCGTCTCGCCGTTGCTCGGGCGGTTGACGTTCGGCACGAGCGTGGCGAACGTCGCGCGCAGCTGCACCATCACGATGATCGAACCGAGCTTCTGGATCCCGTTGCGGTAGCTGACGTGCTGACGGCGGTCGTGCGCCCGGTCGTCGGCGAGGCGCGCGATCGTGGCAGCCTGCGTGCGGTCGACCTGCCGACGCGTCAGGATGCCGCCGATCGCGAGCGTCAAGCCAAGGGTGATCGCGAGTGCCGCCAGCGTCGCCGCGAAGAGGCGCCCGCGGAGCGACCTCATGCGACGGCTTTGTATCCCGCGCCGCGGAAGGTGCGGATCAGATCGGGGCGACCGAGCTTGCGACGGAGCTGTGCGACGTGAACGTCGACGGTCCGCGTGCCGCCCGGATACTCCTGGCCCCACACACGATCGAGCAGGAGATCGCGCGAAACGACGACGCCGGCATTGGCCATGAAGAACGCGAGCAGCTCGAACTCCTTCGCGGTCAGTTCGATCGGCCGGCCGTCGACGGTAACGTCGTGCGACTCGCGGTCGAGCAGGACGTCGCCGAGCGCAAACCGCTCGTACCGCTCCTGCGGCTCTGTGCGCCGGAAGATCGCCTTCATGCGCGCGACGAGCTCCCGCGGTGAGAACGGCTTCGTCAGGTAGTCGTCGGCGCCGACCTCGAGACCGACAACGCGATCCGGTTCCTCGTCGCGCGCGGTCAGCATCAGAATCGGGACCTGTGACTTCCCGCGCATCGCGCGACAGACGTCGAACCCGTCCATGCCCGGCAATCCGATGTCGAGCACGACCATCTTCACCGGATGACGTTCGACTTCGACGAGCGCCTCCTCGCCCGAGCGAACCCAAACGACGCGATAGCCGCTCTTCTGCAAGTAGCCGCGGACGAGCTCACCAACCGAAGGCTCGTCCTCGACAAGGAGGATCGTTCCAGCCACGACTGGGAATTATGGGCGGAGCATGAGTCGGAGCCGGACGGCAGCGCCGTCGTCGATCCGCATCGTGATCGCCCAGAGGCCCCGGCGGAACGCCGGCGGGGTGTCGGCAAAGCGCAGAGGGGCGACCCGAGTCTTCGGCGAGAGAGGAATCGTCGCCATCGTGCCGTCCGGCTCGCGGAGTGTCAGCTGGCCCGCCGTCGACTTCACGATGCGACCGTGGTCGAGGATCATCGTGTGCCATTGGCCCTTGATCAGCACGTTCCGCTCGTCGTGCGACCACACGCCGACGATCGTCGGGAACGGTGGCGGAGGCACCCTGCCCTTGCCGGGCTCGGCGGCAGCGACGCCGGCGCCTGAGACGACAAGCGTGGCGATCAGGATCGCAAGGAATCTCCGCATGGTCTACACATGATGCTCGTCCGAGTGACGCGGTGGTTGTTGGCTCGTAAACCGTAGGTAAAACGAGGCCACCGGCTTTTGACCGGCGGCCTCGTGTTCAAGCCTTGCGCTGAGGTCGGTGGGTCAGTTGGCACCTCCGCCCGACCTCACCCGTCAATGTGCCTTCGACCTGCGCTTAGGGCCCGCAATCCTCGTGTGCCGACCGGACGGACCGGTCAGCGCCTTTCGACGTCCGTACCTTGATCGACTTTCTGCCCCAGCGCAATGACTCCTGCCGCAACAATCCGGGCATGCCGCTCCGGAACAGGGTGACGCCGCTCGGCGACGTGATTGCAACGCCCGAGCGGGGTCTTGTGTATGGCAACCGTGGCTGCCTGCACAACAAGTCGGGCGTCGTCGTACGCCGCGCGGCGACGAGACGGTGGATCGCGTGCCGGCTGTCGTATCGCGGCTGGTACCAAGGCGCCACGCCGCGGCCCGGCCGATTTACCGGACTGTTCTTCCTCGATGATGCGACCGCTTTCGCTGCGGGGCACCGGCCGTGCGCGTTGTGCCGCCGAGACGACTACAAGCGCGTGCTCGCGATCACGGGCTTTCGCGGCGCGGATGCGATCGATCTCGTGCTGCAAGACCAGCGCACGGGAACACGTCCCCGCGTCACGCTCGCGTCACTTCCGGACGGCGCGTTCGTGCTGCTCGACGACGAGCCGCATCTCGTCGTCGCCGGCGCGGTGCAGAGGTGGTCGCCGGGCGGCTACGGCCCCGCGCGTCGTCCACCGAAGAGCGCCGCGTTGATCACACCGCAGCTGCTGTTGCCGGTGCTCGCCGAGGGCTGGGAGCCGCTCGTCCCGTTCCTCCATCCGTCAGCTCGTGCGACGATGTTGGCGTGAGCTTCGAGGAGATCACCCGCGAGGAGTTGCAGCTCGCGGCGCGGAATCACGGCATGCCGCTCGAAGTGCTGCGCTGGCCGGTGACTCCGGTCGGCATGCACTACCTACTGATCCACTACGACATTCCGCTGGTCGGCGACGATTGGACGCTTACCGTCGACGGCAACGTCGGCACGGCGGTCACGCTGACCCTCGACGAGCTGCGCGCGCTGCCTGCGCACGAGGTCGTGGCGACAATGGAGTGCGCCGGAAACGGCCGCGCGAGATACGCGCCGCGCCCGCTCAGCCAGCCGTGGCTCGACGAGGCGATCGGGACCGGCCGCTGGCGCGGCGCGCGCCTGCGTGACGTGCTCGACCGCGCAACTCCGCGCGACGGCGCCGTCGAAGTGCTGTTCACGGGCCTCGACCGTGGTATCGAGGGCGGCGAGGAGCAGGACTTTCAGCGGAGCCTGCCGCTCGACCTCGCCCGCGACGAGGACGTGATCCTCGCCTACGACCTGAACGGCGCCCCACTGCCGCCGCAGCACGGCAGCCCGCTGCGTCTCCTCGTGCCGGGCTGGTACGGGATGACGAATGTGAAGTGGCTCGCGCGGATCACGCTCGTCGACGAGCCGTTCCGCGGGTACCAGCAAGCACGGGGTTATCACTTCCGGTCGAGCGAAGACGATCCCGGCGTTCCGTTGCAGCGGATTCCACCGCGTGCGCTGATGGTGCCGCCCGGGATCCCGGAGTTCATGACACGCGGGCGCACGGTCGATGCCGGCCGAATCACGATCGAAGGGCGCGCGTGGTCGGGTCGGGCCCCGATCGAGGCGGTCGATTTCTCCGCCGACGGCGGGACCGCATGGACGCCGGCGCAGCTCGAGTCGGACGACCTCGGCCGTTGGGCGTGGCGCGGCTGGTCGTGCGTGTGGAACGCGACGCCGGGCGAGCACGAGCTTGCGTGCCGCGCCCGCGACGCCGCTGGGAACGAGCAGCCGCTCGAGCCGGCGTGGAACGTCGGCGGCTACGCCAACAACTCAGTGCAGCGCGTGCCCGTCAGCGTCCGCTGAGCCGACGGGCGCGCGTCAATCGAAGGAGGCGAGAAGTTCCGTCAGCTGGCCGCGGACGCGGTCGAGCTGCTCCGTCTTCTGCTGCAGCTGCACCTCGAGCTCGGTCTTCGAGTCCTCGAGCGACTGGATCTGCGTCTCGTACTCCGCCGAGCGAACCTTCATCTCGCTCTGCTGCGCCTTGACGGCCGCGGCCTGTGCGGCGAGGCGCTCTGCAATCGCGTTCGCCTCGTCGGCGAGCGCTGAGACTGCGTCGTCTGAGTCGACGTCGTCGGGTTTCTTGCCGACGCTGCCTTTCTTGACGGGCAGCTTGGTCACAGCGGCCATCGGCTCGTCGCCGTCGTCACCGCCGTCGTCGCCGCCGTCACCACCATCGCCGCCTCCACCGCCGTCGCCGTCCCACTCTTCGCCTTCAGCTTCAGTGTCGTTCTCGACGTTCGCGTCGGGCTCGAGGATGTTGAGCTCCTCGGACGGGCCGAACTGGCC
>Ga0070681_10004493_pt1 | contig 13306 bp, 12 predicted proteins | sample KBSC83BmetaG_FD_65650 | JGI IMG/M metagenome (GOLD analysis project Ga0070681, IMG submission 65650) | Corn rhizosphere microbial communities from Kellogg Biological Station, Michigan, USA - KBS C8-3B metaG | ecosystem: Host-associated > Plants > Roots > Rhizosphere | place: USA: Michigan... | reverse complement strand
TACCGCGTATACCAAGATCCGGCGGACTTGTTAAGACACCTGGACGAAGTCGGCATACGTCTTGGAAGGAAAATGTGATGTGGCAGCAATAGCACGTATTTCAGCGAATCCAGCGCCACCTTATTCAGGTGGCGCCTTCAGTCAGTAGCGGCTCGGAACCATCTCGAGACTTGGATGCCATGACGATTATTTCTCTAGCCGCTGGAGCGTAGTGGTGTGCCCTTGGTCCGTAATGTAGGCCTTGACCTTGTCCCCCTCCATGACCTTATCCAATTTGGTGCTTTTGTCGACATGGATTCTGACCTGCTTTCCATCGTTGTCCTTAATCGAATAATATTCGCCGTCAATCTTCATGAGGGTCCCTTTCACCGAATCCTTCATGATTCGCTCTCCCAAGGACGGTTTGGCCTCCTTCTCGCTCATCGGATCGGCAGCGAGTAGCGGATTCCCGCACAGAATCACGAGGGCAGTTAAACCTAGAATCAGAGCTCGTGCGCTCATGGTTTTCTCCTTCGGTTAAAGATGTATACACCCGACATCTAAAATCTTATCTCCGTCATTCCTTGGGGGGGACCTAGTGATTGCCCTAGGGAGATCAACAGATGGGTGCTCAAAAGGTTGCCCTCGCTCGGATCAGTCGTCAGTCGCATCGTGTCTCATGAACCGTGTGCGATCACTCCTCAACGAGGGCTCAACGCCATTCGACTGCACCGAATCCTGTGTTTCCAAGCAAGACATACATAAGGCTGACGAGTCCTACCGTCTGATTGCGATATTCAACGCCAGGATAGTGGGCGTCCCGTTGGGAGACCGCATAGCGTAGCGACACGCCATGCTGCTCAAAAATCCGGAGGGTGAAAGCGGCCTCTCCTCGCATAATATTCTCTTGTCCGTCCCGTTCGGGTGATAGCAGGTCGCTGACAAAGTACTCCCGTCCTGTCACATCGATCATGGCTCTGTTGCCGAATATCAAACGGAGGGCAATTAATGCCTGAGGAGTAATGCCATAGTGGTAATCTCGTTCCTCCGTCCGCTGAATGCGGCCGGCTGCTCCATAGCCGGCTCCCCCCAGAGCTGTTCCCTGCAGTGCGACCGCGCGTGAGAGCCATGATTGCCATATGGTCCCGAGCGAGAGTGCCGTGTTCGACACACGAAATACTTGCGGCGAGATATAGTCGTAACTTCCGAAGAGTCCCCACACTCCGCGGGTAGAGTCCCCAGAAGCATAGGGGGCGCCAAGGAGAAGTCCTCGTGTATTCAGGCTCTCCAGGGTATTGGCCGTGACCGCAGTCACGTGAAAGTCAAAATAGTCGAACGGCCGCGTATAGGTATAGCCGGGCTTTCCCGGGAGGCCGTACGTAAAAGTGAAATCCCCTATCGCCCCATGTTCTTTCACACTGGAGGAGACATTGTGGCTGCTGGAAGTCAGAGTCCCGCCAACCTGAAGACGCATGAAAGTGGCCGGACGACGGCTGGGGTATACGGTGTCAAACCGGTCTCCGAATACGAGACGATTGAAACCGGTAGGCGGCGAAATCACTGCCGCTCCGAGTTCCTGCCAGAGGCTGGGCCTCCCGTCGTCGGACTCAAGCAGAAGATTGGCCATCCGGAACAAAGATTCGCCGAGAAACGTGCCGCCGATGGGGGTTGCGATCATGTCGTTGATTGAGGGCAATGTCTTCTCGCCCCCTATTTCCCAGAGGAAACTTCCTCCCATGCTATAGAGAGAGGATTCCCAAAAATTCAGCCCTGTCGACCGTGCCAGGCCATAGTAAATGCTTCCGCTATAGGGATGCAGGAATTGGTTGACAGAGAACTGATCATTGTCGATGACCCACTTCGAATCAGTGAGATTCTGCTTAATTGAATTCCCATCGGTTCGGTACAGGTCTTTGGGCTCGACGAAATGCCGGTCGTACTGATTGAGCAGAAAGAGGTAAGCCAGAATTTCGGCACTCGGAATAACATAACTACGGCCGGCACCGGTCTCCCAATTTAGTCCAGTACGTCTCGCCTCCTGACGCGACGGGGCGTTGCTCGTGGACTGGTCCGACCCTTCATGAGATTCCCTTGCAGGGGCTGGTCCGATTACATCACTTGATGGGCCCTGTTCGCCGGGGCCGCGATCCTGTGTGATCCCGTTTTCGGGGATGAAGAAGATCGCGAGAGCGAGAATTGCCACCACCTGTGCAATGAACGTCGTTTTCTTCATAACTTCTCTTTCATGTCCTGGGCTGCCGCTTATTGGCGTGGATAGCCATTTGCCGTGGCAGGGATGCGATCAGTCATTCCCAAGATCCCCATTTCATGCAGACCGGTGGACCGGGCTAGCTCGCAATAAAAGAAATCCGCAAGAGGTTCGAGGTGTATGCAGTCTGCCTTGTTATAGGCGACAAGAAGTTGGCGGGCTCCTTCATCATGCCCGAGGCGCCAACGGTTCCACTGCCGGATGGCATCCTTTCCGGTAAAACCTTGCAGCTCCGGTACCCGTTGAATACACATCTGACGCTCGATGGCTTTAAGGCCGCCACGATATCCGAGTTGTCGACCGACGTTGCAGAGATCGATATGAGGCTGGTTGACGGGCAGGTCTGGAAATTGTGCAATGAGCATCGGGAGATCGAAAGCCGTGCCGCAAAACGTCACTAAGAGGTCATATTGGCGGAGTTCCTCGGCCAATCGCCTCCCGTCAAGAGTTTCCCCTCTGATCAATGCTGTATAGGCTCCGTAACCGTAGAGTCCGACCACGGTGATCTGACCAGAAGAATTTGTTTCAATGTCCAGATATACGGCCCGGGCGCGGAGCCATTCGTAGAGTCGCCAGTGATGTCGGCAAGGGAGGATGTTGCCAAAGTAACGGGAATCCTCATTGAGAAAGTGTTCCCGGGCTTCTTCAATAGCCTGATCGAATCGGGCCTTTCTGTTCGGACTGATGCCCCGCACACTTCCAGCCATCAGAAATCGGTCCCATGTCCAGAGGCCTTCATGCCACAAGCGCTGCTCCGTTCCGAGACTTACCCCCGGCAGAAAAGAATAACTGGATTCAATCATGGTTGCTGTCGCCGGTCGATTATGCGTTCAGGGATTTTCTCGGGCTCTACTTGTACGCTGAAACTGATTTCAGATTCTAGACGAGGATTGGGGGGACTTTCTGAACGGATACGTAAGTGAAGTTGGGTCGTGGCTCCTGACGGCCTCGCCAATGACGGGGCCGCCTTGCGATATTTCCGTCTGACCCTGGACTTTGAAAAATTGGATCTCCATCGCGGAGATCTAGGCCTTATGGAGTCCCTTGGCCGCATCAAATTCTTCGAACAGCCTTTTGACTGTTTCATGTTCTTCACTGAGTAGTTATCATGTCATAGTGAGCCTGATACCTCGGAGAGTCCCTAGTTAGAAGCGTTACTTGACCGTGAGATGTTCCCGGCGATAATCGAGAATCGATTGTGGATTTTGAGGAAGAGTTCTTGCCGGTCCTAGCCGGTTAGCATAAATGCACTCGGCTGAACGACAGAGATTCTTCGTTTCAGCACAATAGATTGAAACAGGTCGTGGGTCTATCCGATAGGATCGAAGCGATGATTTGACGGCCAAGAATGCAGAAGGACTCTGTCCGGAGCATTCGATTCCATTGCGGAGATAGGCAAAATGTTGAATGTTCTATACGAGAAGTCTTTGTGTTCACCCGATGGTAGCAGACTGGACAGTCAAGGCAGTTGTTGTCTTATTTATATAGCTATCTTCCAGTAAGAAGAAGCCCAAGACGAGATGAACGTGGTGCATGAAGGCTTCTCGAACAAAGGGAAGCCATTGCCGATTTGCCTTGGTGTGCTCAAGGACATCCGCTCGCACAGTTTCCGCCTTGCAGCGCGTGGGTAGTGGTCAGGTTCATACGAAGGGATTCGTTAATCGACAGTGGCGGAACAGTGTCGAAAGGCTTCAATGCAAAGAGAGGCTGATTTCCAGGCGTGGAAGGGAATTGGACTGTGGAGCCTTGAGTGGTGTCAGTCTGGCTCCTGGTACGATCAACGGGAATATCTGGTTTTCGGATTTCCAGAACAGGTCCAAAGACCGTTGTGGCCTGGTAGCGCGGGTAGAATTCAATCTCCGGCACGGTTGTTCGTATCTTAATGAATTGTCTCTTCCCATTGTACGGTAGAGGAGGAGCCTTCATGAACTGTGTTTGGGCCTTGCCCTGAATTTTGACAATGGATCTGAGTATGGCTTGATTGAAGAGCGCACTTTTGCGTAATGACTGTCCCCCACAGGTTTCGCTCGTGGCCAGGAGTTGACTTTCCGTATTTCCCCATGAGATCCGGCTGCTTTTCAGATAGGGGTCAACCTCAAGTACCGGAGAGGGCTCGAGTGCCCCAAAAATATCCCTTTCGACTGTGGTCGTGAGTGGAGGAACATTTAGGGTTGTCCCTTTCCATGTCGTCCTTTCTCCAAGAGTATTGCCCTCCATTATGTCGGTAATCTGGCATTCGGCAGCTGCGGCTGGACTTGCCGTATCGACGGTCGCAAAGACGCTCGCCGCGGCCAGAATAAAAGGGAATATTGGCAATAGCCATCTGCTTTCATCTTGCTGGGTTATCATACTGGATCGAGGCGTCATAGCGGCTTCCTTCCTCTTCTGATGATGTAATGGAATTACGCGCTACCCCAGCCTGGCGTACGATCAGACAGCGCCCAGATACTGTGACGGATGTTAAGCGATGCGGGTGTGGGACATTCCCTACATATGCGTGTAAGGTGTCGAAAGGACAGAATAAAAACAGAGGAGAAGCTATCGGGTTAGACGATTAAGCGATGTTCGAGCGCATACCGGGTGAGATCCGCGGTCGACTTCAGGTGGAGCTTCTCCATAATGCGCGCTCGATACGTGCTGACACTTTTCACGCTCAACGAGAGTTCTTCGGCAATATGCGTGACGGTTTTGCCATGGGCAATCAAGCCGAGGACCTGGAACTCGCGATCAGAAAGCCTGGTGTGGGGCGGCTGATTCGCATCACCTTGCTGTAGTTGCGTGGCAAGGAGGTCCGCGACAGAGGGGCGAATGTACTTGCCACCCGCCATGATTTTTCTGGCAGCCTGCACGAGCTCCTCAGGGATACTCTCCTTGGTCAGGTACCCATCGGCTCCGGCTCGAAGAACCCGCACGGCGAATTGATCCTCCGGATGCATACTCAGCACGAGGACGGGAGTGTCGGGGCAGGTTGTCTTCAATTCATGCAAGGCGTCCAACCCGCTCCGGCCCGGCATTGTCAGGTCCAGTACAACCAGATTCCAGTGATGTTTTCCCGCCAGTTCAAGCAATTCCGGAGCGGTGGACGCCTCCCCAATCACGACATCCGGGAACTCATCAGTCAGAACCTGCTCGACACCACGACGCACAAAAGGATGGTCGTCGGCGATGAGAATCCGCATCATGCGACTCCTCCCGAAAGAGGCAGTCGAACTCTCACCGTCGTACCCGCCCCCTCAGCCCCAAGGATCTTGATGCCACCGCCCCATTGGGCCGCCCGCTCCCGCATCCCAAGTAACCCTAGGGAACTATTGTTGATCGATGCAGATTCAGGAATTCCTCGACCGTTATCACAGACTTCGAGGGTGAGCCAGCCAGCGGAAACATCCAGACGGATACAGACGTTGGAGGCTTGGGCATGACGAACAATATTGGTGAGGATCTCCTGGTAAATGCGAAAGATTGCCGTGGCCTGATCCGGCCCGATTGGAATAGGAATCGACGGCATCGACCAATCGCATCGTATCCCGGTCCGCTTCTCAAAGTCGCGTGTCTGCCAGTCAAGGGCGGCCGCAAGACCAAGTTCATCCAACACACCGGGCCGCAATGCGGTCGCAATCGCACGCACGGATTGGATTGTGACATCGAGCTGCCGCATTGTTCCTTGGATCCGCTCCAGCATATGGCCGCGACTATCAGCCGTCTCGGGGACGGAAAGCCGTCTCGCTACCCAGGACAGATCCAGTTTCAGACTGGTCATGGCTTGCCCCAGTTCATCATGTACTTCGCGGGCAATCCGCGTCCCTTCCTCTTCCCGTGCCGAGTGCAGTCGCATCGTTAGGGCTCGCAGCTGGTCTCGTGACTGGCTAAGATGGAGTTCGGCTTGCTTGCGTTGATCCATATCGACCATCAGCCCAAGCAATCCGCAAATCGTGCCGTGTGGGTCACGAAGTGGCGCTGTCGAGAGGTTGATGTACACTGGAGATCCGTCCTTTCTATAACGCACAATTTCCAGATCTGTGAAGGCTTCGTCTTTCATCACTCGCTCTCGCAAGAGACGGTGCTCTGTAGATTGCTCGGGCGATATAGTCGGAAGGGGACGTCCCAGTACCTCGTCCTCACGCCAGGCAAAGATGTGCTCCGCCGCTGGATTCCAGAGCTGGCAGAGACCATTGGCGTCAAGGATGACGATCCCGACCGGTGACGCCCGAACCAAGGCCGTCAGGCGCTCGTTGACCTCCCTGAGCCGATCTTCCATCGCTTTCCGCTCGGTAATATCAAGCCAGAGGCCAAGGATCTCCTTCGCTTGTCCATCAGGGGTCGCCTGGAGCACCGCTTGATCAAGGAACCATCGATGCGTCCCATCGGCGACCTGCCATCGATACTCGACATTGAGCGTCCCGACCTCTGGAAGCCGCTCCAACTCTTGAAAGACCCGTTCTCGATCATCCGGATGGAGCCGGGCTGTCCATAACCCGGCGTCGTTCAAAAATACACCGCCGGGAAAGCCGCTTACCCGTTCGATGTTGTCACTGACCCAGAGCCTCGCAAAATGCCCTGAGGCCTTCGACGAGTAGATCACCACAGGCAACGCACGTATCACCAAGGCCTGTTTTGCGAGACTGTTCTGTAAGGCTTGTTCGGTCCGTCTGCGTACGGCAAGTCCCCAGCGATAGACCGTTCCCATGATGAGCACAATCACCACGGCGAGGGCGCTGCCGGCTTCAGCCACAGCAATCGTCGATTGCGCAAGTGCCCTGGTCCGGTTGGTGTGTTCCAGCAGTTGGATCTTTTCCGCCTCTCTCATCTCGGTAATTAACGCGCGGATCTGGTCCATCTCTTGTTTGCCTTTGCCGGAGAGAAGCAACTCTCTCGCCGCCGCGAATCCTCGGGTACGGCGCAATTCGATCGACTCGGCGGCAAATGCGATCCGAGACTTCACGAGACTGATGAGTAGATTGATGTGCGCTTCCAGCTGAGGCTCATTGGTTACGAGAGATTTAACGTGGATCAACCTGTCTTCGATCTTATCTGTGGCTTTGAGGTAGGGCTCCAGGAACGAGCTTTCTCCTGTGATGATATAGCCTCGCTGGCCGGTTTCGAGTTCCTCTATGAGGGAGAGAATGCGCTGAAGACTTGCTCGAACCTCGCGGCTATGGACCACTTCAGCCGAGCTGTAGATGAACTCGGTTGAACTGCGGTAGGAGACGAAGCCGATGGCCAGCAGGAGCGACAGCATGAGCGCAATGGCGATCTCAGTTTTTCTCTCAAGACTTAGTTGCATGGCGTCCGTTCGTAGAGCGCTCTCACATGAGGGCCGACCGAGGACGATCGGATGGGGAGACGCTATCCTATCATGCGCGTTGGAGTCGCATGGTCTATACCTGCTCCAAACTTTCTAAAAGTAAATTCCTGAGGCGGACTGTGGCGGGTGGTACGGTGGGGTCGACATCACAATCATCCATCAACTGAAGAATTATTCTCCTGAATGCTCACCTGAGGGGACGGGATGCAGTCGAGATCCTAAGGGGTTGAATCCCTCATGACTATCGGTATTCCGGTATATTGTTTGTGGGATTCCACCTACAGAGCCCTTGCGCAAGATAGCGGGTCCCGTTGGCTTCACGGTCGGCATATATCTCCACAATCCAAGAACAAATTATGAGCATCAGTTGTAGCAAAGTGGCGTTTCACCGGCATCTCGTGCTTGGAACAGAGGCGTATCAAGGCTAACGCCCAAACTCGCTCGGTGTGTGGTACGGGAGTTCGTTAGCCACGTGTCCAGCAGGCTGTTTGTGTATAGAAAGAGGAGTAAAGAACCCTAGACATTGAAGCGAAAATGCATGACATCGCCGTTCTGGACCACATATTCCTTGCCTTCCAGCCGCATCTTTCCTTTTTCCTTGGCGCCCGTCTCTCCTTTGCACGCGATGAAGTCATCGTAACCGATCACTTCGGCGCGAATGAACCCCTTCTCAAAATCGCCGTGAATGACGCCGGCGGCCTGCGGTGCCGTATCGCCGATATGAATGGTCCAGGCGCGGACTTCCTTCACCCCTGCGGTAAAATATGTTTGCAAGCCTAGGAGCTGGTAGGCTGCGCGAATCAGACGGTTCAGTCCTGGCTCAGCCAGCCCGGCATCGACCAGGAATTCCCGCTTTTCCTCGTCCGATAGACTCGAGATTTCAGACTCCAGTGCGGCACAAATGGCCACGACCGGTGCCCCCTCGCGTGCAGCGAATTCTTCGACACGTGTGAGCAGGGAATTATTCGCGAACCCTTTTTCCGCCACATTGGCGACATACATCACGGGCTTGATGGTAAGCAGGCATAGCGGGTTCAGCAAGTTGACCTGTGCCGCATCCAGCCGCATGGAGCGTGCAGGTTTTCCCTGGTTCAGACAGACTGCGACTTGAGTGAGGAGGTCGCCGAGTTTCACCGCGTCTTTGTTGCCTGCCCGGACGAGCTTCACATTTTTCTCCTGGGCTTTCTCCACTGTGGTCAGGTCCGCCAGCGCCAGTTCGGTAATAATGGTTGCGATGTCAGAAACAGGATCGACCTTGCCCGCTACGTGAATCACATTGTCATCCTCAAAGCAGCGCACCACATTTACGATCCCATCCGTCTCACGAATGTTGGCAAGGAATTGATTGCCCAGCCCTTCACCCTTCGATGCCCCGGCGACCAAGCCTGCAATATCCACAAACTCGGTGGTAGCATATTGCATCCGTTGCGGCTTGACGATGTCGGCGAGCGCCTGCATTCGCGCATCCGGCACTTCCACGATTCCGATGTTCGGTTCGATGGTGCAAAAGGGATAATTCTCCGCGGCGATTCCAGATTTAGTCAGTGCATTGAAGAGAGTCGACTTTCCCACATTGGGCAGCCCGACGATTCCGCATTTCACGCTCATGATAGTCCCTTCACTTAATGGCGATGCCGTTTGATGAATACCGTTTCCTACGTGCCTTGGAGGCTGACGGGGGAAGGAAAATGGGGTGGCGCATTCTACAGTTTCAGAGCCGGTCCGGTCCACCCCCGAACCTCTGTGAGAAGCGACCGTCGGAGCGGTGCAAAAAATGGTTTGATGATAGGGGCAATGACGTCAAATCCAGGAGGCAGTTAACTCGCGGCGAGCACGATACGTATCAGCCCTGAAATATCTTCTGAATCAGTAGAAGGCGTCGTACGAGTGATCATGTGGTTGTAGCCGGCTTCGAAGGCAATCAAAGTAGTCCATGTCTCTGATCGCTGAAGCTTCCACGAGAGGATTCCTTTCCCTCCCATCTGCTCTGTGTCGATCAGCCCATCGCTCGAACGCGTGCCCGCATAGTTGCCCAGGGCACTGATCAGGAGTTGCTGACTTTGTCTGTATTGCAGAGCGATTGAAGCCGAGGGGCAGGTGATTTGAATACCCGACCAATTCTGAATTTCTTTCCGAAAGCCCAAAGTGGGTGAAATGATCAGGGTATTCCAGGGACGAAAGGCAGCCGTGAACATCTGGGTTCTCGCGGTGGTTTCTGCGCCTCCGCGAAGGAGATCGTGCCCGAGGATATAACTCGACACGAGACGTGCATTCCAGCCCGTTCCGGCATAAGCGAGTCCGCCTTCAAGGGAGTGGCTGAGACTCCGTTGGGGCGCGATGCTGAGCGGTTCGAGGACGCTATTCAGAGAGTTATGGGCATAAGTCAGGGAGATCTCTGGCCAGATTGGACGTTTCCAGGCCAGTCCCACTCGTCCATAGGTCTGTTCCAGTCTGGAGCGGTTGGCATCTCCAGCCACGTTGTTCCACTGTTGACCGAATGCACTCCGAACTGTCGTCGAACCGTTCTTCCATTCTCCCCACACCTCACGGAGTGCTTGGTCCGGTCCATTGAGGAAGGCGAGTTCAGCCGAGCGATAAAGCGCTCCATAACGAATTGATCCATTCGTGCCTGTAAGACCGAGTCGGAACATGCGTTGTGACACGTTGTTGGGTGAATCGCCGGGAATTCCGCTTTGAAGCCAGCCAGTGCCTCCCAGACTCTGAGCCACTTCGGTTTCGGTGACGAAGACCCCACTCAGCCATGTGGTGGACGAGAGAAGACCTTGTGTCCGGGATTGGTCGGTCTCCGGAGCAAGGTCTCGCAGACGGGATGAATGTATGAGCGGAGTGAAGAATGTCGGGGTCAGGCTTGTTTGATACAGAGGGGGAGTGGACGGTTTCGAATCAGCCTGGGGGGCTAGAGCGGAGAATACCCCCTGCCAGCGTTGAGGCACCTGCTCTAAAACCGGACCGTCGCCTCCTCGGGCAGGGGAGGCAACGAGAGCAAGTAACAGGACAAGGAGAAATTTCCAGGAGGTTGGCATTGTTCACATGATCGGAGAACCCAGATCAATATGAACTCTAGCACTCGATAATTAGACCGTAAGCCTTTGATATAAGGCGCTCACCTTACAGTGGACGAGGGGAGTTTCCTGAACGATCAATTGAGGAAAAAATGGGAAGGAATGGAAGCGTCGAAGCACCGGGGGCCGGCCGGACAGAAAGGTAGGGTCTGATGATCGAGTGTTATGTAAGACTTTGATGGGAGACTACAGCGGGCGCAAGCGCTAAAATCGTATACTCGCGCCCACGTTGCCGCCATAGTTCGGCGAGCCGTTTGACAATCCTTTGGTGACGCCTGCGTTGAGACGAAAGGATTGTGTGATTCTCCAGCTGGCCCCGAAGAACACATCCCGGGGATTTTGAAACCCCGACAGCAACGCCCGTGCTTCTTCATAATACAAACTGCCCAAGACCGTGGGAAGAAAGTAGTATCCGAGTCCGACATCATACGACCATTGATTCCGCAGCTCGACTCCCGCAGGTTTCCCAATGATGGTATAGCCGCCATCGGCAAAACCGATGAGCTTATCGGTCAGCAGTTTAGTCAACCCGAGCCCGGCCCCCTCATCCCACTCGCCCGTTCCAAGCCCTCGATCCTTGTCGGCCGTTGGGGCTTTGACTCGGCCGCTTACCATAATACTGGGCATCAGTCCCCGCTCTTGTTCGGTGTAAAGATAATAACGGCCGATTAAAAGCACATCACCGAGCCCGCTCTCAGTGACTCGTTTAGGAAAGGTTCCAGAGGCCGTCGCCGCTGAGGGACAGAGTCCGCCTGTTCGAAGGGGGACGCCGCTGACCACGGTTACCCCGCAATTGCTCGTGATCGTCAGATAGGGGATCACCAGCCTGAGATCGCCATTGTCGAACAACCGGCGAAGAGTGAGTGGAGCATAGAGTATGTCCGTACGGACATTGGTTCCATATTTCCCAGTAGTGTAGAACGCTGATCCACCTACTTGCCAGCTGGGTTTAGGTCCCTGTTCTTCCACAGATCCCCGATTTCCTCCAGGTACGCGATCTTCCGCTCCTGCACTCAGGGGGAGCACCGCTCCAGTGAACAGCAGCCAGCATAACCCTCGAAGGAGGATCCTTGGAATTCTTGCCGGAAGGAGCCGTGGAAGTCCCGAATTGTTTATCATACGTGAGACGAGCTTGTCGGAATCGTCTTGCGTGAGCTACGTGACGCGGGATAATTAATATCAAGGCGGACCTGGAGTCTTCACTAGAACATCCCCTAGGCGATGGACAAATTGACCCTAGTTCGAGCCGCTCCATGATAAAGGAGATCTGTGAGGTAGTGAGCTGTGTCTCACGACTGAAGTTGCGAGAAATCCGTGGTGAAGAGGTGACTACCGTCGTGGTTCCGTGGCGTGACCAGGCCTTGGACCGCCGGAGGGGTGAGGCGTTCCCCGGAACGCTAAGACCCAGTCAATCTGGATCATAAATGGGGAAAGGAACTGTCTGCAAATTAAGTGAGTACAATAAGAAAGATAGCTAAGCAATAACCTAGTTTAACTCCCACTCCTCAATGATGCTGGCAATTCCGGTTCCACCGTGCGACGAACATCTGTTGGCACCGCCAAGGAAGTGTGACAAGCGGTGCTGGCCCGCACGGCTTCGAGAGTTCCCCACACACAAAGCTGATCGTCGTAAAGCACCACGTAGAACGGTTTTGGAAAATTGGGATCTCTCACCCCGATGGCGGGGTAAAAGAAGCATCCGCCAAGCCAGGCAGTGAACGGACATGCGACGAGTTCTTTGACCCAGTGGTAGCGCGAATACAACCGATATTCCCACACCAGAATTTGCCCGTCATCCCGGACCACTTTTCCAGGCTTCCCGAGGGCGGCTTCCAAGTCAGTCTGTGTCATGAGCATCGAGAGAGGTTTTTCGATCCTGTCTTCGTTGTGAATGTACGAGTAGGCAACCCCGCAGCTGGAAAGAGAGAGCATGATTGCCACAAGACACATGTTGGATAAGGAAGTTCGCATCACTGAATTTCCCATATTCCGAACTCTCAAGCTGTCCAATTTTTTCACAAAAGGAACTTCAGGAGTGGTGGCTAAAGCGGACGATACCTCTCTTTGTTCGATATTGGCTTTTCAGCCCCTCTAGTTCGAGTTCATATGCAAGGGTGGCACGGACAGAGTCAAAGTTGGTTCTGGACCTCTGTCCGTGCCGAGAGCTTGCCAACCAGAGATGACCGCCACAGGGGTGACTGGCCAATCACGGATTAGCGGTGATGATGCCCCTCATGTTTCTCGGGGCGGTCGTACCTGAGATCTTTCAGGTCCTTCACATCCGATTTGACATCGCGGCTATCAACCCGAATGTCCCGCTGATCAGCGTGAAGATCTCTCCGATCACTGGCTAAATGGTTCACATCCGCCATGAGGGCTTTCCGATCTGCTGCGATTGTCGCTGCATTTGCGTTAGCAGCGAGATCCTGATTGAGTTTCACGACATCATGACGGACATCCCTAAGATCCCTACCCAGGTCTTTCAGGTCGAACCGAACATCCCGCCAATCGTGCCGAATGTCTTTCGTATCCATTCTGATGTCCGCATGACCGCGGAGATCCCCGTAATCCATCTTAACCTGACGGAGATCGCCCCGATGGTCCTGGCGGGAATCCTTCACATCCGTGCGGAGATCCCGGATGTCTGCCCGCAGGTCCTTTCGCTCCTTGTTC